>Ga0315289_10004875_pt1 | contig 19950 bp, 18 predicted proteins | sample YL17G11_40_MG_FD_203452 | JGI IMG/M metagenome (GOLD analysis project Ga0315289, IMG submission 203452) | Sediment microbial communities from Yellowstone Lake, YNP, Wyoming, USA - YL17G11_40 | ecosystem: Environmental > Aquatic > Freshwater > Lake > Sediment | place: USA: Wyoming | collected... | reverse complement strand
TCAGCGACGGTGAAGCGCGCCGTGACTTGGGGTCCCCAGGACGCGGCTGGGCAGTCACCAGCGTGCGGGCCAGCAGCAGTTGGGTGTACGCGAAGGTCACGCTCCACACCCAATTCATGGCTGCGGCAAGTCTGGCGTCTGGGCGATCAGTAGCCCCATCCGGCGTTTGGCGAAGCGAAAGAAATGCTCGATGCCAAAGCGCAGCAAGTACATCAGGCACAGGGCTGCCAGGGGCACGTGGCTGGGGCCGCTCCAGAACAGCCAGAGAGGGCGTTTGTACATCGCCTCTCCTGCCGCCGTCAAGAACTCGACTCGCACAACCATACCGACCAAGGCGGGCAAGTCCTCGAAGTGCAACTGCGTCCAGGCGCTGAGACGCACCGTCGCCTTGCCGAATGACCAGGTAGATTGACGTTCTGGCGCTGGCGGCGACTTGAGCCGGGACTTCATCCCGTGCACTTGGACGTCCGCGACGGCGTGGGCCGCTCACTGGGAGCGGCGGGCCATACAGTACCCGATTGCAGGCCAGCCGTACCAGACAACGGATTAGGAAAGGAACGGATAAGAAAGCCCCTCCCATCTACGCACAGGTTCGGTAGGGTGACAAAGACGGCCAGAAACACGTGCTTGGCGTAATGGCTGTCCGCCACGATGACGGCTAACACGCTGGCGACCAGGGTCAGCGCCAAACGCTTGACCTGCTCGGCGGCCACCGCCGCAGGCGTGGTGCTGGTGGCGATCCGCTCTACGTCGCGCGGGGCAAACCACGATTGCCCTTGAGCAATCACCCGACCGAGCCAACTGTACTGGTGGCCAGGCACGGTGCCCTGCTTGCTGGCTGAGTAGACTTTCCCGCGATCTGGCAAGGTCTCTGCATCAGGACGCGGGTGGATCGTGCTATCCATCGCGTAGACGGCATAGCCTGCCACCGTGATCGCATCAGCCGGTTCCGCCGTGGCGAGGAGTTCACGAGCCAATTCGGGATCGACCTGCCCGTGGCGCAGCGCGTCGTAAACCATCGAAAACCGACGCCGAAACGCTGGACTGGCGCTCAACTCCACTGGCGAGCGCGGATCGAGGGTCAACAACAGTGCATCGATCGACTCGAACAGCGCATCGGCGCGGCGGACAAAGATGCCCAGCAACCTGCGGCGAAACGTCTGTAGAAGTTGTAAAGGTTCGGTTGTCATACTGCCGAATCATCGGCAGTTGCCCAATCTTGTAAGTCCGGCGAAAAATGGACTCTAAACTCCAGTCATATCACCTCCTGACTCAAATCAATCCCGCTGATAGCTGTTCGCCAAGATTTCGTAAATCTCATCGCGAATGGCTACTCTGGGATTGTTCTCATAATCTGGCAAGACCTGGCTGTGGTCAGCAATCAGAACTAACTCCTTCTCCGAGACCTTGAGGCCCTCAAAGCTCAGCCACATCCCGATCTTTTTCATAAACTCGTCGAGCACCCCGCACGACTTTTCCGCCGCGACCTCGTCTGGTTCGTCCTCCAGCGATGGGTCAAAGATGCGCCCCATCGTCGCGAACTGCTTGATGGCGTACGGATAGGTGTAGCGCGTGAACTCGGGATAGGTCACAGCCAAGGCCTCGCCGTGCATCACGTGCGGGCAGTACCCGCCGATCGTCATGCCGATGCCATGCGGGAGCGTGACGCCAGCGTTGGCGATGCACAGCCCTGCCAGCGTGTTACCCCACGCCAACGCTTCCCGAGCCTCCAGGTTGGACCCCTCCTCCACGGCCGTGGGCAGGTACTTGGCCACCAACCCGATGGCCTCCAGCGCCATCATGTCCGTGAGGGGCGAGGCGTTGGGATGCAAGTAGGCTTCGAAGGCGTGACAGAAGACGTCGAACCCTGTCGAGGCTGTAACGTGCTTGGGCACGGTGACCGCCAGCTCCGGGTCGACGATAGCCACCCGAGGGTATAAGATGCTATTGTAGATGGCCGACTTGTCGTTCTCCGCCGGGTTAGTCAGCACCGACACCTGGGTCACTTCCGACCCCGTCCCAGAGGTCGTGGTGACGGCCACGATGGGCAGCGTCTTGTCCGTGGGCTGGGTCTCGCTGAGCCAGCGGTAGTCCCACGCCGTTCCCGGGTGAGTCGCTTCGACCGCGATGGCCTTGGCTGTATCCATGCTTGAGCCGCCGCCAACGCCCAGCACCACCTCAGCACCGAACGCCTTCGCCACCCCGGCCCCGGCGGTGATCGACTCCGTCGTCGGGTTCGGGGTGACGCCAGCAAAGTGCTCGACCTCCACACCTGCCTCTTTGAGATAGCCCTTCACGCGATCGAACAGCGCTGGAAACACGGGCGCGCTCTCCGGCGAGACGGTTACAAGGAGACAGCGCTCTCCCAAGCCAGCGACCGCCTCTCCCACCTCGCTCAAGCGCCCACTTCCGTAACGAATCTCTGTTGGTTGAAAGTAGTTGAACTCTCGCATCGTTACCTCCCTAGGTATCCTTATTCTGCAATACTCTGCGCACCCTTCTCATCCTCATCCTACCCCCTTTGGGGGCGAATCTTGAGCTGCACCCAAACCGCGTCCTAGAATGGGCGGGTTCTCGTGATCTTGAGCACATAGGCATTCTCGCACGGTTTCTCAGCAGGGGTTTTGACTTTAAGACCTTCCAGGGACAGTGACCACTCCAGTTCTTGGTCTACGCCGAGCATCCTCACCGATTCGATCTCTCCCTCGTAGAGACCCGCTAGTGACTCAATGGTCACCTGCCCCTCAGGCCAGCCCAGGCAGATCGCGTACAGCACATCACCCTTGACCGTGAAGCGGATATCCTGTGCGGTATACTCGACCTCCTGATCTTCCATAAAGGGGCCAGCCTTTGTCATCTGCGTCGGTCCTTCCCCAAACGTCATCCAGGGCGTGGTGCCGTAGATGGCCTCGCTATTCAAGCCCAGCCATTCCCCGATCCCGATGAGCAACTCCTTCGCTTCCTCAGGAATTTCCCCATTCGGCTTGGGCCCGACGTTGAGCAGCATATAACCATTCTTGCTGACGTTGTCGACCAGATAGTGTATGAGGGTCGCCAAGGATTTGTATTCCGTCTCCTTGAGATATCCCCAGCCATGCCCATCGTCGACCGTCGTGTCGGTGATCCAGTCATGGTAGGTCAAGGTATCGAAGCGGCCGAGCTCCAGGTCAATGACCCCGGCACCAGGGACGAGATGGTGCCATTTATAGGTCACGACCACCTCTCTGCCCCACTCCTTCTCCTTGTTGTAGTAGTAGGCCAGCATCTCTCGCTTGTAGTGCTCTTGGACCCGCATCAACCCAAAGTCGAACCACAACAGGTCGGGCTGATAGTTGTCTATAACCTCGCAGGTCTTGCCCAGCCACATATCGAGGAATTCTTTGCTGGGCTTGTCCATTAAGTCCCACTCATCGCGACGGGAATCCATAGCGGGTTTCCCCTTCGCCCACTCTTGATTGTGCAGCGGCCCATACAGACCGGCATACCGGGGGTCCGACGTATCGTACTCCTCTATCCAGTGGGGGAAGAACCACCAGTTCTCGGCGTGATGCAGTGCGACCATAAATCGCATACCTTGCTTGCGAATGGCACGTTCAAGTTCCCCGACGACATCTCGCTTGGGGCCCATCTTAGCAGCGTTCCACTCCGTGTACCGGCTGTCCCACATAGCGAAACCATCGTGGTGTTCACCAACGGGACCGGCGAACTGGGCGCCGGATTTCTTGAACAGCTCTGCCCACTCGTCGGCGTCGAACTTGGCACCGGTGAATCCGGGGATAAAGTCTTTGTACCCGAACTCTGAGGGTGGGCCGTAGGTCTTGACGTGGTACTCGTACTGATCGGTGCCCTCGCGGTACATATTGTAGGGATACCACGTGGCGTTTGGGCCGCGGGCCGGCACCGAGTAGATGCCCCAGTGCGTGTAGATGCCGTATTTGGCATCCCGGAACCACTGGGGAGTGACGTGAGCTCTGAGAGAGCTCCAGTTCGGTTCATAGGTTTTGTCCATTGTCGATCCTCCTTAGTCAGCATCCAGCTCGACCATGACTTTCATATACTGGCCGCCTGATGCTTCGATCATCTCATAGGCTTCCAGGTACTCCTTGAATGGGAACCGATGGGTGATCATCTGATCAAGACACAGCTTGCCTCCCGCGACCAGCTCGATCGCCCGCTCATAGTCCCGCTTCTGATACATCAGCGTGCCCACCAGGCTGAGCTCCCGGTCCTGAACCAGGCCCAGGTCCACCACCGGTTTCTCGCCAAACACCCCCACCACCACAATAGTCGTGCCTTTGCGGGCGTTCTCGACAGCCTGGGTAATCGTGTTCTGCACACCTACGCACTCCAGGATTATGTCGGCTCGATCTGGCCCAAAATTGCGCCAGATGGCTTCGCCAAGGTCTTCCTTTTTCGGATTGACTACAAAGTCAATGCCACATTCCTTCGCCTTGTCCGTCTTGTAGTCACTGATGTCCGTGATCATCACAGCGCTGGCACCGGAAGCCTTCGCCACCTGCGCTATGAGGTTTCCAATCGTACCTGCTCCCAACACCAACACCTTCTTGCCCTGCAGGTTCTCCCCCGCCCGCGAGAGCGCGTGGACGGCCACGGAGACCGGCTCGACCATAGCCGCTTGATCCAGCGAGACGTGGTCCGGCACCTTGAGGACCTTTCCTGCGTCAACGGCGAAGAACTCCTGGGCCGCCCCTCCGGTCTGGAATCCCATAACTTTGAGCGACTCGCAGATATGGTACATCCCGTGAGTGCACGGATAGCACTCCCCACAGGTGACCTGCGGTGTGAAGGTCACCTTGTCTCCCACGGCCAGATCCTCTACCTGAGCGCCCACTTCCGCGATGACGCCCGAGACTTCGTGTCCCTGGACGACAGGATAGCTGGTATAGGGATGCAGGCCGTGAAATACATGGATATCCGAACCACAGACACCAATTCTCTTGGTTTGGATGATGACCTGGTTATCCTGTGGCGTTGGTTTATCCACTTCCCGAAACTCTATCTTGCCAGGTTCAGTCATCACTGTTTGAAGCATACTTTCCTCCTGGTTATCTGTGTAGGTGAGGTTCAAAATGGATGCTTCCTCACGATCCTAAACGCAAAGGCATGTTCACAGGGCTTCTCATCAGGGGTTTTAATGCTAGGCCCCTCTTCAGTTAGTGACCATTCCAGTTCTCTGTCAACGCCAAGCATCTTTATGGAACTGATCTCCGACTCGTATAACCTTTTCAAAGATTCAATGGCCACCTCCTCTCCTGGCCAGCCCAGGCAAATTGCATATAGCACATCAGAGGGCATCCAGAACGTCCTGCTTTACAGTCTTACCCCGGTCTCATTCTTGGAGCAGAGAGTAGGCCAGGATTTGCTCCGCTACTTCCATTGTTTTAAGCGCATCCTGGAAATTAGAGGCAGGCTGTCTGCCGGTCTTCAGGCAGTCGATGAATTCGCGGTTCTTGGCCTGGAAACCACCAAAGACGTAAAGCTCATTGCTGCCAGCGATTTCCCGCGTATCAAACTCGATCCCTTGGGTGTCTCCATCGGCGTACAGATAGCCTTTGTCCTCGAGATCGGCTTCAACGCAGATCCCGGGGGCGTGCATCTCGACGGCAAAAATCCGCCGGCCGCTGGACCAGCTATTGATCATAAAACCCGTAGCTCCGTTGTCGAAGTGTAAAACGGCTGATATAAAATTTATATCAGGCACCTGGATGCGTTTGGTAGTGCATTTCACATCGATCACTTCTCCACCGCACATCCAGCGCAGGGTATCGATCGAGTGTACACCATCGTCCAGCATATGGTCACGTGCATCCAGAAAGGGGGTAATCTGAAATTTATAGAACCGGCAGACCGCGTGCACGATAGGACCGCGCTTCAAGCATTCTTCGCGCAGCTTGACCACCATTGGGCAAGAACGGCGCTGGAAACTGACCTGGGTAATACATCCTTTTAAATCCGCCATATAGGCCAGGGAACGAGCCTGATGCAGAGTGAGACCCATTGGTTTTTCGATGTAAAGGTTCAGGCTATGTTGCAGGCACCACATCCAGATCGGGTACATCACGTCTGGCTGCCCGATGACGTAAACCGCGTCTGGGGCGATCTCTTCGATCATTTTCTGGTAATCTGTGTAGCGCTTCTCGATCCCGTATTCATCGCCTGTAGCATTCAACCGGTCCTGGCGCAGGTCGCAAATACCGGCGAATTCCACATCTTCAAATGAGGCCAGGGATGGATAATGCACTTTATTCGCCATGGCCCCCGCCCCGACCATCGCTACTCTCACTTTGTTGCCTTTAGCAAGTACAGCCATGGATTCTCTACCTATGGTCGCTCTGCAACCACTAAGCAAACAATGATTTGGCGTAGATGAGGTCAGCCGCAATCAGGCGGTCGACTGAAGGCTCGTCGCTATATTCAGCGGTCAAACACACCACCCCGTGGTAAGCCCGGCGCTTGAGCTCGGCGGCCACCCGCGGCCAGTTGGCCAGGCCCTGCCTTCCGCTGGTCCACCAGGGACGCCACGTCACCTGCTCGGCTTCAGGGCCATTGGTCCGCTGCCAGAAGGCATTTTTCAGGTTGACCATGCACAGGTAAGACCAGATGATGTCAATCCCCATCTCAGGATCTTCACCATTGAGAGCATTGTGAGCAGCATCCCACACCGCGCCGATCAAGCGCGGGTCATATTTTTCGATCAGGTGGCGCAGCCCCATAGCATTGCATATAAACCTGCCCAGGTGATTTTGAATACCGATTTTCACCCTGTATTTCTCCAGCAGCGGAAGCAAATTGTCAAACTCTTTCCGAAAACGCGCTTCAGTCGCCATGTAGCCGTCGTCCCCAATAGGCGCCATGATTCGGATAACTGGAACACCCGCTTCAGCGCAGGCGGCAATGGTGACTTCGTCGTTGGGTCCGGCAATGCTAAAAATCTTGAGGCCAGCATCAGCCAACTGTTTCACTGCTTTTGGCAGGTCCCTGGCTACATTCTCGGGCTGGACCTGGTATCCGGGGCGGACAGGCAGCTCGATGCCATCGAAACCCCATCCCTTGACCAGCTTAACCAGCACGGGCAAGGGCTGCTTCCAGGGCTTGTAAAAACGGAATACTCGATCTTTGAACTGCTGCTCATAAATGTTTGCTCATTTTGTAAATTACCCGGTTCGGTTTTTACAGGCGCGACACACCTGGATCCCAAATGGTCTCTGCGATATGCTGTTCGGGGTCATGATCGGTTGTATAGTAATAAATGGTGACCAGCTTTCCATCCGGCCTTTGCACGATCCTGGGGTACCCCAGGTCCCAGGTTCGGCCATTGTCACGTAGGATGATCTCCGCTCCCCAGATCTGCCCATCATCATCGCTCAATTTGGCTCGAATGCCAAAAGGGGTTCTCCGGTAACCGTACGCCACACACAAGCGTCCATCTTTCAGCCTGACCAGGCTGGGTGGGTTTCCATTCCAATCTCCTGTATCCGCCACCTTGCTCAAAAATTGCCAGGATCGGCCAGTATCCTGAGAGTGATAAACATCAATCCAGCATTGTGAATTGCTCCGATCCTCCCTATGATTATCGTGCCTCCTACGCATGGCGGAAATCAACTGATCCTTTGAACCGCGAACTGTCGATGGCATAACAGATCGGACAGAAATCGGCTCGTTGGTCATCCACCCCAGGAATTCGAATGATCTTGCCCCATCCCTTGTCCGCACGCAGAAGGCGCGGTCCTGTATCCTGGCTTCTACCCTGGGCTCAAATGCGGATAAAAAGAACAGGCATTCTTTTGGACCCTGTACCAGATAGTCGGTGCGAGAGGTAAGTTTTCTGCCAAAATTCGGGATTCGATACGGTCCCTGCCAGCTTTTCCCGCGATCATAAGAGATGAAGAACCCCGAGCCACCGCATTTCATAGCGAAATCAGGATGGGTAAAATGGACCTCCTCCGGGCAGGGGATCGGATTCTCAAACCCACGAGTCAGAACCCCAGGATCTTCCAGTTGCCAGGATTTACCCCCATCCACGCTCCTGGCTAATCCTGGTTCGGAGGGTTTATCTGGATTGATCGAATGGTCTTTTTCATTCGATTGGTAATAAGCGCGCTCAAAACCGACCAGGATTTCATCCCCCCAGCTCCAGATGCCGTGATTGGCCGGCCATCCGCCAAACCGGCCGGGCTCCTGGTAAATGATGACATTCTCCAAAACCATATTCGAGTTCCTCATTAATTTTCCTGGGTTTGAGCCTTGATAACAGCGACTTCCTCAGCTCCATAAGGCCGGCCATCTGGGTAGAAGAGGTCATGGAACCAAACCTCTGGCTCTGGCGCACCTTCTCGACTTCCCCAGAGGAAACGTGTCTGGGTCCGGCCAGACACGAAACCCCAACTGTAACAGCCAATACGCTCCTGCTTCATGAAAGGCAGATCCGTTTCCCAACGGCTGCCGAGGGTGCGTAAAGCCGATTAATCGCCTTCGTATTGTTTGTAATGTAGTCGAATCTGTTCGATCGCCTCGCGCAGCCTTTTTTTGATCTCCTCGACACCTTCGAGTTTGCCTGGAAGATAATTACCATCCAGCACACGATATATCTCGTGGAAGTCACCCAGCCAATATATGTATTTGCTCCAATCGATCGGTCCTGCTTCATTTTTTGGCTCAATGACTTTTCTGGCACTTTGCCAGTAATCTTGGCTCCAATTGATCGGCGGTTCTTTCGAAAAGTCTTCGTCGAAGGCCAGGTTGCCGCTAAACGGACAGGGTAAGTTCCAGGAACAAACATACCATCTGGCGTTGGTTGGATGGACATCAACGAACACATTGCCTTCAGTAAATAGACCCCAACCAGAAGACAGGATCCCAAATGGAAGTCTTGAATGGTAGAGCACATTATTCTTGAAGTGCGTCCACGGCGCGCTTCCATCCATGCGCAGCATGGCGTCACCGCCATTGATGTTGTAAATGTAATTCAGCCTGACAAAATTGGGAGAACCATAACCTTCCCCGGTTCCTCCACCCGTGCAGTTGATTGCGGCGCCATCGTCGAGCTTCTGGAGCGCATCGTGGACGGTGTTGTACTCAACAACATTCCCATTCAGATACCGGTACTTTCCCGTGACTTCGGTATTGAGGCTTCCGTCGTTGTTGAACAGGTCGGGCATTTCTTTGTAGCGCATGGTTTTCCAGGAAAATTCGCGCGTCGGCGTCTTTGGATCGTAAAAACTTGGACGCGGACCTGCCAGGCAGATTGCTTTCCGGGGAACGTCGTGAATGTAGTTTTGGGCGATCTGGTTGTAGCCGCTCTGCCAGATGATAATCCCGTGTGAGTCCCAGCGGGTGTAACCTACCCGGGTGATCTCGTTTTTCAGAACCCGATTATGGTGGTTTACATCTTTTGCGCCGGGTCCGTAACCGCAGAAAAATACACCTGACATGCCAAGCAAATCGAACGTGCAGTTCTGGACCGTATTGTGTTGGCTGTGCAAATCGAAGCGGACACCAGTTCCGCCAGTTTTGGTGAACCTGCAACTGTCTACCAGGCAGTGCTCGCTTCCGCGGAATCTTAACATCGCGCTGTCCTTGTCCTCCATCTCCCAATCGTGCTGGATTCCCGAATCTTCAGGCTGGAGAACATCGCGGTCTCCGCACGCGAAGGTGATTCCTTTGAATTGGATATATCGGATCGGAACGTCTTGCGGACCCCAATAGTCGATCTTGCCTTCGAGGCGGATCAGTTCTTTTAAGCAGGGTGCAAAGATGTCATTCGTATCACTTGCGGGCCACAAGTACAGCTTTTTCGTCCTGGTGTTAACGGCCCAGTTTCCTTTCTCCCTTAGGCCGTCGAGGGTGTTCTCGACCCAGATCGTCTTTTCCGGTCGCACCCAGGTTCGATGACCCGTTTCGTCCTGATACGCTCGTATATCGACAAAACCCCACATAGGATACAGCGCCGGAATCCTGGTGTAGAGCACTTTCTTTTCGGTATCCACCCTGGCCACTGGCAGCAGGTTCACCGACCACACGCCGGTGATGATGCGGATTTCCACATCCTCGATGTTCTCCCAGTCCCTTATAGGGGCGGTTTCGTCATAGACGAGATCCATCTTTTGCTCGGGAGAAACTCTCGCCCCCCACCCGGCAATGATGTTGGATGCGCCCGGCTTGTGTTTTCTGGGCGAGGAAAAACCATCCGTCATCGCTCGATGCAGCCAATCCGCATGGTTATCCAACAGAAAATGGAACCGTCCCGTTTTTTGGAGCACATCCGAAACATCGGCAATGTAAACATGGTCACGGGCAGGTGTTGGGATTTCGTCATACCCGGGGTCGCCCGGCAGGAGCTTGCGCCACCCTGTCACATGAACACCAGAAGTGAAGATTGGCGTTTCACCCGGGTAGTTGCGATAGGTGATCACCTGATCCTCACTGCCGGAATCGTCAAGGCCGAACACTACGGTTTGGGTGAACGGGTAATAGCCGCCGCGAAAATAAACCGTAATGTCCCCAACGCCATCCAGCACGGTGCGGACCCTGTCGCGAGCGCCTGCAAGGGTCAGTAGCGGTAGATCCATGGTACCGGGGTTATGGTCATTTCCATCCGGCGATACATAAAAGGCGGCCTTAGGTGCCGAGTAGTTTGAATCTACTTGCTTTTCCATTTATTCATCCAATTTACAAAAAGATTCTTCCCGGTTACAAATGGGGTGCAAACCATTCCCCATTGGAATCTCCCGCAGCAGCCAATTCCTCCCTGTGCTCGGAACCCTCGAATGTTATTCCGGCTTCTTCGGCTTTCTTGAAAATAAACTTCAAGCCCTTGATCAGCTGGCTTTCATTCAGGTGCTCAATCATGAGGGTCGGGGGAGGACTCATCTTCTCTATTTCTTTTATATATGTATCGTAATCAAGAACTCCATCTCCTATAAAAGTCTCATCAATTTGTACAGTTGCATGCTTAGGCGGCATATTCAGGTCTTTGGCATGACAGCTCACAATCCAGGGTCCCAATAACGCAAAGCACCTTTTGATAAACTGGGCATTGTTGTAATATCTCCTTGGGCTGGAGATAATGTTTACCGGATCAAGGTGCACCGCAAAACCCGGCCGGTCGATTGCTTCAATCAATCGGGCATATATTTCCGGACTGTCGGGCAGCAGGTACGATTCGGTTTCCATGACCAGCTTCGTTGTCTCGGGCTTTACGCTGTCGATTATGCCTTGAACGATCATCACAGTCTCAGCAAAGCTCTTCTCCGACATATTCAGCGGGTTGGCATGTCCCCATCCACCCGTCTCTACGGATCCTCCATGAATCACACAGCAGCGCGCTCCCATTTCATCAGCGTATTCAAGCCGTCTGCATACTTCATCAATATTCTTCTGGCGCAAGGTTTTATCCGTATCCAGGATATTAATACAATATGCGCCAAATTCTGCCAGCACGATATTGGCTTCAGCATACGCCTTCTTATACTCTTCTCTTTTTGAAGGGTCTTCCATGTAATTGCAGTATGCTGCACCAAAACCGAGTTTCCTGTGCAAAGCCACTTCCTCTTCAAAACGATTGACTTTCCGAAATATCGGGCCACCGAGTCTCATTTTTTCGCTCCTTGCTGGCAAATGGTTTGGTATAACTTTGAATTGCTCATCAGTCTTCCCAGGGCTTTAGGATGATCTTCCCACAATTGTGAGACGCACTGATCTCCAATGCTTCCTGGATCCTGCTCATTGGAAATACATGCGTAATCAGCTTCGCTACCACAGGAGACTCGCAGATAACTTTCATGATCTTAAAGACGCCTTTCAGGTTGTAATGCCACTGACCCATCATGACGATGCCTTTTCGAATAAAGTCGGGACTTGCCTTGATCGCTAAATCTTCTCCACACTCTCCGATTAGTGCAATCTGGCCCTTCCGTCTGGTAACATCAATACACAACCTTTGTGCCTCGACGATGCCCGCAGTTTCGAGACATGCATCCACACCGATGGAACCGGTGTATTGCATAATTCTCGATCGTATATTCGGATCATCTGGATCCAGCACAAGATCAGCACCCAGTTCTTTGGCTTTCTGCTGCCGGTAGGGTATTCGCTCAACTAATATGGTTCTTGCTCCGCGATACTTTGCGTTAATTACCCCGCCTAACCCAACCGGACCCCCTCCGGTGATCAATACAGTATCCGCTGCCGACACACTCATATTTTCCATGCCTCCGAAGGTGGGTCCCAGACCGCAGCATGCCAGGGAAGCCCGTTCGTAGGAAATACCGTCAGGTATGGGCACTAACAACCAATCTTGCTTAATTAAATACTGTACATGAGTATCACCAGCATGTTTCACGCCTGAAAATTCACGATGGTTATAGGTGTGCTCACAATGGATATACTCACCCGAAATACAAAGTGAGCATTTTCCACAGGGCGTGCCCGACATGACGACAACCCGGTCTCCCACTTTCACTTTCCCGGGCTGTGCCACTTTAACAACCTCTCCTGCCGCTTCATGGCCCAAATATTCATTTCCGTTGAGCCAACCTTTATACTCGGTGCATAACGGCACAGCATGTACCTTCACCAACACCCAGTCTTCCTTTGGCTCAGGTATGGGGGTATCCAGCAACATCGTTTGCCTCACGCCCGTAATAGCGGCTCTTTTCATTGTTTTCATCTCAAATATCCTACTCATGATTTGTTGTTCCATTCTTTTTCGATTTCTTCCCAGGTCATTTTTGCCCAACGCTGGCGCGTTTCCATCAAATGGGTAATCAACAACTCACGAGTCTCAGCGTTTTCAAAAAATGGGCTTTTCTCGAAGAATCGAATCAGCCTGTCGATCTTCTGCAGAGCTTGCTCGGTTCCTGAAGCTTCAGCCGTTAAGGCAGGTATCACGCGCTTCAACGCCAGGCGCCGGTTAATCTGCATGTCCCATTTTTTAGGAAAATTCCCATTGGTAATGCTTTCGGCAGCACGAAACTGGTCGGTCAGTGCTATGTCAGCAACCCGTCTCATATACACAGCGAGAAGGCCTGCTATGATGGCAAATGCGACGCCTAGAGACAGTGCGCTAGCGACCAATCCCATGGTGTTGTCCTGCCTCCATCAGCCTAACTTATGCCGCGCAAGTCGAGGTCTCTGGCAAAGTGGCAAGCGGCGAAATGCTCTGGTTCCACTTCTTCCCAGGAGGGAGGCTCCTCTCCGCACAGTGCTTTAGCATACGGACAACGAGGGTGGAAATAGCAGCCAGAAGGTGGATTGGCTGGGTCCGGAATCTCTCCCACGAGGACGATCCGCTCACGTACGACATCAGGGTCGGATATCGGAACCGCCGAGAGCAAGGCTTCCGTATACGGATGCTTGGGGTCGGCATAGAGGTCCTCCGTGGGGGCCAGTTCGACCAAGCGACCCACATACATCACGGCTACGCGATCCGAGACATATTTCACGACGCTTAGATCATGAGCGATAAACAGATAGCTCAGTCCGAACTGGTCCTGCAAGTCCCCCAACAGGTTGAGAATCTGGGCCTGAATCGACACGTCAAGCGCGGACACCGGCTCATCAGCCACAACTAGTTTCGGATTGGTTGCCAGTGATCTGGCGATGCCGATGCGTTGACGCTGGCCCCCCGAAAAGGCGTGCGGGTAGCGCCGGAGGTAGCGGGTCTCTAGGCCGACGACCTGCATCAGGTGTATGACCCGGTCCTCCAACTCTCTGCCAGAGGCCAGTTGGTTTGCTCGGAGCGGTTCACTGATCGTATCGAACACGGTCCTGCGGGGACTCAGTGATGAATACGGGTCCTGAAAGATCATCTGAATATCGCGCCGGTGGGGTCTCAACTCGCGACCGGACAGCTCGGCCAGATCTATTTTCGCCTCTTGACCACTGTCATCTTCACACTGGTAAAGAATCTGGCCAGCCAGAGGTTTGTACAAGCGCACCACACAACGACCCAAAGTGGTCTTCCCACAGCCCGTTTCACCTACCAACCCTAGCGTCTCACCGCGCCCAATCTTGAAGCTGACGTCATCGACCGCCTTGACGTATCCAGTCTCTCGCCTGAAGAGGCCGGTCTGAATTGGAAAGTACTTTTTCAGGTTCTTGACCTCTAACAGAGCATCAACGTTATCGATGCGTTCAGCAACCTGCTGTCCAGTAGTTTCCATAGGCTATCCTGTCCCTTCGTATAAGAAGCAGCGTACCCAGTGATCGTCTTCGTTTTCAATGAGCTCTGGTACCGCCGTGTTGCAGCGGTCCTCTATTGCCTCGGGACAGCGGTCACAAAAACCGCACTCTGGCGGTGGATCGAGCGGGAGCGGCACGTTCCCCTCAATGGACTCCAGTCGTCCCCCGGTGCCCTTGAGCAGTGTCGGCCTGGACTTGAGCAGGCGCACGGTGTAGGGATGCAACGGGCGGTAAAAGATGTCCCGCACAGATCCGAGTTCGACGATCTTGCCCAGGTACATAACGGCCACTCTGTGGCACATCTCGGCGATCACGCCCAGATCGTGGGTAATGTAAAGGACCGCCATGCGAAACTGTTCCTGCAATTCCTTGATAAGGTCCAGAATCTGCGCCTGTACGGTGACGTCCAGTGCCGTCGTCGGCTCATCGGCGATGAGCAGTTTGGGATGGCAGGAGAGGGCCATGGCAATCATGGCCCTCTGGCGCATACCCCCGGAGAGTTGATGTGGATAGTCATCAATGCACTTTGTTGGATTGGGGATACCCACCCGATTCAGCATATCCAGCGCGATATCCTGCGCTTCTTGTCTGTCGTTCGTTCGATGTAGAAGGATCGCCTCGCGGATCTGATTGCCGATGGTATGGACGGGCGAAAGACTGGTCATCGGTTCCTGAAACACCATGGAGATTTCCTTGCCCCGTATGCCTCGAATTTCGCCGCCCGAGGGGGCCAGTTGGGCCAGGTCGATGGTATCTCCGTCCGAGTGGAGCAGAATCTCCCCACTTATTAACCGTCCGGGCGAGGACACGAGGCGCAAAATCGACAGAGCGGTCACGCTTTTTCCGCAACCGCTCTCGCCAATGAGCCCGAGCGTCTCCTCTTTGTTGACAAGAAGACTGACACCGTCAACAGCTTTCAGGACCCCTTCATTGACGTAGAAGTAGGTCTTGAGATCCGTTACCTCTAACAGGGGGCGCTCTGATCCGGAAGTTGATTCTGGCAAATTCGTCATCTAGCGTCTCCTCTGTGGCCTATTGTTTGTACGGATCGGCGGCGTCGCGTAACCCATCGCCCAAAAAGTTGAAGGCCATGACCGTTGTGATCACAAATAGGGCGGGAATCACCGTCCACCAATAGATCGCCACGCTGTGGATATTCTGCGCTTTCTCCAGCAGGACCCCCCAGCTTACGGCCGGAGTGCGCAACCCCAATCCCAGAAAACTGAGTGCTGTTTCCCCAAGAATCATCTCGGGAATGGCAAGGGTTACATGGACGATCAGGTAACTGGCGAAGTTTGGCATCAGATGGACGCGAATGATCGACCATTCGCTGACGCCGGAGACTCGCGCGGCCAGGACGTAATCGAGCTCGCGCAGCTCCAAAAACTTGCCGCGCACGACACGGGCAAGTCCCCCCCAGCCTACCAGCGACAGGATGACCACGATTCCGAAGTAAATCCTGGCGACCGGCCAGTCCCGAGGGAGGGCGGCGCTCAAGGCGAGCCACAAAGGAATGGTAGGCATAGAGATGAGAAATTCTATGACACGTTGAATAAACGTGTCAACAGCGCCCCCGAAATAGCCGGAGATGCCGCCCAGGGTTATGCCGATAACGAATGACAGGGCCACACCGACCAGCCCGATAGACAACGACAACCGCGCGCCGTGAAGGGTCCGTGAGAAGAGGTCGCGCCCGATGCTATCTGTGCCGAACAGGAAAATGCCCCCTGGCTCCTCGACGCCGAAGAGGTGGATGTCGGTCTCGATCAGCCCCAACAGCTTGTGCGATTCTCCGTGAACGAAAAGACGGATGGGGTAGCGAACGGCTTTGTCCTCCTCGTACTTGAGTTGGAGTGTCTCCATGTCCCTTTGTCGGGTCGTGCCATAGACAAAGGGACCCACGAAGTTGCCCTCGTCGCCGAACAAGTGAACGCGTGTGGGTGGGTGATAGGATGATTTTTCGAACCGAACTTCCTTGGAATAGGGCGCCACAAAATCAGCGAAGATGGCTGCGAGGTAAAGCGCTACCAAAACGCTGCCCCCGATGATGGCTAACTTGTGACGGCGGAACTTTTGCCACATCAGTTGCCATTGCGAGGCCAGGTAATATCGCTCCTCGGCGCTGAGTTCTGGGCGCTCTGACTTTACAGGTAGGGCTTCGGACATAACTCAGGCCTCCCTCTGAGTAAACCGTATACGGGGATCCACAATGACCAGCACAATGTCGGAGATAAACGTCCCGATGACGGTCAGGATATTCAAGAACAGCAGCAGGCTCGAGGCCAGAAACATATCCTGCGTGAGCAGCGCACCAAACAGCATTGGACCGGTGGTCGGCAGGTTCAGCACCAGCTCGGTGATGACCCCCCCGGAAACAATGCCTGGCAGCTCCCAACCGATCGTGCTGGCGATGGGGTTGAGCGCCACCCGCACCGGGTACTTGAACAAGAGCTTGGTTTCACGCAGCCCCTTGGCACGGGCGGTAATCACGTATTGCTTGCCGAGTTCATCCAGCAACGAAGCGCGCATGATGCGAATCAGTCCTGCCGTGCCTGCTGTGCCGATGATGAGAACGGGCAGCGGGAGATGCTTGAGAAGATCGATGAATTTGCCGAGACCCCATGGCTCACGCATATATTCCGGGGAGAAAAGCCCTCCAACGCTCATGCCTGCGTTGAGGAAGACGTACATCAGGATAAGCGCCAGCAGGAAACTGGGCATCGCCATGCCGAGGAAGCCCACGAACATGAACAAGTAATCACGCATCGAATACTGGTGGGTGGCAGAATGTATGCCGATGGGGACCGCCACGAGATAGACGAGCAACAGGGTGGCGATGGAGATCGTCGCAGTAAGTCCTACGCGGTCACCGACCACGCGTTCGACCGGCTGCGAATACTGAAAAGACCAGCCAAAGTCCCCCTGCAGGACGTTCGTGGCCCATCGAAGATACTGGACGTATACCGGCTGATCCAGGCCAAATTGCCGTCTCAGGTTATTCAATTGTGCTTGGTCTAGTTCTCGTCCCGACCTGGCGTATTGGGACGCCAGGTTGTTGACAAAGTCACCGGCAGGGAGCTGGATGATTAGAAACGTCACGATGCTGAGTATCCACACGGTCAAAATCATATACATCAGGCGACGAAAAAAATAGGCAAACATTGTCAGATTAATCCTTTATTATTGGAGAGTGCAGTCTAGTTCTGCCAACCTGGCAGAACTAGACTGCTGCCAACTATCTGATAGCACTGCACCTGGCCATGCAAAAGCTGTAGGGCGAGTTTCTTACCCGCCATCTGTCGGCAGGTATGGAAACCCGCCCTACGAGCTGGTTGCTTTTCTTGACCGCCTGCTATTGACGGATGTACCACGTCTCGGGCAGGTACGGGGTCAAAGCCCAGGCGTCAAAAACGCCATCCTCCCGCGGCACATTCCCCAGCCGATTGCTCGCGACGAAAACTGCCGGTGGCGAGCTGACGGTGCCAAAGTAATACAGGTTCTCAACGTTGATCGTGATGATCTCGTTGATCAACTCCTTGTATTCCTCGGTGCCGTATGGCTGGTCGAGCCATTCCCATACCAGTTGATAGATTCTCTTGACTTCCTCCGGCGGTTCGATACCTTCTGTTTCGCGAGATGGGTCTCGCTCGCTATCCAGCCATTGGCGCCACTGGTAAGAGGACATCGGACAGCAGTCCACCCACCCCCAGTGCCACGGCGGCATAAGACGCATGGGGTAAGCTGAGCGCGCCGTTAACTCCGCTCCGCCGTCAGAGTTTGAGATACCCACATCCGTCTCGTTGGCCACAAAGCGAGTCTGCAGGGTTTCCTCGGGCACGAACTTGGGTTCGAACCTTACACCGATCTCTGCCCAGTAAATCGCGACCAAGTCGAGCAGATCCTCAGAGTAGGCCAGCCATTCCGTGCAGTACTCGCCGATGATGGTGAGGGTTTCGCCGTCGGGGCGCAAGCGATACTCGTGGGCAGCATCCCATTCGAGTCCCATCTCGTCCAACAGCGCGTTGGCCCGTTCCGCGTCGTGTTCCGCATAGTAGGTGCCCATCCAGTCCTCGTAGCCGGTCCAGGCGGCTGAGACCGGGGCGGTCCAGGGCTCGGTCAGGCCAAAGAAGATGTTCTCGCTGATCTCGTCGCGGTTGATGGCGAGCGACAGGGCCTGCCGGAAGCGAAGATCGTTAAAGATCTCGCGCAGCACCGGATCCTGGTGGGTGTAGTTGAGGGCAAGGCCCATGGCGTGCGACGCGTCGGCCCTTGGCCAGAGGTTGACCGTGTAGCCAACTTCCTCTTCCTTTTCCTTCAACACAGGATAGTCTGCTAGACTCAACCCTGAGTAGTCGGTGAAGTCAAGCTCACCGGCTAAGGTTTTGACCGGGGCCGTTCTCGAGGCGTCGTCGGTTATGAGAACAAGGAGCGTGTCTGCGTAGGGTAGCTGGTTGCCCTCCGTGTCCACCCGCCAGTAATAGGGGTTGCGCTCCCAGAGCGCCGAATCGGCGCCCAGGTCCTTGATGAGCCAGGGGTTGAGAGTGGGCGCCATGGGGTCAGCGTTGTAACCGCCCGTGCCCATGGCGCCTGTGTGAAACTGTACCGCTTGCTGCCACGTCTCGTAGCCCTCTTCCTCGGCCAGCGCCTCGGCGCCGTCGTTGTACTTGGGCATGTACTGCTTCAGGAAGTGCTCCGGTGCAGCCGGGAGATTGCCTGCGAACACCTCAATCGCCCGGTAGTAAGGTACCGCGAAGGTGAATTGCACAGTGTAGTCGTCGATCTTGTTAAAGCCCATCAGCTCGTCACCGGGCATCCAGTCGGAGGAGATCTCCACAGTGATATCGGGGTTCTGCAGAATGTCCTCGTACCAGAAGGCAAAGTCGTCGGCAGTAAAGTCATCGCCATCCGACCATTTCATACCCTCCCGCAGGTAGAACGTGAGGCTCATGCCATCTTCCGCGAGCTCCCACCCCTCTGCTATGTTGGGCTGAAACTGATCGTAGTTGGGATCAATGGTGAGTAACCCTTGTGTCGCATTCTCGGTAAGCTGCGTGAAGACGCCGCCTCCCTCATAAAGGCCCAGAAGACGGATCGGGCCACCGTATTGACCGATAGATTCGCGCGGTTCTACCACCGCCGGGTCTATGGGCAACCGCTCTGCCAGCGGAGGCAGGTCCCCGCTGGCCACCAGAGCCGCCAGCATTGGCGACTCGTGAGGGGAACCACCTGGCGGCGGGGCCTCGGTTGGCTCCACAGCGGCCTCGGTTGGCTCCGCTGGGGCCTCGGTCGGTGGGCTCACGGTTGGCGTCCCGCAACCGCAGAACACCAAGAGCGCAGCCACCAAGATCGAGAGTGTTAAATTGGTGCGGGTTTTCATTTGTCTCTCTCCTTTACTTGTACTTGTGGAAATTGTTATAGATTTTGCCATTCTTTTCCTTACATCGCTCACCTCCTTTCAGAGCGTGTCTAATGAACCATTATTGCGGGGTCTTTACTCAAACGGGTTGCCCCTCACGATTTTGAACACAAACGCGTGGTCACACGGCTTTTCACCAGGTGGCGTAATGCTCAGGCCTTCCGGCGTCAGTGACCACTCCAACTTCCCGTCAGCGCCAAGCAAGCTAACAGATTTGATCTCCGACTCGTACGCATGCTTGAGCGTTTCGATCACCAACCGTTCGTCCGGCCAGCCCAAGCTGATGGCGTACAGCACATCGTCCTTTACCGTAAAGCGAATGTCCTGCGTGG
>Ga0315289_10004874_pt1 | contig 19956 bp, 15 predicted proteins | sample YL17G11_40_MG_FD_203452 | JGI IMG/M metagenome (GOLD analysis project Ga0315289, IMG submission 203452) | Sediment microbial communities from Yellowstone Lake, YNP, Wyoming, USA - YL17G11_40 | ecosystem: Environmental > Aquatic > Freshwater > Lake > Sediment | place: USA: Wyoming | collected... | reverse complement strand
TCGGGCTTGATGGATCAACCGCTTGCGGTCCCATGGTGGGAAGGATTATCCTTGAGGCTGACGGTGCGAGACGCCCTCAAACCTCGCCAGACTTAGGCGAATAGTTGTCCGTGGAAATCCAGGCTAGAGGAAGAAACTCCAGCGGGTACAGCGATAAGATTAACGACGTTTCAAAATGACGGCGTTTTTAGATCCCAAAGGATCTGCGAAAAGTACAACGGCGTTTTGATCGCCGACGGCGTGGGTCTAGGGAAGACATTTATTGCGGGCAGGCTCCTGGAAACGGCGCTCCAGGAGCGGAGACAGAGGGCCTTGCTCATCGCTCCAGCAACGTTACGTGACGGAACATGGGCGCGGTTTGCCGATCGATATCAGCTCTATATTGAATGTATCTCCTACGAGGAACTAGCCCAAGATATCCAGCTTGGAGGAGACAGGTCGCATCTCACCCAGAAAGCGAACGACTATGCGCTCGTTGTCATCGATGAAGCACAAGCTTTCCGAAACCCCGATACGCGCCGGGCGCAAGCTTTAAGAAAATTGCTTCAGGGCCAGCCGCCCAAGACCGTCGTCCTCATTTCTGCGACACCGGTCAATAACTCTCTTTGGGACCTTTATTATCTTTTGACCTATTTTGTAGGGCACGATGCCGCGTTCTCGGATATAGGCGTTCGGTCTCTCAAGGATAAGTTCAGCGAAGTCGTCCGGCTCGACCCCGATGAGCTGAGGCCAGATGCGCTTTTTGACATTCTGGACGCGACGACGGTGCGCCGGACGCGGCATTTCGTGCGTCGGTATTATCCGAATGATCGGGTATATGGTCTCCGGGGCGAGGAAATCCTTGTGCGGTTTCCCAATCCGAAGGTCAAGGCCGTTACCTATTCCCTCGACGATGTGCTCCCCGGGTTTTTTGATGAATTCAAGGACGCATTAGCTCCGGAAGAGGGGGCCCCTAAACTAACCCTCGCCAGGTATAGCCCTAAGAAATACTGCCATGAACCAGTGGAGGATCTCCGGGAGGCTGCGCTCGTCGGCCTCCTCAGATCGGGTCTGCTAAAGCGATTCGAGTCGTCTGTTCATGCGTTTGCCAGAACAGCTGAGACAATGGCTAGCGCCCATGATAGATTTTTAGAGGGTCTGGAAAGAGGAGTCATCCTAACCGCAGAGGGGCTGGAGGAGTGGGAGCAGGTTGATAGCGATGAAGCGTTGGCGCGGCTCATAGAAGAAACCGGTTCGGAAACAACAGAAGGGTACGATGTTGAGCGTCTTAAGGCAGACGTCAATACCGACCGCGATCTTTTAAGGTTTTTTGCGCATAAAGCTAATGCCGTGAGGCGGGAACAAGATCCCAAACTGGAGAAGCTCGTTGAGCATCTCGACCAAATACTGAAGCAGGCTGAAAAAGACGCCGACGGCGAAGATGATAAACGGAACAAACGTAAAGTCCTCATTTTTTCCTATTTCGCTGACACGGTAGATTGGATTACCGATCATTTGAACAATATCTTCGTCAGAGATAAGCGATTCGCCCCTTATCGCGGGCGGTTAGCATCTATTGTGGGCGACGAATCGCGGCAGGGGATCACGCGTGAAGAAGCTGTTTTCGGATTTGTTCCTCTCTCAAGCGAGGCGCCTGAAGGCCGCGACGAGAATCGTTATGATGTTCTTGTGACGACGGACGTATTAGCGGAGGGCATGAACCTTCAGCAGTGCCGCCACGTCATCAATTATGACCTGCCTTGGAATCCTATGCGGCTCGTTCAAAGGCACGGCAGGATCGACCGGATCGGAAGCCTGTATTCAGAGGTTTTTATCCGCTGCTTTTTCCCGGACAGGCAATTGGACGCGCTTTTAGAACTCGAAGCCAGGGTGAGGAGGAAGTTGGCCCAGGCCGCAGCTTCGGTGGGCGTTGAGAGCGAAGTCATTCCCGGTGCGGCGACAAGTGAGGTTGTGTTTGCGGAGACCAGGAAAGAGATAGAAGCGCTCAGGAAAGAAAGGGGAGAAATCTTCGAAAACGCGGGAGAGGACCCCTGCGCTCATTCCGGGGAAGAATACCGGCAGGAGCTCCGAAAGGCGATGGAAATTTATGGAGAGCGGATTCAGAGCCTGGCGGGCGCGGCAGGGTCGGGTTTTGTTGGAGGCGCTCAGGCGGGACATTTCTTTTGTGCTAAGGTCGGAGGGCGAGTTTTTTATCGGTTTGTGCTCCTGGAGGGGAGTAAAATAATCAGAGATACCCTTGGCTGTTTGAAGATCATCTCATGCACCGAGGGAACACCGCGTCATTTACCAAGGCAACTTGCCGAATCTGCATACGGAGCCTGGAACACGGCGCGAAAGGATATTTTCGAGGAATGGATGCTCGCGACGGACCCGGCGAACCTTCAACCGAAGATCCGGCCTGCTTTGCGGGCTGCGGCTGACCAATTGCGCAAGTTCCCGCCCCCAAAGATAACTCAGGGAGACATCGACAATGCCGTCGAATCCCTTGAGGCGCCTTGGGGCGTCAGGATCGAGAAGGTTATTAGAGAGGCGATGGAAAGCTCGTCGGGCATAGCCGCTTCTGAGGCAATTATCGAAAAAGTGCGCCTCCTTGGCCTGCAACCCTACAAGGCGCCGGCTCCTTTGCCGCCAATTGAGGAGGAGGATATTGAGTTGGTGTGTTGGATGGGAGTAAAAGCTTCCTGATGGCTAGGGAAATAAAACGGACATCCAATTGCTTTATGGCCTATAGCGACGAATCAGGTTGTTTCACGGAGAACTATCAATCTATTGGCGTGGTTTCCGGACGTGCTGAAGACCTAGGTCGACTAAAGAGAGAATTATTCCAGATCTTAGATAACAACAAAGTCAAGGAAATTAAGTTTGAAAAAGTCCGTACTCACCTGCCAAAGATAAAGACGGCCCGGGAGTTCACTGACAAGGCTTTTGAATACATTGATGCGCACGCCCTCGCAATCGATGTTTTATTTTGGTGCCTCAATGATACTCGCCATAATATCATCAACAGAGATGATCAAGCCAATTTGGGGAGGATGTATTATAAAATTCTTCGGAATATCTCCGAAAAATGGAAAGCAACAAACTGGATGCTCGTCCCTGACACAGGCTCGAAATTAAACTGGCAGGAAGTCATAAGATATTTGAACAAAACAACCCTGGTAAGGAGGCCATATCTTTTATCGCTATTCGAGGAAGATCGATATCCCCTGAATTTCCAAAGTGTTATTCCGCGGGATTCAATCAATGAGCCTTTGGTCCAGCTGGCCGATCTATTCGCTGGAATGGCCCGATATTCCATTGGAAAGAACGATCTCTGCAAGATATGGCTTAGGGAACAGCACAGGAGCAATCAACCTGGGCTATTTTACGACGAGCGAGAAAATGCTATCTCCAAGCACAATTCCAATCGGATTGGTTTGCTTAACCAGGTATATGTGGAAGCGAAAAAACGCTCGTTAGGCGTAAGCCTTACCACGAATGGTTACCTAAAAAGCTTCAAGAAAACATCTCCTTTGAATTTTTGGCACTACCGCCCAGCAAGTAGTAAAGATAAAGCTCCGACTCGGAAAAAATAAATCAGATTTGATTATCACTTATAATTGCAAAGCCGTGTTATTTTGCGTTTTTTCCCGGCATATGGGCATAAGAGTTTTAGGAAAAAACGCGATTTTAAAAAATCTGTTTCAAAAATCTACTTGATTTATTCCCATATATTGTATATAATAAATCTGGAAAATACAAGATATTGTATTTCCCGAGGTAACAGGTTGTTTAACCTCTAGGTTCTTTGAAAAAATAGGCTCGACTGGTTTTTTGATGCCTTCTTTCTCCTATCAGTTGAATATTCTGATAGTAAAATCGAATCTCATAACAGGTATTCAGTTGAAGCTGTTGATTGCTTTGCTCTCTTTGGAGGGTACTGCATATGCGTCTCAACGATATAGAGATTTCCATGCTTGTTCAAGCAGTTCTGTTATGACAATTCGTCACTACAGTTTCGATAGACTGTTGATGAGGAAAATGAAACTCAAATAAATCTAAAGAGAATTCATTTTCCGGCTTTGTTCAACTCATTATCAATGGGAGCATTGATAACGGGCTAATTCTAGCAAGGAAGGAGGTGATAAAGATGCATAGGACTAAGAGCCTATCCAGCCGGGCCAAAAACTCTCGTTTCTGGCGCGCTATTGATGCTATTCAATCAGTCCGCAAAGAACGAAGTAAAACAGCCCGAGGAGATTTCTTCTTGCGCCAAGCTCAGCTTTCTCTTTTCTCCTGCGACATTGAATCTGCCAAGTCTTATCTCGAAACGTTCCAAATAGCTATTCCGAACATTAGTGCTGAACATCATGCTGTTATTAACATCGTATTAGCCAGGCTTCCAGCTCATAACAAACTGAAGATTCCAAGCGCAGTTCTTAATTTGTTGGACATTCTTCTGGAAATTTTGAAGCTAGTGGGTAGAAATCTCCTAAGTTGTCAATTTCTCGGAATTTCTATTCCGGTTTATATAAATGGAAAAGATCGTTGATCTTACATGTGAAAAGCTTACTTCTTTTTTAAGCATACCTATAGAAATAATTCTAGAACTAGCCGAAGATGCTCCCTTTCTATATCACAAAGCAAGGATTCCTAAGAATGATAAAGGCCTTCGCAAACTAGAAATCCCTCATCAAATATTAAAATGTTTTCAGAGACAACTACTCCATAAGGTCTTCGATAAATTTCAGACCCATCCATGTCTATATGGAGGACCGAAAAGTTCTGCAAAGAAGGCGGTATATGCTCATGTAAGAAAACCTATCGTAATAACAATGGACATCAGGAATTTTTTCCCTAGCATAAAAAAACATAAGGTGATTGATGCGCTTAATTTCTTTGGCGTAAATAAAGACCTGTCTATAATTCTAGCAAGGCTCGTTACTTCTCATAACCATCTCCCTCAAGGGGCGCCAACTAGCCCATGTATCGGTCGCTTGGTGCTCAATCCTTTTGCGTACGAGCTCGATAAGATGCTAAAGGGCATTCATCCAAGTTCAGCTTTTTCTATCTACTTTGATGATATAACCATAAGCGGGCCTGAAGGAATAAAAAGAATCATTCCAATTGTCGATAAGATGTTAATTCGGCACGGATACGAACTGAAAAAGGAAAAAACTCAAATAATGAAGAAATGTGATGAACAAGTATCCTTAAATATACGCCTTAACAAGAAAATCGAAGCGACAAATAAATTCCAAGCACAAATTGAAGAATTGGAAAAACAACTGCCGCCATGGAATCCGAAACTTCTTGGGAAAAAAGCTTATGTTAGGTATTTATCAAGGCCTTTATGTTAGATAATTGTCAGTACTGTTTGGGTCGTGTCAACTTGTGTTCGCAAATTGAGAGCCACCATAAACTCCCTCAATTGGCTCCTTGAGCCGCTAAGATCTCCCGGCTCTGGTCCAATGCCGCGAGGATCTTCTCCTGCTTGATATAGTTTCGATCACTCCCCCAGTTTTCTGAGTATTCAACGAGGTAACAAGTGACCAGCCGGACATAGGAATCGACCGTGGGAAACACGCCAATCACCCGGCTGCTCCGCCGGATCTCCCGAGCTGAACTGCACCCCGTTTCCGGTCCATTTTCTATGTAAGTTCAAAATGCTATAATAGGCATCATCAGAGGGAAGGACAGCCCTTCACAGGAGGAGCTGATGATGTCCAACTTATGCAATAGGAGGAAATAAATGTATAGCTGGATAAAGATTCACCAAGAGGCGATTCAACGAATCCTAGGATATCGCCAGAAACAAAGTGAATTGCTGACCATTCTCCGCGAGATGGAACAGCAGGGGCTGAAAGTCATCAGCCTTCAAGACAAAGACGCGAATGGAAATGCAATTCCTTTAGCCGAGATTGACCCGTTTACTTTTCTGGCCTCATTCAACAGGGGTGTGACCGAGAAAAATCGGCGGGAGAATTGGAATTTCCTCAAAAAGAAATGGGATCTGAAGGCACCGGTGCCGGATGATTTTGACGGGATCCCTACCCTTCATAATATGAGTTCCTGGCTATTCCCGTTTTCCGCTAAGCGAAAAAAAGACCATGTGGAGCACTTGTGGGAGATCGCGTCGAGGGCTGTTGATAGAGACTTTAAACAAGAGGACGAGAAATCATTTAATGAATGTCTGAAACTGGGGGATATCGGCATAAGTAGCCTGACCATCGGCTTATTCTGGGTCAATCCAGAAAAGTTCCTCCCTACTGACAAAAAAACCACAGCTTACGGCAAAGCCAAAGGTATCATGACAGAGCCGGAGGATTATCAGAGCTACCAGGAATGGATGAAAGAAATGGGCGAGCGCTTTGGTCACGATTATCCGCAGATCTCTTACGACGCAAATCTATTCGCCAAATCACGAATGGAGTTGAATACAGACCAGATGAAAATGCTATGGGCGCGCTTTCAGGACAGAATCAAAGGATTTTCTGATTTTCAGAATCCAGGCTCCGACTTTGTTGACAAAGAAACGAGCTACAAGCGTGCGATTCTCAAGAAGTTCCAGCAAGAACTAGGAGTCGAAAAACTGACCGAACTAGTGGACCAGGGCCAAGGTACCAGCGCCGTGAAGGAGATCGCTAGGGTCTTGACCTCAAATCTCGTTAACTACCATGCATGGGACTCCACTCTTGGTGTCACCGATCAAGTGAGTTGCGAAGTGTTGCGGGAATACCTGAAGACCGCCTCTGGGTCTTACCACGGTTCCGAAAGCACGAATTCCCTCTTTGAAGCAAACGCCAGACATAACCTCAAGCCAAACTGGGATGCGATGAGTACGCTGCTGTGGGCGCTGCGCCCGGAGGATTTCTTCCCGATCAAAATCAGCTTCTATCGTAAGCTGAGCAAGGAACTTGGTTATGAGCTTCCACCCGGCCGGCCTGACTCAGACAAACTGCACAGCCTGATTGAATTCGGCCGGGCTTTCTGGAAAGCGCTCGAACCGTATAAGCCTTCCGATTGGGTGGATGTTCAGTCGTTCATCTGGTGTGTCTGTCCTGACAGTGACAAGGAGTTGGAGCCAGTCAAGCATCCAGTTCCAGAAACTGGGGTTGCATACTGGTGGTTGAACGCGAATCCAAAGATTTGGAACTTCGAGCAGATGCGGATCGGCCAAAAGCAGACCTACACTTCGCACAATGAAAAAGGGAACAAAAGGCAAAGATACAAATACTTCCAAGAGGTCAAGCCGCTGGACATCGTTGTGGGGTACGTTACCACACCCCAAAAGGAAGTTGTTGCAATTTGCAAGATTACCAAGGGGCTAAACAAGACGGCTACGGGCGAAGAAATAGAATTTGAGAAGACCGAGCAGTTGGACAAGCCGATTGGCTATGAGACGTTGCAGACCAATCCCGACCTTGCCAAGAGCGAACCAATTATTAACAACCAAGGCAGCCTATTCAAGCTCACCGAACAGGAATACGAGATCATCCGCAGCCTGATAGACGAGGCGAACATTCCGGTGAAGATCAAAATCGAATCATACGACAAGAAGAAGGCGATGCAGGGACTGTTCCTGGCGGAAGTTCAATTCGATGAGATGCTGGATGCGTTGAAAGAAAAGAAAAATGTCGTCCTCCAAGGCGCACCAGGTGTTGGGAAGACCTATGTCGCTAAACGGCTCGCCCATGCGCTCATCGGATCAAACGATCCGCGTCGAATCGAGATGATCCAATTCCACCAATCCTACTCCTATGAGGACTTCATCCAGGGCTTCCGCCCGACACCAAGAGGCCATTTTGATCTGAAGTATGGAATATTCCATCAGTTCTGTCGCCGGGCGCAACGCGAGGAATTGGCGCAGGAGCCCTACGTCTTTATCGTCGATGAAATCAACCGGGGCAATCTGAGCAAAATATTCGGTGAGTTGATGATGCTCATCGAGCCGGACAAGCGAGGTAAAGATTACGCCATTCCGTTGGCCTACTCCCAGGACTCCGACGAGAAGTTCTATATCCCAGAAAACCTCCACCTGATCGGGATGATGAATACCGCCGACCGTTCCTTGGCGATGGTTGACTATGCTCTGCGTCGTCGGTTCCGGTTCATCACCCTCCGACCGGAGTTCGCCAGCGGGGCATTTAATAACTTCTTGGTTGTAAATGGAGCTAAACCCGAGCTGGTAGAAAAAATAGTCGCTCGGATGAACAAATTGAATGAAGTCATCGTAGCAGACACTAAGAACCTCGGCCCTGGATATCAAATTGGCCACAGCTACTTCTGCCCCCAGAATGTCATGAAGTTGGATGAAAAATGGTATTGCCGCGTGGTCGAAACGGAAATCTTGCCGTTGATCCAGGAATACTGGTTCGACAACGATCAAAAAGTGGAAGAATTGCGGTCGGCCCTCTTAGCCTGAGTCGGATCGTGAACATCCCAATCCAGAATATCTACTATCTTCTGTGCTACGCCTGGGACAAGCTGGCGGAGAAGGATGTGGTCAAAGTCGAGTCCATTGAATCAACCAGCCTGGCCGACCTTTTCGCAAGGGTTCTTATCAACGGTGCCAACCACCTTTTGAAGCGCGGTTTTGACCGTGGCTACGTTTCACAGCGCGAATGGATGGGCCGCCTGCGGGGGAGGATTTATTTCCCTGAGGCTGTCCGTAGAAACGCCTCGATGACCGTAAGGCTGCCCTGTGATTTCGATGAACTGAGCTACAATATCCTCCACAATCGAATCCTGAAGGCCACAATGCACCGGCTGATCCGCACCCGGGTATTGGCGACGGAGTCCTTGGAGAGCCTGGCCCAACTCTGTCGCCTGTTTTCGGACATCCAAGACATCGAGCTGACCAGCCGGCTATTTGGTCAAATCCAGCTCCATCGAAACAATCAGTTTTATGACTTCCTTCTGAAGGTCTGCGAATTGATCTATTGGAATCTGTTGGTCTCCGAAAAAAAGGGCGCAAGCAAATTCCTGGACTTCGTTCAGGACGAAAAGCAGATGGCGATTTTATTCGAGGATTTCGTCCGTAATTTCTACCGTATTCATACGCCTTACCAGGTCAAGCGAGAGGACATCTACTGGCGCTGGATTCCTGTTGATCAAGTTGCGGCGGGAATACTGCCCAAAATGCAGACCGATATAAGCCTGACTTCGGCCACCCGGAAGATCATCATCGAGTGCAAGTTCACCCCGGAGGCCACACAACATCACTACGAAGCCGAGAAACTTAGGTCGATGCACCTATATCAAATTCACGCATACTTGAACAATCTGCCAGATGGAAAGCTGACGGATATCTGCGAAATAATTCTGCTTTATCCGACCGTCGACTCGCCACTCTCCGTATTATACTCCGACCCAAAAGGCCGGAAGATCAAAATTCGAACTATCAACCTTAATCAGCCTTGGCCGGGCATCCACGACGATTTGCTGGCGCTCGTCGCTTGAACTGAACAAAATTAACTATTATTCTCGTTCCGACAATTAATATTCCCGATTCTTTGATGAGGCAACAAGGTCACGCAGCGCGGGGGCAAGTCACTCATGTGCTTCGGAAAGACTGCTGATTTAGATAATATGTCTACAATGATTGAAAGCTTATTCTCAATTCTATCAAAATATAAACCATTAGAAAAAATATCGCGTGAAGAAAATTATTCGACCGAACTATTGGTATATTTACTCCGCTATAGTCAAAGCAATAAAACAAATCTTTTGTCATCTTTCATGAAACTGATAGAAATAGAAATAAACACAGATGATTATGAAAATATCAAACTTAATACACAAAACACATTTTATACAAAAGATAAGAAGAAAGTTATCTCTGATATTACTATCCATCTGGAAGATAGCGATATTTTTATAGAGGCCAAAGTAGAGTCTGATATTAACTATTATGAAGATGGAAGCGAAAAAACTATAAGGAAATTGCTAAGCCAAATACAACAATATCAGCGCATATATGCTAAAAAGGATAAAAAAGATAAAAGGATTTATTTGCTAACAAAATATAATTGCGCCCTTTCTTTCGATAATTGCCCCGATTTTGCTAAAAAAATTAGGTGGCAAGATATTTATTTGTTATTAATAAATTATGAATCTATAAATGAAATCGAAGGATTTTTAGTCAAAGAGACAATAAAATATTTTGAGGAGAAAAAAATGTCATTCCAAAAAGTGTCATTCGAACTTGTTAAAGGAATGGAGTCACTTAAAAATTTATTAGCTCAATTAGAATTATCTTTAGAAAAAATTCCCTATCGGGTATCTCACAGTTCGGTATTCATAGGGTATTTTGTAGATTCAAACAAGAAAGAACTATTAGGCTGGGTGGGGATAACTTTTGATGGATGTAAATTAGCCTTTGAATATTATAATGATAAGGCAGTCAGAATTATTAAACTAAAATATGCAAAAGAATATATACAGAATCGCCCAGGGAGATTTGAAAAACATTTTAATTTTGAAGAAAATCATTATTTTTGTCTGAGGCCTGAAGAACAACTAAAAATAATCAAAAAATGGGTTGATGAAAACTACAAAAGATTAATTAAATTTGCCACGGAAAAGAATAAATAGATACAAGCCGATAATTCGCGCCAATCATGGGAGCAAATTGGCCATATTTTTCTTTTCCTTGAATCTTCTGCCAATATGGAAACCAATATTCATTATTGTCTGGTGAAGGGGGACCTTCCATTCTATTTGGACAATGGTTGGCATAAATTCAACCTCTCCTTTTTCTTCACTATGACATATTACTGGTTGCTTAAGTTCCGCAACTTTTTTAACCTTAAATTCTGCCCAATATTTTGCCTTCTTATTTTGTCCTACTTTAATTATTTCTTCACCTCTAAAATCACATACTGGCTTCTTTTATCCAGCCGCGACTATTTTGATTTTGTTTTTCTTCTTTGGGAAAGCGCTACAGGGATGCAAACGCGGGCTTGATGGTTGATAGCCAAGAGGCAATCTATCTGCTAATTCAGGTGGGCTCCATAAATTATGTATGCTTAGTATACTTTGGTAAGCTTCTATGCTTCTCGACATATCTCCTATGAAGTTCTTCTTCAACAGCAGCAGGCCTGGCAGTCTCAGCCCATCTAACGACTACCCTCGAGAGGTCTTCGTATTCTCTTATTCTATCTCCCGATGAGTGTGCCGCTTTGCCCTTAAGAAGCCCTTGTCTTATGCGCATCCTTAAGTCGGATGCCCTGCCGATGGTTAATCTTTCTTCAGAAGTATCCAGCTTAGCTTCATAAACGCCGCTTTTCTTATTTGGAATTATAATCCCACCACTTCTTGCATCCTTGATAAGGTCATGCCAATAATACCAATCACTCCATCTGAGTGAGAATTCTTCAGTCTGCTGAATGTCCATCTTGCTCTTTTAGGAAAACTCTTTTGTTTATAATATTGTCCATTTCTTTCGGGAATGTCAATTCCACAAATTTGCGTATGCAGCTCGGTGGGGGGCTGGACTCGAACAGACCAAATTGTTGCCAAGTGGGAGCGTTTATACCTCCATGCTTCTTGCTATCCAGGTTTCTCCCCGTGTGCCAATGGTGTGACAAAAACAATAGAAATTATTTTTGATTAAATAGTTGAAATGCAGTCTTATAAAATTGGCCCGAATCTCCGCCTATATAGAAAGAAAGTTGAGAGAAAAAAAGCTCACAAGCTTCTCCGGCCAAGCATAAGTCCTCTGGTGCCATATGGGAAACAAAAGAGCTCGCAATTCTATCGAGCCTACAGAAGCTATCCTTAATCCCTGCTTCCTCGAACCTGGGTATAAAAAAGAGATGTGGATAAAGTAGCTTTCGAACCCTATTAATAAGTTCCGTATGAAATTTAGTTTTCCCTTCTTCGCTCGAAAGGCTAAAAAGAGGAGCCGCCAAGCAAAGGCCTTGATTTATTCGTTCCCCACCTCGTATATTGGCAACATTAATTTCAGGGGGAGGCGATGTAACTAACAAAGCGGGGCGCCTTTTCGCTCTTATTACCGGGAATTCTTCGTCTATTTCCAATCGCGGAGAATAAAGTGGAATTCTCCTGCTAAACCGGTCTTTAGCATCGGTTCGGATTTCGAACTTCCTAGCAATCGTAGAAGAATCATCCAAATCAGCCGGGCGCCACAGCTCTAGAGATTCATAATTATAAAAGAAATATGTCCAAACAAGCTGTCCTGGCTTTAGCGAACTCTTAAAGTTTTGGCCAATTTCACAAAAATATTTCGTTATAATCTCGTCTATAAAAACTAAACTGGTCATTCAATATTCATCGTCAAAATCCATTTTCAGCATATCTGACCAAAAGACATCATCGTATTGAGGCGTAACAGCCAAATCAATTTGAGCTTTTTTGGCCTCATTTAGTCCTTCTGCTAACCTTTTTCTCAATTCCTTGATTTCGTTCTGTTCGACGTTTCCCTTTTCGAGCGTGAAGTCTGGGATTGGTTCTAGCTTATGGATTTTCGAAAAATCTAGTTTATCGAATTTTATTGCGTGGGCCATAGGTTCAGTATAAAAATAGACATAGTTCAATAGCTGATTGAGGCTTTCTAGTGACCATCTATTGACAATATTCCTGTACGCCATTGCTTCGAATGAGCTTGGGAAAATATCAGCAAAATCAACTTTTTCAGAAGGACAAGCTATCGATACTGCCTCGTATGGACAAGCAGTTTTATCGATTTCAAAATCGGGAGAAGATTGCATAAAATCGAAGACTGAATTGTACTCGTAAGCCCAAGGCCCATACTCAAAAAATATCCAATTGAACCCCGTATATTTTTCTTTATGAATTTTATAATATTCAACATCTATTAAGTAGATTATTTTTAGCAGCTTTGTTTTATTTAGCAAACCCCCGATTTCTTCAACTCGCGTGCAAATCGCTTTTATCAGTGTGAGAACTTTCTCGATTTCTACTGAAATAGATGGCATCAACGAACCTTTGAGTTGGCTTTATCTAAAAACATTATATCATAAGGTCGAGTTACGATTCGTCTTCACTCTGAGATAATTCAAGCAATTTTATCGAGGGCAAAGAGGCTCCTACAATCCCTTCTAAGTCTCCACGCATACCCGCAATATTCAATACTACTCTTTCAATTTGCTTTTCTCTTTTTGACCAGATTCCTTCCATTGCCCTTCTTTCTGAATCTAAATCTTTTTTAATTGCTAAAAATGCTTCAACTATGGCTTGAACTCTATTCTTAAATTCCGCTCCAGTAAGATAGTTATAGACTATCTCCATTTTCTCCCCTTTTCCAATCTGTAACTCGCGCGTTTTAGATACCTGAATTAGCATGGTCCTCAATGCTAACGCCAAACTCAAGGCTGATGGCAAATCGGCAACCCAAACTGTCTCTATTTGGCGGAAGTGATGCAAGCCTTTGGGCAAAGCTTCAGAAACAATAACTGCAAGATCTGCTTTTGCTTCACGCTGGTCATCTTTTAGTTTTTGAATCCATGCATCGCTCCAATTTTTCGTCCTCTTTGATTCCCATAATATTTTCCCACAGAAATGTCCCGATTGTGTTTTGATAGTGTGTATAATATCTCCTCCCCTAACCCCAGAGGATACGGGCTCAATTTCGTCAAAAGGGAATTCTTCTTTAAGCATTTTTTCTAACTCAAGTTCCATAACTTCTCCCTGGATATTTTGAGAACCCTGCTCAGCTTTCCTCTTTAATTCCTCTATCTGCATTCTCATATCTGCAAGTTGCTTATCTTTTTCTAAGTCTTTTAGTCTATGGCTTTCTTCCTCCTCTCTTTTTGCTTTTTCTTCAATTATTTGGCGTTCCTGGTCAAGTGTATGCTCTATTTTTAGCTCAGAAGCCTTCTTTTCTTCTTCTAGTTCTCGCTTGCTTTTTCTGAGCTCAAGCTCATTCTGCTCTGCCTTTTGGAGCCTTTCATCTTTCTCTTTAACTATCATTCTCAAGTCTTCAAGTTCCATCCTTACCGATTCTTGGGCTTTTTTTCTGGTTTGCTCTTCAATAAGTTCTCTTTCTTTTTTGAATTCCTCTGTGAGCTTTGTTTTAAGCGTCTTAAGTTCTTCCTCTCTTTTTCCCAACTATAATTCGCGAGCATTATTATTTTTTATCTGCTCGTATCTATCTTCTATGTCTTTTTTGAGTTTTTATATTTGCCTGGCGAAGACTTGGTCAGCTTCCTTAGCTACCCGGGTCTTGGTTTTTTCAAGTTCATCCTTTTTACATTCGTCCATCTTCTTTTCATATCTTTGTTGAATTTCCGTTTCTATACCCTGTGCAAAAATTTGAGATATTCTAATCTCAGTTCCACACTTTGGACAATTTATTGTATCTTGCGCCATTCTTGCCTCCCTTTTTAGATGAAGAATTGTGGCGTTGGCAAATCTATAAAGATATGTCAATTAATCGGCATAAATTAACCTCGAAAAATCCCCACTTTATTATGGCCTAATCTATAGCACGGCAAAAATATGAAGTCAACAGAAAACAGACCAATCCCTTTGTCACAAATTTGTCACCATAAATGCATAAAACCGCCTAATTCTGACTATGGGAGCACAAAAAAAAAGTAGCAATTTCTCGGGAAGAAGATGGCGGGCCTGGCCGGACTCGAACCAGAGACACAGGGATAAGGAATCCCTTATGATGGGAATGTGATCCCTCGGGGAAAATCGGGTTTTCCCCATATTTTTCGTATTTTTCCTTTAAGCACCATTAGCCAGATTTAGGCAAGTTTAGTCAAATTCTGTGACACCGGCGTTACACGGGGAGATGTTTATTCAGCGGACATTCTGGACTTCAAATCCAGTATGGGGCCTGACGAAGGTCCCGGATGGGTTCGACTCCCATACCCTCCCGCCACCTTTATTATCAGCAACTTAGCAGGGCCAGAGGAGGGCCCATTATCTTTCCCCAGCGCTTAGTCAATGGAGCCAAAATACCACAAAATACGCAAGTTTCAACCCTCAACACGAAAGGTGACACGAAAGGTCGTTTTTCCTCGCCCCCGCAAAAAAGCAGGAAGAAAACGGAGCGTCTTTTTCGCCATAGATTCGGCCAATAAATCTATTCGACGTTGGACACCGCCCTCCCACGTTTTTGCCGAGGTCGCCCTGATGGCTGTCGAGGCCTCGACTGAATATTTTTCATGACCTTCTCTTTGAGCGGGAGGAGAGGTCTGGGGGATTTCCGGCGCTTTTGGCGCCTCGGATGGCAATGCGGATATACCATGCGCCCCTAGCAGTCCTTGACATCTCTTTAAGTCGCGATTTATATTTCCTCACGATTGTTGGAGGGGCAAATGGGCACAAAGATGCTCTCTCGGTCAGCCCAGCCGAAAAGGAAATTCTTATTCCCCCGCTAATTCGCAAAAATGCTAACCGACCCGAATTGCTTTGGCTGGTGGCGCGTTATCGCGCACCAAGACCCAGCGGTTCTGCTTACATTGCTCCAGCCAATTGATCATCCAGGTGTTGAGCGTTCTAAGGCGTTCCGTGAACGGCTCGGCCTTCTTCCAGAGCGCAAGTGCCTGGTTACCTGTCGCTTTGGGCACACGCATCGTGTCGACGCGCAGCCGAGCCATTTCGCGTAATCCTATCCATAGCTGCATTTGAATGTATCCGATGGCTGCCAAATCAGGTCTCGCTGCAGAGAATCGCAGGACTTCGTCGATTCGCTTCTCGCAGGGCCATGTAACTCTGATCGCTCCTGCATTTACCCCAAGCAACGCGGAAGATCCCAATAATTGCAGGGCGGCCGAAAGGTCGGGTACATCCAGTGCGTGTAATATTTTGATTTCAATGATCACGCGCTGCTCCAGCGCCTTGGTTCGAAAGCGACGTAAGACCGGCTCATCAAAACACCCCCACAGACCATAGAGGCCACCTGCGATGGCACCACATGAGGCGTCCGCATATTGCTGGGAGAGCCAAGCTTCGGTCGCAATCGAATCAAGAAAGCGCGTAATGGCTTCCTGGCCCGCTGCGCGCCCCAGGCGCAGGGTGTGCGATAGATGGGGGAAGCCGATCGCCCGCATGTGCCAGTGTTGTATTTGAGCCCCACAGACCAGCGCACGAGCTGGCGCCTCGGCGAGCTCGGGTCGCTCAAAGCGATTGAGATGCTTGGAGAGCTCCGGGAGAAAGCTCGGCTGTTCGGACCTCATCGCGAGCCGGGCCTTGTCCCACGTGTCGCGGTCAATTGTGCCAGCCACTGCCTTCGCCATAGGAGCGGCGCGGAGGAACTTCACGAAGCTCCCTAAGGGAGCCCGGCATGCGTTGGCTGCAAGGCGCCGGAGGGACTCCGAGTTGCTGAGTTCGACCTTTAGACTCTCGTTGACGCAGGGCAGCGTGTTCGCTGCGTACTCCAGAAACGAGGCTAAATCGCCAACCGGGGTGCGTAAAGCAGTTTCGCTGAGGACCTTGAGATTCTCCGGCTTGGCCAAAGCATCACACAAGGCACAGTACACCTTAGGCAAGTTTATTTCCGCGTACGCCAGAAACGAGGCTAAATCGCCAACCGGGGTGCGTAGAGCAGTTTCGCTAAGGACCTTGAGATTCTCCGGCTTGGCCAAAGCATCACACAAGGCACAGTACACCTTCGGCAAGTTTACTTCCGCGTACGCCAGAAACGAGGCGAGGAAGTGGAGCTGGGTGCGCAAGGCGGACGACACTAGCTCATCGGGCTCATCAGCAAGCTGTCGATCAGCCTCGCTTTTCGTTAATACCCCAAACCGCGCCATGTTCTCGAGGATACTAGCGGCAAATTGGAGGCTTGGCACGAAGACGGCGGCCGCCAGCCCTCCGTCCGAATGAAGGACCGCTCCCAGCACCTCGGCAGCCTCGCGGCTGCGGTCGCTTGCCTCCAGTCTGGCCGCAATGAATGTGCCACAAAAGGCATTTCGCCGGGCCGCCGTGTCAAACATCTCCGATTGACTCACTGCAGGTGACGCTGCTTTTAGGAGCAATCCGGCAAGGCTGGGGTGAACGAGGTGATACGACACATAGCGGGCGCGCCCACGCTCTCTGCGTTGGACTATCCCATACCGAACCGATTGCGGAAGACCTCCAATCTCTAGAGCTTGTGCGGGGGTTTCGATTTCCAATGTCGCGAGCGTCGCCGCAAGTAGCAGATTTCTTCGTTCTTCAAGCGTTAAAGGGTCGAGATAGGTTTCTTGGACGTGCTCCCGGGCATCTTCCGCCCGAATTTCCCACCTGCCTTTCAATAGTTGGTCAAGCTTCCGCATGACCGCCGCGCTGAAAGCCACAAGGTCACCGGCGAAAACTCGGTGCCACTGGCTCAGCGTTTCGCTAGGAGGTAACGAAACATCGTCGGCATGGAGAGCTTTTCGCCGCGCTAAGCGGGAGAACACCCCTGCCAAATCTGTCTTCTCCACCTCGAGGGGAACCGCCTCCGGCTCCAGTTCGTAAAGAGCCGACGCAATACCTTTCAACTCGGATGTGGTAGAAACTTGGCGGCCTAACATCAGAAAACGGCTTCGGTTCGGAAAGGACTGCCACTGATTAAAAAGCCCGAGAGTCAAATCTTCTCTGAGGTGCACATTGTCAACGATGAAAAGAACACCCTCATCTGCTAAGGTGGTGATTACTTCGAGAGCTTGATGGACATTCATCGCTATCTCGTCGGACGCAAGGTCGAGATAGTAGGCAGGACAGGAGATGCCCTTCGGCGTCAAAGCAATCTGGATAGCCAGAACAGTCTTCCCTGTTGCCCCGCGCCCGCGAACTAATGCCCATCCCTCTGATTGGAGTAACGCTTCGACCCGGTCCGCTACAGACGGCCGGTGAACTAAACCCTGAAGGTATTCCTCCTTCGACGGGGCGAACCCATAGCCTGGCATGCCAAAAACCCGGGCATGGGGAACCTGCTGGAATGGATCGCAACTCGGAGGCAAGCCGAGAGGGTCAACCCAGACGCTCGCGAAGCGCGGCTGCCGCAAATCCCGCACCAACTGCCCTTGAAAAACGAACTCAACGTTTGCTTCCGGCACGCCCAGCCGAACCAACCTCCGTCGATATTTCTGGACCGCCGAGGGATCATGAGGGGCGGCGGCCCACGCGACGAAGAGGAATCCCGCGAGTCGCCCGGCTCCGAGATTTTCGGCTTTTTTCAAGTCCCTCTCGAGGTGACCACGCCAATCACTATCCTTGGTTGCTTCAACCCCGTCCACGCGTCCGCCCTGCAACAGTACTCGGGCGTCTGGCCAACCTGGTCTTGTCGCATCGGTTCTCGTCCGGCCTGTTGGATCTAGGGTTTTGAATCGATTGGGCAGTATGATCTGGGCATAGGATTCCGCGAGACGTTGAAATTCTCCAGCCGACAGATTCTCGATCGCTTGTTGAATGACCTGCTCAGATGGAGTCATAGCTACTGCCGACTGCCACAAAGTGTTTGCTCTTCGGGTCGCGAATTTTGAGCCGTATAAAGCAAACGGCACTGCCTCCTGCTACCCCGCATCATACCCTCTAAAAATATAAAAATATTTTTTTTTCGGCTGAGCCGTCTGCGTTCGCATCTTTGTCTCGGTTTCCCATCCAACCATCGTGATGGATGATAAATCCTGACTCAAAAGATGTCAAGGAGGGCTAGAGGGCGCGAGGGTGTGGTCCGGAAGCCGTCCGCGGCGCCGGAAAAGCCGAAAATCACCCAGACCTCCCCTCCCTTCTTCCCCCTTTCGTTTCCCCTCCCCCCTCTCCGACATGCCCTTGATGTTGATCGTTGTCGAGTGATGAAGGATTCGGTCCAGAATCGCTGCCGCGATGACAGTATCGCCTAAAATCTCGTTCCATTGGCTGAAGCTACGGTTGGACGTCAGGACAAGGGCGCTCTGGATCAGCTATATTTTACGATGGATGTATTCCGTGTAATCCCTGATGACTGGGTGATATTCTTCATTCATAAGAGGCGAAGAAATCATGAAATCCGCGGTCGAGCGATTGCATGCGATGGGGATATTATAGACCACAGCGATTCGAAGGAGCGCTTTGACATCAACATCATGCGGATGCGGTTCCATTGGGTCCCAAAAAAATATGACAAAATCGATTCGGCCCTCGGCAATCATTCCCCCGAGCTGCTGATCCCCGCCAAGCGGACCTGACTTCAATTTGGTGATTTCAAAAGCCTCTTTTTTTATATGATCACGTTCAAATTTCCGACTGATGATTTCCTCTACCAAGCGGCCCGTGGTCCCAGTGCAGACCAATTTATGCCGAACCAAGGTCCGATAGTTGAACTCGATCCACTCTCCGAGGTCGGGTTTTCGATTATCGTGTGCCACAAGAGCAATCGTTTTTATCTTTTCCATAGAAAAGCCTCCAGGTTAATTCAAGCGTTTATTGCCGCCGATCTAAGCAGCAGAATTTTATCCGAAAAAGGCATGATCTCGCAAATCCAAAATATGATTTCGCCTCGGGTGAACATTTCCATCTATCTGAATTCTTCAATAATTATTGGAGAAAAGTGAATCTCCTCCCGCCTTCTCCATTCTCCCCCCTCTCCGACTTACCCTTGCGAAAAGAAAAGAGTTTGCTTTTCGGATGCGGTGGCCGAGTCATCCTCATTGCGTCGATTTCCCCCTCCGACCATCGTAAAGGCGGAGGCTTTGAGGCGACAAAAGTCAGCTTGAGGTGGTTGATGATTCTGTCCACGCTCGTCTTCCTCTGACTTGCCGACTTTACCCCGATGGGCATTGGCCTACAGGCCGAAGTAACGGACCATGACTTGGCCTTTGTCTAGAATATGCGAGGTGACGCGAGCGATGAACTCCAGATAATCCATCCGCTCCTCGTCCTCGGCCTCTTTCCCATACCGGTAGCAGACCTGGCCCTCCCACCTCCCTCTGTCACTACCGCGTGAACGCAAAATTAATTCACTTGACACTTTATTTTCTGGTGGTATTCTTTTCGATTGCGAAGCATCGTTTTTAAGTTTCGGCAAAGGAATTT
>Ga0315289_10004873_pt1 | contig 19957 bp, 27 predicted proteins | sample YL17G11_40_MG_FD_203452 | JGI IMG/M metagenome (GOLD analysis project Ga0315289, IMG submission 203452) | Sediment microbial communities from Yellowstone Lake, YNP, Wyoming, USA - YL17G11_40 | ecosystem: Environmental > Aquatic > Freshwater > Lake > Sediment | place: USA: Wyoming | collected... | reverse complement strand
TGTCACCACCATCAACAAATACTTGGCCGACCAGGAGCCCTGGAAATTGGCTAAACAAACGGACAAGGCCGGACGGCTGGCCCGTATCCTGTACCAGGCCTCCTGCGCCGTTCGCGGCGTCAGCTACCTCGTCTTTCCGGTCATGCCCCGCTCGGCGGAGAAAATATGGGATTCCCTGGGTGAAACCGAATCGCCCCAGGCTGTCCGTTACGACGGCTTTGAATTTTTCGGCCTTCAGTCCGAGCGGCCCATGAAAGCCCCTCAGCCCCTTTTCCCCCGCGTTGAGCTCAAGGACTTCCTGGCCGAGGAGCCCCAGGCCTCGGGAGAGGCGGCCGCCGCCGCACTTGAAAAACATGCCGAAAAAACCGGCCAGAAAAATAAGGAGACGACCATGGAGACCGTCAGCTTCGACGAATTCAAAAAGATGGACCTCAGGGTGGCCCACATCCTGAAGGCTGAGCGCGTGGCCAATACCGACAAGCTGCTCAAGTTGGAAGTGGACATCGGCACGGAGACAAGGACCCTGGTGGCCGGCGTAGGCGATGTGTACAAGCCCGAAGACCTGGTCGGCAAGAAATTGGCCGTCATCGTCAACCTCAAGCCGGCCGTCATCCGCGGCCTAGAATCCCGGGGCATGATTCTGGCCGCCGAGTGGCAGGGCAAGGCCAAGATCGCTTTCTATGACCAGGACATCCCGGCCGGGGCCAAGGTGAAATAACCTCTTCGAGAGCAGCTCTATCCATCGCCTCTCTGATAATATTTTTGGGCCAGAGGCCTAAGTTCCAGGCCCTTGGCCAGGAGCTCCTTCAATTTGTCCAGGATCATCCGTACTTTGATATTGGCCAGTTTGCGCTTGCCCCGGCCCTGGGACTGGAAATGATCCTTCAGGTAGGCGCCGATCTCTTGGGCGGTCATCATCGTCTTCAACAATTCATCCCCGGCCAGTTCATCCCGAATCGCGTCCAGTCTCTGACCGCGGACGATAATTTTGTTATCGGCCAGAATTTGGGCCCGCTGCGACTCGTAGTCCGCCGGAGAGTAGGGCGGGATAGGCCCCAGAAGCAGCTTGACCCTCTTAAGAATATCCTCATAGAGGGCCTGCCCTTCTTTGAGGAAGTTTCTGGCTTTATAATATTCCGGAGCCTTGGGCGGGAGTTTCTTTTGTGTGTATTCGGAGAAATAATGGATGGCCTTCTGGAGCAGCTCATGGCACCGCGCGGCGTGAAGAAAAATATCTCCTTGGATCAAAGCCAAAAGCCGTCCCTCCCCTTAAACTTTTTTAGCACAGGCCGGGAGCAAAAGTCAAAGCAAGGCCCAATTGCGGTAGCAAATATGTGATTTCAAAGAGGTGTCGGAATCGCCCCTGAGGCCCCCCTAGCGGAGGGGGGCCCCGTCGGCTTTTTGACGGGGGGAACCGACGGGACTGGTTCCCCAGGGGGCCGAGGGCGATTCCGGCACCGATAGTGAATCACACAAACGGCGATGCTTCCCCCAATTGCTGAAAAAATTCCTTCAGTCGACTGATCGACACGGCGCCTTGGCGAACTATCCGCGGCGGCTCGGCCGTCAGGTCGAGGACGGTTGAAGGCGCGCCGCCCGGAGTCAGCCCTCCATCCACGATCAGCTCGACCTTTCCGCCAAATATTCTTTGAGCCTGGACCGCCGCGGAGATCTCCCCTTCTCCCGAAATATTGGCGCTGGTGGCGATGACCGGCAAGCCTGCCTCCCGGACAACCTCCCGCAGCCAGGGGACGGCGGGCAGCCGCATGGCCAGAGATTCCCCGCCCCCGCACAACTCCCTGGGGACCTTAGCCGAAGCCCGGAGGGCTATGGTCAGGGGCCCGGGCCAGAACTCCTCGGCGATTTTCCAGAAAACAGGGGGGATGTCCCGAGCCAGCCGCCGGACCATTTCTAGGTCTGAAACGAGCACCAGCAAAGGCCTGGACGTGTCGCGCAGCTTTAGCTCAAAGATGCGCCGGACGGCTGCCGGGGAAAAACCGTCCCCGCCCAGGCCGTAGAACGTATCCGTAGGAAAAACGACGAGGCCCCCGCTCCGGAGAATGTGGACAATGCGGCGGATGGCCTTGTCCCTGGCGTTCTTTGGATTCAGGCGCAATATTTCTGTTTTCATTCCTCGGTTGTTCGCCTTCGCCGCCGACTTGAATATATCCTTGAACTCTATCTGCCGTCAAGAAAGCTCTGTTTACCCTTGAACAGCGCTTATTTCTGAAGTATAAACAGGATGGAGGCTGTCCTCAAAAGTGACAGTTGACCGGTTTTCGACACAGGACAAGCCCCTCGGGCAGCTTGTCATCTAGAGTCCTGAACTGGCATGGAATTTGCACATAAGACAGTAGGAGGCAACTCATGAAAAAACATATATTGGCCCTCTTGATGGTTCTGGCCCTGGGCGCTGTGCCGGCCTTCTCCAACTCACTCACCATCCGCATCGGTTCCTTTTTCCCCGACGGGAAGAGCGACTTGTGGCAGATCGAGTTCGATCAGATGAGCTTCAAAAAGTCCAATTACCAAGCCACGGCTTTCGGGATTGACTACGAGCTTTTTCTGAACAAGAACTTCAGCCTGGTCATGGGGTTTGACACCTACGTGAAAAACAAGGCCGGCTACTATCGCGACTACGTCGGCTATGAATTTCCCGAGGGAGTCTTTGCCTTCCCCTTGGACTATGAGGGCGATTTTGACCTGACCCACGCCTTCGACGTCTCCATCACGCCCATCCAGGCTGGCCTGAAGATCACACCCTTCGGGCGGCAGTCGAGCTTCATCCCCTATCTCGCCGCCGGGGCGACCGTGACCCTGTGGAGCGTTTCCCTATTCGGCGATATGATCGACTTCACCGACGTATGGATCTACGAAGACCCGGACTATGGAGACGTGGATATCTACGGTGTCTATCCGGTGAACACCAGGGAGGGCACAAAAATCAGCGTGGGCGCCTACTTCGCCGGCGGCTTCCAGTATGTGGTCGGCAACAAAATCACCCTCCAGGCCGAGGTGAAGTACTTCTCCGGCAAAGGAACGCTCGGCGAAGAGCTCATGGATTTCGAGCCGTTCGACCTGAGCTCGCTGTTCATCTCCCTCGGCCTGAATTACTGGTTCTAAAAAATTAGGTCAATATTTTTCGTCCGAGACGATCTCGGACAAGCTCTTCCGTCCCCGGGAAGGAGGGTCCTCGGCCGGGGTGCCCAGGGGAGTCAGAGCCAGAACCCTAACTTCCGGGGGAACGCCCAAGATCTCCTTGACGGCCTCTTCCTCAAACGCGCCGATCCAGCAGGTGCCCAGGCCTTCGGCGGCGGCCTGGAGCATAAGATGCTCCAGGGCGCAGGACACGTCCACCGGCCAGGATTTCATATAGCGGCCCATCTTGGCGTAGCAGGCCTCCGGGAAGCCGCAGGCGGCGATGATGAGCGGCGCGCCGGCCATGAACATCTGGTTGGCCGAGGCCCGGGCCAAACGTTCTTTGGTTTCGGCTGAGCGGACGATAATGAACTTCCAGGGCTGGAGGTTCTTGCCCGAGGGAGCCAGCCGCGCCGCTTCCAGGACGCGGCCCAGGACTTCGGAGGGCACCGGGTCGGGTCTGTATTTTCTTATGCTTTTTCTTTTCCGGATGGCTTCCAGAACGCTCATGCTTTGCTCCTTTTCCCCTCTTCCGGCCTGGAATCCGTTCACTCGGCCTTCCTGGCCGGCACTCTCTCTCTTTGGTCGAAGGGGATGGAGAACTCGCCCCAGGGAATGGAGATCAGGACCTCGCCTGAAAATCGGCATTCCACCTCCGGCTTTTTCAGGAGGGGGTAGAGCTCGGGGCCGACCTCGAAGAATTCCAGCAGAAGCGGCAGCTCGAAGGGCCAGGGCGCCCGCGGGTTCAGGCCGCTATCGCTGGCCGTCTTTCCCCCGGCGATCTGTTTGCCCCCGATATCCAGCCTGTAGCTGAGGCCCCGAACCTGTACGGGAAAAGCGTTGAGGTTGCGGATTTCGGCCCGGAAGGTCAGGTCAACGCCGCCCACGGACAAAGCCCTAACTTCCAGGGGCAGGATAATCGTCTGAAAGCCTTTGTACACGGGAAAGTCCCCGGCCATCGCCACGTTGACTCTCTCCCCCTTCTCTCCCGCCTCCTCGGCAAAAAACATTCCGCCGACGAGCGTGCATTCGAGCTTGTCCCTTTCCCGCCCGGCCGGGAAGGACTGGAACAGATAATCGTAGGTGACCTTGACCGGCAGGCTGATGAGCGTCTGGCTCGAGGGGGTGATGGCCAAGGGGGCATCGAGCGTTCGCTGCAGCCGGAAGAATTCGGCGTTGGCCACCAAAACGCGATAGTCGTAAGAGGCCAAGAGCCAGGGCTCCGAGGAAGAATTGGCAACTTGGAGGACGAAGCTCAGGGTCAGGCCCTGTGGGCCTAGATTTTGGACCCGTTTCTCCTGGACCATAATCTTAAGGTCTCTCTTGGCCGAGCGGGCATCGGCCGCGCCGAGGACGGCCAGCAGCAGGGAGAGGAAGAGGACGATTTTTCTCACAGGTCCGTTCACAGTCATTCTCAAAGCCTTATCAGAATACACCATCGACGTCTTATGCTACAATAGGAACGATTTTGAGGTGAAAAGTGGCTGCCCTAAAAGCGGATTTCCGCGATAAGAAACTGTTCGTCAAGCTTTTCGGCCGGGATGTCCATGCTGTGGGCGGCTATGTGCGGGACCTTCTCCGCCGCATCCCCTCCGACGACGTGGACATCCTCATCACCCGGCATTCCCTGGAATCCATCATCCGCAAGCTCTCCCCTCACGGCCGGGTGGACCTGGTGGGCAAGAGCTTCGGCATCATCAAATTCACCAGGAAGGGCAAGACTTATGACCTGGCCCTGCCCCGGAGCGATAGGGCCAAAGGCTCAGGCTCCCGGGGCCACAAGGATATCGCTGTGGCGGCCGATCCTTTCCTGCCCATCGAGAAAGACCTCGAACGCCGCGATTTCCGCTGCAACAGCATCGCCCTGCGGCTGGCCGACGGCCTCCTGATCGACCCGTTCGGCGGCCGCCGCGATATCGCTGGCAAAATAATTCGAGTGACCAACGCTCGCGCCTTTCCCGAGGACCCCCTGCGGGTGCTTCGGGCGGCGCGCTTCGCCTCCGCCCTCAACTACAGGGTGGACCCGGCCGTCTATGTCCTGGCCAAGGACCTGGACCTCCAGGGACTCAGCGCCGAGCGGGTGACCGAAGAGCTGTTCAAGATCCTGCTCCATTCGAGCCGTCCTTCGCTGGGCCTGGAAGAACTGTTCCGCCTGGGAGTCCTGGGACAGCTTTTCCCCGAGCTGTGCAGCCTGACCCTGGCCCTTCAGGACCCGGTCTTTCACCCGGAAAAGGACGCCTACGGCAACCACACCGTTTGGCATCACACCCGACTCACCGTCGACCAGGCCGCCGCGCTCGGCCGGCTGTCCGGCCTGAGCCGGGAAAAAGCTCTGTGCCTGAACCTGGCCGCCCTGTACCATGACGTGGGCAAGCCCGCCACCTCGGCCTGGGAGCACAAGCACGGCCGGATGGTCCTGACCAGCATCAAACACGATGTCCGGAGTGAGGAAATCGCCCGCCGGGCCTTCGACCGGCTCAAGATCCATTCTTGGAACGGGTTCGACCTGCGAAAGATGTGCCTCATCCTCATCCGCGGCCATCACCGCGCTTCGGAGCTGTGGCAGAACCGGGAGAGCGTGACCAAGAAAGCCTTCAACCGCCTGGCCCACGACGCAGCCGGTGAGGTCGAACTCCTGGTCCTGCTCGATGCCGCGGACCGGGCCGGCCGGCGTGAGCGCCTGGCCAAGGGATTGGACCGCATCGCCCGCTGGCTGCTCCGCAAGTTTGAGGAGATGCGCATCTCCAAGGAGACCATCAAGCCGTTGCTCCGGGGACGCGATTTGATCCCGCTGGGCGTCGAGCCCGGGCCGGACATGGGACGCTTGTTGAAGAAGCTCTACATGATGCAGTTGGACAATGTGTTCGAGGACAGGGCCGGGGGATTGCGGGCGGCCCGCAAGCTCATCCGGGAGGGCCGGCCGTGAGAATTCTGGTCACGGGCGGGGCCGGCTACATCGGCTCTCACACGGTCAAGCTCCTGCGGCAGGCCGGCCACCAACCGGTCATTTTCGATAATTTTTCCACGGGGCGGCCTGAACTGGTCCAGGCCGAGGAGGTCATCCAGGCCGACCTGGCCGACAGCCTGGCGCTCAGGGAGGCCTTCGGTCGGCATCCCTTCCAGGCGGTCCTGCATTTCGCCTCGCTCATCCGGGTGGGCGAGTCCTTTGCCGACCCGCAGAAATACTACCGGCACAACCTGGTCAACAGCCTGAACCTCCTAGACGCCATGCTGGCCGCCGGGGTGAAGAAGCTCATCTTCTCCTCGAGCGCCGCGGTGTATGGCCTGCCCCGCCAGATCCCCATCACCGAAGATCATCCCCTGGAGCCGGCCAATCCCTACGGCCAGACAAAATATTTCTTGGAAAAAATCCTAAAGGAATATGACCGGGCTTACGGCCTCCGCTCGATTGCCCTGCGCTATTTCAACGCCGCCGGCGCCGACCCGGAGGGCGGGCTGGGTGAGATGCACGAGCCGGAGACCCACCTTATTCCCAACATCCTGAATTTCCTTTTGGGCCGGAAGGGCCGGCTGGAGCTCTTCGGCACGGATTTCGATACGCCGGACGGCACGGCTATAAGAGATTACATCCACGTCACCGACCTGGCCGAGGCTCATGTCCTGGCCCTGGAGCGCCTGGCGGCCGAGGGCCAGAGTGACGCTATGAATCTGGGAACGAACCGCCCCTATTCGGTGATGGACATCATCAAGAAAATCGAGGAGGTAACCGGGCGGAAAGTCGCTTTCTCCGTCTGCCCCCGCCGCCCGGGCGATGTGCCGATCCTGCTGGCCTCCAGGGACAAGGCGGCGGCCGCCCTCGGTTGGAAGCTCCGCTATTCCGACCTGGAGACAATACTCAGCACCGCTTGGGCCTGGCACCGGAAAATAATCGCCTAAGACGCTCGGAAGCGTCCCCAAATATGTGATTCCAAAGAGGTGTCGGAATCGCCCTTAGGCCCCCATAGCGGAGGGGGGCCCCGTCCTGGGGACGGGGGGAACCGACGGGACTGGTTCCCCAGGGGCCGGGGGCGATTCCGGCACCGATAGTGAATTATATAAAGGCAAATGCTTCCGAGAACTCTTTTTCATTGACACATCCGGCCGGCCGTGTTAAAAATTATCCTTTCCTAACATGAAAAAACGAACACTCGCCTCAGCCCTCCTCCTGGCGGCTCTCTTCCTGTGGGGATGCTCCTCAAGTCCCCCGCCTCAGGTCAAGCCCAAAACTGTCCCGGCCCAGACACAACCTCAAGATTCGGCAAAAGAAACGCCTCCGGCCACCGGCCAGCAGGCCGCTCAGCAGCAGCCTCCGGCCGCCTCCCGGCCGGCTAAAGAAGAGGCCCCGGCCGAAGAAACAAGCCCTGTGGAAAAGAACGGCTCCGGGGAAGGCGCTGACGCCTCGGCGCTTTTAGAAGAAGCCCTGGCTTTATGCCAGGAGGCCCAAGGGGCTTGGGAAAAAGCCAACCTCGACCGCGCCGTATCCGCGTTGGACGAAGCCTACGCCCTGCTCCTCAAAATCAACCCTCCGCCGGATACCCCCCTGGCTGACGAGAAAAACGACCTGCGTCTCACCATCGCCAAGCGGATCCAAACGATCCATGCTTCCCGTCTGGCGCCCGGACGTGAGAACAATAAGACCATACCCCTGGTTGAGAACCGGTATGTTTTGGCCGAGATAGAATCTTTCAAGAACCGGGAGCGTCAATCCTTCGAGGATGCCTACCTGCGCTCCGGGCTGTACCGGGACATGATCATAGAAGAAATGCGCAAGGCCGGCCTGCCCGAGGATCTCGGCTGGCTTCCTGTTATCGAGAGCGGGTTCAAAATCCGGGCCCTATCCCGCGCCCGGGCCCTGGGCCTGTGGCAATTTATCTCCTCCACCGGCTCACTCTACGACCTCAAGCGGGACCGCTGGGTGGATGAGCGAATGGATCCCCTGAAATCCACCCAGGCCGCCGTCCGTTATCTCAGCGACCTCCACTCTATGTTCGGCGACTGGACCACGGCCCTGGCCGGCTACAATTGCGGCGAGTACAGAGTCCAGAGGGTCATCAACGCCCAGCAAATCAACTACCTGGACAACTTTTGGGACCTGTTTGCCATGCTCCCCTATGAGACGGCCCGTTTCGTGCCCCGCTTCATCGCCGCCCTGTCCATCATCAAAGACCCGGCCAGATACGGCTTCAACCTGCCGGCGCCCTATCCTCCCCTGAAGTATGAGACCGTCACCGTCAATCAGCCCACCAAGCTGTCCTCCCTGTCTACGGCCCTCGGGCTGGACGCTTCGGAGCTGGCTTTCCTCAACCCCGAGCTCCGCTATGACGCGACTCCGGATTATGCCTATCCGCTACGGGTGCCCCTCGGCCTGGGCGAAAAAGCCCTGCAGACCATCCTGACCCTGCCCCGCTGGATTCCGCCCGAAGCGACCTACAGTTGGTATAAGGTGCGAAGCGGAGACACCCTGTCCACCATCGCCCGGCGCCATCGGACTTCGGTGGCGGCCCTTAAGAGATTGAACGGGCTGCGGGGCAACCTCATCCGCCCCGGCCAGCTCCTCAAAATTCCCGGCCGCGGCGCCGCCCGCAACTCGGAGCTCTAGCCGGACTAGGCCCGGGAATAAACCTTTAAGCCTCGCCCTATTTCTTCAGATAAATGAACTTCGGATTTGGCCGCCCCACGTAGCAGACTTTGGTAAAGCCGTAGTGCTTGATGACATCGTAAGCTTTCTGGGCGTTTGTCTGATTCTGGCTAAAGTCAAACATCCATTGATTTCCGTCCACTATCTTCCAGCGGCCGGAAACGTATTTGACTTCAATGGTGTTGGGATTGAAGGACAGGCAGTCCTCCCCGCCGATATCGCCCGACGGGGCGGCGCCCGCCACGAGCCAATATTCAAAGGGCGGATCGGGCCGGCCCACGAAACAGTGACTGTCCATTCGATAGCTTTTTATGATATCCAGCGATCTCTTGGCGTCCTCCCAGTTATTCCCGAAGTCAAGCAGCGCATGATCGCCGTCCACAATCCTGACGCTTCCCCCGATATTCACCACGGCCAGGTTATCCACGTTGTGGGAAAGGCAGTCCTCGCCGGAAAGGCCCTGGGCGGGTTTGATCAAGTTGATCAAATCTTTAACGATGGACGGCTTGACCGCCAGCCGCGGCCTGGCCGCTGAACTCTTTTTGAAGTAGGTCAGGGAGGGCTGTGGCCGGCCGACGTAGCAGATCTCCGAGAAACCATATTTTTTGATGAGGTCATAGGCTTCTACCGCCTCCGCCTTTTTCTGGCCGAAATCGAGGATCCACATATTCCCATCCACAATTTTATAGTTCCCACCCACATAGGAGACTTGGATGTTGGCCGGATTAAAGGAAATGCAGTCCTCGCCCGAGAGGCTCCCCGCCGGAGCCGCCCCGTTGGCCAGCCAGTATTCCATCGAGGCATTGGGCCTCCCCACGAAACACTGGCTGTTGAGTCGATAATGCTGGATGATCTCCAGGGCCTTGTACGCTTCATCCTTGTTGGAGCCGAAGTCAAGGAGCCACATCGTTCCGTCAACGACTTTGTAGCTGCCCTGGATCCAGTCGACCCGACAGTTGTCGGGGTTAAAAGGGATGCAGTCTTCGGCTGACGCCGCGCGAACGAACAATAAGAAAAAAAGGAGCAAGCCCGCCGTTATAATAGGTTTTTTCATGTCCCCTCCTCCCTCATCATACGGAATTTTTTTAAGCTAATGCTTGATTCGTCGGAATGTCCGGCCTTCGCGGAGCAGTATCTTCTCGATTTCCCGCTCAAATTTTTCTGGAATGTTCCGGGTGAAGTAAATGCGGCGAACTTGGCCGATGGGGAACTTCTCCCCGCTCTCGAATTCGAAGCAGGCCAGGTTGAGGTCATAGCGCACGATGCGGCCGGAATAGAGTTCTCCGTTCTTGAGAAAGATGTGGTGCTGGTTGGTGTCCACCAGTTCCAGCTCCTTGAGGTGGAACCATTCGGTGTTGATTAAGTTGACCATCCACAGGTTGTTCAAGGAAATTTCGGGAACGGTCTTCAACTCCAGGACATGCCGGGCGCTGGAGACGCCCAGGACCTCGTCGATGATCATATCGCCGTTGCGGTAGAAGATGGCCGCTTCGCCGGGCTTCAGGTCTTCGACTCCCCTCAGGGCCCCGGCCGCCAGCAGCAGCCCCACTGTCCACAGCCAAAATTTCTTGGTCATGGCCCTCACCCTCCTTTCCTGGTCACTCGACCAAAATCGGAAAAACGCGGATGGGTTTCCTCATTTTTTCTTTAACAGCTCTTTCTTATCCTTCTTCTTCTTGGCCTTCTTCACGAATTCGGAGCCGACCAGCTCCAGCATGGCCATGGCCGCGCCGTCTCCCGGCCGCGGAGCAAGCTTGACGATTCGGGCATAGCCGCCCGGCCTCTCCGAAAAGCGGGGCCCCAGCGTCTCGAACAGCTTCGTGACCGCCGACTCCTTGCGGACAAAGGCCAAAGCCTGGCGGCGGCTGTGGAGGGTGCCGCGCTTGGCCAGGGTGATCATCTTCTCGGCCAGGGGTCTGGCCTCCTTGGCCTTGGCCAGGGTGGTCCTGACCCGCTCCTTCTCCAGGAAGGACGTCACCAGGTTCCGCAGCATGGCCGTCCGGTGGGCGGTCGTCCTCCCCAGTTTGCGTCCCTTGACGAGGTGCCTCATGAGTGCTCCTTCTCAGCGTCTAAGCGGGGATTCCCTTGCTCTCCCCGCGGAGCCGTTCCAACAGTTTGGGGTGGAGGTCCAGGTTCAGGCCCAGCTCCAGATTGCCCAGCGTTTCTTTGATCTCGGACAGCGATTTGCGGCCGAAGTTCTTGGTCTTCAGCAGGTCATCCTCCGTCTTCTGGACCAGCTCATAGATCTTCTCGATGCCCGCCGATTTCAGGCAGTTGTTGGAGCGGACCGACAGTTCCAGGTGCTCGATGGGCTTGGCCAAGATGTCGACTTGGGTCATATAGGGAATCTCACGCTTGGAAAGCGAGGCCTCCCGCTCCATCGGCTCGTCCACGATGTTGAGGAAGATGGTGAGATGGTCCCGCAGGATTTTGGCCGCCTGGGAGAGGGCATCGCTGGGCAAGATGGCGCCCGTGGTCCACACCTCCATGGCCAGGCTTTCGTAGTCGATGCGCTTGCCCACTCGGGCCGGCTCGACACGATAATTGACCCGAGTGATGGGCGAATGAGAGGAATCCATGGGGATGAAATCCACGCTCAGCTCGGGGTCGTAGTTTTGGTCGGCGGGGACGTAGCCTCGGTTGTTCTTGACCACCATCTCCACGTTGAGCTTGCCGTCCTTGTCCAGATGGGCGATGACCACGTCCCTGTTCAGGATCTCGATGTCTGAATCGTGGCTGATGTCCGAAGCCTTGACTTCGGCCGGTCCTTCGACCTTGAGGGTCATGGTCTTGGGCTCCTGGCTGTTGAGCTTGAGGGGGATACTCTTGAGGTTGAGGATGATGTCGGTGACATCTTCCACCGCGCCGGGGATGATGGAGAATTCGTGCAGAACCCCCTGAATCCGTACGCCGGTGAGGGCCGCTCCTTTGATGGAGCTGAGCAGGATTCTCCGCAGGGCGTTGCCCACGGTGATGGCGTAGCCCCGCTCAAAAGGCTGGGCCGTGAACCGGCCGTAGGTTCCGGTCAGGGACTCGTAGTCCGGCTCAAGAAATTTCGGTCTCTGGAATCCGATATCGGTCATGGTTCCTCCTGGGGATCCGCCAACGGGTCCTCGTCCCCTTTTTATTCTTTATTTGGAATACAGTTCGACGACCAAATGCTCCTCCACGGGAATGGTCACATCCGCCCGGGTGGGCAGCGATACGACACGGGCCTGGAGCCTGTCCCAGTCCACCTCCAGCCAGCCGGGCACGGTTTTGTTGCGGTGAGCTTCGACTCCGGCCTGCAGGCCTGGGCGCTTGGCTGAGTTCTCCCGGAAGATAACCATATCCTCCTTATCCACTTGACGGGAGGGGCTGGTCACCCGGCGGCCGTTAACCTGCAAGTGGCCGTGGGCCACCAATAACCGGGCCTGGGCCCGGGAGGCGGCGAAACCGACCAAGTAAACAACGTTGTCCAGGCGGCGCTCCAGGAGGCCGAGCAGGTTCTCGCCGGTGATGCCCTTCTGCTGCTCCGCCCGTTTGAAGAAGAGGCGGAACTGCCGCTCGGACATGCCATAGAACCTCTTCAATTTCTGTTTCTCGCGGAGCTGGATGCCGTAGCCCAGGATACGGCGCCGCAGGCGGCCGTGCTGGCCGGGGGCATAGGCTCTGCGCTCGACGGGGCATTTGTTGCTCAGGCACTTGTCGCCCTTAAGGAAGAGCTTGGTCTTCTCCACCCGGCAACGGCGGCAGGCAGCGTTATTCGATTCGGACATAGTTCAACTCCTTGTTAGACTCTCCGGCGTCTCGGGACACGACAGCCGTTGTGGGGGATGGGGGTCACATCCCGGATGGACTTGATCTCCAGGCCGGAGGTCTGCAGAGACCGGATGGCCGATTCCCGGCCGGCCCCCGGTCCTTTGACCCGGACATCCAAATAGCGCACGCCCAGGTCCCTCGCCTTGTTGGCCGCCTCCTTGGCCGCCAGTTGGGCAGCGAAGGGCGTTCCCTTGCGGGCGCCCTTGAAGCCGGACGTCCCGGCACTGGCCCAGCAGACCGTAAAGCCTTCCCGGTCGGTGATGGTGATGACCGTATTGTTGAAGGTGGACTGGATATGGGCGATGCCGTAGCCGACTTCTCTTTTCTTAGTCTTCTTCTTGGTGACCGTACTTTTTTCGGGGGTGGGGTTGGGCATGACCGTCTCCTCTCCGCGCTCAGGCGGTCTTTTCCTTCATCTTTTTGATGGCATGGCCGCGGGGCCCCTTCCGGGTGCGGGCGTTGGTCTTGGTCCTCTGTCCCCGCACGGGCAGCTTGCGTTTATGGCGCATCCCGCGATAGCAGCCGATATCGATCAGCCGCTTGATGTTCATGGCGACCTCCTGGCGCAGGTCGCCCTCGATCTTCTCTCTCTTTTCGATGATCTGGCGGATCTTGTTGACTTCTTCTTCGGTCAGGTTTTTGACTTTCTTGTTCCTGTCGATTTTGGCCTCCAGGAGGATGGCGTTCGATTTGGAGCGTCCGATGCCGTAGATGGCCGTCAGCCCCACTTCGATCCTTTTCTCCGGGAGAAGCGTGATGCCTGCGATACGTGCCATGGCGCAACCTCTCAGCCTTGCCTTTGTTTATGACGCGGATTGGTGCAGATCACCCGAAGGATACCCTTCCGCTTGATGATCTTGCAGTTCCGGCAGATCTTCTTGACCGATGCTCTGACTTTCATGGTCCTCAGTCCTTTATTTGTACCTATAGGTGATCCGGCCCTTGGTCAGGTCGTAGGATGACAGCTCGACCAGGACTTTGTCTCCGGGAAGGATCCGGATGAAGTGTTTTCTCATCTTGCCGGAGATGTGGGCCAGGATGACGTGCTTGTTGGCCAGCTCCACGCGGAACATGGCGTTGGGCAAGGTCTCCAGGACCGCTCCCTCCGACTCGTAAATGTCCTGCTTAGGCATAGGGCTTCTCCTCCAGCCGCGGCCGGGGGGCGTCGGTCGGAACGGGATGGCTGAGGACTTCCACACCGTCCGCTGTCAAAGCTACGGTGTGTTCGAAGTGAGCGGCCAGGCTGCGGTCCCTGGTGCAGGCCGTCCAGCCATCGCTCAGCACCTCGACCTCCGGCCGGCCGGCGGCGATCATGGGCTCGATGGCCAGGGTCATTCCCGGCCGGATCCGCGGCCCCCGTCCCGGCGGGCCGAAATTGGGCACCTGGGGCTCCTCGTGCAGAGCGCGGCCGATTCCGTGCCCGACGAATTCTCGGATGACCGAGAAGCCCTGGGCCTCGACCCAGGACTGTATGGCGTAGGAAATGTCGGAAATGCGCCGCCCTTCCCGCATGTGTTCCAAACCTTTGAAGAAAGACTGTTCGGCGGCGGCCATCAGCCTTCCGGCCTCGGCCTCAACCGCCCCGACGGGATAGGTCACCGCCGCATCGCCGTAGAATCCTTCGCACAGGACGCCGAAGTCCAGGCCGATGATGTCCCCCTCGCGCAGGACACGCTCGGAGGGGAGGCCGTGGATGATGACCTCGTTGACCGAAGTGCACAGCGAGGCCGGAAAGCCGCGATAGCCCTTGAAGGCGGGCTGGGTTCCCAACTCCCGGGCCCGGCTCTCGGCATAGGCGTCGAGGTCCTTAGTCCGGACGCCCGGCCGGACCATGGTCCGCAGTTCGGCCAATACTTGCCCGACGATCTGGTTCGACCGGCGCAAAGCGGAGATCTCCTCCTCCGTCTTGTAATTGATATTGACCACCATGGTTAATTCCGTTTCTCCCGGGTTGGGTCCGCCAGCCAGGGGTCCAGCAGGCCGGCAATGCGGCCAAAGACCTCGGCCACCGTGCCCTGGCCCGACACCGGCCGGTAAACATTCCGCTTCCGGTAGTGATCGCGCAGGGGCGCCGTCTCGGCTTCGAACACCCGCAGCCGCTCGTGGATGACTTCCGGCCGGTCATCATTCCTCTGTTCGAGCCTTCCCTGACAGGAATCGCATCGGCCGGCCGTCCGGGGAGGGCTGACCTCCAAGTTGCAGACAGCCTGGCACTGGCCGCACACCCGCCGGCCGGACAGGCGTCTGACCAGCGCTTCCTGGTCGAGGAGAATCTCGATGGCTGTTTCGGCCCGCCTTCCATCCATCTTCTCCAGGCTCTCGGCCTGGCTGATGGTCCGGGGAAAGCCGTCCAATACATAACCCCGCCGGGCTTTCTCGGAGGAAATGGCCTCTCCTACCAATTCGGCGACTATAGTGTCAGGGACCAGCAGGCCCTTTTTCATCGGGGCTTCGGCCTGCTTGCCCAGCGATGTCCCGCCCCGTACGGCCTGCCGGAGAATATCGCCCGTTGAAATCTTGGGCAAATGGTACTTCTCCTCGATCAGGCAGGCCTGAGTGCCCTTGCCGCTGCCGGGCGGACCGAAGAGAATCACCCTCATCCCCTTCTCCCCCGGATGCGGGTGCGCCGCATGAAGCCGTCATAATGCCGCATGACCAGCTGGGCTTCGACCTGCTGCAAGGTATCCATGGCCACGCCCACCACGATCAGGATGGTCGTTCCGCCGAAGTAGAAGGACACCTGCATGCCCTTGGTGACAAACCCGGGCAGGACCCGGTCCAGGAAGCCGCCGATGAAGGGAATGGAAGCCACTTTGAAGCCCGTCATCAGGAACTCGGGCATGATGGCGATGAGGGCCAGGTAAATGGCGCCCACCAGGGTCAGGCGGCTGAGGATGGAATCGATGTGGTCGGAGGTGTTCTTGCCCGGCCGGATGCCGGGGATGAACCCGCCGTACTTCTGCAGGTTGTCGGCCACGTCGGTAGGGTTGAAAATGATGGACACGTAGAAGTAGGTGAAGAAGATGATGGAGGCGATGTACAACAGGTTATAGAGAGGCATGCCCATGCCAAACTGCCGCTGAACGCCCTGGAAGAAGGGGGCCTTGATCATCCCGGACAGGGTGGAGGGGATGGTGATGATCGAGGCGGCAAAGATGATGGGGATGACGCCGCCGGTGTTCACCCGCAGGGGAAGGTGGGTGCTCTGGCCGCCGTAGATCTTGCGGCCGACGATCCGCTTGGCATAAGAGACGGGGATACGGCGCTGGCCGCGCTCCATAAAAACAATGAAGGCGATCACCGCCACCATCAGGACGACGATCAGGGAAAGCTTCAGGATATCCATGGTCCCCGTGGTCAGGCCGTTGATGACGCCCTGAATGCCCGAGGGAAAATTGACCACGATGCCGGCAAAGATGATGAGCGAAATGCCGTTGCCGATCCCCCGCTCCGAGATCTGCTCGCCCAGCCACATGATGAACACCGTTCCCGTGGTCAGGGTCAGGAGGCACAGCAGCTGGAACCAGATGCCGGGGTGGGCGACAATGGGCGTGCCGGGATCGACAAAGATCTTCTGGCCGGCCCGGATGATCTCGCCGCCCGGGCTCTTTAGGGTCTGCAGGAAGAAGGAGATGCCGAAGGCCTGGATGACGCAGATAAGCAGCGTGCCGTAGCGTGTGTACTGGGTGATCTTCTTCCGGCCCAGCTCCCCCTCTTTGGATAACCGCTCCAGGTAGGGCCAGACGACTTGCAGCAATTGGAGGATGATCGAGGCGCTGATGTAGGGCATGATGCCCAGGGCGAAGACAGTTAAGCGCGACATGTTGCGCCCCGAAAATAGGTCAATGAAGCCCAGGATGGACCCTTTGGCTTGCCTGTTCCACAGGGTCTCCAGAGCGTCAGGGTTGATTCCGGGGTTGGGGATCTGGGCGCCGATCCGATAGACGGCCAGGAGCAGGAGGGTGAAAATGACCCTCTTTCTCAGATCCGGAATGCTGAAGATGTTGCGGATACTGTCAAGCATTAGGACCTTCCTGCGAGGATGGCTTTGCCGCCCGCCTCCTCGATTTTTTTCTGGGCGGATTGAGAGAACTTATGGGCAGTGATGGACTTGGCCGAAGTGAGTTGCCCGCGGCCGAGGACTTTCACCGCCCGGACGCCCTTCTTGATCAAGCCGGCCTCGGCCAGGTCCTGGAGGCCGACCTCCGCCTTGGGGATCTTGTCCAGGCGATCCAGGTTGACCAGGCTGTAGTCGTGGCCAAAGATGTTGGTGAAACCGCGCTTAGGGATGCGGCGGTGCAGGGGCATCTGGCCGCCCTCGAATCCCCTCTTCCGCGAAAAGCCTGCGCCGGAAAGCTGCCCTTTGCTGCCGCGGCCGGCTGTTTTTCCCGTGCCCGAACCGGGGCCGCGGCCCACTCTTTTCTTCGGTCTCTGGGAACCCCGCGCCGGATGCAAATTGCTGAGCTTCATTTTGACTCCACCACATCCACCCTGACCAGGTGGGCGACCTTGCGGACCATCCCCCGGACTTCCGGGCGGTCCGGCCGGACGACCTCCGAATTGATTTTCCTCAAGCCCAACCCCTTGACCACCAGCCTCTGGGAAACGGGGTTACCGACCAGGCTGCGGACCAGCTTGATCTTCAGCATTTTTCCCGGGGAAGGCGGGGCTGTCCGCCGCTCCGGGCCGGGGGTGGACTCTTTCTTGGCCGCTTGCGTCTTTACTGCCATATCGTTTCCTTTGTCTTGCTCCGGGCCTTGGCTATCGCGGCCGGGCTCTTAATGTTTTTAAGGGCGTCCATCGTGGCGTGGGCCACGGTGATGGGGTTTGAAGATCGGACGGACTTGGTCAGGATGTCCTTGATCCCGACCAGCTCCATGATGACCCGTACTGCGCCGCCGGCGATGACGCCCGTGCCCTTGGAGGCCGGACGGAGAATGACCAGTCCGGCGCCGTGCCGGCCGTGGACCATATGGGGGATGGTCGTTTCGGCCAGGGGGATGGTGATCATGCTTTTTTTGGCCGCCCCCACGGCTTTGGCGATGGCCTGGGGCACCTCGCGGGCCTTGCCCTTGCCGATGCCCACCACTCCCTTTTCGTTGCCCACAGCGGCCAGGGCGGAAAAACTCAGGTTCTTGCCGCCCTTGACCACCTTCGTCACCCGGCGGATGGAGATGACTTGGTCTTTGAATTCCTGTTCAAGCTCTTGGCGCATTTCGGTCTTCTTGGCTCTTGTTTCCACCCTCATCCTCCTTGAGTTCGGGCTCCTCTTCCGGTCAAAAGATCATTCCGGCCTGGCGCAGGGCATCAGCCAGGGCCTTGAGACGGCCGTGATAGGGGTAAACCCCTCGGTCAAAAACTACGCGGCTGATCTGCTTGGCCTTAAGCCGTTCGGCCAGAATCTTTCCCAGGCGCTGGCAGGCCTCATTGTTCTTGGATTTGGCGCTCTTCTCCTTGAAGGATTTCTCCAGGGTTGAAGCGGCGGCCAAAACCCGGCGCGCTGCGTCGTCCACCACTTGGGCGTAAATGTACTTGTTGCTTTTGAAGACATGGACCCGCGGCCGGTCGCCGTTGCCGCGGACCTTGAGCTTGATGCGCTGCCGGATGCGCGCCGCCCGCTGGGCTTTGATGCGTGAAACCTCTTTAAGCACCGCTCACCCCCGCTTTCCGTTCTTTCTTGATCAACCGCTCGCCCGTGTAGCGCACGCCCTTCTGCTTGTAAGGGTCGGGCAGACGGAAATTCTTGATCTCTTGGGCCACCTGGCCCACCCGTTGCCGGTCGATGCCCTTGACCAGGATGACCGTCGGCTTTTCCACGACAATCTCCACGTCCTTGGGCACGGGGTAGACGACCGGCTTGGAATAGCCCAGGCTCAGCTCCAGCTTATCCTTCTCCAGCTTGGCCCGGAACCCCACCCCGACGATCTCCAACTGCTTGGAGAACCCGGAGGACACTCCGACGGCGGCGTTATGGGCCAGGCTGCGGGTCAGCCCGTGAATGGCCCGCAGGTGTTGGCTATCATCCGAGCGGCTAAGCACCAGCTTCCCCTCCTCCAGCCGGGCGCTGATCCCCGGGTAGAGCGGCGAACGCAGTTTGCCCTTGGGACCTTCGAAGTCCAGCCCGCCGGGCTGGATGTCCACCTTGACGCCCTTGGGCAAGACGATGGGCTGTTTTCCTACGCGCGACATAGCCGTTCTCCTTTGTTCATGGCTCCTACCAGACGTGGCACAGGACCTCTCCGCCCACGCCCAACTCCGCGCACTTCTTGCCGGTGACAATGCCCCCGGAGGTCGAGATCAGAGCGATCCCCAGGCCGTCCAGGGCTTTGGGCACATCGCCCTTGGTGCAGTAGATGCGGCAGCCGGGCTTGCTCACCCGGCGAAGGCCGTTGATGGCGTTGGTGCTCCCTTCGATGTATTTGAGGCTGATGTTGAGGACGGCCTGTTTCTTGTCGTCAACCACCTTGAAATTCTTGATGTACCCTTCCTCCTTGAGGATGTGGGCAATGGCGACCTTGACTCGGGAGGAGGGCATGTCCACCTCTTTCTTCCTGGCCAGGACGGCATTGCGGATCCTGGTCAGCATATCGGCGATGGGGTCTGACTGACTCATGACCGTTTCCTTTCCTCGGCTCTACCAGGAAGCCTTAACCAGGCCGGGAATCTCTCCCCGCAGGGCCAGCTCGCGGAGGCACAGCCGGCACATGTCGAACTTGCGGTAATAGGCCTTGGACCGGCCGCAGATGCGGCATCTCCGCTTGCGGCGGACGGCGTACTTGGGCTTCCTGAGGTATTTGACCATGGATGATATTTTGGACACGGGTACCTTCCTTTAGGCGGACTCTCGAAAAGGCATCCCCAGTCTCTTCAACAAGGCGAAGGCCTGGGTGTCGTTGGGCGCCGAGGTGACGATGGTGATGCTCATCCCTCGCGTCTTTTCCACCTTGGTGTAATCGATCTCGGGAAAGACGAGCTGCTCCCTCAGGCTGAGGGTATAATTCCCCCGGCCGTCGAAGGACTTGGGCGAAACGCCCCGGAAGTCCCTGACCCGGGGCAGGACGATGTTGACCAGACGGTCAAAGAATTCATACATCCTCCGGTAGCGAAGGGTGACATAGCAGGCGATGGCTTGCCCCTGACGCAGCTTGAAGGCGGAGATGGATTTTTTGGCCCGTCCCACCCCCGGCCACTGACCGGTGATCAGGCTCAACTCGGCCTTGGCCGCGTCCAGGGCCTTGATGTTCTGGATGGCCTCGCCCACGCCGATGTTGATGACGATTTTCTTGAGCTGGGGAACGGCCATCCGGTTGGAAAGGCCGAATTCCGCCTGCAGCGCGGGCTGGACATCTTTCTTGTAGCGTTCTAACAGACGACTCATGG
>Ga0315289_10004872_pt1 | contig 19957 bp, 12 predicted proteins | sample YL17G11_40_MG_FD_203452 | JGI IMG/M metagenome (GOLD analysis project Ga0315289, IMG submission 203452) | Sediment microbial communities from Yellowstone Lake, YNP, Wyoming, USA - YL17G11_40 | ecosystem: Environmental > Aquatic > Freshwater > Lake > Sediment | place: USA: Wyoming | collected... | reverse complement strand
AATTGCAGCGTAGCTTGATGCTGTAAATATCAATGCCACAATTAAACTTACACATAGTTTCAAAGTCCTGGATTGTAGAACGCTCATTTTATGCCCTCCCCTGCAGTCGTTGGCATTGTAAATGTAAAAATGAAAACTACAAAATATATAAAGATTGCATGAAGGATGAAATATCATCCTTCATATTTATTTAAGTCCGATATTTTACAATGCTTACTACATTATTTTTGAGTTTTAAGGCTTCCCCATGCAGTAGCAAGTTTGTCTTTTGATTCAACACTTGAAACCGGGTTCAAGCTGTTACTCATAAGATCCTTAACATCGCTTTCAGCTAATGCAACCTTAAAGATGATAAACTCATCAAACGTACCTTGCCACTCTCTACCTCCGCCGTCCCAGGAACCTATTCTAGCTGGACCAATAATCCCAGGATTACCACCCCATGCGGTTTCAACATCAAGCTGTCCATCAACGTAAAATTGAATCTTTTTTGTTTTATCGCTGTAGACAGCGGCTAAATGATGCCATTTGTTCAATTGGCTATCATCAAATATGAATTTCCCGAATTGGTCGTTCCCGCCGGGGTTACCATTGATTGAGAACTCAACACGGTTATCTGGAGGAAGTTGATGATGCACCCACGCAACATCCCAACCATTATTGTCAATTATGGATCTCCATTGCCCTGTTCTTCCTGTCGTCATGACCCATGCGGCAATAGTAACTTCATCGAACGTCCCTATACTTGGAACTTCCACCCAGGCATCCGTACCATTAAGTTCGATTGCTTTACCAAACTTGCCTTGCACCCATATAGCACCGCCCTTAATACTTCCATCTTTGCCACTGCCAGAGGAATCGGCGGCGATTGTTCCACTGCCTTCATCAAACAACCATGCCCCTACAATTGTTGTTTGGTCAATTGCGGCGTAACTGGATACAGCAAAAACTAATATTACGATCAGGCTTAAAGAAATTTTTGAGAATCTTGTTTTAAGAGCATTCATTTTGAAACCTCCTACTAAAATAGCTATCAGCGATTAATTTTTTTGCTTTTGACAGACCATTGGACGCTTCTGTTTTGTTATTTAAATAAATCCCCTTCCTTTTTTGAAGTAAATTAAAACTCACGCCCATGGGTCGAGGACGACTTTTCCGCAGTTACCCGTAATCTGCAACTCCCATGCTTTCTGTACCTCGCTCATGGGGAAACGGTGCGTGATGAATTTATCAAGCTGTGCCTTCGATTCCTTTATGACTCTCATCAGCTTGGGATAGCCACCGAGATTATAATGCCAATTACCGCGCAAGATCAAGCCTTTTCCGATCATATCCCTGCTTGCGGCTAATGGGAATTCTCCACCTTGCCCAATGAAAGTTCCCTGACCTTTACATCTAAGTGCATCAACCATAAGCCTGTGCGCTGATAATGCCCCTGAGCAATCCAATGCTTTGTCAACACCAATCCCGTCAGTAAGGTTCATGATCTTCTTGAGTATATCACCATCATTGGGATCAAGAACCACTTCAGCGCCGAGTTCTTTTGCCAATTTAGCACGGTATGGATGGCTTTCAACAGCTATAACACGGGCATTGCGATGATGACCGTTGATCACTCCACCCAATCCCACCGGACCCATACCTGTTATGAGAACCGTGTCCAGCGAATTGACTTGCATTTGCTGCATTGCGCCGAAAGTTGGTCCCAATCCACAGCACGCCATGCTCGCATGCTCAAAGCTAACGTCATCTGGAATTGGGGACAAAAGCCAATCCTGCTTCAGCAAGTATTGTGCATAAGTAGCAGTACCCGTACTTGATCCTGTGATAGCAAACACGTCACGATTATTAGCACAATGTATATGCTCACCGATAAGGCACGCCCAGCATTTTCCGCAGGCATATTGCGGTTGAACGACTACTCTGTCGCCTACTTTAACTTGACCGGGCTGTGCAACTTCGACAACCTCACCGGCAGCTTCGTGACCAAAATGGTCACCCGTATGACCACCCTTAAAAGCTTTGTATTCTGTACACATTGGTACAACACGAACCTTTACGAGAACAAAATCTTCCTTTGGTGTTGGGTCTGGTTTATCTACTAATCCTGCTTTACCTTCACCAAACATTGCGGCTATTTTCATTACAAATCCTCCAAACGTTTTCTATCACCAACGTCAATAATCAAAACAGACAGCTTTCGCTGTCTACTTCATGAACCCGGAACATTGATATTTTATAAAATTTCATCAGTCGAGTCAACAATTCGTTTGGAACATGTATCAGGATTGTGTTTTTTCTGGAATATACATTTTCGGGGGGGATATGTATAAAACCCATGTTTTACGAGACCATTTCAAACCGAGGGCAAAACTTGCTGTGATTCATTATCCTGCGTTATATAATTCACAATAGGAACCCTATTGTAAACTTTTTCAATCATTAACACCAAACTAACTCAATGAATACGTCAATGAAAGTAGAATTTATAGACAAAAATATCAAATGTAAACGTTATCTGAAATTGTGTCCACGTCCCACACCCTTCTGCCATACCATCAGCACCTAAGCCGTTAAAATGCTTTGTGTACGCCTTTCAGACGCATCCGATTAACTCTTCTGGTATGTTTTATACCCCTATAATACAAATTCGGGTATCAAGCCGATTGGTGTAATGATACACCATAAGCAATAATGATCGTGCCTTGGGACCGGAACCCCGAAATTTGAATTTTCGAACTTTCGTGAAACTAGATTTTGCAATACTTCACAGCATATTGAATTCTTATTCACTTCGGTAAAAGGGATGTTTTATCGAACTCCGGTGCCTTATGGTGTATGGTTACAAGAATCGGTTTAGCACCTGCACGTCGCTCAGATTCCTTTTACGGACGCACGCATCATATCGCGGCTTCCCTTCCGCTACCCCTAGAAGCACGTTGCAATGTGCTTTCACGAACCTTTGTAATGCACAAGAATTTATTGAAAATGGCATATCTTGCTTTTATCCAATTTCAGACCGAACCATATCAACCCACTTGTGCAGTCTTGCCCGATCATTGTCTATGCGATAGACGTCACGGAAGATGATTTCAAGATTGCAATTTTTAGCGGCTTCCAGAGTATCTTTTACATCTTTTCTTAGCATTTCCCAATCTGGATTAACACCACTAATGGGTGCTGGTCTAGGTTTGCGAGAGAATACACAATTGCGTCTCAACTGTTCTGCTATTAATTTCATATCACACCAAGGTGAGATTGATACTGCGCGCACTTGAGGAATTAAACTTATTATTCTATTCCAACGATCATGGACAGGTTCACAACAACCATAATAGACTAATCCAAAGGGTTTGCATACATCCGCCATATAAGGCAGAAAGAATTCACCAAACATTGCAGGTGATATGGCTGTCGTCTCTTGCGATTCCATATCTAACCACAGGTCTTTGAGTCTTGCTTCTCCTGAATAATCAGGTTGTGGCAATACGGTTGTGAAACCGGGACTTCCAGAACCAACAAGTGTTGAGTTATTATTTAGACCAAGCAATTCCTCCTTTGCAAGAAATTCAAAATAAGCAATACGATCGTCTCGTAAATATTTCATAATCTTGTGCATTGCCTCTGGTTCATCATAAACCCACGTCATCAGCCTGTCATTACCCATCAATCTGAAAACATCACCGGTGAGTCCGCCATGTAATCCTGTTGTACCATGTAACACAATGGGTATTATGCCACCGAAGGTTTCTTCTAAACGTTCTTTCCATTTTTTCGTTGCTTCTCTGTCAACCCACCATGTACGTGGTTTCAATTTGTCAATATCACTTGGTGTTCTGATTGGATTTTCAAAAGCATAGCCGGTTGTTCCGCCGGTAATATCCGTTGCATTATGGGATCGGATTTCAACACCATACCCAGTTCCATCCACATTCCAACCAATGCGCCAGCATGGTTCAAGCACAATGTCGTCGCCTACTTCCTCTGCATGTCGGGTCACCCAACGCAGATGTCTTTCTATACCTCGGAAAGATTGATCTTCACATTGCAGTTCAGATTCTGCAACGTAGTTATCAAGTGTCCACGTCTCGAATAATATCATTGGTCGTTCAGCACGAAGGTCCTTTAATGCTGTCCATTGACGTTTGCGTTCTTCCATAATTGGTTGATTTGCAATTTCCATCCACCGACTAGCTAATACCCGTAAAATCTCACGATCTTTATTATTATTCATAGCTTTTCTCCTAAGTACCAATATAGACAATATTTAAATTTTGATTTAGGGGTAACAGAGCTGACGCTGCGATAAGAGGCGTTTCCGTAGCAATGGAACAGAAAGTCGGTATAAACCTATTAAGATTATTTCTGCATCTCGTTAACCCTTATAGATACTGGATTCTCTGACCTATCCGTTTTCCCCTGTGGAAGAAAACAGACGTCATTTTCCACGTAGATCGCTGAGGAAAAGAATAGAATTTTTTCCACCGTATATGTTGATTTCTAGTGACATTATAGCCTTTTTTCCACACCTTATGCCGACTTTCTGTTCCATTGCTACGGAAACGCCAGGTACTGCCGCTAAGGGCTCTTCGTGTATAATAAAGCAATGTCTTTATGCATTTTTCGTTAGCTCCTTAAAACTCATCACATTCAAGGAAAAAGTATATATTGCAACATATTTACCGTAAAGCACCCTAATTCACATTTTTAGTAAAACTCATCCAAATATATTACATTTCGGGCATCGCCAATCAGAACCTGCCGGACGTGCGGGATGGCTACTATTCCCAGGAGGATTAAAGTCATGATAGTTACTCTATAGTATTAGTATCATCAGGTAAGGGATAACTCAATACGCCACTGGCAGTAGGTGAATTATCAGATGATAGATTGTTATTATCTGATAACATTATATCAGGAATAACTTGATTTATTGTGCATCGAAAATGGTTTTTATTATTTCTAATTTGACCTAAATATTCATTATTAAAATGCTCAGAGATTCTTTCTACAAGTTTGGCAGGATCTATTTTCCAAACTTTCCCTTCATAATTTAGCGGCTTGCTATAATTGTCTAACAAAATATTCTTACGAGTAGTGCCGATATGATACATTCCACAACGACAGAACTTATATAATTCACCTAATTCCGAATCATAATTTTCAAATTCTGGAAATACGGATTGTATACCATCTTTAAATTCACGTGAACCTGTACCGTCAGTAACACCTCTATTAAAAGCACCAATCATTTCAAAATAACTAAGAATTATGCCAAGAACAGCAAAACCAGAATGAGGTATACAAGCGCATTGCTTTGCAATATCCAACATCCATCCATTAACTCTATTTTGAAAAATTTCGATTTTTTTATCATCATCCGCTCCAATCCAATCATAATATGTATCCATAGATGAAACCCAGCTATTTACTACATTTGCCATATTATTCTCCTTTTACAAACCTATAAACTCTAAGACTCAACTTTGTTCATTTAATGTAAATTGATATGGAGATAGTGAGAACTTTTTTAATTATTGTTCTGTTTGTCATTCGTTTTTTTATAAACAAGAACAAAAAGATAAACACTAGGACAAACCTAAAGCAAACTTAATTCCCGCAATGATCTTATCACCATGTTGCCACATTCCTGTTGCTACCAAACTGCTTCCAACACCTAACACGAAGGTTTCAAATTTTTCTCTGAGAGAAGGAATTTGCTTGATAATGATTTCAGCCTTATGCGCCACCTCAACCCGACTTAAATTGCCAGACTCTAAGTCTTTTGCCTCTTTCACCAGAACACTCTTGACCTCGTCGGACAACTCACTTTTCTCAATGAACTCTCTGATTTCTGCGAAAAACTGTTGCGGTGTTACATTTTCTATGACAGTTTTATGCTGGATTTGTGTTCCTTTATTTCCAATATAGACTTGGTCTGCCTTAATATCTCCTTTAACTATAATGCCACTTTTTTCGTCGGTAGCAGATAGGGTTGTTTTTCGTTTCACCCTGGATTGAAAGACGATCCCTCCAGCCGGCCTGTAACCTCTATCAATGACGATGTATTCCTCAATCGATCCATTGGGTAATTTTCTAATAAAAGTATCCCCTTCCTCCACTGGCAATGCTGATTTACTATCTCCTCCTATAAATATCTTCTCGAATTGAACACTAGCGGAAATGTTTTCGTATTTCTTTCCGTCCGGTTTTACTAAAGTCACTAAGTCTGGAAGCATTTCCATTATTCTTTTTCCCTTCACCGTTGCTTCGGTATCGCAAACAGTCAATAACGACAAGCAAGTTGTATCAATGGTCTATGGATAACAAAAAATATAATTTCCTATGCAATTAAAAATACATGCCAAAACTTTAAACGAAATGGGGTTACAGCGACAACCTCAACTGCCATGGCTACCAAGTAATGCCTTATCTAAGGCATCTTCAATATTTTCTATCGGTATTAAAGTGATCTCATCAAGTATATTAGATGGGAGACTCTGAGCTTCTTTAAGATTATCTGTCGGAATGATAACATTCTTTATGCCGGCATCATAAGCAGCACGTATTTTTTGCTGAATGCCACCCACAGGCAGAACTTTGCCCATAATTGTGATCTCACCGGTCATGGCAATATCATTACGAACAGGAACTCCTTTGAGTGCAGAAACAATACCGGTTACAATCGTTATCCCTGCCGATGGACCTTCTTTGGGAACACCCATAAAAGTTGCCAATATGGCTACATCATAATTCTGTCTCCATTCTGCGCTGATTCCCAGATCGGCATGTCTTGCCTTAACGTATTGTGCTGCCGCTTCTATACTTTCACGCATGACCTTCTGGATAGAGCCTAAAGGAACAATACGACCTGAACCCTTAGTCGCTTGCATTTCAAAATGAAGAATACACCCATGATCTCCTGCAATAGCCAATCCAATAACTTCACCTACAGATGGCGCAGATGGAAGCGAAATTCTCTGAATTCTCTCTGCATCAGGAAGTTTCGGGATAGCTTCTTTTCCAGAAGTTTTCATTCTTATACCCAATTTTACACGATCATATTCGCCAGGAGCCATTAAATGAAGCTGTTCACGGACACGTTGACGTAGCTCACATGAAAGGGACATTAATTCCTCTAATTCTTCGTCACTGACATTACCATCAGGATATAATATCTTTAGTAAACCCGAGGCATTTTTCATTATAGCACGTTGATCACGACCGGATATTCCTTGAGAAGTCTTACCGAAGTCCATTAATTCAAAACGTGATCTCATAGTTCCTATCAGATCAATCCTGCGAAGTTCGTGCATTATCTCACAAAAATAATCTGTGATGAATCCATAGTCTCTGGAGTAGCTTTGTGGACTTAGTTTTGGTATTTCCCAGCCGGGCAAATAGGCATGGATACGATCAAGGAAAGCAATTACCTGAAGGAATTCAGGAAGCGGTTCAAAAAGGTGATAATATTTCTCATGTGGTAAACTTCCCTGAACGTCAATATTACCAACAAAAACAAGGCTGGCAAATGCAAGAATCTCTCTTTTGCCACGGCTGAACTTCGCATCCTGCATATAGCCTTGCATAATGCTGACAAATGCCCTTGGATCAGTAAAATCAGTATTAGCGATCTCATCGAAAACAACCGAGTCACGAGTTCCGACTTCACCGATTTTGCCAGTATTAAGATTGATAAAAAGTTGAGCAGGGGTGGCTTTTCCTCCTGAAAGGACATGAGCATAGTATGATATATTTCTGAATAGGTAAGTCTTGCCAGTCTCTCGTGGACCAAGCTCTACCATATTAACGTTAGTCTCTACTAAAGGAATACACCTGCACAAATATAGCAGTTTCTGCCTTCGAGACATACGTTCAGGGTCTAATCCGCAGGAATTCACCAGAATATCAATCCATTCGTCAGTCGTAAACTCCTGACGTTTCTGGATATACTCATTCAGATTAATGATACTTATCTGAAACGGAGTGAACGCTGTTATTTTGAATGGACGTATCTTTTTATCGTGAACTTCGGTCTCATCATAGGTTAAATCTATTGTTCCCCACATTCCACCAGATAACAGCATTGGATATTGTCTTACGACTGGTTCAGGAATATTTACAAAGTTCTCATTGATCGCTGAGATAGAAGCCCAATATCTATCTTCTGTTTCAACAAGGCGTGATTCTAGGTTTGCTATAATGGAATGATTGCGATTCTCCCGAATATAATGACGGATCTTTTCTGCTTCTGCACCATGAACAAACGTTTCTTTCAGTCGCCTGACAACTCTTTCCATATCTTCTTGAAAGGTATCTTCTTCGCAATAGTTGTCAATCAGGTATTCTAAAACATATCGAGGGAATTCATCTACACCGGTGTTTATAGTATGAGCCTTGTTTACAACTTTACCACGAAATATTTCTTTGAATTTTTCATTCATTTTACAAACCTAAATTTTTCTTTGATTATTGAGCATCGGACCATAAAACTTCCAAATGTATACCTTTGTCTTTTACCGCCTGACCAATTATCCTATCTTTGCTAATCAAGATACTGTTAGTAAATATCGCTGTTGCAGCTATTAATCTGTCATGCAAATTTAATCCTTGTGTTATAGTCATATAACTCAAAAGCCTAGTATCGAGAGGAATTATCTGATAAAGCCTACTTTTCTCAAGTATTGACATAAGTTCGCTGAATGATAATGAGAATTTACCCTTTTCAATGAGACGGAGAACTTCCAATATGGCAATTATCGGAATGTAAATTATACCATTTTCCTCTGCCTTTGTTATCGCTTGCATGGCTGGTTTAGACAATTTGTAATGTAACATCTCATCCAAATACCATATTAAAGTATGAGCGTCCAAAGTTAGTCTAACTTGCTCCATTCTTTCTTTACCTGATTTATTTTCTAATGTATCAGAATTAGATATTTTTAACATATCGCTAAGTATATATAGTCTAACAAGTTCCTCTTTGGAAATGCCGATTTCTTTTGCCTTCCTCTCAAGGAAATCTATTTGCGGTCCTGCAAGCTTTATCTCAAGAACCGATAATTCATTGGTTGCCATATTTATCACCCCTTATTTTCTTAATAATGAACGAACACAAATTTGATAATCTTCCTCTACTTCTACCATAGCTTCTTCTGTGAAGTTATCGAGATTTAATCCGCCTTTTTCATAGAGTAGTTTCCCTTGCTCAAATAGACCTGATCGCTTGCATTGCCTTATCCATTCTGCCAGTGTCGCATCATTCGGTCGCTCTTTATCTGGAACTGGAACTCCTTGCTCAAGATATGCTATATAATGCTTTATCTTGCGGTTAGTGCCTTTATCTCTGACATCTGATTTGAGCTTTTCCTCTTCATCTGTCTGCGGTAAGCGCCATGTTCCCGATACAGTCTTGAAGAAATAGTCAGGAAGACATTCTGCTAATACTCGGCGCGGTTTGTCTTTAACTGCGTAGATGTAATGCTCAAATAAGTCGCTGTAATGAATGCCGTCCAGTGATGGATCATCTTTTAGCCTTTTGGATATGTATTTCTTTATGCTCTCAGCGGAAGCGTCTTCTTTGACTGTCTCTGCGGAATCTTGAACGGATAGTTGGGATTCTTTCAGATACCATCTGCTGATCTCATGTGTTCCAAACAGGTTTGGATCTTCGTTCTGGAAAAGGTCTTTTTTAGCAGGCTGGCGGACTTCGTCAGCTACTTGACGGAGTAATTCATCAAAGTTATGTGCCTCCATGCGTCCTGCACGAACCATACTGCTGACCACTTCGTCATATATCCTGTCTTTACTTGCACCGGGATGTATTAAAAGATATTCACTTATAATTTCATGGACTTTTTCATTAAATGTGGATTCGCTCTCATTCCCGCTGATTGATATGTGGGACGCAACCTCGCCGGGTTTTGGCTTCCGGAAGTTGACAACAAGGTCACGCTTGTTGACTTTATCAGCTTGAGTCTGATTATAAGTCTTACCACCAGTGTCAATGAAGATGGCTTTATCCGAACTGTCAATTATAAAACCAACTTCAGCCATGATGTCCTGAACCAAAGCCCATGTTCCCTCTGATGTGTCATGATAACAAAGGGAAAGCCATCTACCGGACTTTAGGACACGATAGCACTCAGTCATCCCCTGACGCATCATATTAGCCCAGTCTGCCTCTGTTTTGCCACGTATTTCGTTTACTATTATCTCATCTTCGTGCCATTTGGTATCCAAACCAAGCCATGCTTCCCAAACGAAATTTAACTCACCATATTGGACTTTTTCGGCATAAGGTGGATCAGTAAATAAAAAATCAACCGAATTTGTGGGCAATATACCCAAGGCTATAGATATATCTGATGTTGAGATCATCAAATCCATGTTTACCAAATCACGTTTGATAGCATCAATTCCCTTGCAAATCCTATCTACTTTGTTTTGTATATGTTTCAGGACGTATTCTTCTTGATTTATTTGAGGAATATAGTATGTTCCGACCATAATATTCAAAGGGAATGATACTTCCGGTCTATATTGATTCATCTCACTTAGACCCAACATTACACCAGTAAGACTTCCTTTTAACCAATCCTTAATAGAAGAATCAACTGATAAATTGACAATTCCCTCAAGCACTACTGATATTGCCCACAGGTTACGCTTTGTGAAAAGTTTATCAACAGTGCGGAAGCTACTTGTTCCAGCACGCCATTTAACGCCCCAAGGCTTTGAATCATCCTCAACATTCATCATCTTGTGCTTTGGATACCAGTGGGGTATATCTTTTGACTCTATCTCTCGGATTTTTCCAATGTCATATCTCTCGAAATAGTCACGTTTGGCGGGGTCAGGGTCATTATGCCTGCGTTCTCCCCTCGCGGGCTTGCACCCACTCTCACAAAAGTAACTCACAAGGACAGGAATAGAGCCAAACCTTTTGCTTCTGGTGCTTATCTCCTCTGTAATTCCACGCTCATAACAGTATGGGCAAGCTGAAATAGTTTTTGGCTTACCTTTTGCTGTCTGGCTTTCAATATCAACGCAGTCAAATAAAGGCACTTTCTCCATACAGCGAGGGCATTGAAACACCTGTGAGTAAACCGTATAAGCAGTCATAGCCTTCCCGCCACAGCGGTCACATCTAGTCTCATAAAGCCAGTCAATCTCAGGCTTGACTTTGCGTTTCAGTTCCTCAAAAGCCTGTCTTAGTTCGTTAACGTCAACAGGCGTGCAGTAGTTTTTTGTGATAAAAGTTGCGGCAGGAGAGCGGTCAATAGCGATGGCTTTCCTTCCTTCCATCAGCGCCGCAAGGGCTGTCCCGCCTGATCCGCAGAACGGATCAAGGACAAGGTCACCGGGCTTTGTATAATGGCATATATATTGCCTGATAGCGTCGTGAGGTTTCTTCGACCAGTAGGTGTGCATGTTATATATGGCAGTAGCCTTTGTCGTCTCAATGGACTTGTCAAATGCGGGGACGTCATAGTCGTCAGTTTCAGGATTGTATGGATTTTCTCTGATATGAGCTTCCACAAACGTCCTTAAATTGGGATTGGGCTTGTCGCCGGAGTAGAATCCCTCTGGCATCTTTGGAACGTCTTTCTTGAATAAGTCTAACCGCATCTGATAATTCTCCTAATAATTGTCTCAAAACCCAACATACAAAATCATTATGTAAATGGCAAAATACGTATTCTGGATTTGTTTTCATCTACGACTATGAGAACGCCTTTTTCAAGTGTTGATTCATATTTATGTAGCACTTGTATTAATCGGTTGTGAAAGCTTTGCGACAATATATCTTGTGTGCGAACCTGTATAACGCTGGGTCCCTGCGCATGGGTAGTTGCTAACAAAGTTCCAAAATCGAGATCATGGGTTAATACAACATAATCATTGTCACGCGCCCATTCCATTATGGTGGAATCATCTGCGCATGGATCACCGATTGTTGACCAATGTAGCGATTGCCATCCCTGTTCAATGAATATATCAACCATATAAGGAGAAATATTCATATCAATCAGTAATTTCATACAACCTCCAAAGGTAATTCAACTTCCTCAGCACGCCATGCAGCGTAAGATAGTGCCTCATGAATATCATCTTCTTCCAGATAAGGATATGCCTTTAATATGTCGGAATTAGAATATCCAGAAGCGACCAAACCAACTATGGTTCCAACAGTAACCCGCATTCCACGGATGCAGGGCTTGCCGCCCATTACATTGGGATTAAATGTTATTCTTTTTAGATTCTTCATTTTATTTGCCTCTTTCCTATGATTATTTTTTAGGAGCAAGTCCTAAAATATTACCGAGTTTTGGTGGAATACGGCGCACTATTTTCTCAGAATTTAATTGAACAGTAAACTGGCATATCCGAGATTTACGCACAGCTTTCTGTCCATCGTGGTAGCTGACAGTAATTGTAAGCGTTCGCCTCATAAGACCATCTCTACGCTCATCATCTGTGACGTCATTACAATCCGGTATGAAACGATAGACGACATCCGCTCCACCGGATTTCACATATAAAACCTGACCGGGAAGTATGCCTCGCTCTGTATCCAGAGCATAACTCGCATTAATGTCTATCCGAAGATCATCAATTTTCTGCCCTTTCTTAGCAGAACGATCCAACCGAAGTCGAAATTCCGCTTCCTGTCCCTCATTTATCTCAGTCAAACCATTTATCTCACCTATAATCAACATACTTTCGTCTTTGGAGCGAATTTGCAGAACGACCATTGGAATCATAAGCTCTTGAATTGATATTCCGCCGTGATCATAAGCATCCGGGTCATAGGGCGACCCTTTTCGGCTAAATGAATATCCAGCCTTTGGAAAGACTATCGCTCCGTAAGTTTTATGAAAAATGCTACCTGTTTCTTTTAGGGTGCGAGATTCCGTATTATGTATTCGGAGTTGCTCTGGTGTAAAGGCTACGATATTGTTCCTAACTTTATCTGGAAGAAAAGCGGTATTTAAGTCTGATCTCAAAAAACAATTCGTATAAGTGCAATCAGACTTTTCGTTAAGGTCTTCATCCCGAAACCATAAAGATTCACGCCCATATCGGTTAAACCCATGATCGGCAGTGATGAAAACTTTTGTTCCCGGGTCTAATTTCCGAACTATCGCCATAATTTCAATATCAATGATATTCTTAACAAGCTGTTGGTAGATGAAAGATAAAGGACGTGATGGGACCTGACGACCATCTAAAATTTTCATTTTTATCTTGTGCAATTCTTTGTCACATAGTTCAAAGACATATACATCAAGATTTTTTGCACGGTAACGGACAGTTTCAGCTATCCCCATAGTATCAGGGGTGACTGCTTCCACCTGCCAGCTAGAACCATAAGCACGCTCTAATGCCTTGCTCAGTAGGTCGTTCTCTTTCGCATGATAATCGAAGGTATCAGGAAAATTGCCTGCACTTATAGCCTTTCGTGATAGATGTGTCTCTGATGGCAATAGCGCTAAAGCAGGAATATCGTCAATTAAATCCGTTCTATCCTCAAATATGGGTCTAAGAAACTCATCCCAAATCTCGTAGCGCATTCCATCGAATATGAAGATAACAGCCTTTTCTGTCTTTGGATCCCAATGTGGCTTTAAGCATCTGTTTATAAAATTACTCGTTAGACATACATCTGAATCACTTTGAACTAATAGCGGATATTTTATTGCAGTCATTTCCTGAAAATGCGTATTCAGCTCATCTAGCTGCTTATTAATATCATCGCTGATGTTGCGAATCTGCTGACGGATACGCTTGACCGCCTCACCAAATATTGACGGCAACTCATCCTCATGTCGAGGTAGTAAATCATTGCTGAGGACAGACCGCTCAAGGGTGGATACAAAATATTCAAGGCGATTCAGCTTTTGCTTGTTCCAGAGTTCCCAGAACATTTTGAAACTCAATTTCCCTGTTTGAGTAACTTTCAGATTTTTGATCACAGAGGACAATTGCCTGCGTAGAGATTGGATTTTCAAAGCGAGAGAATAGGCTTCTTTAAGCAGTGACCATGTTGTAGAGATTTGCGCATAAGCAAAATCGGGTTTTTCAGTAAACAGAAATTTCTCCAACTCAACGTGAGTAAGTTCGTCCGGTTTATCGGAAATAGCATTATCCAGTGCCATTAAAAGAGCCAAAGAACGGATCATGGAGGAATATCGCTCTTTTTGAATAACGCTGGAAAAACTTGATGGTGATTCGAGTTTTAATTGGTCAATAAGAATCAATTGAAGAGCGTCTTTATCCAGAGAGGATTCTACCTGCCTTATATCTGAAAATGCCTGCTGGGAATCAAGCTGAATTAATCTTGGTGCAGATTTGCTAAGCATCTCTGGATCAGCAATTGCCAATTGTTTTAGTGAGGGGTCAATATTGGCAAGTAGAAGGCTCCAATGCTCCAGATGTTGAGATAAAATGATAGAAAGGTAGAAGGCACGCAACACAATATCAGCATCATATTTGGCAAACCAGCAGAACGGCACAGGCGCTTTACTAAGTTCATCACGTATATGAGCAGTGATATCCGGCGCAATTGGCTGAAGTTCGTCTAATGCCTCGTGTGCTAATAATCCAATTTTCCAATAATCTTCAGCATCCAGTTTCTTAAAAGCCGAATCCGCAACACCAAAGGCAGAATAAGAGACTATCGTTTTTAGATCGTAATCTGTAAACCTTTTGGAGTCAGCATTTCTCAGATTCCTATGAGCGTGCATAACAGCATCAAGGTTTCTTGCTATCAATCTTGCGTAATAAGGCTCATTAACCTCTCTTGGCCAGTTTGTGTCACGGGTAGTTTCCTTGAGATATTGCTGAAGATCGAGATCGATCAAAGCTTCTGGTCGAACTTTAGCCAAGAAGTCAGGATAGAAAGGTGGAGGAGCCTTATCAATGGAGATTCTGCCTCTGCGCCCAGCGGGAGCACGGTCAATCACCAGTATTTTTTTGGTTTCTTTGCTTTCTATTACTGACTCATACAGTTCTCGGAAAACCAGATTAGTTGCGGTAACAATAACAGTAAAGCCATTATTACGTGCAAAAGCATGGATCACACCATCTGACTCAGGTAAAATTTGAAGAGGGTCTCTTACCAGAACGTGAGTATGCTCTGTGACTGATTGTAACTTTGTCAGAACCCAATTAGATATTTTGTTTACACTTTGGTTAACCATTGTTAAGTCCTCTATTCAACTTGAAGCACTGGCAGAACGTCTTCGTCATCTTCTGATGAATCCATTGCCTGTTCTAAATAAACCCTAAATTCCTGTGTCAGTATTGGTATCTGATCTTTTTCAATGGTCTTGATTGATGGCTTAAAATCTGACATCCTAACTTTCTTAACAATCACGCGTTTCAGGTATCGGTTAATTATTTCAGCTACTGATGGGTTTTCTATACATGCTTTAATCAATACAGAACGAACTTCCTCAGAAGTTCCGCAATCTAAGATATCCGAGATGACTTTCTCTGTCTTTCCCTGTTCAAGACGTTCTCGAATTTTAGGTGTAAGAAAAACTGATATTTTTGAATCAACGGATGAGCTTAATAAATCTTTTGTATCAACGGCAGATTTCTCAGCAATTCGTATGTAATCGCCATAATTACTAAAAGTTAAATTACATTCATGAATTGGTCTATGTTTGAGTTGGTTTTCAATTGAAGCTCTTGAGGGATCGGGACACGAAAATATTTGCTGTTCCAATATCCTGCATTTTTCTTCAATTTGATCCGATATTACCGGACTAAGTGCAAATATACTCTCAAGAATCTTTAAAGCACGAAACTCGTCAGTATCCGGAATATTCTGAATATCCTTTTTGTAGTTTTCAATACGCTCAACGACAGAATCATGAATTACTGCATAGACTGACGTATATTCATGGATTAGCTTTTTTATTGTGTCAATTAATTCAGTTTTGAGTTTAACTTCAGAGTCAATAAAAGGTTTTAATTCTGAAATCTTGCTTGATAACTCTCGCTGAATTTGACGAGTATTACTGAAATCCTTACCTTCGGGAACTTCGTGACTGCAATATTCGGAAGCTGATATTAGATCGTTGTCATATAATAGGAAACGCTTTAGACTGTGGTAATTTTCAAGTCTGTTGGCGAAATCATCAATTTCCTGTTGTGACCCCTGATTTGTATCAAATGCCTGATAACCAAAGGCATCCTTTAGTGCATAAAGAACAAGATTAATATCATCAACCCCGTTAATATCGGCAGAGAAAAGCTTAACTATTTGAGACAATTCAGTTTCGTAGGGATTCTTTGTTTTAAGCTTACTGAACAACTTCTGAGATTTATCAAGGTAAGTTTTCACCTCTCCCTGTTCTTCAGCAAAAATGCTTCGGATCTTAGAACGAGTATTGGAGATTTCGGAATCGGTCTGTGAAATTGGTATATCCTCACCCAGAAGTTTTTCTGCATAAGGACGAAGCGCATCCCAATTTCCGGGTTTTGTAACTTTTTGTAATTCAGTGAGTGAGTCCAATACTTTCGTGGAGAACTCGACAGTATCTATGTTTGAATAGTCAAACACAGACACTGTGGTACCTGCTCTTGGCCCCAGATTCACCCGAACCTTACCTTCACGAACCAGACATAAAAGAAATATCTGAACTATTCGTTTTGTAAGCCCATAATCCTTAGGTCCGCCAATCCCTGTGAAATTCTTATAAAGTGTTTCAACCTTCATGGTTTGACCATCATCAGCAAGTTTATCGTCAATGAATTCCCACATATCATTCACATAGCGATTGTCTGACACATCAAGCTGTCTTTCGGCATTTTTCTTCATAATCATGAGTCCAAAGCCGAAATTTTGTGCGGCGCTGATATTCTGATTTGGTTTGGTACCTTTTGGTATACTGCCAGTTGTAACGATACCATTTATTACTTTGATGGCATCCTCACGATTAAAAGTTATAGGTGGATTAAACTGAATGTCTCTTGACTCATAAGTGGAAGATAGAACACGATCCACTAATGGAGTAAGTATTCCTGATAATTCTCCAGCTACATGAAACTCCATATTAGTATTATTGAGAGCATCAATTCTACCTCGTGCATAACTGTTGTCAACAACTTTTTGTATTCTACCCAAGCTTGTATTTAGCGAATTTGCGACCCAATTGATCACCGATATTGCATCTTCTGTCTCTTTACCTTGCCAATCTGAGATCAATTTGCGGTAAGCGGCAAAATCAATTAGCAATTCCTGTTCCTCGGAAGTTAGCTCACCAGGAGCCCAGAGTAGAATGCGGGGGTCATTTCTCTGGGTCAATATCTTATTAATGTTTTCATGACTCACAGGTTTTGTCCCAATGAAAACTGCAAAATCCAGTTCAGTTTGGTCAGTATTGATGGCAGGGAGTGCTAAGTTTTCAATAGCAACCCGGTTCAGGTCACGCATTCCAGTTAGACCAAATATTTGCTTACCTCGCCATACTATTTCTAATCGCTGATCCTTATCCTGTAAAAAAGTCATATCCTTCCATGGCGCAGAATATGGACCGATGTTTCGGAATATTGATCGTATATCGCTGGAAAGGTCAATAGTCATTTGTCTTGTTTTGACAGGCCATTCATCCATAGATAATAAATGTTCCCATGATTCACGGAGCATTTTCTCATTAGATTCTAATTCGTTTCGGGCTTTCTGAAACTCGTCTCGTGGATTAACACCCGTGTAAACAGGTTCAAAACGATAGCGTGGACGTTCGTTCTCATCATAGGTTTGGACAATCTGGCGTAGTTCCTTTTTTAGATTTTCTGCCAGGGTTTCGTAATGCTGCATATTCTCCTCAACACTGGATTCTGGATCACGCTCAATTAAGACCGAGTTTGCGATCTCTTCAGGAGTAATGCCCTGTTGCCTCGTTTTGGAGATATGATATAGAAAAAGTGTTTGTATTACTTTTATTGCTTTATCACGGTGGACTTTAAGATAACCCTTTGTAAGACCATCAATCTGGCGTTTGCAGGATTCATAGGCACGATAATCTGACTCTTTTTGTGTCTTTATGGCAGCAATCCCAGCATGAACACCGCTAGGATCTTCCTCGTAATTAACAGCTTCATCAAAAAGTTCCCATAAACGTATAAGCTCACACCCTTTGTTTTTAATCTGATGCTTCAGTGTTTGGTGCATAAAGTGTATAGCAGAACGGGTGGTTGTTAATTCATACGTAACAGCTCGCAAAACCTCTAATGCCGGTTTATGAAACGGGAAAAAATGACGAAATTCATCTTCATTGATTGTATTTGGCCAACTAAATCCACGTTTATAGTAAAGGTAATACTTTCCAACATAGGTAGGGTTAACAATCTCCCTGACACGAGCAAGAACTATGTCGTAATAATCCTTATCTTCCTCAAGCAGCTTAACAAGTTTTAACCTGTCTTCGGCGATGATGTTTTTAACTCCCATTTTGCTTTCAATCGCTTGCTGTGCAGCACAAACAGTCCAGATTGGTAGATTATGAATCTTGGCAAGACGGTTAGCCAAAACTACCAGCGTTTTTTCATCATCCACACGCTGATCATCATCTCTGTCTTTCATAAACAGCGAAACTTCATCGAGCACCAGCAATACACCACTATAACCTTCAGCCAGGATAGTTTCTACCATATATTTGAGAATATCCTCAGTTTCAGCAGCAATCTGTGGGTGGACTTTAAGGTATTCTGTATAAAATCGCCAAAGCTTATTTCCACAACTCCTTTTATAATCAGGCGTTTTGTTCTGCTGAATATCATTTATGAATGTATCAGCTTCTTCAAACTCATCCTGATTGAAGAAATTCGGGTTCTTTAGAAACTTTTTAAGATCGTTACGATAGCGATCAATATCCTCTGATAAGAAACGGTCCGCAAGCAGTTCAACAGGATAAAGTGATATGTTTTTACCAGTTTCTATTTGAAGCTGTTCTTTGGCAGTATCAAGAATATATTCACTTAACCTTTTTCCTTTATTTGTAGTGCCGACAGCCCCGCCTCCAGAGCCAACGAGTGTCTTGACAATAACAAATATACCCTTTTTGCCATTTGAGTTTTTTGATTTTAGACCTTCTTCCCAAAACCGATAAATAGATTCACGTCTACCTCGTTCGGCTTTCTTTTCTTTTTCAGATATAATATCCCATGATCGTTCATCTCCCAATGCAATAGATGCAAGAAAAGAGAGAAGATGAGATTTGCCGGATCCAAATTCCGCCTGAACCCAATAACCTTGCCCTATAGGATTATCTTTTCGTTTTGGGTCATAAGGAGCTGCTATATTCCGTAATACGTCATTAAGGAAAGGTCGAACTGGTCCAATTTGAAATTCTTCGATAGTTTGTAATTCAGGTTTTCTATCCCTACGAGCCATTTCTGAATTGGAATCTGCCCATACATGTTTTTCCAATGAATAAACTGATATGATTTTATCTGGCACTGTACAGATTTCATCTAAGCTTTCCCGATGGATAAATAGATCATCAGCCATTTATGACTCCTTTGATTTGCTTTTCTCCAACAGACGCACGTATCCTTATTTACGAAACCTATTTTTACTTTATCTCCCACAAATGATTTTCAGCAATAAGGTTTGTTGGCAATGTAAAACTGTTTTCTGTCCACTCAGGGAACATAGCAATTCTATTTCCATTACGCTTGCCCGGAAGTAATAAAAGTATCCTGTTTTCGTCAGCAGCAATAGTTCGTAAGATATTCAGTTCAAGATTATATGCAAATATAAGTTCTAGATTCGCTAAAATCACAAGGCTATTATCACGGATATTTGACCGTAAAAAGTTGTCAAAAGCATTTGCCACATGTTTGGCAGTCGGTTCAGGACGTTTTGCCTCATTCTCAACAAGCTGTTTGAACTCATCATCAGGTATAGACTCAAGTATACATTTATTTACATTAAGAGGTT
>Ga0315289_10004871_pt1 | contig 19961 bp, 37 predicted proteins | sample YL17G11_40_MG_FD_203452 | JGI IMG/M metagenome (GOLD analysis project Ga0315289, IMG submission 203452) | Sediment microbial communities from Yellowstone Lake, YNP, Wyoming, USA - YL17G11_40 | ecosystem: Environmental > Aquatic > Freshwater > Lake > Sediment | place: USA: Wyoming | collected... | reverse complement strand
TAGTCTTATTTTGTCAGTAGTGGCCGCATCACCAGATGAAGCACTGAAACTATTGCAAAATGCAATCTGGGATTTGATGCACTCTGAAGATGGAAAGTGAGTGCGAACGTCGTGACTTTGTTGGAGAAGATAGAAGCAGTTAAAAAGACTGGCTTTTGTCCTGGCAAGATTTATCAATTACTAGATCCAGAAACTATTGGCGGGTTTCATACGTTAGGCGATTTTCATCGGTTGTCTGATAAACCTTGGCATGATATAGATTATATTGACAATACGTTTGTGATTTATAATCCTGGAGATTATTTTATGATTTGTTCAATTGAGAAGTCTCCCAGAACTGAAAACAGATATGAAATTCTGTGCCTATACAAGCATAAACTAAGAACATTCAGAATCACAAATCATGCAATGAATAGGTTTCGACAATATTTTAAAGAGGTAAACTGATGAAATATATGATTGCTTTATTTGCTGGTAATGGTTATGTTGCTGGCGAAAAAGTTCTCTTCATGGGAGAGTTAGAGAACATGGAAGGGCATTGTTGTGTTTTATTGTCTAGTGGTAAGATAGCTCATGGCATGCACACAGACAACTTCTATTCATTCCATGATGATCATTACTACTCTGAAGGTAGCGACACTGGTTTTCAACTCTCTGACATGCTAACTTACTGTAAAGAACATACGAATGGTTTCTGGTATTTGAAGCCAGAACTTCTGAAGTTGCTTGTAGAGATGGATCAAAAGTATCCAGACTCTTCTATGTCTGAAAGAATGTTTGTGTTGGCAGCAGCTCAATTGGAATATGAAACTGCTTAAAGGAAAGTTATATTTCGTCGCACCAATCAAAAGCACTAAATCTAGCGATTTGTGGTTGCCAAGAAATAATCTATATCACATGTCTGTATGTAATTTTGGATTACCTCGTGATGAGGTTGCTCGTAACTATTTGAGTCAATTAAACTGTCAACCAATTATGTTGATATCAATTGACCCACACAGTCAACACAGTAAAATTGTAGAAACCTGGTTTGAATATAGATTTTTGATTGGTAAAGAAGAGATAAGATTCAGGCCACAAAATTTCAAACTCGAATATTTTGAGTCGCTTTGGATTTTGATGGAATGAACAAACCAACTCCAATTGATTTAATTCCAGGCAAACTATACTATTTGGTAGATCCAAACACTGTTTGTTATTATACGTCAATGGAGAATCATCGAGTAATAAACTCATTGACTTGGAAAAGTGACAACCAACTTTTTTTGATCATGATGTGCTTGTCAAACATTGAAGAGAAAAAGTTTAGTTTTCTACATGAAAAGACCACATTTGAGTTTGAGATAAAAACCAGTGACCCTTTCAGAACTTATAGTTTTCACAGGTGTTTTAGGGAATTAGATCCAAAAAAAGGTAATGGGACTGGTTGGAAACCACCAAAATGGTAATATAGTTTACAACTGAAAATATATCTTGACATGGTGTAGTCTATCGTGCTATATTAGACTCAAATGAGTACACATGAAGTAAAAGTTATTCGCATTGAAAACATCACTCCACACGACAAAGCAGATCGTCTGGAACTTGTTACGGTTTGGGGTTACACCTGCGTTGTTCGTAAGGGACAATTTAAGGTTGGTGATCTCGCTGTGTTCGTAGAACCAGACTATGTGGTCGATCTATCTAGGCCTGAGTTTGCATTCCTGAGTAAGACTGGCAGTACCCGTACAACGCACAGAATTGCCGTTTCTAGGCTGCGTGGTGTTTACTCTAGTGGTTTGCTCGTTGGTGCTCCTGAAGGCGCCAGAGAAGGCGACAATGTGATTAAGTTGTTGGGTATTGAACGTTATGAACCACCAGAGTCTGGCATGACTAAGGGCTGTGCTGCTGAACATGGACCAGAAGTTGTATGTCCAAAGTATGATTTGGAAAACTTGAAGAAGTTTCATTCACTGTTAGTTCCAGGTGAGGAATGTATTATTACAGCCAAGCTACATGGTTGCTTTCAAAGGACTGCGAAAGTAAAAACACCAAATGGACATACAATAATATCTAAAATTAAAACAGGAGATGTTGTGTATGGGTATGATCATCTCCTCAATAAAATAGTTAAAACTACAGTAAAAAATACATTTAAAAATGGGAAAACAGAAAATTGGTTACAAATAAAAACAGAAAGGGTTAGAGATTCAAACAAACCAACTGCCGGAAATGGATTTATACAATTTAAAGTTACTCCACAACACGAAATTTTTTCTATATCTGAGAATCGTTATAAACGTGCCGCTGATTTAACAGAAAATGAAGTATTACAACAAACGGCGTTTGAGACACGATTAACTAAAGTTCAAAAACAAATTTTGATCGGTAAAATGTTGGGAGATGGGTCATCTCTAAAAAAGAGACCAAATCATGTTGTTTTTGGTCATTCTTTAAAAGATGAAGAATACGTTGATTATTGTGCAAAAATATTAAAACCAATTATTGCATCAAAAAGAATGTTAACTTCTGGTTATGGTTCAAAAATAAAAACCTATAGAACTAAAAATATGAGAACAATACAAACATTGTTCTCCAATTGGTATCAAAACAAGATTAATAAACAAATTCCAAATTCTATTATTTCTGATCTTACCCCAATTTCTTTAGCTTTTTGGTATATGGATGATGGTTCTTTGGCTCACAGTAACTACCAAAAAGACCGTGCAAATTTCGCAGTCTGTGCGTTTTCAAAAGAAAGTTGTGAAGTTTTACAACGTGGATTAAAAAAATTCGGCATTAATTCTACCTTATTTCAAAGTGGGCAGAATAAATCTCACAATAGATTAAGATTAAATCATAAAGACGCTTATGTTTTTTTCAACCTAATTGCTCCATATGTCCATCCTTCAATGAGGAGAAAACTGCCAATGGAATTTAGGGCTGTACCATTTATTGAAATAACAGACCCAGAAATTAATACAATAGAATTGTCAACTTTTTCCGTAAAGATAAAAACTATTACAAAATTTACAGAAAAATGTAATCGTGAAAAGTATGACATCCAAACCGGAACTGGTAATTATTATTGTCATAATATCTTGGTTCACAATTGTTCTGGTAGGTTTGTTTATCATAATGATAGGATGTATTGTGGTTCTCGTACTACTTGGAGGATGAAGCCCGGTACAGTTGTGCCCGGAAGTGTGTTTAAGAATCCTTGGTATAAGTCTTTGTTTTCTAAGCTTACTGGTTACAAGCTAGCTCGACCGGATTCTAATGGACAGATTGTACAAAAGAATGCTTGGTGGGAGGCTCTTGCTCAAAACCCTTGGATTGAAGAGTTTTGTAAGGCAAACCCTGGTGTTGTGATTTATGGTGAAGTTGTTGGTCCAACTATTCAGGGAGAGAACTATCATTACGGACTTCAAAAGAATCAGGTTGGATTCTTTGTGTTTGATATCATTGAGAATGGCAAGTGGATTAATAATGCTGAGTTTGTAAACTATGGATTCTTCAAGGACAGGTTTTCATGCTTGGAGTTTGTGCCAACTCTTTATCATGGACCATACAATGTTGAGATCGTTTCTAAGTTGGCAGAAGAGGTTGAGACGTTTAATAATGCAAATCATATTCGTGAGGGCGTTGTTGTTAAGGTGATTGATGAGCGTTATGATTCTGGCATTGGTCGTGTTGCATTGAAGTATGTCAGTAACACATATCTTGAGAAGGGATAAGAATAACAGTGAGTTTAGCATCCGAACAAGATTTGATACCTGGTAAGTTATATAGACTATCAGATAGTAATCTTGATTTGATCAGGGATAACGAAAAAATCAACAAATGGATTCTTATAGATAAAAATAGAGTGATTATGTACTTGGGAAGATCTTATCACCCTGGATTATTAGACCATGCACCAGATCAGATAAGACAACATTTTCTGGTTGGCATGAAAACCGGATATTATAGATACGCTTCTGAATCAGATGGGAATGAAAACCTGGTATTACCACCATCACTACCTAGATTATTACACATATTGGAGAGAGTCGAATGATGATGAAATCAAAACTAATGTATGTTTTTACTTCTTTGCTTATTACCTTGATGGCTTGCAGGTACTTTCCTGTTGCTCCATCTCGTAGTGCAGATGATGTATTGAAATCAAATCAACATAAACAAACAAAGTAAGATGGCCGTATCAAGTTTTATTCCAGGAAAACTGTATCAAGTTGATCTTAGAAATCAGGATTTTAAACAATTGAACTTGTATCTTAGAACAAGTTTAGATGGATATCGTGGAATAAAAAATGTCTTCGTTAAAGACAAAGAAGTGATAATGTATATTGGAAGGTTTTGTGATGATTCAGGAAAGCTTTTCAATTGTTTTTTGGTAAAAAACACCGAGTGTTTCTCTTTTTATGATCCCGATTATTTTCAACATTTGTTAGGAGAATTACAATAATTTTTGTGCTTGACATTGATCAAAATAGATGATAATCTTGTGATTATGACACATCTACTATTGGTCCAAGAATATCTCAAATCTCACTCTCTAGCTGAATTGAAGTTGGAGCATGGTGTAAACCATCGTGTGCACAACCATAAGATGTCATTGAACTATGACATGATTGAGGCTGTAGATTCTAACCCACTTGCTAAGCAATGCCGTGGCTTGATTCTTGGGTTTTCTAATTCCTATGTTGATCCAAACAAGTCACCATTTGGCGAGACAGTCATTCTCGCCCGACCATTTGATCGTTTCTTCAACTATGGACAAGATGCTGCTGCTTCAATTAACTTTGAAGCAAAGGATACTCGCTTCTATGAGAAGCTTGATGGATGTTTCCTTTATAACACGAAATTAAATTGTTGGGACGGAACAACTGTAAAAATAGGTGATGTGGTTAAAAAAGGGTTAAACCCAACATTAATTGGCATGGATAAAAATGGAAATTTGGTTCCATGTAAGATAACCAATCGTTTTGATCATGGTAAAAAGGATCATTGGGTAGACCTATACTTAGATTGTCCTACTTTAAATTCAACTGGTCAGGGAGGGAAACAAAACAAGTTAAGAGTTACTGTTAATCATGAAATTTGGTCTGACACCCAACAAAAATTTACATGTGCAGGCTCGATTTTGCCAGGTGAGAAGGTCCTACATTATTTAGAAACTCCAGATGATAAAGTAATGGCTCTTATCAGAGCTAGTTTACTTGGTGATGGTTCTTTATGTGGATCATCTATCTCTGTTTCTTATCAAGAATGTCATTCAGTTAAACAAAAAAATTACATTAATTGGAAATATGAGTTTTTAGGCGAGTGTAAAACAAAACTACCAATTCGACCAGTTACTACTGGTTATGGATTTTCTGCACTGACAATTAAAAGCAAACAATATAAAAGTCTTTTGAGATTGAGGGATGAATGGTATCCACATGGTAAAAAAATAGTCCCACAAGATTTGTCTTGGTTAAATGATTTTTCTGTAGCTGTTTGGTATATGGATGATGGTTCACTTGCTCACAATGAAGATCAAAAAGATAGAGCTTTGTTTGCTACCAATGGATTCACAGAAAACGATGTTAAAAAGCTGGCTGAACACTTAGAAAAGTTGTATCAGGTTAACTGTACAGTTTATTTCTCTAAGGGTTGGAATTTGAGAATCAATTCCGGTAAGAATAATGAAATTGATAAGTTTTGGGGAGCTATAGCTCCATATATTCATCCATCTATGGAATATAAATTGCCTCAATTGTTTAGAAATAAGCCAAAAAATTCCATAATTGGCCATGTTGGAATTGAAGAGAAACATGGGAAACCAATAGTTGTTAAATCTGTTAAAAAAGTTACCGACCTTTCAAAAAAGGAATTTCCTTTGGGCAGGAGAGGATTTGATATTGAGACAACCACAAACAATTATATGTGTAAAGGAATATTAGTACATAATTCTTGCATAATCTATTACTATGATGGATTTATTGATCAATGGTGTATTGCAACTCGTGGTATGCCAGAAGCAAACCTCGGTGTTGATGATTTTGCAGAGTATACCTTTACAACTCTCTTCCAGAAGGCTATTCTGGAGACAACCGGACTTGATTATAAGTCTTGGCAGGAATCTCTTTCCTTTGTTTTGAATCGAAACATTACCTATGTTTTTGAGCTTACAACTCCTCTAAACCAGATTGTTGTTCGTTATATGAACTTTGGTGTGCACCTTATTGGTATGCGTGATCGTGTGGCTGGTAATGAACTTGAGATTGAGAAGTGGGGCACAGAACTAAAGGTTCCATTGTGTCCATCATACCAATTGTCAAACCTAACTGACATGATGAAGTTTGTTGCAGAGCGTAATGCTCTAAAGCACGAAGGCATTGTTGTTTGTGACGCAAACTTCAAGCGTGTTAAGATTAAGAATGCTGATTATGTTGCTTATGGTCGTATTCGTGATCAGATTGCGTCTACTCCTCGTGCACTTGTTCAAGTAATTCTTGATGAGAAGTTGGATGATATTTGGTCTGTACTTTCTCCAAACGTACAAGAGATTGCGGTGAAGTACCAAACTGGGCTTCGTAAGCTGATTCATGATTTTGATATGCAGTATAAGTCTGTCATTGAAGAAGTTGATAAGATGGGAGTAATGTCAGATAAGGTTCGCCAAAAGCAGGTTGCTGTTCAAATTCAACACCACAAGTATTGGTTGGCTCCAATGATGCAGATCTATGCTGGAAAGTATAAGGATCTTCGAGATTACTTCTCACATCAAAAGAGTGTTAATGGTGAATACAAGAAGACACTTCTAAACTTCCTTGCAGACATGTTTGAGTAGAGAAAGAGGTAAATGATGGTATCTACAACCAATGCAGATTTAATGAAACCTGGTAAACTTTATCGGGTAAAAGCTACCTTTAATATCTATCAGATAGAATCTGCTGACGATCACAAAAGAGTTAATTTTGGTGACAATTCAATCGTAAGATTGTTAGATAACGATACATTTGTTCTTACATCAACCATATCGAATGATTGGAGTCTTAGTTTGGTAATGTTACATAATGGTAAGCTTTACATCACTAGGTTTCACACTGACTTTAAAAAATATGACCTATCGAACTATGTTCAAGAAATTTAAGGAAATGTTAATGACTAATGAAAACTCAAATACCAACTCAGTATTCTTCACAAAGATGAATGAATATATCCTCAAAGGAGGATTGTACCGACTTGAACAAGGTTGGGATGTTCATAAGAAATATGTTTGGGGAGATTCAGCTTGCAAGCAACAGGGTGATACCAATCTACGACCGGGAAGTGTAGTGATGATAATGAAATTGGAGACTCCAACCAATCTACAATATCCAGTTGCTGCACTTGAGATTTTACATCAGCATCAGTTGTATAAGATGTATATCAACTACAGTTACTTCACTCATAGACATGAGGATTCTGCATTTGAGTTTTTCACAACAAAAGAGTTTATAAAACTGGAGTGATAAACGTATTATACGTTTATGAATTACTACTCAGAAACTCTAAACGTAGAATGTGTGGCCTCAGCGGCTCCAATTCAATTTGAATTAGCAGATGAAATTAAAAATTACTTTGTGCCTGGTAAACTTTACAAGGCCAAAAAGTCATTGAACTATAGTTCTGGATTTATCACAAGTGGTGGATGGTATAACACAATAGCTATAATGCCACCAATAGCAACTTATGTTTCATATTCAACTTCATCTACTGTGACTCTTAGTCAGGCTGCAATGTATGGTACTTCAACGATAGTATCTGGAGCATTGTTATCATCCACACAAACTTCTACTCTTGGTGGTGTTGGTGGTATTAGTGCCGCTGGTCATTCAACTTCTGGTATTGGTGTTGGTGGTGGTTTAACAATTACTGGAGGAACTGGTGGTATATATGGTGGAGGTAGTTTGACTATTGGCGGTGCTAGTGGCGGAACAACATCAGGTACTGGTGGAGCCGTGACTATTACTGGTGGATATGGATATGGTGGTTATCTTACCCCCATTGGTTCGATAATCATGTTACTGGACATTCAACAGATAACGGAAAAAAGACTACAAATAAAATATCTGTCAAAATTGAAAACATATATTTTAGATTTTTGGTTAGACCAATCATCTTTGATTGACGAATATTACGCAGCAGAATCAAACATATTTGAATCTTTGGAAAGATACGAGTAGAAAAATGACAACAACAGCAGGCCGATTTGTTTGCTATTATAGAAAAAGCATGATGCCAGATGAAGAACTTATCGAGGCACAAAAATACTTCTTCTGTACTAACCACATTGTAGACATCAAACCAAATGACCTTGTTGTTGGCAGATACTCAGTATTGCCCTTCTATAACGAACAGTCAGAGAACATAGAGATCCTTGGTGGTAAACTTGTTAACTCTTACAAACAACACTTGTATGTGGCAGATCTTGGTGCTTATGTTAATGATCTTGGAGAAGATATGACACCAAGAACATGGTCAGAGTTGTCTCATGTTAATCCAGATCAGGCACCCTTTGTTCTAAAGGGCCAAACTAACTCCAAGAAACATATGTGGCAAACTCATATGTTTGCCAACACTTTTGAAGATGCCAAGAAAGTATATTCCAGGTTGATGGAAGACAACATGATTGGTGAACAAAGAATCTATATCAGAAAGTATCTTCCACTGGTACAACTTGGGAAGGCAGTTACTGGTTTGCCTTTTACCAAAGAGTTTAGAGTGTTTGTATATAATGGTAAGGTAGTAAGTAAAGGATTTTATTGGTCTGCATTGAACGAAGATATCTCAGCTCAAGGGTATGAGATACCAAGTGTGTCAGACATTCCAGAAGACTTTCTTGGAGAATGTATTTGGAGAATTGGGAAGAATTGCAACTTTTACACAATTGATGTAGCACAAGACATTACAGGTAAGTGGTGGGTAATTGAACTTAATGATGGTAATATGGCCGGATTATCAGAAATACCCCCATCGGAATTTTACAAAAACCTATATGAGTTAATGTCAGAATCCAAATAATAGTCTTGCATTATTTGTTTCTCTATGAGATAATGCATATATGTTACATTATTCATGCTATCCGGTTTTGACAGAACTTATTCCTGGCAAGCTTTATAAGACCAAAATAGGTTTGTCTTCAAATCCATATATTCATGCCGATACTTGTGTGATGTGTATCTTGTACATTAAAGATGATGTTAGCGCTAAAACTGTTATGGGTCAAGAAGGTTGGGACAAAGCAAGGTTCTTGGTAGGTAAGACCGTACATGAATTCAATTTTTACAATGATGCCTTAAACGGCTATGTCTCTCCATTAGAATAACAGTATGACAATATACCATCCAGGCAAACTCTATCGGTTTAAAAATGGGTACAATTATCTAACCGATTATACTACCCCAATAGACAATGAGCCGTTCGTTCTAATAGAGTTTCATCCAAAAAGAATTACATCTGTATTCCATTCTGCTGAAATATTACTTGGCAAAAAACAATTCCGTGTATTCTTGAGGGATCAAGAAATATATCTCCTAGAAAGGCTATCAGACAATGAAAAAGAGTAATGGTAAAGTTGATCTTAGAACCAAAAGACTAAGTAAGCACAATAAAATGTGGGATGAGAATAAAACTGCTATCACTGGAAGTATAGCCGCAAAGACTGCAATATCCTCTTCTAAGAATTTCATGGCTCCAAAAAAGAAACAGAAGCCAGTTAATGAAAATCTAAAGTATCCAGTAGTGTTTGAAGCTGACACGGATTGGATTGAATCACCCTTTGGTAAGGAAGATTCTGATTTTAGAAGAGTTCTTACCTTTCCAACAAAGACTAATAAAAAACTCATTGATCAGACTGTTCTCTATATCAAAGAGAATGATAATCCTGGTGATAACACTCGTGCTTCAAATTGGTTGGTGTGGACCGAAGATGAAAACCCAATGATCGTTCATCTTAAAACGAGCAAGTAAGCCAATGTCATTGACAGTTGGGAAGCTTTACAGAACCAAAATATCCTTACTAGCTGGTGAGGATGCTTTTATGTATAATGTCAATATTCCAGAAGGAAGTACATTGATGTTAATCAAGGATACCCTTGATAAGGGTGAAAATAGGCTATATTGTCAATTTCTTTTTGGGATGAAGTCTTGTTGTATAACATTTTCAGAGTCTAACATAAATCCTTATTCATGGGCCATGTCATTCTTAGACCCAATAGATTGATCTTTGTAAGACATCTTACAAAAAATAGTTCTTGACAGAAACAAAAATCTTTGATATCCTGGTCTTCACAAATGAGCGATAGTGTTACTCTCTCTAACAAGGAACTAAATAAATGAATCGAAATTTTCTGTCTCTGGTTATGTTGGTTGTTTTGGGTCTGATGTCTGTTGGTGGCTGTAATCAGATTGATATTGGCCATGTTGGTCTGAAGGTCAATCGAGCCTCGTCGCAGCGTGGTGTAGAGAACACACCGACAGTTACTGGTTGGGTATTTTACAACCCACTCACTCAAAGTGTGATTGAATATCCAGTTTATATTCAGTCTCTTACCTGGACTAAGAGTCTGGATGAAGGAAGTCCATTGGATGAAAGTATTACCTTTTCTTCTCGTGAAGGATTGATTGTCAATGCTGACGTTGGTTTTGCCTTCAATGTCGAGGGCACTTTGGCGCCAAGGCTCTACAGTAAGTTCCGACAAAATGATCTGAGTGTATTGGCACATGGTTATGTTCGTAACATCGTTCGTGACAGTTTGAATGAAGTTGCAAGTACCATGCCAGTACAAGACATTTATGGACTTAAGAAGAGTGAACTGCTTGTTAAGGCTAAGGAACGTGCTCGTGCTATTCTAGCACCAGATGGTATTACAGTTGATCAGCTTACTTTCGCTGGAAGTCTTCGTTTGCCAGGTGATGTTGAGTCAGCAATTAACAACTCAATTGCTGCAACTCAACGTGCTCACTCTGCTGAAAACAAAGTAGCAGAGATCAAGGCTGAGGCTGATCAGAAGGTTGCTGCTGCTCGTGGTGATGCTGAGTCTCTGTTGACTCGTGCAAAGGCCGATGCTGAAGCCAATGAGATGATTACCAAGAGCATTACTCCAGAGCTTATGCGTTATAAGGCAATGTTACGTTGGGACGGGAAATTACCACAGTTTACTGGTAGTGGTGTGACTCCAATGATCAATGTAAATGATCTAGCTGGTCGATAATCAATCAACCTACCTTTTGGTTGGATGTCCTGTCAGGACATTGTTATTTGTGGTATACTATTATTGGAAGCTAAAATAGGGTGAATATAATGATATCAACAGTTTTGAGTATAATCTTGGTTGTGTTTGGATTTGTGTGTACAGTAATTGCTTTTGTATTGTTTTTTAATGGTTTGTATGATGCACTAAATGACAGTAAGTCCCCAATTTATAAACTAAAAGATCTAATCGGTAATAACCCACTAAAGTGGTCTGTTGTGTTTGGTTTGTTAACGATGGTGTGTTGGTTCATCATCAGGAACATGTGATAGAGATGCGCTGGTTAATCTGGTATCTCAGAAGTTGCTTTTGTAAACATGAGTTTGTTAATGAAGAAATGAAGGAATACACTATGCATATCGAGTATTATAATCTACAAACTTACGATATCATGATATCTTCAACTTGTCCAAAATGTGGATGGCATCGACGATACAAGAAATAATGATCATAAACATCTCTGTGAGGCTAGCCAGGGCATTTCTGATAATCAATCACAACAGCCTACCTTGATACTCTGTCTGGTCTTAAACGGGTTTTAAATTATTATGAAGAAGACATATGATAAAGACTTATTGCAGGTTGGTAAGCTTTATAGAATCAAACATAGTTTTTGGACAACAAACCCACGAGGGCCAGATCATCGTGAACGTCAGATATTCTGGTTTAAACGAGATGATGTTTACATGTTGGTTGATTTTAAAATAACAGTTAGACATGTGATATGTCGTTTTTTATGTGGCAAACAAACCATTGAAAAGCCATTTGGTACTGAAGGTATTGAAAAACCAGTCTTGTTTTTAAAAAATTGGATTGAGAGGTATGAATAATGCCAATGACAAAAGTTATACCTGGCAAGCTTTATAGGATCACCAGAGGTTGGAGAGATTTTCCTTTGCACGACATTTATATGGTAACAAATATAAAATATTGTCAAACATATCCATTGGATTGCGCTATCACATTCCTTGTTGGAAGGAAAGAAGTTTCAGTTACCTTTACCAGAGATAAGAAGGAAACCATGGAAGAATATTTTCATATGTGGTTAGAGGCAATTCCATGATTGATATCAAGACAATAACTCCAGGAAAACTGTATAGGTTAAAAAGTCAAGCAGTCACGACACCGACCGAAGATGATTCACTTAATGTGAAACGAACCAAGCTTATAGAAAATTGTGTAATAATGGTATTGTGTCATAAAACTGTAGAGTTTAAGAAAGATAGATATCAATTCAGACTTAAGGTGTTGGCAGGCAAACAAGTGGGTTGGATACAATTTGATAATCCAAATGTTGAATTAAATGAATGGGTTGATCATTGGTTAGAGGAATTTAATCCATGATAGTTGTACCAGGAAAACTATACAAGGTAATTCAAACAGTATCTTTGTGGGATGTAGATGAACATGAACAGACTAATAGTGGATGTTTTCTTACTGGTGAGATGGTTAATAGTGGAGCTGTTATAATGGTTTGTGAAGTTAAACATGCTATGTCATGCCATAAATTTACGAATAGAACACCTTTCCCACAACTTCAATTGACTGTTTTAACAGGAAAGAAAGTACGAAGGATATTGCTTGATCATCAAACAAAATCACCAGAAGAATGGGCAGAAGAATGGTTAGAGGAATACAATCAATGAAAATAATTCCTGGAAAACTTTATCGTGCCAAAAGACACTTTTATGAATTTGAGCCTGGTGAAATCTGTATGGTAACCAAAATCTCCATTTTACCTCCAAGTCGTGCACGGTATACTGGTGAAGCAAAGATTACCTTCCTAAAAGGGGTCAAAGAAATTGAAGTTCCATTTAAACCAAGCCAGATGTCATTAGAAGATTGGATTGACAGTTGGATAGAGGAATATAATCAATGATACCAACTCCAGGTAAACTGTATAGAGTAAAAGTAGAATTTTGGAACAATATTGAGAAAAAGAACATAATACCATATGGTTCTCATAATTTTCATTCTGGTGATATTGTCATGCTCACAGAATTACGACGGATCTTACCAGAAGATCCATCTGTGGTTATCCCGGATCATTTGAGAAATACAGACTTGTTATTTGTAGTGTTCTTGGCTGGAAAGAAAAATGTAGAGATGGCTTTCTATGATACCGCAGATACCTTTGATGAATTGATAGAGGAAGTAATAGTATGATGTTTTGGAGATATATGTCAGACAACCAGACGTTGTAGGTTGAATTACAAATAATCGACATTGGGGTTGTCTCTTTTTTCTTGAATTCCGCAGCTACCTGGGTTATTGTATATAGACGGTGGACGCAAAGCGGACCCGAAAAACAGGAGCAGATGGAACATGCGATAATTTAATCTTTTTATTTGATTAATTTGATTGATTGATTTGTATGTATGATTTGTTTATTTGATTGTTGCACGTTGAAAGGACAGTTAACTTAGAAGAATTCGATCTCTGAGCTTCTAAAGCGTTGTCTTAGTGATTGTTGTCGTAATGAATTAAATTCTTCTAATCGGTAGAGTATGGCTTACAACCATTATCATAGGTTCGATTCCTATACTGAGCAAAATCCTTGTGCAAATTATTATATTATTGTTACCTAATAAATTTGTTACCCAATAAATTTAGTGTTGAATACAGTTGGCCAACTGTTTAGTTCTCTTGAAGAGTAAAATTAGGATGGTGGTTTGATATGAAACTGATGATTCCTGAAATTGGTACGCAACTAAAACTGTCACAGGACTGGACATTTAGTCTTTTTTGGGAATCACGCAATGAAGCGCTTATCCAACTCTTAATCGATAAGGAAGTTTGGGACAATAAGAATATTGTTGCTACGACAGAAGAATGTCAAGGATGTTTTGGATGGCATGCCGGGCAGAATAAAAAGGTTGTGGATATATGGCAAAAGTATTTTGAACCAAAATATCCCATAAATCGGTTAGGCGCACGAGATTATCATAAACCAAGTTACCCAATGGGAGCACCAGTTTGTTATCAAATGACTTGGCCAAAGGATACGATTCTTACTGTTGACCGAATTTATATCCGTAAGGGTGGAGAACAGTTTAGCTCCATTACCTTCAGGACAGCCTCTACCACAATCACACAGCTTAAAAAGAAGAAGCCCAGGTTTTGGGCAAAGCTTTATGAAGTGAACACCATTGAATGTGAGCCAGCATAAATGAAATACCTCTTACTTGTAAGTTTGTTGTTGCAGGCATGTGAGGCTCCGCCAGTTTGTGACACGCAAAAGAATATCTGTTATCATGCACCAACTCACATCAATGTTGCTGAAGAAAAGAAAAAAGAAGATTTTGAGTTTGGATTCTTTCTTGGATTTTTCATGGCTATGATAGCCGCAGACTCGGGGAGTAAATCAAAATGACCTACATGCTTCACATCGAACGACAATACACTGAAACTGGTGGAGGAATTTGTAAAGGCCAGGAAGGTGAGTCTTGGCCCAGTTACAATGATTCATACCGTGAATACACGTATGGGTCTGCATACAAGAAGGAAAGTATAGAACCAAAGAAGTTGTTTGGTAGCTATGAATCAATCGAGGTTGAAGAGGAAATCTTCCTTGCTAAGGGAGTTTATCTGGCAATTGCGGTTTACTCTGATGGTGGTACTTTCCAGACCACTCGTGGTTATGAAGAAATTCTTGGGCTCTTTCTTGATGAGAAGACTGCAAAGGAATACTTGGATTTTGCAACTGATGATGAGGTTGAGAACTGTTCGGCAGTACCAGATGATTATCGTTATCGTCCCTGGTCTGGCTACTTTGCAAGTTTGATGGAAAAGAAGGTTATTTACTTGGAAGTGAAGTAAGTAAAATAGGTGTTGACATGCCGCTTGAACAATGTTATGCTGTATGCAGATGTGATCATGAAGGGTGTAAGGAAACTTTCCTAGCTCCAATCTACATTGGCACCAGAACTGGTGGATCTGGATATATGACATACGAAGAGGTTGATATCGAGATCGAGCAAGTTGCAGAGAAATGGAATCATCAGGTTACTGCAAAAGATAAGGATATTTTCTTTTGTCCCACGCACAACATTAACAACAACAAGTAACAAAGAAATAAGATTGGAGACTGAATATGAGTAAAGGCGGATTCGTAAATAACAGCCGTTATAGGCGTGAGAGTCGTTCTAAGTCTGTCAAGGAACGCACAGAGTTTCGTGCGACCCTGACCAATGCACAACAGCTCAAGCGCTTGGATGAGCGTCTTGGTGCCAATGTTGGTGCCAAGAGTGAGCGTGCACGGCTCACTGCTGAAGTGGTGGCAGTTGCTGAAGCCAGCACCAACAAGGTGTCAAAGAACCGTAAGAGTCCAAGGGCAAGTCAAGAGGTGACAGACGATGGCGTGGCCTGAAGCAGTATTTGCTAGTGTCTGTGTAATGTCATTCTTTTGGGCTATTACTCGAATTTGAGGTAAATCATATGGGTTCTGACTGGAAAGAACATTCAATCGAGCGACAAGAAAAGAGACACACGGCTTCTCCAGAAGACGATGAAGAAGAGATTCAGAAGCCCAAGAAAAAGAGAAAAGACACTAAACATTGGTGTAAGGGTAAGAAGGGCAAAGAGCATGTATTGAAGTGCATGACTTATGAAGAGGCTAAGGGAGGCTCGCATCCCCATCTTAACTCTTGGAGATATCTTGTGTGTACTGTTTGTGGTAAAGAACTTGAAGTCTATTGCGGTGATAAGAATCATCTAGCTAAACAAGAACGACCCGATTGGGTTGTTTATTGATAGGAAAAAGAGTTTTATGTTGAAATTTAAGACAGACACTTGGCATTTTAAAGCATATAGTTTTTGGCACTGTAAGGTTAAAGAGAGTTATGTTCCAACCAGAACAAATCTTTGTTCATACACATATGGAGTGATGCTTGGATGTCTGGCCTGGTCTATCTCCAGGTTTTTCATTGGATTAGCATTTTGTTTGTATTTGTGTTCATGGCCGCTATTGGCAATGGTTGGATTGTTGTGTGGTTGGCTTCCATTTAAATTTGATTGGGATGAATGGAAGAGTTATAAGCCATTTCTTACTATGTTTGGAGAACCAATTCATTTGATGCAGCTTGTGGCGCCGACAGTTACAGCTTGTTTGTTAATGTTGTTCGTAACGATCCTACCAGTAGGTGAACACTTCATCCTACAAGGATTGATATTTTTTACAATTGGATCAATACCAGTTTTATTGGCAGTATTGCTTATGAAACTTGCTACTGTAGCAATAAAAGATTATAAGAAAACCCACGTAGAAATTCAACTGAAAAAAGAAGAAAATCTAGAAGATCCAAATCTATTCATTGAAATGCTAAGGGCAAAGAAACAAAAGATTTGTCCAATTGTTGAGTTTCATTACAATAACTCCAAGGATGATAACGATGACAGGTAAAATCACAAAGCCAATTCTTGCAGAGACAGTAGATACGCTTGAAGTTCTACAATACCCAGTGATGGTATCTGCCAAGCTTGATGGAATCCGTCAACTAAAACTCAATGGCAAATCTCTTACTCGTAAGTTTGAGCCAATGCCGAACAAGTTTGTTGCTGATTACATTGAAGCAAACATGCCTGACGGAATTGATGGAGAGATCATGGTTGATGGTATGAACTTCAATCAGATCCAACACTTGATCATGTCCGAAGATGGCGAACCTGACTTTTACCTTGCTGCATTTGATTATGTTTCGGGAGAACTAACAGAACCATTCAAAGATCGCCATGCAAACCTTGTCCAATGGGCAAAGGATCATCCAGAAGTAACAAGGCTTAAGGTTGTTGCACACCCTGTTGCTAACAACAGAAACGAAGTTCTTGACTTTGAACAGGAATATCTTGATGCAGGCGCCGAAGGCTTGATGATCCGTAAGATCGATGGCAAGTATAAGTGTGGGCGTTCTGGTGTCAAGGAAGCTATCTTGCTCAAGCTAAAGCGTTTCAAAGATGCAGAAGCAATTGTCATAGACATTCTTCCACAGATGAAGAATGACAATGAAGCTGAGAAGGATAATGTTGGTCATACAAAGCGTTCTAAGAAGAAGGCTGGTATGACTCAGATGGCTACGCTTGGTAAGTTTGTTGTTAGAGATATTGAGACAGGACTTGAATTTAAACTTGGTACAGGTCTTGGTCTTACCAAGGATGTTCGTAAAGAGATCTACGACAATAAAGACAAATACATGGGCAAGATTGTAAAGTACAAGTTCCAGGTTATTGGGCAAAAGAACTTGCCACGTTTTCCTGTGTGGCTTGGGTTTCGTGATCCAAGAGATATGTGAGCAATTCCAATGAACTTCATTTATACGGTTTCTCCGACCACGCATGAAGTTGTTTATTATGCGGGCTATTCTTATGTAGAAACGAACAGGTCTCATGTGTGTAACTGTGAATACTGTCCCAACAGTCCCAGTAAACGTATAAAGTACAACTTTACAATTGATCGTAGTAAAGCTTTGATGATTGCACACGATGATGAAATTCGTGGTATATTTTCAGTTTTAAACGAAGGAAATGGTTTTGGTGTTCCTTTGTGGATTCGGGGACAAAAGTTTAGGTGTTGGTATGTTACGCCAATGCAACCAAATCCTCCAATCATGACAGAACCAGAGTATTACAGATTGTGATATAATTTAGGGATTTATACTAATTAAAGTATAATAAACTCCATGATATTTGCAATAATTGTATTACTTTCCGCCCTGTCCATATCTGTAATCGCTGCCTACTACTCCATAATAGGATTGACAACAATCTTTGGTGGAGCTGTACTTGCTGTAGCCATAATGGGATCTGCTCTTGAAGTTGGTAAGATTGTAACTGCTACCTGGCTTCACAAGAACTGGTCAACTGCACCAACACTAATGAAAGGTTATCTAACCTTTGCTGTGTTTGTATTGATGTTCATTACAAGTATGGGAATCTTTGGTTATCTTTCTAAGGCACACCTAACACAAGGTGCCCCAGTGTCTGTTGTTCAGACTCAGATTGATCAAATAGACTTTACTGTTGTACAAGAACAACAATTGATCATACAAGAACAAAAGAACATAGCAGCATCCCAGAGAGTTATAGACCAACTTGATAAGTCAATGGATCTATATTTTGAGAAGGGAATTATTCGTAGAGCTCTAAGAGAAAGAGATAAACAGAAGTTAGAAAGAGAGGCAGAACAAAAAGAGATTGTTACTGCCAACTCTAACATAAAATCTATTAATGAAAAAATTGCGGGACTTACTTCTGAGAAGTTTAAACTAAATCAACAGATCAAGAACTTTGAAGTAGAAGTTGGTCCAATCAAGTACATAGCAGAACTTGTTTATGGTGAAGCCAGAGCAAAGTCTCTTCTTGATCAAACCGTAAGATATGTTATTCTTACTTTGATCTTTGTGTTCGATCCATTAGCCATACTTTTGATCATTGCCGCAAATATCTCTTTTGCTCAAAACAGTAGCAAAAATAAACAACTGTCAAAGCCAACGACAATAACTCCACCTACCTTGTCTGACATTGATTATAATATTGGTCCACGGTATTACATCGAAAAGCCAGAACCAGAATCAGTTGTAATCAAGCCCACAATTGACCAACCATCAACACCAGAGCCTATTTTGCCTACACCTACAGACACAGAAGGAAAGCTAGCCATTCCAGAGAAACTTGCTGCTAAGGCAATCGCAGAAAACGAGGCTATAAAGGCGTCTACAAGGCCACAGGAGGCTTCAAAGGCTGATATTGACTCAGCCATACAGGCAGCGTTCAAGAGGGCGGATTCGGCCTCACAGGTGCCATTCAATTTGGAGTCAGAAGGTGGGATATATCTCAAAAAACTGGTGAAGGAAGAGTTTGAGAGATTGCTTACAAATCCGAATAAAAGCAAATAAACGGCACAATTTGTAAGATAAACTTCTTGTTTAAACTGGTCTTAGATGATAGACTGGTTCTATGAGTATTGCTGTAACATTGATGGTGGTATCCTTGACTGCTTTATTGGCTCCGATTGCCTCAGACATGAGGAAAGAAGGAAAGAAAAAGTCATGAGCAAAATCAATGCTGGCAAGCTTTGTCGAGTTATCAAAAGGACACTTGTTTCTGTACCCACGCACGATGGTCGTGGATCGACTGCGTTTGTTCTTGATCCTGGTACAGTTGTGATGATCACAGAAGTTAATGAAAAGTATCGTATTACGACTCAGATTTCATTCTTGCTTAAAATGAAAGAATATACCGTCGATGTGAAGTCAGGTTTTGAATCAACCTATTTTGAGGAGTTGTCATGACACTTCCTGTTGTTGGTAAGCTTTACAAACTCAAACAAGACCTTATTGTCTATGATGAAAGTAAGGTCATTGGTAGATCATACAGTGTACACTCAACTTTGATTAAAGCAGGGTCAGTTGTTATTCTAACAAACTTTGAAGACCACACAAAGGGTAAGGATTGGATAGTTTTTCAAATTACCTTTTTGGTTGGAATGAAAGAACATGGTCGCAGAGTTTCTAAGACACTTTTTTATAGCACATTTGAGGAACTGCCGTGATTGGTCAGTTTAAAACTGGAAAGCTGTATAGGACCAAAAGTAGTTTAGTTGGGATAACTTTATTTTCTCTTGACAAAGATGATATAGTGATGTGTTTGGGTTGTCAACCAATAAAAAATGATCATGGTTATTATCAATTAGAGCTCTTATTC
>Ga0315289_10004870_pt1 | contig 19964 bp, 17 predicted proteins | sample YL17G11_40_MG_FD_203452 | JGI IMG/M metagenome (GOLD analysis project Ga0315289, IMG submission 203452) | Sediment microbial communities from Yellowstone Lake, YNP, Wyoming, USA - YL17G11_40 | ecosystem: Environmental > Aquatic > Freshwater > Lake > Sediment | place: USA: Wyoming | collected... | reverse complement strand
TATTTTTCAATGGCCTCCCTGATGCTTTGTTCGCTGGCAACTACAAATTCAATGCCATAATTAGAAGCGAATTTCAAATCATCCATGGCATTGATATTCATTGGATCAGCAATAGCCACAACTAACGTAGCACCAGCTCTATTGATTGGCAGGCAAACATATTTTACGGCCAATTCTTTGGGGACAAGGCTAATGACATCAGCTGGAACGTCAAAATCCTTTAAGTTAATGCTGGCCACGCCATGTTGTTTGGCTATGAATTCTGCTAATTCCTCGTCAGTTATCATGCCAAGATTGACTAAACTAGCACCTAACCTGCCGCCTAATTTTTTCTGTTCAGCTAAAGCTTGCTGAAGCTGTTTCGGGGTAATAACGTTTTCTTTGACAAGTAATTCACCTATTTTGTTCATAGGTATTTTTGGCCCCTTGCGCTCGTTTGGATCTCCCATAGCACTTCACCTCCTTAATGTATTTTTTTAAAGTTCATTGATATCCATTCAGATAATTTATTTATAGCAGATTTAGTCAAAAAGTAAAGTCTTGATTTTTCCCAATATTTATGCCAAGATTAAAATAGTCCTTTCAAAATCTAAAATCAAGGAGGAATTAAAATGAAGAAACATTTTTTAATCTTTGCATTAATTAGTTTGGCTCTCATTTTAACAATGCCAGCTTTTTGTGAGCCCGAAGGTATTTTAGTGGTTAGAGTAATTGACGGCGATACAATTGTAACCAGCAACAATATCCACATCCGGCTTTTAGGCGTTGATACTCCTGAACTGCATCACCCCAATAAAAAAGTAGAATGTTTTGCCCATGAAGCGAAAAAGTTTACGGAGAACCAAGTGCTTAACAAAAAGGTCAAAATAATTCTTGAAGGCAAGCAAGACGATCCCTGGAAACGTCCGCTCGCCTGGGTCTGGTACGGTAAATATTTTAAAAAGCTGCTTAATGCGGAAATTATCAAACAAGGATACGGTTTTTCTTTTCGCAAATACCCTACTTCAAAATTAGAGGAATTTAACGAGCTGGAAAGACAAGCCAGGCAGCAGCAAAAAGGCCTCTGGCATCCTGATGCCTGCAATGGCCAAAGATAAAAAAATAGGAGGTGAAAAATGGAAAAGAACAACGCAAGGCAAGGCAGTTTGTTTTTGGACAAAAATGGAAAAAATAAATTACCCAAGGAAAAACATGTCCAAGTCTTGCGGGGCTTGGCCATAAAAATTTTAAATTCTGGCTTAACCGAAACAGAAATCATTGATGGTGAAAAAGTGCATTTTACTTACCGCCTGGCCAAACTAATGGCTTCTCTCGTTCATGACTACGAGGAAATCATTTCCCAAATGATGCGAAAAGGCTATCTCGTTGTCCGGACAAAAGATCCAGAACCAGAATCCTATTATGTTTGCGCAACGCTCAAAGAGGGCATTGCCTTAAAAATGAAATTAGCTGCTTAAAAAAACAGCCTCACATCACGCCCCATCGGGGCGTGGTTTTTTATTTATTGACAAATCCTTTATTTACTGCTAAAATTTTCGCTATACTATAATCAGAACATTGACAAGGGGATGAATTTTGGGAACATTTAACCCTTAACAAAAGGAGGCAAGTCAAAGCTGAATTAAATTAGAGAAAGATCATCAACAAAAACAGTAAAAACACGGAAAGGAGGCTGTCATGGGCAAAAAAAAGAAAGGAAGCAAGGCAATAAAGCTTCCGCTTCCGACGCTCAAGACAAAAGCCAGACTGGCGTTGGGCTCCCCGGCGCTGGTTGAGATAGCTGGTTCAGCTAATAGCCCAAATGCGGCTTATGAACAGGCTTATCTCGAAACAGATGATGTAAACTTGCGTCAAGCTTGCCGTTTTTTGGCCATGATCAAAAGAGATTATGGCAAAGCAGCTTTTGACCAGTTTGTGCCAGCTGTTGTCTCTAACCGCCCACGTCCAAAGGACCCGGGCAAGAGCAAAAAAGGAGAATTGAAAATGTCAAAAAAAGGACAAGTGACAGAGGCAAAACCCGAAACCCAAGCAGAGGCCAAGATCCCGCAAATACCCTTAAAATACATTGCTATTCGCGCGGTGGTCAATGGCGCCTTTGCCAGAATCAGCGTTGTGCAAAAGTATAAAAACGACGCTAAAAATCCAATTGAAGCTGTCTATGTCTTTCCCCTACCTGATGAATCAACCGTGACTGGCTGCCAAATGAAAATCAACAAGCGCAAAATCACGGCTGAACTCAAGGAAAAAGAACAGGCCAGGAAAGAATATGACGAGGCAATTTTCAGCGGCCATCACGGCTTGCTCATGGAACAAGAGCGTCCCAATATTTTTGAAATGAATGTTGGGGGCATTGAGCCAGGTGAGGACATTGAGGTAAAAATCACCTATGTCCAGCAAATTGGCTGGCAAGATGGCGGCGCTAGGTTCCGCATTCCTCTGGTCGTAGCACCGAGATTTATTCCCGGCGTTCCAACAGGAAAAAGTGGCACTGGCTGGGCAGATGATACTGACTCTGTTCCAGATGCTTCCAAAATCACGCCAGTGGTTGCCAGAGAAGGCGTACCTTACAATGCAGACATCCAAGTACTTTTCCGGCCCGGTTTCCGTTGCGAACTTTCCAGTCCTTCGCATGGCCTGCTTATTCCGACACAAACAGTGGCCAAAGACGAAGAGCTGGAGCTCAAAACCGGCGACATCAAAACCGATCGCGACTTTATCCTGGTCTACAAATCACTTGCCAAAAGACCCGAGGTCTCCCAGTTTTTCCATGATCACGTCACAGAAAAATTCTGTCTGGTCAACATCATCCCGCCAATTCAACCTGAAACAACAGCAGACACAGACGACATCCTGCTTTTGGACATCTCTGGCAGTATGGCTGGGCCCAAAATCAGCGGACTAAAAACTCTGGCTAAAAAAGTGCTGACTAAAATCAAGGAACAGTCATCCAAACATCGAGTTGGCGTAGTGCTTTTCAATGACAGAACTCATGTCCTTTGCCCCTTGGGAGAAATTACTGACAGTATGATAGAACAAATTTCCCAAATTGAGGCAGAAGGAAGTACTGAATTGGGACCAGCACTGCGAGCCGTGGAAAAACTCTTTACTGATCCTACCCGTCAGCGCAATGTTTTACTCATTACTGACGGCCAGACTGAAAGCTATTTCAGTTACCAAAATCAGGGCATTCGCATCATTACTGCTGGCATTGACACTGCGGTCAATGACGAACTGCTCCGCAAACTGGCCAGAGAAACCAATGGCGCCTGCCAGTGGTTTTACCCAGGCGAGGACTTTGAACGTGCAGCCAACACCTTGATTGCCATGCTTTCCGGACCGGTTCTAGCTGATATCAAAGTGCAGGGTGCTCAAGCAGTTGGCCTGTCAGATGTTTTTGTCGGTCGTCCGGCAACGATTGCCTTGCGCTTGGACAAAGACACTGCCCAGAAAATCACAATCAATGGCCAAAATCCGAGTGGCGGTCAGGAAACCTGGGAAATCAGCCCGACCAAAGGCAAGGAATGCGATTTCTTGCCCCAGATCTGGGCGCGCGAAGCTATCAGGGAAAGCCATAACAAAAAAGAGCAGATTGAATGCAGCTTGAAATACAATATCATCTGCGCTCACACTTCATTTGTGGGCATTTCTGAAAAAGAAGTGCCTGGCCAAAAGCCAGTCAAAGTGGCTATCCCCGTAGAACTGCCGTTTACCTGGGATTATGAAAAGGTTTTCGGTGCTCCAAGATCAATCGGCGCCAACCTAGCAAGGCTAAGCGCAATGTCTCCTGATAGAGGTTTAGGCGGATCGACAAAACATCACCTCATCGGAGCTTCGTTAGGCACCCCCAGAGGATTTAACCTGCCTGATGTAGCTTTCTTAGGCGCTTCTGAAGAATCTGAAGAAATTGATGAGTGCTGCCTACTTGAATGCGATGACGGCGATATTGCAAATGATGATGGCGCAACACTTGGAGACATGGCTGGGGATGATGCTCTTGGCAGTGACCAAGGAGTCCCAACAGTTGAAGAGCTGGAAGCGCTACTCAAAGCAAAAACTTCGATAAAACCGACCAACCAGAAAATCAACCAGCTCATCAAAATTCTCATAGCCGCTGACAAAGGCGACCAGGACAAAGCCCAGTCAGAACTGGACAAAATCACGCTGACAGTCGCGGAAATTAAATCCTGGAGCGAAGAAGATCAGGCCATGTTCTACTACTTCCTGACCAGGCTCCAGGCTTATGGCTTACGCAAAGATGCACTCAAAGATGCCTTGCTCAAAGTAATGGGCGTTCCGCAATTTTCCGATTCCATAGCCCAAGCCTGGTACAATCTGGCGAAAAAGGAACTTGGATTCTCTTTCATCATAATTCAAACACCTGCAACCCATGACTGGAGCGAATACATCAGCTGGAAATTCGGCAACGGACAAAAGCCAATTGTTCCTCCTCAATCACTTGTACCTTAAACAATAAACATCAATAAACTAACAGCCCCGAACTCAACATAGTTCGGGGCTTTTTCTTTTTAATTAAATCGCTCGGTGTCTAGGCCCTTGTCATTCTGAGTGAAACGAAGAATCTGATAATTGCAGATCCTTCACTTCGTTCAGGATGACACCGAGCGGTTTTTATTTCAACTTTCTCAACTGCCTATGATACTTTATCACAAACCTATGTATTTCATCTCTCCCTTTAATTAAAAGCTTTAACCCGGCTAATTTTTTATCCAGCTTCAAAGGCTGTATTTTATTCGGTAAATAAATTTCTTCTTCTCTTTTAGCCAAGGAACAAATATTAAGGGTTAATTTTAATTCTTTCAAGGCTTTCAAAGCCGCATTCAATTGCCCGCGGCCGCCATCAATCACAATCAAATCAGGCATTTTGCTTTTCTCCTTAACCAAACGATAATATCGGCGTAAAACAATTTCATAAATCATGGCAAAGTCATCTTGCGCCTCTGACCACTTTATTTTGAATTTACGGTATTCATTTTTATTAAACCTGCCATTATTCATCTGAATCATGGCGCCAGCATTGTATTTGCCTTGCAAAGTGGAAACATCAAAAAATTCAATGATCTTGGGCAGTTTGGCTAACCCCAATTGATGCTGTAAATCAACAACCCCGGGTTCAAGACCCAAATTAATCTCCAAATTATTTTTTACCAATTCTAAAAGTTTTAATTTTTCGCCTTTGACTGGCACAGTTAAATCAACTCTGGGTAAATAAGAAACTGTAAATTTTTTAGCTTTAGTTTCCTGCAAATATTTGGCGATCAAATTTTGCTCATTTAATTTTTCTGGCAAGATAATTTCCCGCGGGATAAAATTTACAGAATAATATTGCTTGATAAAATCTTCTACTACGCCACCATAATTAGTAAAACCGAATTTATGGCGTGAAGTAATCACACCTTTATCAATATTAAACAATTGAAAATAAATTTTATTACCAACTACCAGCCAATTAAGCACGTCCTGATCAAAATTTTTAGGCACATCAATTTTTTGCCTTTCCTCAATTAATTTCACTGCCGCAATCTGGTCGCGGTAATTTTTAGCCAGTTCATATTGCTGTTTGCTAGAGGCTTGTTTCATGCGCTGGCTTAAATCATTTAAAATGTCGCAGGTTTCTCCTTTTAAAAGCCGTTCTGCATTTTTAACATTAAATAAATAATCAGCTTCAGTAATAAATCCCTGGCACGGGCCAGTGCAGCGGCCAATGTGATATTGCAAACAAACTTTTTTTGGCATTTGATTGCAGGTGCGGATTTTAAAAATCTCACCCAGAGTTTTTAAAATCATTCTGCGCGCAGAACCTTCGGTATAAGGACCATAATATCTGCCATCTTTAGTGATCTTGCGCGCCGTAATCAGGCGCGGGAACTTTTCGTTAGTAATTTTAATGTAGGCATAGCGGATATCTCCGCGCAAATCAATATTGTATTTGGGCTGGTATTGATGAATTAAACTTTGCTCCAATAATAAAGCCTCCACTTCATTGTCAGTAGTAATAAATTCGCAGTCAGCAATATTTTTCACTAAAAACCGGGTTTTAGGATCTAATTCTTTTTTCACAAAATATTGGGCAATTCTTTTCTGCAAATCCTTAGCCTTGCCAACATAAATCACCTGGCCGCGCTTATCCTTGTAAAGATAACAGCCGGGTTTGTGGGGGAGATTTTTGTAATTTATTTTCATATCGTCTCATTTTAAACCCGCATTGTCAGAACAATTGATATGTGAAAACATAATTATCCTAAATTATCAGATTCTTCACTTGCGTTCAGAATGACAATGCGGGGGCGTGCTCTGTGTCATCCTGAGCGAGGCAAGTCGCTCGCAAGCGACTTGCCGAAGCGAAGGATCTGTTAACTGGGCCTCACCCAATCCTACGCTACCATTATTCTGACACAGAGCGCTATTGCAAAATTTGCTCGTATAAGTTTTTGAATTCTGGATTGATTGATTTTATCAATTCAATCTTCTTTTTCCTTAACCAACCTTTAATCTGTTTCTCCCGAGCAATCGCTTGCTGGATATCATAATAATTTTCAAAATAAACTAACTTCGTTACATTATAATTAGAAGTAAAGCTCTTTAATAATTTATTTTTATGTTCATAAACCCTGCGAGCCAAATTATTAGTTACGCCAACATACAATACTTTATCATATTTATTGGTCATGATGTAAACTGTATATGTTTTAGAAAATCTTGGCATAAATTAAATCTTGCCCGCCTTGGCAGGCATATACGTAATGGCGGACACGTTTAACTCGATGTAACAGATTCTTCGCGGAGCTTGCCCTGAGTGAGCGTAGCGAAACGAAGGGCTCAGAATGACAAGGTGGGCTGACCTTGACAAATTAATACTTTTACTATATCATAAAATATCCTGGACATTAAAACAAAAAGGAGGAAGAAATGACCGAAATAAAGGTAAAAGAAATATTATTTTGCGATGAAATCAATTACCTTACGATGCAAGTGCTAATGGAAAAATTTGCAGGTGAAAAAGAGGTTGTCTTGTTGCTAAGTTCTAAAGGCGGCAACCCAGAAGCAGCTCTTGCTTTTTTTAATTTCATTAAGCTCAAAAAAATCTCCCTCACAGTGAATGTATTGTCAAGCTGCGAATCCGCCGCTCTTATTTTACTCTGCGCAGGCAACAGAAGAATTGCTGCAGAAAATTGCACTTTTCTGCTTCATCAAACCACGAAATCGTGGAGTAGTGATTGGTGTTTTAATGAAAAAGAAATCCAAGACGTTCTAATTTCGCTTCAGAACCTAAATAAACTTTCCATAGACGTCATTGCTGAAGTGACAAAAAAGCCCTTTGATGAAATTAAAGCCTTAAAATACAACGAAACGCTACTAAATGCCCAGCAAGCCTTTGAACTTGGGTTACTGACTGAAAAGCCCTACTAAAACAAACCAACCGCTCGTCATTCGATGAGCGGTTTTTTACTTGACAAAAAGCAAATTTTACTATATCATAAAATATCGTAAACATTAAAACAAAAAGGAGGAACTATGAGTCGAAGCGCAGTTGAACTGAAAGTAATCAAAAATAAAATTGGAAAAATAATCAATGAGCCAGTTTTTTTAATGAAAGATATTGTCAAAATGCTTTCTGTCTTAGACTGCAAAAGCGCTGAAAGTAAAGCCAGAGAAGCTTTAAAAAATGTAAAAATGCTCCCGAAACAATTTGCATTAAAATGTTCTCAGGCAAATAATAAAGTTTACTTTTATCGTCTGACTGATGTCTGGAATTTATTTCAGTCACTGAATGAGAAAGGTCTAATTTATCTTCAGGCAGAAGAATTAACCAAACCAGAAGATCTTATCCAATTTGAAATTGAAGTAACCAGCAGAGAGAGACAGACGGTTGGTTTTAGTCCTAAAAAATCTCATCGTGATTCTCTGCTAGGCGAAGGTATCTGGGATAATGCAGTAAAAGCAATTGAAGGATAAAAAAGCTAAAAAATCACAAAACCGCTCAACACTGGGCGGTTTTTTTTATTTTATTATGAACTTTAAAATTTAAAATTTTTTCTTTCTCTTCAATACAATATTGAATTAGCGTTTCAATAAAATCTTCCGGAAAATCTCTATGCTTGTCAATTAAAATAAATTTATTAGCTCTTGATTTCTCCTCGCAAATATTTAAAATATCATCTTTGCTCATCGTATTATCTATTTTGATTGAAGTGATCTCTTGCAATCCATAAAACGGTAGTGTCATTTTTGGTTCTTTATATGCATACTTGGGCATTTTACCGTCATCAAAGGCGAAAATTTCAACATATGGATCTCTTCCCTGAATTCTTAATGTTTGTACCCCTAAATTTTTAAAAAAATCAAAAGAATTTTCTTTAATCTTATCATCGGATAAAACAAAAATAGAAACTATTGGACTATTGACTGGTTCGGTAGCAGCTAAAAATTTTATTAAAAAATTTTCAAATTTTTCTAGTCCTTCCTTTTTAGGATCGAAAATGATTGTATTATACTCTTTGTCTAATCCTAAGGATCTTAATTGATCAGCCATAAAAAAATCCGTAGCAATAATATCAACGTAAGGTAAATATGAAGATAATATATCAACGTCAGTAGAATCTCCACTTCTAATTTTACGCGTCTTGTGATTAATAAGAATTTTAGACCATAAACGGCATCGTGTATTAATTATCGGAATTTGGGCAAACCGATCAGAATATATAAATTCATGAATCTTATCAGGTTTATCTCTAAATAAATATGAGATGTTTTCCAACTTAGAAGAAAGATAGGCGAATCTTTCAGCTTCTAGTTCATTCAAATACTGATTATCAAAATTGAGATCCTGATTTTGTAAATTTAACCTTACATTATCTATATTTTGGGCCTCTATAATCCTGTCATTCATATTAAAAAAATTTTCGGGATGACTATCAAAATCAATATCATAATATTTTATTCGCTTGTCTGGGGCATCACTAAATGCATTACCTAAATAAATAACATCAATATTTTCTCCTAAAAAATTTCGTGCAGCCCTCTGAACTTGAAAAGGTTCTATTACAAAAGAGGGGTTTATACTAACTTGGCCTAGATATTTTAAGTATTGTATAATTCTTTTCTTCAAACGTGGTACTAAGCTTGTCTCAACCCTATGTGACCAAGAAATCGGCACAACCAATTTTTCATCGATGAATCCTTTATGCAATAATTCGTATATTTTTTTAAATTCTGGTTTTACCTGTAAATTAATATCAGCTTTAGCCATTTCGCTGATAAAATTCTGATCTAAATAAACTATTAATTTTTTAGATAATTTTCCCATATTTATTTTACCAACTTTTTTAAAAACTGTCCTGTATAACTCCCTGCCACTTTCGCCACCTGTTCTGGCGTACCTTCGGCAATCACTTCCCCGCCGGCGTCGCCGCCTTCAGGGCCGAGGTCAATAATCCAGTCAGCAGTTTTAATTACATCTAAATTATGCTCAATCACAATCACTGAATTGCCTTTATTAACCAAGCGATTCAAAACTTCCAGCAATTTTTTAATATCATCAAAATGAAGACCAGTAGTTGGCTCGTCTAAAATGTACAAAGTTTTGCCTGTTGCTCTTTTACCCAATTCAGAAGCCAATTTAATTCTCTGCGCTTCACCGCCAGACAAAGTCGTGGCTGGCTGGCCTAATTTAATGTAGCCCAAACCCACATCAAAAAGTAATTGCAGTTTATCAGCAATCAGAGGAATATCCTTAAAAAAGTTCAGGGCCTCTTCCACGCTCATACTTAAAACATCAGCAATGTTTTTATTTTTAAAATGCACTTCTAAAGTTTCGCGGTTGTAGCGCTTGCCTTTACATTTTTCGCATTGCACATAAACATCAGGCAGAAAATGCATTTCAATTTTAATCACGCCATCGCCTTCACAATTTTCACAACGTCCGCCGTGTACATTAAAACTAAACCTGCCCGGTTTATAACCACGCACTTTGGCTTCTGGTGTTTGCACAAAAATATCGCGGATGTCAGTAAAAACTTTGGTGTAAGTCGCTGGGTTGGAACGCGGTGTTCTGCCAATTGGCGACTGGTCAATAATAATGGCTTTATCAACAAAACCAACATTGGTTAATTTTTCATGTTTGCCAGGCAATTCTTTGGAATGATACAAACGCTTAGCCAGTTCTTTATATAATGTTTCATTAATCAAAGTTGATTTGCCAGAACCTGACACGCCAGTGACACAGGTTAAAACGCGCAAAGGGAATTTAATTCGCAATTGTTTTAAGTTATTAGCTTTGGCGCCAAAAATTTCTAAATAATCAGACCAGGCCCTGCGTTTTTTGGGCACTTCAATTCTTTTAAAACCATTTAAATATTGAGCAGTCAATGACTCTTTTACTTTTTTAACCTGATCCAAGGTACCCTCGGCCACAATTTTACCGCCATGAATGCCAGCACCTGGCCCCATATCAACCATGTAATCGCAACTTTCCATGGTTTCTTTATCATGTTCAACCACAATCACAGTATTACCCAAATCGCGCAATTGTTTTAAGGTCGCAATTAATTTTTTGTTATCGCGCTGGTGCAAGCCAATTGAGGGTTCATCTAAAATATACAAAACCCCGCGCAATTCAGAACCAATTTGCGTGGCTAAACGAATTCTTTGCGCTTCACCGCCAGATAAAGTGCTGGCTGAACGACCCAAAGTTAAGTAATCCAAGCCAACATTAATCATAAAGGTTAAACGCGACTTAATTTCTTTCAAAATCTGTTTGGCAATCTGCGCTTTCTTTTCATTAAGTTTTAAATTAGTAATAAACTCCAGGCAATCTTTTATTGAAAGTTGCGTCATTTCAAAGATGTTAAACTTATCAATGATCACGGCCAAACTTTCTGGTTTTAAACGCTGACCATGGCACAGCGGACAGTCATTGAAACGCATATAGCGCGCCATGTCCTGGCGCCGCTCTTCTGAATCAGTTTGTTTGTATAAACGTTCCAGTTGCGGAACAATGCCTTCAAAATAACCAGTCCAGGCATATTCTGCTTCCGAAGATCTAGACTTTAATTCAAAATCAATTTTCTCTTCAGAGCCGTATAAAAGAATATCCTGAATCTTTTTTGGCAATCTTTTCCAGGGTATTTCCGGATCAAATTTATAATGTTTAGCTAAAGCTTCAACTTTTTGACCGACAAAACCAAAAACCTGTTTTTTCCAGGGCGCTATTGCGCCTTCCATAATAGAAAGTTCATGATTGGGAATAATTAAGTCCTCGGCAAATTCCAAAATCCCACCCAAGCCATGACATTCCACACAAGCGCCATAAGGCGAATTAAAAGAAAACATGCGCGGCTGGATTTCTTCAAAATTAATGCCGCAATTAGCACAAGCTAACTTAGTATTAAACAAAATCTCCCTGCCCTCCGAAGCTTTCTTGTCTGCCGAAGCTTTAGCGTAGGCAGAAGCGAAGGAGGGCCTCCCGTTAATTCGGATCATAATGATTCCTTCCTGGCTAATATCAACCGCAGTTTCCAATGAATCAAAAAGCCGGCTCTGATTTTCTTTAGTTACTTTAAAAGCATCAACCACAATTTCAATTTCATGCTTTTCAAATTTATTTAAAGTGATTTTAGCTGGCAAAATATATTCATTGCCATTAACCCGCACTTTGGAATAACCCTGTTTAAACAAATTTTCAAACATTTTTTCATAAGCGCCTTTTCTGCCGCGCACAATTGAGGATAAAATCTCCACACTTTTGCCTTCAGCTTCTTTTAAAACCCGCTCAAAAATTGTCTGTACATCTTGCGAAGAAATTTCCTTACCACATTTAGGACAGTGGGGCTGGCCAATCCTGGCAAAAAGCAAACGCATATAGTCATATATTTCAGTGACAGTACCAACTGTGGAACGCGGATTTCGGGAAGTTGATTTTTGTTCAATGGAAATTGCCGGCGATAAACCCTTGATAGAATCAACATCTGGCTTATTCATAATACCCAAAAACTGCCTGGCATAAGCTGACAAGCTCTCAACATAGCGGCGCTGCCCCTCGGCATATAAAGTATCAAAAGCCAAAGATGACTTGCCAGAACCAGAAACTCCAGTGATAACCACAAAATCATTGATTGGCAAATCCAGGTCAATATTTTTAAGGTTATGCTCTCGCGCACCGCGAATTTGGATAAATTCTTTATTATTCATACACAAATGGAAAAAGACCACGTTTTTCAACGCAATCCGAGTTTAAGAAAATATTTAGTTATTATATCCATCCTACACCTAAAAAACCCTTTTGTCAATTATTTAATATACATGTTATTGACAAAAAATATTAAATATGCTATAATACAAAATCGCTAAAAATGGCGAAATTTACCTCTATGCTAGAGGTTATATAAAAGGAGAAATCAAAATGTCTCTTTTCCATGTTCTTTACCAGAATTTTTTCAAAAGTGACTGCCATTCCCAAATCATTGCAGATAACATTGAATCTGTAGCAAAAAAAATTGAATTCTTTGTAAAAAAAAGATCCTCAAAAGAAAGCACCATGGAATTCCTTAATGATAAAGATTTTAAAAAAAGATTTCCAAAGGGGATTAAATTCCTCATTATCTATTATGGAAACAATGGCGGCGATAAATTCTGTCGCCTTGCCACAATTTCAGGGTCAGAAAAAGAAGCAATAAAACTTTTTAAACAAAGATTCCCTGCTTTTGAACCAACAAAGATTATTTCCTATGAAGAATTCAAAACGCAAAACGAACCTAAAAAAGAAAAAACTATAACCTCAAGCACTATACGCCTTTGCGGCATCACAGCTACACCATATAATTCTGCGGCATAAGTCAGAACAGAAGGGACTCAATTGAGTCCCTTTTTCTTTTTTATTAAAAATGTGCTATACTTAAAATATGAAACATCTTTATAAATTAAAATTTATTATTTTCTTATTAGTCCTCTTTACTCTTTTGCTGACGTACTCAAATTTCGCTACTGCCCAAGTAGCCATTGGTTCACCAGTGGGCGGCTTACCTTTTGGTGGGATACCAATTTTAATAAGTCCTTGCAATACTGGCTTTCTCTACGTGGTTATAAATCCTATGGGAGTAGGTACTGGTCTTTATATGTTTCCTCTGCCTCTTTTAGGACCTCAAGTTTTGGGCCTCTTTGTGCCAGCTCCGATACCTTGTATTCTGGGAATAATACCAATGGGTTTCGGCTTCCCTGCTATTTACTTTAATCCGATTTAAAAATATTAAATATTGTAAATATGGCCAGCTCTTTTTATAATTTATAAATATAAACAATTAAAGATATTTAAAAAGGACTCGTTTTTGAGTCCTTTTTTTGTTTTTAATTTTGTTATAGAAGAACATTTTTTCTTTTCCAGTATGTTAAATACTGCATGGTTTAAAATCTAATAATTAAATAACAAAATATAAAATTATCTTACTTATCTTAATTCTAAGCAAAAATTACGCAAAATAAAAAATGGCGCAATATTTTCTGCGCCATTTGTCTTATTTTAAAAATAACTTTGCGAATTCTTTTTTAGAAGTACCAATATCTTTGAGAGTGCAACCGGCTTTTTTAACATATTCACGAATATAAATTTTAAACCTTTCCATCTCTTCGCGGGTATGCTTGGCACCTTTTTTCTTGGCTATTCTAAGCCAGCTTTTAGCTTGCGCCTTATTACCTTTTTTAAAAAGTGATGCTACTTCTTGCTCTGAGATTCCAAAATATGCTAAGTCATGACCGGCTTTTTCAACATTTTCATTCATGTGACGCAGAAAATATACAATGTTATCTTCGCCTTTTTTTCCAGCGGTTTCTCGGGCTAATTTAATCCATTTATTTACTTCGGCTGTATAGCCTACTAATAAAAGTTGTTTTAATTCTTGCTCTGAAGTTCCAATCTCTTCCAAGCTACAACCGGCCTTTTTGACAAGCTGTCTGACATATTGAATATGTAATTCAACACCTGTTGTCGGAGATACTTTTCGAGCATGTTTAAGCCAATCTATTGCTTCTGCCTTTGCCTTATTGTCTTCCACACTTTTCAAATTACTCATCATATCCTCCTTTCTTAGGATTAAGTTATAAAAGATCCTTGATTTAGAATGATAACATACATAATTAACTTTGTCAACATTGATCTTTAGCTTTGAGATTAGCTTTTCAATTTCCTAATTTCATCCCGTATTTCAATGGCCTTTTCAAAATCTAAATTTTCCGCCGCGATCTGCATCTGGGTTTCCATTTCAATAATTAATTCCTCTAATGATCCGACTTTCTTTAAACCAAATTTATCAGCTTCTTTTTTAACTGTAACTGGTTTTTCTTTGATCGCTTTAACAATGGAAGCTGGAGTAATTTTATGCTGTAAATTGTAAGTTGTTTGTATCTGGCGGCGGCGATTTGTTTCTCTGATTGCCTCTTTCATTGAGCCAGTCATCACACCAGCGTACATTAAAACCTTGGAATTAACATTGCGGCTGGCCCGGCCAATTGTTTGAATTAAACTGCGCGCGTCACGCAAAAAAGATTCTTTGTCAGCATCCAAAATTGCGACTAACCCGACTTCCGGAATGTCCAAACCCTCACGCAGTAAATTAATGCCTACCAAAACATCGTACTTGCCGCGGCGCAAATCATGGATTATTTCCGTGCGTTCCAAAGTGTCCACTTCAGAATGTAAATAAGTCACTTTAATATCTTTTTTCAAAAAATAATCAGTCAAGTCCTCTGCCATTTGTTTGGTTAAAGTAGTCACTAAAGTCCGATTGCCCATTTCAATCGTCTTTTTAATTTCCGCAATTAAATCATCCATTTGCCCGACACTTGGTCTGACAAAAATTTCTGGATCAACCAGACCTGTTGGCCGAATAATTTGTTCCACCACCTGCCCGGAATTTTTTATTTCATAATCAGCTGGCGTGGCAGAAGTATAGACCACATGATTTAAATATTTTTCAAATTCTTCAAATTTTAAGGGTCGATTGTCATAGGCCGATGGCAAACGAAAACCATTGTCAATTAAATTTTGCTTTCTAGACTTATCGCCTTTAAACATGCCGTGGACCTGGGGTAAGGACTGATGCGATTCATCAATAATCATTAAAAAGTCCTCGGGGAAAAAATCCAGCAAGGTTTTGGGCGGCTGGCCAGGAGCGCGCCCGTCAAAATGACGCGAATAATTTTCAATACCCTTGCAATAACCTAATTCGCGAATCATTTCCATATCGTAGCGCGTTCTTTTTTCCAAACGATGCGCTTCCAGTTGAGGTAAAGTCGGTAAAACTTTTTTCAACTCCTGGTTAATTGATTTCAAAGCGCGTTCAATTGAATCCCGGGAAGTCATGAAAGGCGAAGCCGGAAAAATATCCAGTTTATCAATTTCTTCCAGCACTTTTAAATTAACTGGCTCAATTACTTTAATAGAATCAATTTCCTCGCCCTTAAAATTAATCCTAAAAATATTGCGGCCATAACCTTGAATCAAATCAATTGTATTGCCACGCACTCTAAACCGGCCAGAACGCAAATCAGTGTCATTGCGTTCAAACTGGATATGGACTAGGGCTTTAATCAAATTATCACGGCCAATTACTTGGCCAGTTTTTATGATAAAAATACCGCCTTTATATTCATTGGGATCGCCCAAGCCATAAATGCAGGAAACCGAAGCCACCACAATCACATCATTGCGCGAAACAACTGATGACGCGGCTTCCAAACGGTATTCTTCAATTCTTTCATTAACCGCAGTATCTTTTTCAATATAAGTATCAGTTGAAGGCACATAACTTTCTGGCTGGTAATAATCATAATAAGAAATAAAATAACAAACCTTGTTTTCTGGAAAAAATTCCTTAAACTCTTCGTAAAGCTGCCCAGCCAAGGTCTTATTATGCGCCAATACCAAAGTTGGCCTCTGAACTTTCTGAATCAAATTGGCCATTGTAAAAGTTTTACCAGAACCAGTTACCCCAAGCAAAGTTTGCTGCGGGTACTTTAAAAAACCCTCTTCTAATTTCTTTATTGCAGAAGGTTGATCTCCTGTCGGTTTATATGTAGTTTTTAACTTAAATTTCATTTATTTTTATCAGCTACTAAAATAATAAATTTAAAACTGAATTTATAAGAGTTCGCTGCCTGAACAATTTCATCCTTAACTGCTGATTCATAAATTTTAACTTTATAATTATTAAAAAGTTTTCTAAGCACTTTTCTGGCTTCCTGTAATTTATAAAGTGGCTCCTTCCCAATTGTAATAAATTTACCATCAAAAGAGATTCTTTTTATATCCGTTGCAAAATCAATTATAATTTTCCCATTTTTATTTAAAACTCTGTTCATTTCTCTTAATATTTTAGGCAAAATTTTTCTTGGTACAAGATGTAAAATGCCGGTGCAAAAAATACCGTCAAAATAATCACTTTTAAAGGGGGACTTTTGGGTAAGGTCAAAAACTTTAATTTGTAATTTGGATCGGTATTTTGAGGGTGTATTTCGCCATAATTTATTTAAAACACGCTTATCAATATCTGAAGCAATGACTAGATCTGCATTTTTTAATAAATTCAAATTATAGCGGCCATCGCCTGCAGCCAAATTTAGCCATTTGCCCTGAATTCTTATCTTATTTAACAACTTCAAAGTATCTTTATCACCTTTACCCCAAAGCGATTTGCTTTTATTCTCCTTTGTTTTGAGTCTGAATTTCATAATGTTAAGAATCATTGAAGGGCGAAAACGCCCCTTTGTCATCCCGAACGAAGCGAGGGATCTCATTGTACATAGAGATTCTTCGCTACGCTCTGAATGACATTTTGCGGACAAAGGGCGTTTTCGCCCATTACTTATCTCCAGTCTAACAAAACTAAACACGCTTGACAATCAGCCAAGATTATGATAAGTTTATAAATCAAAAAGAAAGGAGGAAGTAAATTGAAAATCTTAATTACAGGACTAGGAATTACTGGCAAAAGCAGTTTTCTTAGGTGGCTGGAAACTTTTCTAAAAGCTTTTTTAAGCAATGTCTTTGCTCTAGATCTTGATCATGAACGAGACAAACTGCCTAAAGAATTTAATCCCGAGATAATTTATGTTTTTGAAGACGTCCACGGACCGACGGAAAAAGCAGTTATCCCCTTGAAAGAATACGATCTGGTTCTTTATCTGCTCCCAAGCTGGTTTACACATCTGAAATTCTGGCTTGACAGGATGTTAAAATGGTACGAGAACGGCAACTATGCCTGGGATGCTGATATCGGCAAAAAAGGCGCCTGGGCAGGAACTGGTCAACCGCGCGATTGGCGAAATATTCCGGGAATATTTAAATATTTTTGGAATCACTTTCTCAAAAGAGGCAAAACAATTGAAGAGGACATGGTTGTCCTTGAAAATTCAGGGATTCCCACTTATTTTGTTATCCCCTCGGGTAAGAGAGAAAAACAGGCTTATACTTTTAAGCCCATGTAAAAAATAAAGGGGTCAGTTATCACACTGGCTCCTTTTTAATTGAAATTTATTTATTTTAACCAATTTTTTGCAGCCTGTATTTGAAGCCCCGCACCGTGTCTGTCATCCCGAACGAAGTGAGGGATCTCTTTGCACTACCATTTCAAAGAGATCCTTCGTTGCACTCAGGATGACACGGTGCGGTGATTATTGAATTTCAATTTGCTTAATTTGCTGGGACAAACTCTTCCAAGCAAACCTTTCATCCTCTTTATCCGGTTTATCAGAGTAAATAAATTTTAAGCAAAAAGACAAAGCCCTTTCCAAAATCGCAAATTTAATTGCAGGAACTAAATATTCTTTTTCCAAATCACTTAACTTTCTTTCTGTTTCATAGCCAGCTAAAAATATTCTGGCATTATCTTGGCTCCAATTTTGCCAATTATCCATAAAACACCAGCCCCGCAAGGCCTGGCCTAAATCTAAAATCAAAGGCCCGAAATAGGTGCGGTCAAAATCAATGATGGCCGTTATTTTCTCGTCCTGCCAAATAACATGGCGTCTGCCCAAATCCTCATGCAACATGCCTTGCGGTAAATTCTCGGGAAAATTTAAATTATTTATTTCCTTGGCAAAAACTTCCACAAATTTTTCAGCTTGGGCAAAATTACTTTTTAAAATTTCCTCTTTGCGTTCCTCAAAAAACCTTTTTGTCTTGTCTAAACCAAAATTTAAATTATTCCTTTTCTCAATTTTGTAATTTTCAACCAATTTATGATATCGATCTAAAATTTTTCCCACAGTAGCTAATTGTTTTTCGCCAGGATCACCTTGAACAAACTCGCCTGCTAAATATTTTCTCAAATAACCATTATGATTTCCCAAATTAACAACTCGTTCCCCAGTTTTAGTTTTTATATAATCAATTACTGGAAAATTATTGGCTTTTAACTTATCAAGCAAATCCAATTCTCCTTCAATTCCTTCTTTACTTCTATAACGATGAAGGTCTCCGCACAAACGCAAAAAATATTGACCCAAATCTGTGACAATTAAAAAACTCCGGTTTCCGCTGGTTTTAATTGGCGTAATAAATTTAATCTGGCCAATATTATATTGGCTTATTAAATTGGTTATTTCTGTTTGTTTAAATTGCATAAGGTTAATTTATTGACGGGCGAAAACGCCCCAAAAATTGTAGAGACATGGCATGCCGTGTCTCTACGGTAATTTTAATTCCCTTAATTCAGGGCGTTTTCGCCCAACCCATATTAAAATCTTACCATTTTTAACCCCAAAAATAAAAGCGGCCTTTTGGGACCGCCTAAGAACATTTTTTAATTAACCGCTGTAAAGAACCTCCACTGCTTGTTGAGACAGACGAGCAAAAATATTGTCAGGGGGTTTAATTATTGAAATCTGCCCTTTGATTTCTTTGCTCTTAGCCAGAGCTTCTTCTTTGATGTCAAAGGGTAGGTTGCCAGAGCCGGATTGTGGCACAATGGCAAAGCGAATTAAAATCGCTTCTGGATTTTTAACCTGCCAATCTTCTACCTCCTCAACAGGAACAATGTTAATCTGCCAATTCCCATCTGGGTTTTTCACTAAAAACCTGTAATTTCCTTCACTCATTTCTCCCTCCTTGCCAGATTTGGCTTTGTTTTTGGGTTAAGGTTTAATTTTAAATATTTATTTTAAATTTAACCAGCTGGCTAATAATGTTTGGCCCTTTGGACAATAAGCTAAAGCCCTGATTATGCCCCAATCCAAATCGCTTTTTGGCAATCTTTTCATCTTTTTTACAAAAGCCGTGATAGCAGTTTGTTCTTTTACCAAATCCCGCTGTTCAATATTATTATAAGCCACCAGATTAACAAATTGCCAATCCAAATCACTTGTTGGCTTGGTTTTAAAAAAATTTATAAATAAAGCAATCCCTTGCCTTTCTTTATCTAAATTTCTGGTCAATTGGGTATTATTACTTTCATTGGCTTGCAAAGCAATTCTTAAATCAGCTTCCTCGGGAACAATGTATTCTAAAATTGCACTTTTTAACTTGGGTTTAAAATTAGTATTAGGCCGATAAAAATAAAAAATGAATTGCAAATATTTACTAGGGCTCAAAAAACTCAAATCATTGTTTTGCGGCTGGGTAAAATAAGCTGTCTTATCATTATTTGGTCCCCAAAACTCACTGCTTAAAGGCAAAGTATCGCCAGTTCTAACCTGGAAAGTAATTACACCTGATTGATTGACCAATTTCCTGATATCCAAAATATCTAAAGCAGAATTTGCAACAAAAACTTCATCAATGGCACCATCAAAAACATTAATTAATTTTTCCTCATTATCCTGCCAGCGATAAGCAGAACTGCCTAGCCAGCTAGGAAAATTATCTTTATTATAAAATGAATGATCAATTTTATCTCCGTCATAATCAGCCACCACGCTTGTTTGTTCAATGCCATCAATATAAAGCTTTAAAGTTTTGG
>Ga0315289_10004868_pt1 | contig 19972 bp, 25 predicted proteins | sample YL17G11_40_MG_FD_203452 | JGI IMG/M metagenome (GOLD analysis project Ga0315289, IMG submission 203452) | Sediment microbial communities from Yellowstone Lake, YNP, Wyoming, USA - YL17G11_40 | ecosystem: Environmental > Aquatic > Freshwater > Lake > Sediment | place: USA: Wyoming | collected... | reverse complement strand
GCATCGTCAGAGGTAGCCTAGTTATTTTATCGTTTTTTTGTTTGGGTTTTTTGGAAACGCCGTTTATGTGACGATTGACTTTTCGGGTGTGAAAAGCTGAATGTCTCGAAAACACCGCAGATACTCATTGAAATCCAAAGACGCGAAAATCCTCCTAAGCAAAGCTTCTGAAAAACTAAAAATCAATGTGGGAACACTTGTAGATGCAAAAGCGAACATTGAAGCCATAGAAACTGATTTTGGAGAAGTGTTCTTGATAAACGGTAAGCCCCTGCTGTTCAGCACTGGAGAAGATGTTTTTCCCACCTTGTTTTTCATGGAAATCTCTGTGCGGATGCCTAAGGTCGTGGTTGATATGGGCGCTATTCCTTATGTGTGCAACGGCGCTGATGTTATGGCTCCCGGCATCGTGCGCATTGAAGGCGAATTCAGCAAAGGCGACTTGGTTCTTGTCGTGGATGAGAAACACGGGAAACCCCTCGCACTAGGCGAAATCTTGTACGACTCAGAAAACGCCAAGAGCATCAAGCAAGGCGTCGTAATTAGGAATATCCATTTTGTTAGTGATAAAATTTGGAATTTCGCCAAACCCTTAGCCGAATAACGTTTTGGTACTCTCGTTCCAAAGGATTGTGACTTATCAAATTATTCGCTTGCCTGCTGCTTTTCGGATTATCTTCTGTGTCTTGTGTGGTAAACTGCGAAGACTGCTCCCCCTGCTGTTATGGCTGTTGCGGCTACGATAACCCAGATTGTTGGGAAAGACTCTGGCTAAAACTCCAGCCGAAGCTTGCGGAATTACAATAGAGGAAAAAACAAATGGAAAACACTAATACAGAACGCGAGTAAAAAGTCTTAAATTTGCATTGTTTTTTTATACAATTCTGATAACAAATGACACAATTATCGAATTGGAACAAAACTGTAGTTCCTCAACGTCATGATACTGGGTGCGTTCCAACAGGCTATGAATGGTTAATTCGATATTTGGATATTCAAGGAGTGAATCTTAATACATTTCAAGAGGATTTTGACCTTGGACAAGATAATAGTTTCAACTCTGTATCAGCGAAGATTAGAAGTGTGTATCCTACAATTAACATTCAAATGCAAAGTTTCACTATGGGAATAGACAAAGTTAACCGTGTCAAATCCCTTTTAGAAGAGAAAAAGCCTTGCCTTATTTCACTATCTCTTGGTGGAGGGCAAGGCTGGCATATAATGCCTGTTGTTCGCATTGACGAAACTACAATAGAAATGATACATCATGCAAATGCGAACGGAAACCATACTTGGACTTTTCCTATTGCAACAATCGTTTGGAGACACGACAACTTGCAAGGTGGAAATGACTTATCGTGGATTGAACCTACATAGGTTCTTATCGGATAATGTCAACGAACAAAGCCACAACGATTGTTAGAGCTGCAATGCCTGTATCGAATCTTCCATAAGCAATCAGTCCAACTCCGATAACGGACACAATAATTGCTATTACTATTGAGAGACGTTTTCGCGTTGTCATTTCTTGGAAGCGACTTATTGTTCCAGTCATTTCATCTAAGACATGAGTCATTAGGGAATCGGTGTTGCTAACTTCATCATCTTCAATCTGAATCGAATAATGACGCGTAAAATATTCTTTTAGAACTGCAATTCTGCCTTTTGCATAATCGTAATTATCATCTGTTTCTGAAATATGCTTGATGCCATACGAACCCATGTTGTATGCAAGAGTATTAATTATTGTTTCATTTGGTTGTTTGCTTTCTTTTATTTCCAAGATGAATTGAAAGCCTCGTCGTCTATCACTTCTTAATTTAATGCTCTCCCCTTCCTTCATAATCAATCGGAGTTTATGCAGTTTCCGAAACTGTTTGGATGTAATTATTTCTTTCATTTTAGCCATGTTAACGTGAGCTTTTAGAGAGTGCTTGATAATGTCATCTGTGATAGCTGTTTTGCCGAGAGCATAAATTACTATCGTGTCCTGTGCGATGCCACTAACAAAAGCGTAGAAGCTTATTGTGTAAATTGCTAGAAAATCATTGGGCATTGAGTTATAAACGAAAAACAACAGTAATCCAATTGAAACTCCTTGCATGTACAAAGGTGGAATAATTCTCTTTTCGGGTTGCATTCTGCTAAGGAGGAAAGAAATCAGTAAAGGAACCAAAAAGACGACAACACCGAGGACAGCAAGTAAGGGCAAATCCTGAAGAGTAATTTGATATTGCGGAGGTATGCTTATGCTTAGAACTAAATCTACATAATTCTTTATTACCACAGCGTTAATTGCGCCTCCTAAAAAGACGTAAACCGCCATTTGGAGTAGAGAATAATCGACAGTTGGAGAACGCAAACGATTCATACCTTTGATTAGCCCGATTTCGGTATTTAGATTTTGTCGATTCTGATATTATTCGATAGAAAAAGGGGGAAGTTTAGGGGAGAAAATACGATTTTATCTTGACGAAGTACATCTGCGTCTAGCCTGTTTAGCGTGTAGTCTGTGCGTGTACCTGTGGTGCAGTAAAATCCTCCCTCCTCTGACGCTCATAGTTAACCCTAGTTAACATTCAGAAGCATGCCTCCCAATGTACGTGGTAACAGACGAAAAGTAACAGGGAGATGAAACAGACATTAAATTCGCAACATTCACTGCCCCCGCTGTTTTAGGCGGTTATACTCAGCCTCTAACTCATCGAACCACTCCTGACGGTCTCTACCCAAATAGAAACCGTTCCCTGCTTTGATTTCATTCTCTATATCAATCCACATTTTCAAATCTTTATCCCTAAATTTGTCAATATGTTTGTTGAAAACAGCTGATATATTGTTGAAGTCTATCAATGATGCCCGTACCAATACTCCAACACTCCCTTGAAGGGCTTGCTGACGTGGAACTTCAGTATTTACTCTGACAATCATTGCGTGTATTGGTGAATAGACTTCTATCAGGTAAGCGGCTGTATTGGGTATCTTTTTCTTGTATGGGTTTCTTTTCTTGATGAACCGATATGTGAAAAGTATTGTGCCGACACCCATTACACTAAAAATGAGCGAAATAAGGTCTATGTAGGTTACTACGTAAACACCATTGATTGGGACAACTTCCCAAGTAACATAATTTAGAATAAATGCGCCAATAGTTTGCATAACTAAAATTACAAGAGATAGCCAAAATATTACTTTATTAGAGCGTTCTTGACTTGGGAATGGTATACTTTAACTCATACTCTACAGACATACTTAAAATACACAGAAGAGCGTTAATTACAGAAAGGTGAAGTTTGAAAATAGAGAAAAAGTTGTTTGAAAGTTTCTTGCTCGTTTACCACAGCAGAGGTTATGATCTCACTTAGATTGTGCATTTTCTTTGGTTAGGGGTCGAAATGGATTTGTCCCTCATATCCTAGACCGGGGCCTAGTAACTTCCACCATGTTCCTTGTCCATGAAGGTTCGCTAAGTCGCCTGTGCCGTCAACAATTACCCATGTTCCCTCTAAGTTTGTGAAGGGGGTTGTGCCTTTGGCTTCAAGATACATAGTCAGAGTGCCAGATTTACCCTCGACAGTGCCTGTGAACGTGCGGTCAATTTTCCATTTAAAATCTGCCGGGGGCCAAAGAGCCGGATTCTCAGGAAGCGGAAAAACGTTTGGGTCGCCGAAATGGTAAATCACAGTTGTAGTCTGCACAAAGGTGCCTACTATTGGACCTGTAAGATATTTGCCTGGGTTAGTGAAAACGTCGAAATGGTTTGCACCGGCTGTCTTTTCTGGCCCAATAAACGTAACCGGAGCTGTAGGTCCCCATGTTCCTGCAATTTGAGTTGGCTCCGTTGCGTATACTGGCGCTACTGCAAACAAAATCAACAAGGCTAAAACAGGAACTAAAATCATCATTCTTTTCATCTTTTTCACCTCCCTTCTCTCTACTCTCCTAAAAAAGAACCCAAAAGCTATTTTTGTTATTCTCAGTTTATAAAACTTGTGAAAGCTACTTCTATTGATTCATTCCCAGCACACGCTAGGGAAATGTTTGTTCACTTTCGCTTTCTAAATAAGAAACTTTATTGAAAGTACAGACGTATTAAGTCTGCTTATTCTTCTAACTTTGGCGTTGTTTTAAAAGTCGCGCTATAGCAGTGCAAAGTCTGTTGTTTTGATCTTCCCTTTCAGGTCAACGACTACCGCGAATTTTTCAGCCCACTGGTGCCCTTCCAAATCAATCGGGCACGTTCCTCTAACAATCCAGCCATCGCCGTCGCGTTGCTCTTCAATCACAGCCACATCAATCTTTTCCGTATTCTTCTTTTTCTTCAGAAAATCAACCGCTATTTGGCTAGCGAATTCCTTTGACATTTGAGTCATTAGACAAGGTTACCTCCAAAGTATGTTATAGGGTACTTTTCGGTACACATAGCCTTAAGCGTTATGCATGGGAAATCGTGATTCAAGTTAAACATTCTGTGTCGCTTGGCGTTTCGATAGGTTTTAAATCACAAACACACCAAAGCCATAGTGAGCGCCCATGAGCGAAAAGAAACGAATCATAATGCACTTGGATATGGATCACTTCTACACTGCCATCGAAGAACGCGAACGCCCCGAGTACAAGGGCAACCCCGTCGTAGTTGGCGCTGACCCGAAGCAGGGAAAGGGCAGAGGCGTCGTCAGCACAAGCAACTACGAAGCAAGAAAAGCAGGCGTCAAATCAGGCATCCCCATCTCCCGCGCTTGGAAACTCTGCCCTGAAGCCGTTTACCTGCCGCCGAACTTTCCACTTTACATTCAAGTCTCCAACGAAATCATGGATATAGCACGCAAATACGCCGACAAATTCGAACAGTGGGGAATAGACGAAGCATTCTTGGATGTAACCTCGAAAGTGAAGGACTACGCCGAAGCCGAAGCCTTAGCCAAACAGATAAAACACGAAATAAGCCAGAAAGAACGGCTCACCTGCTCAATCGGCATAGGACCCAACAAACTAATCGCGAAGATAGCCAGCGACTACCAGAAACCCAACGGCTTAACAATCGTCAAAGAAGACCAAGTTGAACAATTCCTATCGCCCATGCCAGCCCGCAAACTCCTATGGGTCGGACGCAAAACAGAAGAAAAACTCAAAAACATGGGCATCCTAACAATCGGCGACTTGGCGCACTATGACCCTACAGTGCTAACTGAAACCTTCGGCGTCATGGGCACCCAAATGCACCTGATGGCACGCGGCATTGACCGAAGCGAAGTGGAACCGCGAACAGAAGTGAAGTCCATAAGCCACGAAACCACCTTCGAAGAAGACACCGCAAACCCAGACACAGTGCGGCAAGCGCTGGAAGCACTTTCCGAAGAAGTCAACAAAGAAGCACTAAGCCAAAACCTGTTCTTCAAAACCGTCACGATAAAACTGCGCTACGAAAATTTTGAAACCCACACGCGCAGCAAGACCCTGCCCTTCATGACTAACCGCCAGCAAGACCTGAAAAAAACCGCAAAAGAACTCCTCCAAACCTATCTGAAACCCGACAGAAAAGTACGACTCATCGGCGTCAGAGTCTCCACCTTCATATCAGGAGAAAAACAAAAAACACTCGCCTAAAACACTTAAGCCTTAGCATACTTCTCCTTAATCTTCGCATCCGCAATCTTCACAATCATCCCGCTGGAAATCAGAACGTATTTAACGCCCGTAAGCTCCGCCAACTCCGCAGACTTCTGATCCTGAGTCACAAGAACCAAACCCTGCTTGCGCGCGTACTCCACCACAGCTCTATCCTTCGCACCCTTCAACCCTGCTTCCTGTGCCGTAAGCACTTCATAGCCTAATGTTTCAAAGTATTCCTTCAAACCTGCGTACATTTCATCAAGCAAAAGTCTCATGCCGCACGCCTCGTTCCAAGCTTAATCGGGAACGTTTCACGTATTTACACCTTTATTTCAGCCAGCCGAGGCTTACGTGATTTTCTCCTCGCCAAGTATAAGCTGGCAAAAACTAGAACGGCGCCAAATATCTGAAAAGCGGTCATGCTCTCCGACAAGAAAATCCACGCTGAAGCCACAGCAAAAACCGTAACAAGATTATCATAAAGCGCCGTTCTTGAACTGCCGATACGGCTGACACCAGTGTACCACAACACGTAGCCTATGGCTATGGCGAAAACCGCGGAAAACCCTAAACTCAACCAAGCATTAACCGAAACTGCACTCCAATCCTGCGCGTTTAATGATGGAACTGAAACCAGAACCAAAGGCACAGTTCCAATAGCCATGGTCACCGTCGTCAACTTCAGCGGCGAATACTCCTTCAACATGGGCTTCGAAAGCACCGTGTAGATACTCCAGCAGATAGGATTTGCGATAATTAGTAAATCGCCAATCAAAGACTGGTCCGTCAGAGCTAAAGGCCGCCCTGAACCCAGTATAATCATGACTACGCCCATAAAAGACAAGATTACGCCTTGCACGATGCGGCTGGTTATCTTTTCCACGCCCAACATAGTGCCAAAGAGAATAATGAAAATGGGCGTCGTAGCCAAAATCAATGAAGAGTTACTCGCGCTCGTAAGTGCTATCCCATTAATAAAGAACAGCTGATATGCCGTGTTTCCAATTAACGCAAGCACCACGAAGCGGCCTAAATCTTTCTTGGACACGCCGAAGCTGTGTTCGCTTAGCCACAGCAAACATAGCAATATCAGCGAAGCAGTGCCGAAGCGAATGGCGTTGAAGCTTAGGGGAGAAAAATCCGTTAAAGCGCTTTTTACGGCTGTGAAGTTTATGCCCCATATGAAGCTCATGGCGCCAAGCATCAAATCCACTCTGGAGAACCTTGTTTTTGCTTGAGCATGCGAAACAGCAGCCACTGTTGCTTCCTCTTTTGCGCTAAGTGGTAAACCACTCAGCGTTGGTAGATTAAAAGCCTTCACTGGTATTTGCGAGTTAAACCGTAGCTAAAAAGCGTCATGCTGCAATAAGCTAGTCTATGAGGAGCAAGGCGAAGGACTCGGGGTTTTTCTCAAACGGAAATGTGACTGTGATGCCAGCGTTCTTCGCGGTTTTTTTCACGTTCACTCCTACGCCGTCCTCTGAATACCGTGCCATTGTCGGGTGAACGCAGATTCCTGTCTTCACGTTGCATTTTTTGCATAGATTGCATGGTCCGGAGACGAATGCTATTGTTAATGGGTATCCTTTGTTCATGGCTGCTTTTTCAAGGTCAATGACTGCTGAAAGTATTTTTTGCTTGTCTTTGTTCCATGCTGACCAGAATTTCTGCGCTTTTTCTTTCAGGTCTTGTGGTATGGTGGGGTCTGTTTCTGCTTTTGAAAGGATTTTTGCGACGTCGGAGTCTGCTTCTGCGTGGGTTTTGAATTTCATGAATAGGGCGTAGCTGTATTCGCTGACGATTTTTCGGAATTCGTCTGCGGTTGGCGTGTAGGGTGGGCATGCGAGTGTTTTTCCGTAGTTGGTGCAGCCGACTTTGCATTTGAGTACGACTCGGTTTTCAATGGCGATTTTGTCTGCGGGGATGATTTTTGCGTCTGCGGCGCCTTGTTCTAGGGCTAGTTTTCTGAGGAATTCGAATTTTTCCATTGCGGTTTGGGACAGCATTGGTGTTCCCTGCTTTGATGGGTGAGGGAGACATTTGATATAAACGTTTAGCAAACGCGTGGCAAGAGCGGCGGAGTGTTGTGGAGCGCAAGAATAATATAGAGTGTCGAAGCTCAATTGTTGATTTGAGGTGCCGTTGGCATAAGAAGCAAGATTAGCAGTATAGGGTACGTGAATAAGATTCGTGATAATATTTTGAGTATTAGCCGTAAGAGTCTTTTGCCTTTGTATGAGGATTTGAAGGCGGCTGACTGCGTTGTGTGCGGTGGTTCTGGTAGGTCGTTGTATTCGCTTAATGCTGCGATGAGTCAGATTGCGCTTAGTCAGGTTGGTTGGCGTAATAAGGTGGTTTTGACGCCTGATGATCCGGGTTTTCCTGGGAAGAATATGTATGATGCGGCGGCGGATTTGGAGCGGCGGTATAAGCGGACGTTGTTGTTGATGAATTCTGGGAGTGGTTATTCGGATGATCCTTTGGTGATGGCTCAGGATTTGGCTCGGTATATTGAGGAGAATCGGGAGAAGCGTGCTGGGCGGTTTTCGATGGGGTTGATCACATCTAGCTTGGAGTCGCCTTTGGCGCAGATTACCAGTGAGCATGGGCATGTGGTTCAGTTGAAGGGTCGGGGTAAATCTAAGCCTTCGTTTGAGTACAGTGAAACGGGTATGATGGGTGATGTGTTTGAGTTGGGTACGCTTTTGCTGTTGTGTATGATGATTGAGGCTATTTTTAGGAATTTGGAGGTTGATGATGTTTTTGAGCTTTGTAGGGAGGAGTTTGATAAGATAGGCGCCATGATTGATGTTAATGTGGAGTCGGAGACTTATGCGCAGCTTGTTGATTTGTTGGAGAAGCGGACTAACGTGTTTTTAGGCGGTAAGGGCACGGCTAATCAGATTGCGAAGATGACGGGTGTGCGGCTTTTTCATATGAAGGGTTTTTTGGGGGATAATGTGTTTGTTACGCGGGGTGTTAATACGCCGCATCCGAGGGCGGGTGATTTGGAGATTTTGATGTCTTTTTCTGGCGAGACTAAGCCTGTGGTTATTTGGTGTGATGTGATGAAGCAGTTTAATGGTACCGTATTAGCGATTACTGGTGCGAAGGATTCTACTTTAGCTAAGAAGGCGGATTTACGGATTGTTTTGGAGGAGGAGTCTAAGCCTGGTGCGCCAAGACGGTTTTACACGCGAGCCGCTTATGTGCTAAGCCCGTTGCCTGTTAAATTAGCGGAAAGGTTGGGTCAGAGGGGGCTTAGGCTGCCTGAATACATAATCAGCTGGTACCACTCAGTTACGCAATAGGAGTTAATTTGTAGTCGAGTACCAGCAGCATGCAGCGGTGCTTCTGCATCCAGCTTCAGAGATTGCTAATGACTGTACTCTCGCGTTCGAAGATCTCTTTTACCTCTATTACATTGAATGCAAGAAGGGACGAGGTTCTGAAGATAGTCTGTTCCGCCTCCGGCAACTGGGTTGCTATGGTCAACTTCCCATGCTCCACGTTCGCCGACCATGCCGTAGTTTTTCCAAGCGAGTTTCTTTCCGCAATGCCAGCAATAGCCTCGATTCTTATCATAAATGTAACTAAGTTCCTCATCAGTATAGCCCGTGTTAATCATCTCTGACAGAACAGGAAACATGTTTCGGATAAAGCTTTTTTCTTTTGAATTTAGGCAAGACGGGCGCGGTGGGCGAAGCAGAGTTTTGAGCGTATGAGCTGGGTTAAAGCTGGGTTTTCCCAAGCTTCTTGAAGAAATGGAAAGAACTCGTCGAAAAATATGGTTTTAGGAACGCACTTTATCTCTGGAGAAAATTCATGACAAACTCTTTTGTAATAACAAAACCGACCAAACTAAACAGATTCATTGATTTGGGATAGAAATTAAAGCAATATCCGCTACCTATTTTGGAGTAGCTGATATACCAATAGCGTCAATAACGCGCTGCTGCCGGAGGGTGCAATCATGTTTCTCTTTTGCGTGCTCTATTGGCGCTTTGTTTTTTGTTAAATCACTGTGATAATCCATAGCCCATTCGGGTCTCGAGCATCGAAGGAACATTTCTTCAAGCTCTGGCGCTTTGCTCAGGATGTCTTCTTGGTCAGTTGTAACAAAAATAACCCATTTATTGCGGCTGAATTGAAATTCCAACGCTGAAGCTAAATGGTACGCATCGTCAGGATTTTTCATTATCGCTCCAATCACAATGGCTGAAGTAACTGAATCTCTAGGCTTTATCTCCTCGCATCTCAAACCTCGGAAGGGCGCACCCATTTCACGTTTCGCTATTGCAAGTTCCGCTGTAACTGCGCCTAGAAAAACATCTATAGGCATTTTCTCGCCATTCTTGAGAGAGTGCAATTGGGATGCAACATAGGTCTCAATGGTGCTTATTAACTCATATTGAATGTTAGTTCTTTTGTATGGAAGGTGGCTAAATTGGGCTTTTTGTTCCACGAAAAAGTCAGCAATAAGTTTTCCATCTCTATTCGAAAGTCCTTTAACACCTTTCGCAATCAAGTAGGGTTTTATGGCAGATTGAAAATATGTTACGATTGTATTATATGAGCGTTCTATTAATTCGAGACCTTCCTTCTTTACAGATGAAGATAAAATGCATTTGCTCGAATACTCTTTCAAAAATTCAGAGCATGCTTTCATTACAGCGTCTAAAGCTTGCGGCAATAATATACATGTGTCTACAAAAAAACCTTCAAACTGACCAAATGACAAATACTAACCTTCTGTTGTGCTTAGCAATTCCATAATTTTTCGAATCGCTCTAGCACCGCTGTTGTCTTCAAATGAGGTATAGGGTTTGAATTCCATGCTGGATTCTATTGAGCCTTCCATTTTATCGGTTTCTTTTTTCAGTTTGTCCATCAGGTCTTGAATTGCAGTCATATCTAGGCAATCGGACTTGATAGGTTTAACTTCGAATAGGTTTTCGACGGTGGAGGAATTGCTAAAATCAACGTACCAAAAAAGCCTCAACCATAAACGACTAATTGTCCGCGTCTGTTCATTTAGTGGCTTAATCCATCGGTTGTGTTCGTCGCAGATTCGCCCAAATTTCTTATGGTTGCTTCTATTGACCATTAATTGGAGATGCTCTTTGTGTAAACGCTTTTCATATATATGCACGAAGTCTTTTTGCACTAAAGTTGCCTCTTCGATTGTCGTGAGGAATTGCAGTGGAAGGTCTGAGTTGTAGAATAGCCTGCATGAATCAAAAAGGCGCGAGTCCAGTTTCTCTTCCTTATTTTTTTGATAATCAAATACTTCTTTGAAGTAACTAACTAGATATTTTGATATGTCGCTTGTATATTTCTTAATCTCTACGGATTTCTCAAATAACGGGTCTTTTCTTATGTCTTCTTCCATTATTTTCTTGAAATGCTCTTTGATTTCTTCTAAGGGAAGATTTTTTAATGAGGGTAATTCATCAAGGATGGATAAATTATATTCTATCGTCTCCGCTAGTGCAGATTTGTAGTCTTTGAAATCCTTATTTATTTCACTGCCTTTTATTGTAAATAAATCGATAGGTGAAACATCGCCCCTTGCGATAGTTAAAGGTTCAGAAATTTTTTCTCTTCCAAGCGACAGCATATCAGTTCACACAGAATGAATCCTATGCAGGTACTATTCTAAGACACAGCTATTATCAAATAGGCGAAATATTTAAACCATCTGTATCGACCATCACAGTTGTTTCGAGAAACTGTCTTATTCGCATCGTGAAAGAGGATTTACCGTGTTCTGAATGAGAGAAGTAGTGTTTATCTTCTCTTCCGCTGATATCTTTCCTACGGACTACTCGCAGCGTGAGAGTGGTGCGGATAAACACTGGATTCTATAACGGAACACATTGGAACAACGCTATTGCGAATGATCCAAAAATCGTTATATCTTAACTTCAAAACTAACATTTTAGCGTTGGATATCTATATATAAAGGAGGGGATCGCGCTCTGTTAGCGCATCAGTTCTCCGTTTTCAGGTGCAAGTGATCTTGTAGTGGTTGTTGTTTTGTGATGGCGTTTTTGATTAGGTCTTTGAGGGCTCTGTTCAGGTTGCCAGCGTAGTAGGGCTGGACGATTTTCTGGGCGAATTCCATGAGCAGCCCAGCGGGTACGTCGTGGAACGTCAAATCCACCAGCAAATCATCTACAATAACGTTTTCCATTAAGGTTCCAAGTTTCCTTCGCATGCGCTTTAAGACTCCGTGTCCAAGACTGCATCTGGACTGAAACGCCATAAAAGAAGAATGCTCCAACGACCCTGCAGAACCGCGGAGAGAGCTGGATTAAAGTGAACCGTTCTGAAGTAGCGTAAGGGTATCTTATCAAAAATCTACGTTGACTGCGGGCATAAACAATCGATTAAAACGTTTCTACTTCATAGGATTTTTCTTGTACAGCTCCAAACACTGCTTCAAATGCTCCCTCCGTCGCCTACTCAAAGGCTTCTTATCCTGCTTAACGAATTTCTCCGCCTCTTCACCCTCCAAAGTAGGCATGTGTTTGGGCAACACGATTGATTCTCCAACCTAAGCATAAGCCTTGGGAACCTATAAATTCTATGTCATAAGAATAACATCTTTAGGCTCACATGCCTCTTGCTTATGCCTCGCCTACCGTTGAATTTGTAAATTTCTTTGTAAATTGGTAAATTGGTGAATTTGTAAATTTCGTTACACTTCATATAGGCGTGCCGCTCGTTTCCGTTTTGGTGAAGAAAAACCGCTGCATCTTATAGGAGGTGAAACCCAGCAAACCAGCCTAAACAGCAGGCACGGGCTATTCAGTTAAAGCCAACAGTGCACAGGAAACTACGAACATATTTGGAGCCTAATAGCAGTAGCATGCAGAAACCAGTTAGGGGGGTCTATCCGTATTGCCTCTTTTTCACTCCAAAAAGCATGTTGAAAAAGCACAGAAGCTCTGGTTGAACCTATATATAAGGGGGGTATAGACCAAAAATCACACAACAGTCAACCCAATCACATGGCTTACAGCGCTATGGGCGTGAATTTGAGCTGCTTCACACCCTTCTTCGTCATAAGCTCCAAACTTAAACCCTTAATCCGCTCCGCCTTGCCGCGAACCGCAATTATCTCTAAACACTTATCGCTGGTCAAGTGAATGTGCATGCTCGAAATCACAACATCCTCAAACCTATGCTGAGCCTCAACAATACAATTCAACAAACCAGGCTTATCAGGATAATACAACAAAACAATCGTACCCCCAATCTCCGCACCCGCCTCACCAGCCCACTTATACTCACTAATAAACCCGCGAAACGCATCATGCACCGCCTTCGAACGATTCACATAACCCAAACCCCGCCAACAACCATCAAAATCCCTAACCAACCCAGGCGGAACCGACACACTAAACCGCACCACACCCTTAACCGAACCCGAACCCACCCAAAACCACCCACAAACACCACTAAACAACAGAAACCCATATAAACACAATGTTACAAAAACAACAAACCGTAACACGAAAAGAGCGCGAAACAATGACAAAAACAAAAACCATCACATTCACCGCCCTCATGGCCGCACTCGCAATCGTCATGTCCACACCCCCACTAACCATCCCCATCCCACTAGGCGCATTCACAACATCAATCCACTTCTTCCAACTACCCATATACCTCTGCGCCATCCTCGCAGGCCCATACGCAGGCGCAATAAGCGGCGGCATCGGCAGCCTCTACATGAGCGCTACCAGAATCCCATTCATCATAGGCGGAATAGCTATCCTAGGCGCAAGCACAGGACTACTCGCAAAAAAACTCCGCCCAGCCTACGCGGGCACACTCGCCTGGCTCATCCAAGCACCATACGTAATAATCACAGACTACATCTGGTTCACACAATTCGCAGGAACACCCTCAACCGTTGCTTGGGGACTCATCACACCCATAATGATAAATCTAACATTAGAAGCCCTAATCTGCGCCACACTCGCCGACATCATAATCCACTACATAAAACGCGCCGGAATAACATTTTAAAACGCATGCACACCAGCACCCAAATAAACCAGAACAACAAACTACAAACGCACACCCAAAAGCCCCCCAACCAGAAACGGCGAATCAGACATGAACCCCCTACAAACAATAATCCTAGGCATAATCCAAGGCTTAACAGAATGGCTACCCATATCCAGCACAGGACATCTCAGAATAGCCGAACACTTCCTGGGCTTAGAAGTACCCTTCCTCTTCGACGTCACCTTGCACATCGGAACGCTCATAGTAACCCTTCTCTTCTTCCGCAAAGACATAAAAAACATCCTCACAGCGCTCTGGAAAAGAGACTTCAAAACAGAAAACGGAAAACTAACCCCCCTAATAATCATCGGAACCATACCCACAGCATTAACAGGCATAGTACTAAGCAACAACACAATAGAATCGCTCCTAAGCAGCTTTCCCGCGATGGCCATAGAATTCATAATCATGGGCATAGCACTTTACTGCTCAAAACTTGGAACCGAAAGAAAAGAAAACATAACCTACAAGGAAGCTCTGGCAATAGGCGCAGCCCAAGGCATAGCCATAATCCCAGCAATTTCACGAAGCGGCATGACAATCGCCATAGCGCTTTTGCTGGGAATAAAACGCGAAAAAGCCTTCAAGTTCTCCTTTTTGCTTTCGGTTCCAGCAGTAATCGGCGCGTTGGGGTTGACTTTTTATGAGCAGAGAGAAGCGCTTACCCTTGCGGGCGTGGGATTTGCCGAAATTCTCGTGGGCGTCGCTGTCACGATTGTCGTTAGCTTCTTAGCATTGAAGTTGCTCTGGAGAATATTGGCTGGCAGAAAACTCTATCTCTTCGCGTTTTACTGCTGGATTATAGGGATAGTGCTGGTGGCATTAAGCCTTGGCGGTTTCTAGCCAGAAAGGCTTGCCTGCGAGGAAATCGGTTAAGAACTCCGCAAAATCTTTGTTACGACTGTAAACCTCAGTAATTTCGTTGTTGACCATGATTCTAAATTTTTCTTTGAGAGTCTGCGAAATTAGCTCGGCAACGCCTATGTTTCTGCCGCCTTCCCTCAATTTCTCCCCCAGAAGCCCCACTGCATCGGTGAATTTTCGGTGCAGCTCCACGATCCATCTTCCATCCTCAATATACGGTCCAGAAACCACGTCTTTATTGTGAACGTATTTGGCCAAGAAGTTTTCACACTCCTTTTCCCGCTCAAGAGGGGGTCCCAAATGCTTCTTAATGTTTGGCAAAACACGCTGCTCAAGCTCAAGAACGAACGCGTTAAGGGTTTTTTCGTCACTCCAAACGGCGCTTCTGAGAACTTTAAAGTCATTAAGCTCAGCCAGTTTCCGCAAAGCCCGCTGTGTCCTGTACAGTTGACCCCATAAAACGTCGGGAACAGCCTCGATTGGGGCGAAGGTTAAGAATATGCAAGCGGAGCCGCGGTTCTCAAGCTTTTGCTTCAAAGCTTCGGCGGATAAGGCTTTTGTTTTTGGTGGATAAAAGAACTCTGTGCTCGGCGTCTCAGGAAACGCTCTGGCTGCACCAACGAACGTGTGGAGCTTTTGTGGCTGCACTGCAGAAGCCACGTTTCTTCCTTTGTCCACCGGATCAATAATTACCAAGGGCTCGGCAAAGAGAAGTTGAAGCTCTTTTTCTCTGTCTGCATAACAGTCGCCAATGTCTATGACCATTCGCTGCGTGGACTTTGAAAAAGCATGTAAAGTTTCGGTGAAGGATTTGTAATGCAGTATTAGAAGCTCGCAGAGGTAACCGCTGAAGCCTCCTGTTTTGATTTCGGCACCGTAAACTTTGATGCCTTGCATGAACTTTTTCAGCAGGCGAACCTCGTTTCGTAAGGTTTCGTTCAAACGATTTTTTACGTAGTCCGTGTGGAATGGCGTTCTATCCGTGGCACTCAGCCATTCTCCCCGTTTCACAGCGTAGCATGGCACTATGTTCACCCTGATGCCGTCAACGAAGGCTTCCAAGTATGGGTGTTCTGCGAAGCGTTCAATCTGTTTTGAGCCTTTGGTGGCTTTTCGGGCGATTTCCAAGCTGACTTCGTCCAGTGCTTTTCTCGGTATCGTGGCGGGTAAACGCATGAATATGTCAACGTCGGGTTCTTCTTTTAGCCAAGTGTCCTTCGCGACAGAGCCTTCAACCCGCACGGTTGCTTTAATTCCTTGTTCCGCGCAGGCAGAGGCTACCTTCTGCTCTAATTCTTTGGCTAAAGCCTCTATTTTGGCGCGGTCTTCTTTTTTGGGCGTGATTCTTTCTAGGATTTCGTCGTACACTTTGCCTATTTCCTTCTGCATATCCTCGCCGTTCCTTTTTGTTACTGCTTTGGACAAAATTCTTTAAGCGTTGCGTAAACAGGTCCTCTGGGTGTTAGGTCGCTCTTTTTGAGCCGCAGGCACTTTGCATTTACGGTTCCAAAGTCGTATGTTGCGTTTTTGGTGATAAACTCGGCTAGGTGTGCTTTGTTTTTTCCTGATTTTACGCGTGCAATCGTCAGGTGCGGATTAAATCCTTTTGGGTCTGGGGTGAAGCCTAAACGTTGCAATCGAGGTTCCAGTTGGCTGAAAACGTTTTTCATTTGGTCTGCGCCTTCGGTTATTCCCGCCCACACGACTCTTGGGTAATGCAGGTCGGGAAAGGCGCCTAAGCCGTTAATTCGCGCATCAAATGGAGCAAACTGGACTTTTTTCATTTCTTCAAAGACTTTTTCAACCATGTCGGGTGTGATGTCGCTGAGAAAACGGATTGTCATGTGGATGTTCTGCGGCTCTACGAGTTTCAAGTCTGCGCCTGTCTGAACCAGAAGATTCTGCGCAGCTGCTAATTTTTTTCGGACCGTCTCGTTTTCCAAGTCGAACGCCAAGAAGCTTCTTATAAGCTCGGACATTTTCTGTTCCTTCGAGTACTTTTTACAGTTTCCCCGCATAAATGCTTTTTAATTTCAACTATTGCTAATGTAAGGAATAAAAGGGTGCGACATGAACGCTGACAAACTCGTTGTTGGATTAGCCGGGATGCCTGGATCGGGGAAATCTCGCGTAGTGGAGACCGCTCAACAGGAAGGCTACGCCATTGTAATTATGGGTGATGTGATAAGGGAAGAAACCCAGAAGCGCGGGTTGGAGCTAAACCCGAAAAACACTGGGAAGGTGATGCTTGAACTGAGAGAAACCGGCGGAAACAGCATAATAGCTGAAAAGTGCATCCCAAGAATTGAACAGCAAGGAAAAAGAAAAGTAATCGTGGATGGTCTGAGAAGCCTATATGAAGCTGATTCTTTCAAGGCGCATTTTCCTAAGTTCATCCTTATGGCGGTTCAGGCTTCGCCTGAAACACGGTTTAATCGTCTCTACCGCCGTCGCAGAAGTGATGATCCAGACGGTTGGGAACTGTTCCGTGAAAGAGATATGCGCGAGCTCATTGTGGGTTTAGGAAACGTGATAGCTATGGCTGAGTACTTTATAATAAACGAGAATAGCAGAGACGATTTGAAAGCCAAGGTTAGAGAAACCCTTCGAAGAGTCGAGGCAAAATGGATGAAATAGCAATTCGCGTGGAAACCGAAATCAACCCTACGGAAGCTGAAGAAAAAGTGAAAACGGCTGTGGAAAACCTCTTCGGTAATATACTCACTCACATTAAGCCTTCGCATAAGGGAAGCGTTTTGACTGCTGAGGCGGAAGGACAAGAAGCGTTGGTTAAACTTCGCAATTTGCTTCGTAATGATCGTGTTCGTGACGCTGCGAGAAAGGTGTTTTTTGCCGGGCTAAGTGGTGACACTATCAGTTTCTGCTTGAACAAGCAGGTGGCGTTTGCTGGTCACGTTTCCTTCTCGGAGGAAGAGGCGGAATCTCCGCTGGGTCCAATAAGAGTCGTAATTGAATGTGAAAATTCGAGGCAGCTTGTTGATTGGCTTGCCCCCAGAACAACTTAGAATTGAGGGTACTTGGTTTGTCTGCAAGAGCTACTATAACTGAACGGGGCGCGGTTTTGTTGGGTGATTCGGTTGCCTGCGATGCTTTTGATGAGAATAGACCTTTGAGGGTTGTTACTCATGCTCATGCTGATCATTTGGTTGGTTTGAAGCGAAGTTTGAGGAGTTGCGAGAAGGTTCTGATGACCACGGCGACCAGAGACCTTGCTGAAGTTATGAATGGGCCTCTTGCGCTTAGGGAAAGTCCTGTTGAAACGCTTGATTATGGGGAAACCCTGCATTATGGTGATGAGCATGTTACGCTTGTTAAGGCTGATCATATTTTAGGCGCAGCGCAGGTTTTGGTTGAAGATGCAAGCGGCAATAGGATTGCGTATACTGGGGATTTTAGGCTTGACGGTACGCCCGTGTTGGATTGTGATGTGCTTGTTGTGGAAGCGACTTACGGGAACCCTTCGTGTAGGCGTTCTTTTGGGGTGGATGTTAAGGAACTTCTGGTTTCTATGGTTGAGAAGAGGCTTAGGGATGGTGTGGTTTACGTTTTTGGTTATCACGGGAAACTGCAGGAAGTTATGCATATCCTGCACAGTGCTGATGTGAGTGTGCCGTTTGTTATGCCTGAGCGAGTTTTTCATGTTTCCACTGTTTGCGGGCAGCATGGGATGCGGTTGGGTTGTTTGACGCTTTCGACAGAGAAGGAAGGTAGAGAGTTGCTTGATGGTAATCTTCCATGCGTGGCGTTTTACCATATGAATTCTAGGGGTAGTGTTGGCTTGGATGGTTCTCGTATTTGCGTTAGTGGTTGGGAGTTTCATTCGCCGTGCAGACAGATCGGCGTTAGGGAGCATGTGGTTGCGTTGAGTGATCATTCGGATTTTAATGGTTTGATTGAGTATGTTAGGCGTTCAGCGCCGAAGCGTGTGGTTACGGATAATTATCGGGTGAGTCATGGTGAAACGTTGGCGAGGGAGATTAGGAGGCGTTTGGGGATTCCTGCGGTTGCTATGCCTGTAAGTCGTGCGTAGTGTATTTGTGTACAACATAGCGATAGTATTGAATATTACGACACAATATTTATCTTGTCGTCCCGCACCATATTTTCTCGTAAGGGTTCGGAACATCAATCCGAATTCGATTACGAGAGCGAACGTCGATGGCACCCCCACTGCAACCAGAGTTCTTTCTACTGCTGGGAATAGACCTTTTCCTAGCAATAAGCCTGCTATCATGCTTGTTGGACAGATATTTTCCAGGACACCTTGCATATCTTTATCAGGTCGCAGCTTTAGCTGGCTTCGGACAACTGCTCGTAAGCAAAGAGTTCATGACCCTGTTCGGCGATTACATGCGCTTTTGGTTCAGTCTGCTCTACTTAATCATAGCGTTAGGAAACATCGTAGCCATAAACGTCTATCTGGGAATAATCAAGAAGCTGTTCAACTATGCAAAAGCCTTCATGCTCACGGTGACGTTCCCATCATTCGCAGTAGTGGCGTTTTTCCTCGCAGGCTATTCCAGCGTTGCTTCGCATCCGATGGCTATATTTCCGCAGGTCTCATGGGAAACCACTTTCATCGGCATAGTTGCCTTCGACACTCTCGTTGTAGGATTTGGCGCGTACGTGTTTTTCAAGCCAAAATGGTGGTACGTGGCTATCGGTGGAGGCGCAGCGATAACAGGTGCTGCAGTGTACACGCTCTACAAGCCCAATTGGGGAACAGCGGTCTTCGTTAGTTCAGCCATAGCCCTAGCCATTGCCTGCATGATGGTGCTAGCCGTAAGCCTCTACATCCTACTGCGAATATGGAAAGAAACAAGCAAAGAAAAAAGACCCAAACGGAGGTGAAACAAAAAAATGAATGCAAAATACAAGAAAAGCCTAAGAATTGTGACTTTGCTGATAACTTCGGTAATTATAGCAACTGTTGCTGCAGACACATACAGCGAGTTGTTCATGTACGGAAACAACATATCAATCGGTACTGCAAGTGTAATATTTACCGCTGGATCAAACACAACAACGCTCGGCGGCAGTGATGCGATAAATGCGCCAGGAACACAAGTAACATTTGACACCATACCAGCCATCGAACCCGGAGAAACACGAACTTACGAACAGGCAGTCAACATAACGAATAATGCGGGCGCAACGAAATCGATCACTCTGAGTTATGTCTCATTGACTGGACAGTTTGAAGCAAACTTTGACTATTTAAATATAACCATGATCAACACAAGCGGTGCCTCTAAAGGAAGCAATATCGAGATAGTCTCAAGCGGGACAAATTCCACTACTTCGGGTAGTCAAGATATGTCAGTTGGAGAAGTCTGGGCAGTAAGATGGATCATAAAGGCGAAAACGGGCGCTACAGGTGGATCAATTAGCT
>Ga0315289_10004867_pt1 | contig 19974 bp, 21 predicted proteins | sample YL17G11_40_MG_FD_203452 | JGI IMG/M metagenome (GOLD analysis project Ga0315289, IMG submission 203452) | Sediment microbial communities from Yellowstone Lake, YNP, Wyoming, USA - YL17G11_40 | ecosystem: Environmental > Aquatic > Freshwater > Lake > Sediment | place: USA: Wyoming | collected... | reverse complement strand
TCGATCCCATCGCACTTCAATCAGGCTACACAAAAACAACAACGGTTGCTGTTACTCGAGCAGCAGGGAGTTATTATTACACCTTCACAAACGAGTTCCCTCTTCAAGGACAAATGACTTTCAAATGTCTAGTTCCTGCTACTGCTTTCACTCAAGTTCAAGAAATGCTGGAAGCCACTTGCACTTTCGGTTTCAACAAACTTAAATTTTACATTGGAACTGATGGAAAACTCTATTGTGAATTCCATGCTTATGGAGTCAACCGAAGACAACTAGTTTCTACTGATGCCATTAACGATAACATCATCAGGACAATAATTGTAAGTTGGAGGCCAGGTTATTTTGGAATGTCAATTAACGGGGTTCAAGTTACTGCAGACACAACTTTAACCTTAGAAAATATTCCCAAGAATATCTGCAAACTCGATTTCAAGCCAAGTTACATATTAATCTCAACAGAAATTAGTTTCGACATACATCCTGTTTGGTGATAGAGGAACAATACATCTATGAGCAACAACAAAATACCTTTTTTGATCCTTCATGCCCGTCCTAAATCCTGGGAAATTGGAAAGTTGACCTCCCTTGAACAAGGTGGGGTAACTTTTCTTTTTGGCAAGAGTGGAGAAACCCTAGGATTCATCAAACAGATAGAAAACAGGATAACATGGGGAACACTTCTTTCTTCAGCAGAAAATAACAAATGGTTTTTAAGCTTGGTTGTTCCCTCAAACAGGGAAAATTCAAAATATCTTTTCAGGCTTTTCAAACGCTTTGTAACCAATCTTGACAAAAACCTCAATGAACTCGATCAATGTAAATTGTTAGGCCCTTGGTGTATTAAAGAATTTAAAAGAGAAGTAATAGGAAAAAGACTTGTAAAATTATTGGATGGTTTTGATTTAGATGGATTGGATCATTGCCCGATAGTTATGATGGGCGATGATCCTACTGAAATCTCTCATGAGGATTATTCGGACGATTTTAGTGACCCTTCAATTGAAGATGGTGAGAAGACAGAAGTGCCTCTTTTATCAGAAGACGCCTCTGTGCCCCTACAAGAGGCCTTAGACGATGAACTAAATACAAAGATTAGACCAATTTAATATCTTCTCGTCATTGTCTACCATCAACTTAACTAAACTTTCAAAACTAACTTTAGGACTCCATCCTAATTCGTTACGTATTTTACTTGAATCGCCAATTAAATGTTCTACTTCTGTAGGTCTATAAAAATTTGGGTCTATTTCTACATACTTTGCATAACTTCCTAACCTAGCATATTCAAATGCTACTTCAAGAAACTCTTTAATTGAATGTGTCTCCCCACTTGCCAATACATAATCTTTAGGTTCAATTGATTTAGTTAACATTAATATCATGCCGTCACACATATCTCCAGCATAAGACCAATCTCTATAACTATTGATATTACCTAAATATAATTTATTTTGTATTCCTGCTTTTATCTTAGCAACTGCAAGTGTAATCTTTCTAGTAACAAAATCGGCCGATCTATATTCAGATTCATGATTAAAACATATTGAACTACAAGCAAACATTTTATAAGCTTCTCTATAATTCCTGACTAATTCAAATGCTGCTATTTTAGATACTCCATAAGGACTGCGCGCGTAGAATTTACTATCTTCATTATAAGTCTCAGTACTAATTCCACCAAATTGTTCGCTAGTATTAGCAGTAAGAAATTTAGTATATATGCCAGAACTTCTTATTGCTTCTAAACAATTTAATACTCCAATTGTATTAACTTGTAAAGTATATACCGGCAATTTAAAAGACATATGCACATGACTCATGGCTGCCATATTAAACATAATGTCTGCTTTCGCTAATTTACATAGATTAGTTAAACTTGGCAAGTCTAATAAATCACCCTCAACTACTTCAAGGTTCTTATTATTAATTAAATCACAAGCATTATTTAAATCATCTTTGCCAGTAGAACTTCTTCTGACTAAACCATAAACTTTATAATCTTGTTCTAATAATTTACGTGCTAATATAGAACCATCTTGCCCTCTTAGGCCAGTTATAATTGCTGATTTCTGATTCAAGAAAACTCCTGTTATAGTAATCTGCTGAAGAAATTAGTTAGTTGATTTCTAAACTCATAATCAAAATCAACTGTATTGATAAAGTTTAAGTATATCTTATTGGAATATTTTTTATAATTAAACACTGCTTCTTTTAATCTATTTACTAGATTGTCAGTATTGCTTAAATCAATACATGAATAATTTTCATCTAATAAAGATTCGGCCGTCATTCCTTTAAAATCATCTTTATATGTAATTATAGGTATTCCCTGAGATGCTGCACGATGAATATTATATCCATAGCCATCTCCTTCTTTTTTAACATGCCATAAAAATCCCATTTCTTTTTGGAATACATTATTTATAACATTTATATCAGGCCCTAGCATTTTATCTCTATTACCAGCACCACAATATTTAAATTTCCAATCTTTCAATTCTTCTTCTAATTGAAAAAATAATTCTTTTCCTTGTTGTGTAAAATGCATAATGTTGTATATAGATTTAGGATTAAACTTCTGTATTGGAGGGAGTAATTTAAATTCTTGATGATAATAAACTATATTAGACTTGTCTTTATTAAACGGCTGGTATGTTTTTGATGAACTTAATATATTTATTGCTAAAGGATGTGGCGGCCAATTATTTCCTGCTTGAAATATATGTTTTGCTTGAGGTTGATATTTATTTTTAAGATCTTCAAATAATTCTACATGATCATACATAGAAGAAACAATAATATCAAATTTATTCTTTTTAAAATAATCAAAAGTAATTGCTTTATATTTCTGTCCAGGAAATTCTAAAGTTTCAACTGAATATAAACCTCCCCAAATAAATGTTTGGTTTATATTTTTAAATACATAATCTCCACGAGGATCACGTTGTTGCATTTCCTTAAGAAAAGATGCTTTATTATTATCAAGTGCTAATAATTGTTCAGTACGTGCTGTAAATAAAAATTTCTCAAAAAATATAGGCTTAAATACACTCCAGTATTTATTTGTATGCCAGTCTAAACCAATAGGTCTATATAATTCCCAACCTAATCTATCCTCAAATAATATTCTTAGGCTTTCAAATAATTCTACATGATGATAATCGCAAAATACTTTCATTATTCAAATGTCCACTCTTCGCGAAACTTCTTAATGTAATATCTTGCATCATCTCTTGTTATCTTTTCTTTATGATATTCAAAATCTTTATTTACATAATACCAATTTGCTTTTCCATGATACATTTCACATCTTATTTCACAATTACAACAAGGATGAAACATAAAGTTTTTATAGTGAATTACAAAACTAGAATGAGAGAATTGATACTTAGCCAAGATATTGTTTCCATTGTTTAGAGATAACACTATTGGAAAATAAACTTAATGCTAAATTTCTAATACGGGTAGACATAATTTTTGCTAAGTTATCATTAACTAATAATTCTTTAATATAACTTCTTAATTGATAAACATTATCACTAATAAATCCATTATACTCATTCTCTATAAACATAGGAATTTCATATAAATGATGATTTTTATGATTTAAAGAATTGCCATAAAATGGACCAATTGCTACGATGGGCATCCCTGCCATTGATGCTTCCATAAAGTTCAATGTATAACTTGCTGGATGTGTACCTGTATAAAAATATACTCTATTCAATCTATATTCTTCTAATTGTTGTTCAGGTGTTATTTTTCCTGATGACCAATCTAGCCCTTCATTCTGTGGACCAAATAAATGTCGCGGGAATACTTTAGTAACTTCTTCAAATACTTTAAAATTACAAGCATCTCCTCTTTGTCGCATTGACTGGCAAAAAGTAATAACCCTTTTATTAGAACCTTCCCAAATTTTATAATCATTCTCGTCCATATTAAATCTAATTAAAGCATCTGAGCCAATAAAGCCAGGGATATTATTTTCCATAGGAGAATATCTAACTATTTCTAATCCTTGCTCCCTATAAGGCTTCATCATATTCTCTACAAAATCAACTGACTGGCCTATTGTTCTCCAAATAACTCTTTTATGTTTTAATACTTCCCAGTTATTTATAATCCAGTTAGGCAAATGCATAACAATTACTATATCAAAGTTATCAACAAATTCTTTAGTTAAATAACCTCTCCCATCTTCTCCTGGATGATTACTGCAAAGTCTTCCCCATTGATCTAATATATCTTGATCATAAACTAAATTGTCAATAGGCGGGCGCATTCCATCACAACCTTTAGGGTCTGTATATGCTCCTAAAGAAAAAATATCATATCCCATACTATTGAATAACTTAACTTCTAAGTATTCTAAAATAGAATGACAACTAAGATAAAGTATTTTTTGCATCATAAATTAACTCCTGACAAAGAAATTTCTTCTAGCCTATCAATAATTAAATCAGATATTTTGACTTCATTTAAATTACTAATGATATCTAATTGCCCTTGTTTCCCTTTTAGAATTGCTTCTTCTCTATTATTATAGACATACCTCATAATTTGTTTTAACTCATTAATATTAGGTTCTGCCCAAGTCATACTTCCGTTATATTCTCCAAACAACATATTATATACAGGCGTTAATTGATAACTTACTAAATAAGAATTATCATTATTCATAAAATCTGTATTGCCAGAATAACTAACTCCTATAGTTGGTTTGCCAAAACTCATTGCTTCTGCATGTGTAATTGAAAAACCTTCTGCTCTTGGAATCATAACAAAGCAATCACATTTATTATGTAATCCTCTAATTTGTTCATTAGTAATTAAATCGCCGAAGAATCTTATTGTAGGATAATTAGTTAATTTAAGACTTTCTTTAGTCTTTAATATATCTTGTTTGATAATATTCTGTTCAACTACAGATGTGTTTAATCTATAAGTTTTAAGGACTAAACATACATTGTCTTCTTTAGTAAATTCAGTTAAATAAGCTAATAATAAACCTAATGGATTTTTACGTTCTATATATTGAAATATAGAATAAAAAACATAACAACCTTCATCTGTTCCTAAAGATACATTAGATATTTTATTATTCATATTAGTATTAATAATATGAGGAATTACTGTTATAGGTTTAACAACCCCCGAATTTATAAATACTTCTTTATTCCAAGTTGAAGGTACAAATAACTCATCTACTTGATTACATAAATAAATCCAATCTTTAGGTAGTTTATCTGTTTCCCAAGTAGTATATCCAATATTGTATTTATTTTTATCTATGAATCTAGGAAAGATTTCAGGAGTAGAATGAATAATTTGTATTTTAGTATCTAAATTTTTATCTACATAAGAATCTGCTAGCTTAGAAAATTCTTTATATTTAATCTTCTTGTCTTCAAATGTAGTTGCCTCTAGAGTTAAATTTAATTTATTACTATTAATTAAACCAGAAATATAACTTCTTGATGAAGATGCATATCCAGAGGAGTCAAATATAGGACCAACCCATTTTAAATTTATCATAAAACTTCCCCCTGAATAATAGGGATATCTTTATTAATAATAGGGGCATTATTATCAATAGTTAATATGTCATCAAATAATTTAACCCACTGTTTATTTACATTATCCCAAGTAAATTCTTTAGCATAGTCTAAACCATTGTTTATAATAATTTCTCTATTAAGTCCTTTAATTTTCCAATCTTGATAAACTTCTAACATAGAATTAACAATATCTTCTATTCTTCCCATAAATCTATAACCACTATTTTCTATAAATAATGGTTCTTTGCATGGATAAGAATATCCCGCATATCTATCTATAATCAATTCTTTATGAACTGTATTATCAGGGACAAGCATAGGAATTCCTGCCGCTGATGCTATATTCCAAAACAAACCAAACCCTTCACCTAGATTAGTTGTCATGCAACAGTTACCACAATTAACAATTTCATTTAATATATGTTCTGGGAATCCATTTACAGTATTATAATTAACTGGAAAGATAACATCTTTTTCAATACTTAATCCTAACTCGTCCATTGCTATTTTAAGATCTAACATATAGTTAGCTTGACCATCTACAGGTTGACAGTGCAAATACAATAATGAATTAGGAACTTCTTTCTTAAATTCATTAAATGCATATATAGTTTGCGCGATATTTTTTCTTAATGAATTTCTATTAATAGATATAAATAAGAATGTATCATCATCTTTTATCTTAAAATATTTTAATCTTAACTCTTTTCTTTTATCTTTAGTTAAAGGATAATAACTTTTTATATTTGTCCCATGATAAATAACATCTGTTGGATTTGTATTAACAACTTTTAAAGTTTCATCATAAGCAAATTGAGTATAAGCTACAGATCTATCCGCTAATTTAATCATACTTACGCATGAATTTAATGCATGACAATCTATTGGATAATAGTAGACTAACTTAAACTCTTTATTTAATTTAAGTTCATCAAGTTTATATCTTGTTATTAATTCTTCAACAACAAATGTATCATTAATTATTAATACTGCATCATATGTTTTCTGACGCAATAACCTAATAAAAGTTTCTTTTCCATAAGGATCATTTGGATTATCAAATCGCGCAGGAATTATATTTATGGGACTTTTAATATTAGGATCAATAAAATAATTAATTGCTAATTGATCTATTTCATATTTACCAGTATTATATAGACCACTTAATATATGCTTAGATACAACTCCAAAACCTAAAGTTGCAAATAAGTAATCACTATAACAAAGTATTTTTTTCTTTTTAATAACAGTTGGCAGTGGTAGAGGCTTTTTAATATTGTTAGAATATTTTTTGTTTAATATATTATTTGATATACATTTCAAAAATCACCTATTAAAGTATTTGATACAATTCGTTTTCTATATCATACTCTCCAAAATAAACTAAATGTCTATTAAATGGAATTACTTTATTATTTAATAATGCATTAGCAGTCTTGGTTATAATTTCATGTTCTACTAATTTCCAGCAAATATAACCATTAGGCCCTGGATTTTCATACCATAAAGGATATTGTTTTAATTCTTTACCAGACCATACACTAACTGCCTCTGGATGATAATTAATTCTAGCTCTTGGATCAGTTGGGCCAAATATAGTTAATGTTTTTTTATGTAATGCCGCAGCTAAATGTAATATTGAACTATCAGGACATATAACTAAATCACACACATCCATAAACGCCACAATTTCCCTTACTTTTAAATTATGCAATCTATGAATATGAGGATGAGTAAATAAATTTATATTATTTTGTTTATTGTCTGTATCATGAGAAAGAACAAAAACAAGAACATCTTCATTAAGTTTTAATAAATCAGAAATACTTCTGTATAAAATATTTACAGGACAATCTCTTTGTATATTACTACTTGCTATATGAAGTAATATTTTTTTGTCATATCTTAATAAATTATTTCTATATATATATTCATATACATATTTTTTTTCTTCTTTAGTAACAAAGTAATCAATATCATGATCAGTTAAATTAACACCAACATGCCTAGCAAATAAATCTATTCTATGCATAGGTTTCGCGCCAGGTTTTTCATGAGCTACACATGGACAAGTTAAATCTAATATTGAATCATATTTATTATCAAATAAATCTAATTCTTTAAAATCAAACACATCTCTTATATAAGGATTATGTTTTAATACATCAACTAAAGCGCCATTTAAATAATTAACATCTGTAGCATAATCTACTTTATTATTATATTTTTTACTAGCATATTTAACTAAAGGCAATGTACATAATACATCACCAATGCCGCCGCATTTTCTTTGTACTAATAATTCAAGTGGCCTTTCTTGACTAATTAAAGTATTTATTTTATTTAATTGATTACTTGGCCGTGTATATACTTTAGTTATTTCACCAGTTCTAATAACTTGTTTAGTTTGAGTTATTATTCCACGTGAATCAGGCTTAAATACCATATTTAAAATTATCCCTTAGATTAAATTAGAAATAAATTTGCGCACTAATTGCTCATCATGATCAAAATCAACACATTCTTTAAATCTTTTATACATATTGTCACACATCTTAATATGATTATCTGGTCTACTAAGTTGATTTAATAATATACAATTGTCACGTATTGATCTTTTAGATATATCTACACATGTAACTCCATCTTCCATAAGTTCTAGGGCATGACAACCTTTAAGATAATTTAACTTAATAATAAATGGCCTTCCACATGCTGCGGAATTATATATCGTATGACCGTAACCATCTCCGCCAGGTTTTATATTCCAAGTCCATCCTGAATTAATATACGCCTTCGCAATATCATCTTGCCCTAACCTTTCATCTTTCATGTCACAGCCATAACAATTAAATTTCCAATCATTAGAAAGAGTATTAGCATAATCGTTTAATATATTAACTTCTTGCATGTAATGGATATAACTATTAACTTGATGATGATTAGTCGGTGAGACATATTTAAATAAATCTAAATCAAATTCTTGATGATAATTAACTATATTAATATTCTTGTCTTGTGTATAAAGCGGCGCAATAGAACTTAATATATTCTTAACTCCAAATGTATTGTTCCAATTATTCCCCATTTGAAATATTAACTTTGCTTGAGGCTGATATAAAGCAATTAATTTTTTAAATGATTCAATATGATTAGGCATAGAACAAATTAATATATCAAATTTATTATTTTTAAAATAATCTAATGTAATAGCTCTTTGAATATTATTTTCATGAGCAAAATCTTTAACATAAAATACTTCATCTTCAATAGTATAGTTTTTATTTATACATTTATTTTCATCAAAATAATTATCTAACTCAGTCCCAGTTAAAGCATTATGTAAACCTAAATATTGTTGTGCTGTTGCTGGATGAGGAAAAACATTCCAGAAACCATTAATCTGCCAATCCAATCCTATTTGCTTATAGAATTCAAAACCTAACCTTTTTTCAAATAATAATTGCAATGAATAATATAAACCATCATGATGAAAATCAGCAAGAACTTTCATTAAAAACTTCCTTTAAAGTACTAAAATTTGCAGAATTAATAATTAATTGCATAGTTTCTGGTAATACATTTACCTCTTTTATTACTTTTAATAAATCTTTATTATATTTTATAAATCTTTCTGGTTGTGTTATAGAAGAAAAATCATTCTTTATTACATAACTATAATTTTGAGTTAATCCACTCAAATGTTCCCAATCTTTGGGACAAAATAGATTAAATTCTTCTAAAGTTTTTATATCAGAACATATCTTTTTAATTTCATGAGATAAAACGCCACAATGATCTAAACCGATTCCAGCAATTGGATGTACACCAATACTTACATCCATTGATGTTTGTTTTAAAATAGAATTATCTATCAAAATAAAATCTGGTTCAAAACGCGTAAATTCATTATTTGATAAATTACAACCATTGCTAAAATGAGATATCATTGAATATTGATCTGTTAAAACAGTATCATAAAATGATTTATTATTAACAATGAAATCTTGTTGAGTAAGCAAAACATATCTGCTTGTTGATTTTTTAAATCCTGCTCTATATAAACGATTTGCCCAATCTTTATCAGGCTGTGCGTCTGCCTCTCTATATGATTGAAATTCTACTTTTAATTCACTTAATTCTTTTTCTATAAATTTAATATTTTTTCCTGCAAATCTCATATAAGCATTATGATTTGACCATAAAATAATAATTTTCTCAAATAAATGCCTATACTCTTTTAAATGAATTCTAAAAGCTGGATAATCTAAAGTTGTTGGCCATGCAACAAGCATGTCAGGTTTAATTTGCATTTTTCCTACCTTACAAACAAAGAAAACAATAAGTCAAAACAACTATTTAATTCAAAAGTTAATATTCTTTCTATATTATCTGTAATATTTTTTCTTTCTAAAACAGAATCATCAATATGTATTAATTCATTTGCATCTATTCTTTTATCTTTTAATAATTTGCCAATACATGCCGACTTGTTCATATTAAAATCACATATAATATCTTCAAAAATATCTGGAATTCCAATTTCTTTTAATATATCTTTTTTATTATTGCAATTTGTTAACTCAATATTTTTGCTAATAATAATTTGTGGAATATTAGACATGTTAATTAAATTTGCTAAAATTAAAGCTCTTTTATTAACAGTTTGTAATTTATCTTTTTCATATTTACCTATTAACAATGTATCGTCTAAATCCCATGTAATACATTTAATATTTTTGCTATCTTCCCAAATAAATTCTTGAGACAAATATCTTATTACTGTTAAATCCTTTATAGTTTCAGGGATATAATTAATTGTCTTATTCAAAAATAAATAAACAGTCATAAGCGGCAAATTAATTCCAGACGCTCTTGTTAAACACATTGTTCCAGATACTCTACTATTAATTTCTAAAAGTACTGGCTGTTTATTAACATCTTCTTTTACTTGGAAGAACCAACAACCAGGCAATAACAAATTATTACTAATATCTTCTGCCATTTTTTGTATATATTTATTCTGTACAATACTTCCAATATTTGTTATTCCGTCTTTAATTTTATGTCTTAATCTAATAGTATTAGATAATAATTTTCCAGACATATCACATAAACAATCTACTGTATATTCCTTTCCTGGTAAATACTCTATTACTATTGGATCGCTAATATAATCTTTAAAGAAAAAATATTCTTTTTCGTTATTAATTTTATATGCTCCAATAGATCCTCTGCCTTCATTTGGTTTAATAAAAACAGGAAAATTTATTGGAGTTGTACTATAAACTTTTGGAGTTTTAATAATCTTTTGGAAATATTCATATTGTAATTTCTTTGAAGATATTATATGTGATGTTTTTATAAGAGGAACAATAAATTTTGTATTTCCTAATAATTGTTTTTTTGAAAATGGTTCTATAAAATTATCATGAGTTAAAAATACTAAATCTATTTCATTTTTTAATAAGTATTTTTCAAGTTCATTAAAATAATTATCATCTGTTAAATTTGGACATACCCAATTATTTTTAATTAACTGAAATCCTATATTTATACAATCAGTATCTGCCGCAAATAATTCTATTTCCCTGCACTCATGTAAAGATTTGTATATTTCTACTGCAGTACTAGTTCCAGAAGGAGTTATTAAAACTTTAATTTTTTTCATGGCAATCTTTTCATATTACAATTAGAACATATACCTACTGGGGCAGCTCTAATTAATTGCATATTTGAGCAATTCCATATATTTTCTAAAGTATCATTATTTATATTCCCTAATTTAAAGTCTCCTTCATAATCCATACAACAAGGCACGCATGTCCCATCTGCTAATATTCCAAGACATTTATAAGGATGACAACATATTATTTTATTATCAATAATAATATCTTTTTTGAGATACAAAAATTGTCTATTATGTATAAAAGATTTATATTTTAAATATATGGGTTCAGATATTTTATCAATAGATTCTATTATAAAATTCTTATTTCTGACAATTAATTCATCTAACACAGGTATTAATTTATTCACATTTGTTTCATTAAGAGAAATACCAAGAACATCTATTTTTAAATCTAAAACTTTCTTTATTAAACCATTTGTATGAATTTTAACTTTGATATTTTTGTCATGAGCAATATCTACCATTTCTTCTATTTTAGGATGCAATAATGGTTCTCCAAAAAAGAATAGGTAAGCCCATTCAATATTCATTTTTGAACTTTGTTTTATAATATTTTTATATAATTCTAAATCTATAAATTGTTTTTTCCTTTTAAGTGTACTATTTGGGCAATGAGAACATTTTAAGTTACAATAATTAGTTGGTTCAATATAAATATATAATGGAGGATAAGAACAAAATGTATTTTTTTGATAATAGTTCTCTTTAAAGATTGAATATTTATCCATTCATAACCTTAATTAATATAGACATACAAATATCTGAATATTCTTTCCCAACTTTATAACAAGCATCACAAAAATTAGATCCCATTTCTGCCATTTGAACAAATGTTAACGGCTTTAACATTATGCCTTCAGTAGATATAACTTTTAAACCTGATAAAAAAATATCTTGTTTTAATGTATCTGAAGTATAAACCCTATAATGCCCATCATCAATATCATTACTGCTTAAATCAGTAATCTCTTTTATTAATCCCATCTCTGCGCCAATTTTTCTATGTAAAGACCTAGCATTAGGAACAGTAATTAAAATAGTTCCATTAGGATTTAAAAATTGTTTTAAATGAGATAATACAAATACAGGATCTTTAACATGTTCTAAAATATAACTTGCTACTATTACATCAAATTTTTTATTTATATCTAAATTTTCTATATAAGAAACACAAGTTGTCACATTATTAATGTTTAATAATTTTAATTTTTCTATTAATCTATTGATTTGTATATTTGATCCATCTACTGCAATAACTTCTTTAAAATATTTTGCTAGTTTTACAGTTGTACCACCATATGAACATCCAACCTCTAAACAAGAACCGCCTATTAAATGAGGCAATAATGAACGAAAAGAATATTCTATACAGAAATTATGATATGTTTTATTTTCATTAAATGTTTCTGCTATTTTTTCAATATTATAAACCATATTTTTTAATAACCCTCGTTATATATATTGCTTGTTCTTTAGTTAAATTTGCATGCATAGGAAGAGATAAAATTTTATTCCACACATCCTCTGCAACTAAAAGAGATTTTTGTTTTCCATAACACCCATAATAATGAATAGGTTTATAATGTACTCCAGTTGCAATCTGATGTTCTGTTAAATAAGTTATCATTTCATTACGTTTATCTAACTGTATTTGAAATATATGCCATGAAGATTTTGAATCATCTGTGTCTTCTTGTGGTAATAAAATTTCTGGGCAACTACTAAGTTCTTCTCTGTATGTCTGCTCAACTATTTTTCGTTGTGCATTCATTTTTTTTAATTTAGAAAGTTGAACTATACCTATAGAAGCTTGTATGTCATTCATGTGATATTTATATCCCAATTCTTCTATATTGTATTCCCATATATAAGAGAAATCTTCTTGTGTCCTGTCCCAAGTTGCTTTGTCTATTCCAAGCCAACGTAATTTTTTGACTCTATTATAATGCTCAAGATTATTAACAATTATCATTCCACCATCACCCATTGCTAAATTCTTTACTGCGTGGAACGAGAAACAAGATATATCCCCAAGAGAACCTGCCATTTTTCCTCTAAGAGAACTTCCACATGCATGAGCACAATCTTCTATAATAGTTAAATTTGGAACAATATTCCTAAGTTGATCAATATCAACACAACGTCCACCATAATGCACTGGGATAATTGCTTTAGTTTTATTTGTTATTTTTTCTTGTACTGATTTAAAATCTATTAATAAAGAATGTGGATCTATATCACAAAATACTGGAGTAGCACCACGATATAATACTGTATGTGCAGTAGAAACAAATGTCATTGTAGGAATTAATACTTCATCTCCAGGACCAATATTTGCTAACATAAGAGAAAGGTCAAGAGCAGCAGTACAAGAATTAACTGCAATAGCATATGGACTACCAATAAATTCAGCAAACTGTTTTTCAAATTTTCCTGTTTCTGGTCCTAACCCAATCCATTTTGATCGGAGAACTTTACTTACTGCTTCTATTTCTTCTTCTCCAAAACATGGTTCAAATAAATTAATAGACATTATTATTTGCACCATATATATTTATATGACTCAAAACTAGGATCTATTTTTTGGAACAATGTAAGTCCACGAGGAGTTGGAAAATGCATAACTTGAACATCTCCATTTTCTAAAAATGGACCTAATTTTTCTCTAAAATCTCCATAAGGCCAATCATATACTCCATGATAAGTTTGCCCATGATGACCCATTGATGGATGTAAATCATGAATAGCAATAAACCCGCCCGGTTTTACATTGTCCCAATATTTAATAAATTCATCAAATCTTAATTGAGGCTCGGAATCTAAAAATAAGAAATCAATTACTTTATCTCCTATATCATATTTAAGAGATTCACATAAACAAGATTCAATACGATTAGATAATCCCATCTCTGAAAACATTCTTTTAGAATTATTATAATGTTCAGGAATAATTTCAAATGTTATCATGCTACCTTTATTATTATCTTTTAAAGCTTGTGCTATATAAGATGTTGATACTCCAAGATGAGTTCCAGTTTCTAAAACATAATTAGGCTTTAACATTCTAACCAATGAATAAAGAAATTCACTAACTTCTACTTCAGTCCCGGCATCATTAAACATAGAAAATCCATGATCGCCACATGTAACTTCTGGACTGACTTTAAATTTATTAGTTTTTGATAATATTTTTGCTGTAGTATACATTTTTTAATCCTTCTGTAAACTTACTCAACAAACAAAATTAAGAGCGTAAGATAAATATTTACTTGCGTATTATTTGTCTTTTTCATAGACAACAACTATACTTGCTTCTGAATAAAATCCACCACCATTCCACTCTAAATATCTAGGCTTTCTCCTATTATCTATAAAACTAGCATGTGGCAATTCTGCTACTAATCTGGCAACATTAATATTATCTATTGTATTAGATTTATGAGGAATTTTATTATCATTCCAATCGTCAGGCAATACATCTTCTATCATTAATATTCCTTTAGAATTCATTTTTGGTAAAAAAAATCTAACAAAAGCAACTTGATCTACAAGATTATGGCTGCCATCATCAAGAACAAAATCAAACTTCATAGAAGATAATACAGTGCTGTTTATTGAATTAATATCAACCTCTAAAAATTTTACTCTAGGAGTAAAAAGAGATTTTAATTGTTTCCATGAGTTATGCCCATGTGGAAATTGAACATCTACTCCATATATAACAGTGTCTGGATGAGTAAAATATCTATCCCATAAATAAATAGACCCTCCTCCCGCTACGCCAACTTCACATATAGTAACAGGTTTATGTTGTAAATTTTTTAACAATTCCCCATATGCTTCTATATAACCATGGCAATCTCCCTTGTCTGTTCCATATCCTGATTCAGTTTCCATATAAGTTTTCATTAAAGCATTTGTATTACAAAGTTCTTGTAATGTTTTCATTTTATTTAATCCATCCTAAAAACATTTCACAATATTTTTCTGTTAGTTCTCTATTAATAAATAATTTAACTATTGCATTCTCAATACTATCTAACCGACGTTTTTGCCCTTCTCTTAAATAAGGGTGATCATCTCCAGAAATAACCATTGCTTTATACATTCCAGGAACAACTGCAGTTAAATTATATGCACAAGTATGTGATTCTATTAAACTATTATTATGAAATTCTATAGCATTAGGAGAATAAATTACAGAAATATCATTATTGTCTCTATAAAGCCCTTCTTGTAAAGGTTGTTGTTCTAAACAACCAAAATGAAACCAGTCAAATCTTTTATCGGCATTTATTACAGTCCCATGATGTGCCCTTTCTTGATTTAATAATAAAAACTTATCTTTAGGGACAAGCGTTTCAAGAATATGAGCCATTGTAACCCATTCTTCATTGCCTTTATATCCACTAAATGGCACACTGGTCCCCTTAAAAGTAAGAGGAGTTCCAGTATCAATAGCATCTTGTATAACAGTTTCATAAGCCTTATGAAAATCTGACGCATGACTAAATAACCAACATGGCCATAATTGAGTAACTTCTCTTACATCTTTTCTATGTGGTTCTCCAGGCCAATAAATAGTATAGCCACCTTTTCTCTCTCCTATCATCCTGTAAGTGCCACTATCTAATAATTGAAAATATTTATCAAGAATTTTTCCATTAAAAGTAAAACAGTCTGTTTGAAACATCATAATGTAATCTTCTTCTTTTCCACGATTTTCTATCATAGAATAAGCTTTTTCTAATGATGCATCATGAGCAAAAGGCAAATCAGAACATGGATTAAATTTAATATTACGAGCATCACATAAATCTTTAATAATTTCTATTGATTTTGGATCAGCAGGCCCATGTTGTCCAACATATAATTTATCTATTCTGTTAGCAACTTCTCTATCATAAAATCGCAACCAATAACGAAAAATATATGGATCTCCAGCAGTAGGGTTAATAGCATATTTCATTATTTAACTCCTTAAAGTTGATGCAAAAATATATTGCATTATTTTGTAAAATTTACTAACTATATCAATAGGTAGTTTCATGTTAGTTATTGCTCTATCAACTGCATTATTATATATTTTATTATAATAATCTAAACTTGGATCTTCTAGTTTTCCATAGTCTGCAATAAATTTAAACATTGCTAATCTCCTGCTATATTCAAGAATAGTAGTAGGATCTGCAATAGGATATCCAGTTGGATTACCTGTTAACTTATCACAACTTAAAGTTACATTATTGTCATATTTTAATAAACCAGCAACACCAGAAGATAAAGATCCTACATGCACCCAAGGAATTGGATTATAAGAAAACAAAGCAGTTCGTCTAGGAAAATCTTGTAAATCATCAGGCGCTGTATGATGTTGATGTTCATAAGCAAATGTGTTACCTTGCCCTCTTAATTGTATAGAAGTCCATACAAAAGAGTCTCCACATTCTGCTTCGTCACAATACATATTAATATATGGGACTACAGTTCCTTTATCCCATTGTTTAGCAGCATAATGCCCATCAGTTTTATTAAGAGTTGTAGTTTTAGAAACAAATAAACATGGCCAAAGATTAGGACATTCTGATATAGGGTGCTCTGGGCTATTTCCAGTTAATTTAAATGTTTTTGCGATAGCATCAGTCATTTTTGTAGTACAACATCCACGAGTAGAACCAATGCAATCTACTTCTCCTCTCTCAATTTTTAAAAACAATGGTTCTAATACGCCAGGAGAAGTTACAAAGAAATCATCTTCTAATAAAATAACAGTTTCTTCTTTAACTTCTTTCATTAAATCTTTAAGTACATTTCCATGTACATCTGCTTGTTCTTGATACCATACATGATATCCATTATTGGTTAATTTATTTACAATAAAATCTCTTACATTTGGTTCCATTCTGTTTGTCATCTTGACATAAACAGTATCAACAGAATCTTTCATATTTTTTGAGTAACATTTGTCCCATAAATTTAATAAAAGAGGATCAGCAACTGAAGCTAATACCCCTGCACGATTTTTTACCACATAATCCTCCTTAAAATAATCTATCTTTCCATGTTCTAGGAGTTTTGTCTGTTAAGATTTCAAGTTCAAGATGATAATTAAACGGACGCACTCCTCTATGTTTTACATATTCAATCATTTCAGATAATCCATCTTTAAGTGTCCATTGTGTTTTATACCCAAGTAATCGTCTTGCTTTATCTGCAGAACAATTTGCTAAAAAAACTTCTTGTGGTCTGCCAGGCATATAAATAGGCTTTAAATCGAAGTTAAGTAATTCAGCAATAATAGTCGCAAGTTCCAATATAGTAACAAATTCTTCATCTGGACCAATATTAATCGTTTCATATAAAACATTATCTTGTTCTGCTAATTTTTCTAAAATACCAATATCATCTTGTATAAAAGAAAAGCAACGTTTTTGTTCTCCGTTCCCATATACTATTGGCTGTCTACCTTGAAGAATTAAATTAATCATAATAGAAGCTACATTTCTAAAAGGATCATCATACTTTTGACGAGGGCCTATAATATTATGAGGCACTGCAATTACCCATTCAATTCCATGCACTTCACAAAGATTTTTTAATAATAATTCACTAGCAACTTTTCCAATTCCATAAGGATCTTGAGGCCGCGGAATCATGTCTTCTCTAAAAGGAACTTCATTGGTTCCATAACGTGCCATACTTGAACAATAGACAATCCTTTTACACTTATTAGATATAGCAGCGGTAACTATACCTGTAGTTGCTCCTACAATATTTCGAGTAACAATGTGTGGAGAAAATACACTTAGCCCTTCATATGCTGTTGCAGCACAATGGTATACTATATCAATGCCTTTAGTCAAAGACACCATTTTATGTAAATCATTACAATCAGCGGCATGAAATTCAATTCCTGCAGGAATGTTATCTACATAACCACCAATAAAATTATCACATCCAACAATTCTGTGTCCTTTAGATAACATACAGTCGGCAATATGACTGCCAAGAAATCCAGCCACACCAGTTATAAATATTGAACTCATTTGCTCCCTTTACTTAATTACAAAGCGCTATATAAAAATCATTGTGTCTCTTCTCGTATGCAAACTCCATCTGGATCAAATCTTTCCAATACCATATTTACTCCTATAAAGAATTATATTTGCTCAAATCCATTGTTAATTTACGCCTTAGATAAGGAAATTCATTCATGTCTAATTCTTTTGGCAATACTAAAGAGTTTCTTTCTTTTGCTAATTCATAAACAGTTTTAACTTGTGTGCCTATATTATATACTCCGGCAGGATTATTATTTCTAATAAATAAAAATATTTTATTAGTAATTACATCAATATAATCTGCATTAGTATATACATTATTAAAAGCAAATAGATACGGCCAAATTATTGGCTTAAATGAAGTTCTAATAATAGTTAAATTATTCATTCCTCTACTGAGAAGATTCATGTCACCTAAAGCTTTTGTTAATCCATATTTATTAAATGGCTTTAATAAATCAGTTTCTTTAGAATTACATTCATCTCCGCTGTAAACATAATCAGAGCTAATATGATAAACCCGTGATTCTTTAGATACATTATTAGATAAATAGTCTGTGCCACGAATATTAGTTATTCTAGCAGAACTATCATCTTGTTCTATTTGAGGAACATTAGCTTTCCCAGCAAGATTAATTACAACATCATAACCAGTAATTTCATTTTTCCTAAGATTTGTAACATCAAATTCTTTATGAGTTGGGCATCTACAATAAAAACTAGTTTCAAATAAAGAAACTAAATACTTCCCTAAATTTCCAGATGCACCAATAATTAATACACTTCTTTTTCTCAAAACCATTGTTCCCAGTCATATCCTTCATAAGTTACTTCTCTTTGGTTATACGGTTCATTTTTATTATAACCTTCTGATGTAACAGATAAAACTACACAACCAATATTTAAACTTTTAATTGCATGTGCAACTCCAGGAGGAATAACAAGAACTGGCCCTTCTAAAGTTCTTCCTTCAAGTACGAATTCTTGAATATTCCCATCAGTATCTTTGCAAACAATTACACATTTCCCTTCTATACAAAAAAATTTATCTGTTTTGTTTCCATCATGAACATGAGGCCCTTTTACTGAATTTTCATAACAAGCAGTGATATATACTTGCCCTATAGGATAACCTATCCCATCTTGATCTGGATTTGTATTTACTATTGACTTAACCCAACCATTTTTATATCCATCTGGATGTTGCGTATCAATCCTATCAGGATAAACTAAATAAGCTCGCGCCATTATATTTTTCCCTTATACCAATCAACTGTTTGTTTTAAATAATCATTGAATTCTATTGGCAAACTATAAGTACATAAATTCTTTAACTTAGAAAAATCAACTGCATAACAACTATCATGTGCTAATCTGTCAGGAACTATTTCTATTAAATCTTCACTTGCATTACATAACTTAATTAATTTCTTAGTTAAGTCTAAATTAGTCATATGATAATTCGCGCCAATATTATAATCTTCTCCAATAAGACCATAATCTATAATACTTATAATATTTCTACAAAGAGTCTCTACTGGCAGCCAATCTCTCATAAAATTAACTGAAGCCATTAAAGGAACAGTTTGTCCTCTAAGTAATTTATTAATAAATTTAGGAATAAGTTTTTCATTATGCTGTCTAGGGCCAAAACAATTAG
>Ga0315289_10004866_pt1 | contig 19974 bp, 16 predicted proteins | sample YL17G11_40_MG_FD_203452 | JGI IMG/M metagenome (GOLD analysis project Ga0315289, IMG submission 203452) | Sediment microbial communities from Yellowstone Lake, YNP, Wyoming, USA - YL17G11_40 | ecosystem: Environmental > Aquatic > Freshwater > Lake > Sediment | place: USA: Wyoming | collected... | reverse complement strand
AAGCCTGCAATGATGAGAAAAAAATAATCGCGCAAACAAAGCCACATCATAAAGGCATCTGCACTGAATCAAAAGAGGAATTAGATTTTTAGGGAAAACATTTATTAACTTAAAAAAATCCTGAAGCGAAAAATCAGAAAGTGATTTCAGGAGTTGATTTTTTACAATATCATCTTTTTTTATGTCTTTATTGACCTCCTTAAAAAAGAATGAAACTACGAATCACACGAATTCACACTAATCAAATGTGGGGGTATATTACAATACATCCCAGAATTGTCATTCTGAGCGGAGCGAAGAATCTCTCTATTCTTCCGTAAACTCATCTTTTGAAGATTCGTGAAATTTGTGGTTAATACATAATTGTTTTAAGTAGTTTAACAAGTGGTGGCGCATTTGCTTACAAAGGAGGGTAGGGGGAAGGAGATGATTTATATTGATAAGCGAATGCTCACCACCACCCAATCTATTTTTAAAAATTTCAAGAGTAATATAATAAAATCTTGCTTACGAAAACAATGGACAATAAAAAATTTCTCAATTGTCCCCCAATGAGTTTTTTAAAGATTTATAATCCATCAAATTGTTTCCCCATTTCATAATTATTTGACATAAATATAATATTGATATTTCATAGTATAATTTTAAATTTAATTGGTTAAAAAAATAGCTTACAATTTTTTCTTTTAATTTTAAACTATGAAAGTCATAATTGCTCCGGATTCATTCAAGGGAAGTCTTACATCATCTGAAGTTGCTGATGCGATTGAGAAAGGAATTTTGGCGGTCGATTCCAATACCAAAATCATCAAGATTCCTATGGCAGATGGTGGAGAGGGGACTGTCAAAGCTCTTGTGAATTTCTCTAAAGGTAAAATTGTGAATGTTAATGTTTCTAATCCATTGGGCAATCCTATCAAAGCTTACTATGGATTGCTGAAAATTGGAGAAAGACGGGACTCGTCTGTCCCCCAATTTTATACAGCAATAATTGAAATGGCGAAGGCATCAGGACTAACTCTCGTACCAGTTGAAAAGAGAAATCCCCTTAATACAACAACATTCGGAACGGGTGAATTGATAAAGAATGCCCTTGATAAAGGCTGCAAAAAAATAATTATCGGTATTGGTGGCTCTGCAACTGTTGATGGCGGTTCAGGAATGGCTCAGGCTCTGGGAGCAAGGTTCTACAAAATTGGGAAGAGACCAAACTCGGCAGTCCCTCAATTTTATGAGATTAAAGATAAAATGACAGGTGGATTATTAGCGGACGTGGAAAAGATTGATGTTTCCGAACTTGATGAGAGAATAAAGAACTGCGAAATTATCGTCGCCTGTGATGTTGATAATCCACTTTTGGGAGAAAAAGGAGCGGCTCGTGTTTATGGACCTCAAAAAGGTGCGACTCCTGAGCAGGTGGGGATTCTTGAAAATAATCTTAAAAAATTTGCCACGATTATCAAAGATACTTTGGGCATAGATATCATCAACCTCTCTGGAAGTGGTGCTGCAGGTGGTCTTGGAGGTGGTCTTGTCGCATTTTTAAATGCCCGATTAGAATCAGGAATCAAGCTCATTCTCGATACTGTTCATTTTGAAGAAATGATAAAAGATGCGAATTTAATTATCACAGGCGAAGGACGAATCGACTCCCAGACTGCTTATGGAAAGGTCGTGGCAGGTGTGGCTAAAATCGCCAAGAAACACGATATCCCTGTAATTGCCATCGGAGGCTCTATTGAAGAGAATCTCACTAAACTTTATAATATCGGCGTTACCTCAATTTTCTCAATTATTAATGAACCTATGGAACTGAACAAGGTTATCGAAAGAAGTGAAGAACTGATTGAATACTTAGCCAGAAGAATTTTCTCTCTTGTTATAAATTTGTAGTCCTTGCTTTAGCAAGTATAATCAATATTGTAGGGGCACGTTGCACGTGCCCCAGAATTAAAGGCATATGCAATATGCCCCTACAAGTGGGGATTACAAATCATACCCCTATTAAAGGTATAAATAATAATGAGTAAGACAAATCCTAACATCTGGAAATGTCAGGATAGGATTTTCGACTTAAATGAGAAGCCAATAATAATTGGTATTCTGAATATAACACCCGACTCGTTCAGCGATGGTGGGGAATTTTTTAACGTTGATGATGCCCTGAAACACGCTCAAGATATGATTAATGAAGGTGCTGACATTATTGATATCGGTGGAGAATCCTCTCGACCTTTCTCAGAGCCTGTCAGCGTCGATGAAGAAAAACGACGTGTCCTACCAATATTAGAAAAACTTTCCGAAATAACCAATGTCCCGCTCTCAATTGATACATACAAATCCGAAGTAGCTAAATCAGCTCTGGAAATAGGTGCAATGATTGTCAACGACATTAGTGGTTGTTCTTCGACTTCTATGATTGAACTAATAAAAAAATATCAAGCGGGAATTGTGATTATGCATATGAAAGGAACGCCTAAAAATATGCAGTCAAATCCTGTCTATGAGAACGTTGTCGAAGAAATAATGAATTTTTTCTCTAATAAAAAATGCGAATTGGAAACAAGGGGAATAAATAACGAACAAATCGTGTTTGACCCCGGATTCGGCTTTGGAAAAAGACTTGAGGACAATTTAAAATTGCTTAAGGAACTTCACAAATTCCTCGAATTAGAACGACCCATATTAATCGGGACATCGCGTAAATCATTCATAACAAAAACAATAGGTTATCCCGATTCAGATAAAGAACAAATAGAAGGAACGGTGGCAACGAATATCATCGGTTTAATAAACGGAGCGAGAATCTTCCGTGTCCACAACGTAGGATTCCATAAAAAAGCATTGCAAATGGCTTGGAATGTGATTAACAGTAAATAATAAAAACTATTATTAATAGAAGAAGATACAAAATCATACGAATTCTCATTGATCATTTTTCTTTAATACTCGTTTCAATTCGTGTGATTCGCGGTTGAAAAGTCTTTAGTCTTTTTTGTGTCCTTTCGTTGCTAAATAACTGTTTTAATGAGAAATAATTTAGACCTATGACAGACAGATTTGTCAAAAGTAACCTGATAACAATAATCCTCATTGTAATTGACGCCATTGCATTTTCAATCTGCTGGATTGTCAGTTACTTTCTCAGACTAAAACTCAATCAACATCTCGGTATAATCATCAATCCTGTCGAAAATTATCTGAAAATCATTCCTCTAATTGTCGCTGTATGGTTAGTAAGCACATCTTATTACGGTCTATATTTTCATAAAGAAAAGACTTCAAGCCTGAATGAGCTCTCATCTATTTTTAAAGCCATAAAAGCTGGATTCATATTTTCCGTCTTTGTGTCTTACTTCATAAAACACCTCGATATCGGCAGATCGGTCAATATATTAATGCCTGTGTTCGCTTTCGGTTATCTTTTTCTCTCAAGAACCGCTTTCAGGTCAATCAAATCCAGATGGATTAAGAAAGGGGTTGGCTTAACACGGGCAATTATTATCGGAGCAGGGGTTACGGGCAAATCTGTTGTGGAGAGTATGAAATATCATCCAGAAATCGGATTCAATTTATTGGGTTTTGTCGATGACGACCCAAATAAACAAGGGACAACAATCAACGGCATTCCCGTTCTGGGTCAAACCACAAAACTAACAGATATAATAAAAAATAATAAGGTTGAAGAAGTTTTTCTCGCCATACCTTCTATGCCACAGAAATTTATTATGAACCTGATTGTGTCGTGTGAAAAGATGAATGTGAATTTCAAAGTTGTATCAAATCTTTTTGAGGTCATCACAAGTAAAGTTAAGATTGATGAGATTAACGATATCCCCGTTATAAAATTGGCGAACGGTCATCTTCCCACCTTACAGGCATTCATAAAGCGTGTCATCGATATTATTATCTCTCTGCTTTTATTCGTTTTCGTCTTTATTCCAACATATTCTATCATCTGGCTATTGATAAAATTAGATAGTAAAGGGTCGATAATTTTTAAACATAAACGCGTTGGCAAAGATGGAAAGATTTTTACTCTTTATAAGTATAGAACGATGCGGCAAGATGTGAATCCATTTCAGGTAGCTCCTTTCGACCAAACTGATCCGAGAATAACAAAATTTGGTCGATTCTTGAGAAAGACAAGTCTTGATGAATTGCCACAATTAATCAATGTACTCAGAGGTGAAATGAGTATGGTCGGTCCCAGACCTGAGATGCCATTCATTGTTGAGCAATATGACGAATGGCAAAAAAGGCGATTAGACGTTAAACCCGGTATCACAGGGCTATGGCAGGTCGTCGGAAGAAAAAATCTTCCACTCCATATGAATCTTGAATACGATTTTTACTATATTAAAAACCAATCATTACTACTCGATTTATCCATTATAATCAGAACAATTCCCGCAGTCATCCTCGGCAAAGGCGCCTTTTGAAAAGTCTTCAAGCTTCAAAAAAGCGACAGAGCGATTAGTTATTGTATGAATAATATTAATCATTCTGTCGCCCCGTTGGGGCTTTTATGAGAAATACATTTTATATTTCATTTTCCACGACCTTACGGTCGTGGCTATTTGCTATCGCCCCTTCGGGGCTACTGAAGTTTTCTCTAACAGCATTGTCTTTGTGGCTGAAAAAAGAGAGTTATCACAGCGAGATTAACATTTTTACCCATACCTGACGAGGTTGTGTCATAATTATTTTGTATTTAGTAATTCATAGATTTATCTATGAGTAGAAGAGAATATATCTGTTTTTTAGTTATTTTGGTTGTTTTTATTAACTATTATTACTATTTCATTGTAACCCACAATTGAAATTGTGGGTTACTAATATCGGATTACAACATAATCTCTTTGGCTTGTAAACAAGACTTAAATAATTTTATGATAAATAAATTAAACGACAAAGAAAAAGAACCGCTCCTTAAGGATAAATATTTTCTTCTCTTAATCTTAATCGAGATTGTTTTTACCATTCTTTTGCTTTCACCCTCAATTCACGGCACCGATGGTGTGTCAAACTTCGTCTATTTAAGGTCTCTCGTGGTTGACCACAATATTGATTTCACAAATGAGTATGAATATTTTGACAACACAAAAGATTATCCTTTCAAATTCAAAGACCTTGGTGTTACACAAACGGGAAAGCCTGTAAATAGATATGGCATAGGCTCATCAATCCTCTGGTCACCTTTCTACATCACTGTTTATAACATCAGGGCAATATTGAATATCTTCGACTACAAATTTTCCCTCGAAGGATATGAATATCCATTCGTCTTGGCAATAGCTCTGGGAACAGCTTTCTATGGTTGTCTCGGTTTGATTGCTATTTATCTTCTTCTCCGATTATATTTCACTCCGTTCTTGTCATTTATTGCTGTTTTAAGCTTCTGGTTCTGCTCACCAGCCATTTTTTATATGTATCTTCATCCATCGATGTCGCATATCCCCTCATTTTTTCTCATATCAACATTTTATTATTTATTGTTCAAACGAATCTATCAGATAAAACCTCACAAATACGTTCGCCTTGGCATCTTATTTTCTCTTGCTGTAATGACACGCTATCAAGACATCATCCACATAATCCCCTTTATCATCGCAATAATAATTCTCATCATAAAACTGAAGAAGGAGAACAATCCGAAACTAAAAAAAGTCCGTTACTCAATTATAGCATTTATTATCGCAGCATTTTTAACTTTCATTCCACAAATGATTGTCTGGAAATATCTCAACGGAAGCTTTTTTTCAGGACCTACATCGTATCTCGATTATGGAACAAATCTTTTTAAACCTGTTCATTTTTTTGATGTAATGTTCTCGTCAAAAAATGGATTGTTCTTTTATCATCCATTTTTACTAATCGCAGTAGTGGGACTGATAATTTATTTAAAAAAAGAATGGGTCATATCTATTGTATTCCTATTAGCATTCTTATGCACATTATATCTTATAAGTTGTTGGGCAGTATGGTTTGCGGGAGCATCATTCGGGCATAGGATGTTTGTATCATCGGGAATAATGTTCGCCTTCGGATTTGCCGCATTCTATAAACATATCTTTAGAGAAAATAAATTTATTGTTATCTTTTTATTTCTGATTTTCTTTTTGTGGAATATCGGGCTAATTGTTCAATACTCTACAAAGATGATTCCTCATCAAGACTATGTTCCTTTTAAGACAATCGTTCAGAACCAATTTAAGAAAGTACCTAATGAATTCATTTCTCATATAAAACGGTTTTTCAAAAATAAAGAATCTTTCAGAATATAGGTTTATAAATTTGCCACGAGAAAACACGAAATTACACTAAAGAAATTTTTTGTATTCTTTTGTGCTTAAGATACTTTTTGTCTTTTTTCGTGTTCTTCGTGCTCTTCGTGGTTCGAATATTATTTTTAGTATTAAATAACGCAAATGGAAACATTAAAAAAAATAAATCATACTTTATCAAAACTAACAAAAAACGATTTTGTTTTTGCTATTGTCCTCATTGCCTTATTCATAATGCACCTGAGACCCATCTCATCATTTTATCTGGTGCGATTAATTGCCCCATCAGTTTTGTTCTACCTTCTAATTTCCTCCGGATTATGGTATCTTAAAAAAGAGGGAATTAGAAAATTATTAAATCCGTGTATTCTCATCTATTTTTTATTTCTGATTTACTCTTATGTTCTCATTTATATCGCACCATCAAGTTACGAATCCAAAAAAGTCTTTGCCCAGTTCTTCATCGGCTTTACTATTTTCATCATCGCTTATTTAATGTTTAATCAACCAAAGTATATCGCCTCTCTTATTCTCTTCTATATAACATTAGCGGTTATATTGTCCACTTTTGGTATATTCCAATACCACTTTTACTTTAAATATCTTCTCAAAAAATATGAAGGCTTAGATACAAGTGGTGACCAACTTCTCGGTGGAATTTTATATGCATTGAAACATAAACGAATTGGCTCAACTTTTGGTGCTGCAAATATCTTCGCCGGTTTTCTTACTATTACATTTCCCTTTTTCATTTACGCTCTTACTCGTTCTAAAAAGCTCCTGATGCGGATTTCCTTGGCATTACTTCTGATTATATTCCTTTACGGATTCTTTCTCACATCTTCAAGGGGCGGTTTGCTCACACTAATATTCTCCTTTTTTATCACATCGTTTCTCTTTTCACTCAAAGATAAAAGATTAATGAAAAAATTTTTGATTGTTTTTTTAGCCTTAATTATCCTTGCGACAATAATATTATTGTTAGCAAACATTTTCTGGCAGGAAGATAAACAACAGGAACAAGGAATTCAAAGCCCAAGTTTCTTTGACAGGCTCTTAAGTTCCTCTACGATTCGCGACAGAATAACTTATTTGACTGTTGGGATTCAATTATTCCTTAGAAATCCGCTCATTGGTTATGGACATGGCTCTTACGCCATATTATGCACTCAATTTCTTCCTACAACATCAGGTTCTAAATTCACTCACAATTTTATCATTCAACTTCTTTGCGAAACGGGAATTATTGGTACAACTATTTTCCTTCTCTTTGCCCTTCTTACAATCTCTACCATTTTCAAAAGCATTTACAAATCACAAAACGAAAAAAGTGAATATTCATTTGCAAAAATTACTGTTCTTGCTTCAATCCTGACTTTTCTTTTTAATGGACTATTGGAATACTCCTTCTACTTCGAAGAACTATTCATTGACTGGATGCTCTTAAGCGGAATGGCTCTGGGCTTGACTCTAAAAGATACCATCGTTTCAGAGCAGGTAAAAAATCAATCAATCCTTGAAAATGATAACACAACTAAATCACAAAAACAAAAACCAATTATCCATGAGGCTATATTATTCTCAACCTTCTCTGCACTTTTATTATGGGGTGTAATTTACACAATTTGTCTACCCACTCTATCAGATTTATACGAAGAACGTGGAAGATCATTTTATAATTCGGGTAATGATAAGTATGCAAACTATATGCTAAATAAATCCTTATCATTTTGCAAAGATAATTATAAGGCGTACATCGGATTAAGCCACCTATATATGTCTCCGCCTTATCTGAACCCGGCACAAACGATTTATTATTTAAAAGAAGCGGTTAAATACAATCCCTACCAATCCTATATCCACGATGACCTTGGAAACTTTTATCTTAATTTGGGAATGTTCAAAGAGGCATATGAAGAGATCGAACTCGCCGTTAAATATTTCCCCGCAAACATAAAATACAAAGAAGATTTGGAAAAAGTAAAAAGTATTCAGAAAATCAAATAACCACAAAGAACACGGAGCAAAAGGAAACTTAAAATTTAATAAAGTGGGAACTATAAACAGCTTTCCTCTGTGTTCTCTGTGGCTTAAACGTTTTTTCAACCTTCTGTCTCACAAAGAAAATATTGACTTACATATAACCGTATTGAAACTATCTTCCAAATAGAGGTTTCTGAAAAACTAACAAATCGTATTGTGTCATTCCGAACTTGTTTCGGAATCTGAATTGAGATGCTGAAACAAGTTCAGCATGACAGATAAAATAATCTTGTCTTTGAAGTATTTAAGAGGTCTCAAAAAGACTTTTCATTGGAGTTTTGAAATAACAAAGTGAAAAATAATCTCAAAGAAAAATTCATACTCACGGGTGTCCAGCTATTAAAAACTGACAAAAATATTGAGTACGATGAATCTCTCAAAGAATTATTTCGACTCACAGTATCAGCCGATGGTGAAGTTATAGCGATTGAAAAAGCCAAAAGGGAAAGGATTGATTCCACCTATTTCATCGGCAAAGGTAAAGCAGAGGAATTAAGATTACTCGCCACAGAAAATGATGCTAATGGCATTATCTTCAATAACGAATTATCACCCGCTCAACAAAGAAACTTAGAAAATCTGACCAACTTAAAAATTCTTGATAGAACACAACTCATTCTCGATATCTTTGCCAAAAGAGCTACAACAAACGAAGGCAAACTCCAGGTTGAACTTGCCCAGTTGAAATATCTCCTCCCTCGTCTCGCAGGTAAAGGAATTATGCTCTCAAGACTTGGCGGTGGCATTGGAACAAGAGGTCCCGGCGAAACCAAATTAGAAACAGACAGGCGAAGAATCAAAGAACGTATAAGAAAATTAGAGAGAGAAATTGAAAAGCTCAGAAGGCGTCGCGAAACTCAAAGGAAAAGTAGAAAAAAAATTCCTATCGCAATGATATCTATCGTGGGGTATACAAATTCCGGCAAATCCACGCTCTTAAATACCATAACAAATTCTAATGTCCCTGTCGACGATAAACTTTTTATGACTCTTGATACAAAAACAAAACTCGTCCGATTAAAAAGCGGATTAAAATTTACGCTCACTGATACAGTCGGTTTTGTGGATAGATTACCGCACCAGCTCATCGCTGCCTTCAAATCCACTCTGGAAGAGGTCAAGATGGCTGACTTACTTCTACACATTGTTGATATAAGTTCACCATTTTATCAACAACAATACAACTCTGTCCTGAAAGTTCTTCACGAACTCGGTAGTGATGATAAGCCTACTATTACTGTTTTTAACAAAATAGACCTATTCGATTCTCATCTACCAATAATTCCATCCGATGTATTCCAAAAGAATTATGTAGTGATTTCAGGACTCAGGAAAATTAATCTGGATGGGCTTTTCCAAAAGATAGAAGAAAAATTGAAAGAAGAAGCTATTGTTAGATACCTTGAAATTCCTTATTCTGAAAGTAATCTAATTTATTCATTAAAAAAATACGCAAAAATCATATCCGAAGAATACAATAGCTCTTCTGTATACGTCTACGCAAACATCCCCAAACGATATGAAAAAATGTTTGAGAACTATTATAAATAATTTCTAAAAACAACACGGTTTAGCCACAGAGGACACAGAGAAACAGATATGCAAGACAAAAAAATAAGCATAAGAGTTGCTGGCATACTTATCCGGGATAATAAAATTTTACTAATTCAACATAAAAAGGAGAAGAAAAAATATTGGCTTGTTCCTGGTGGAAATCTGGAATATAGTGAGAATATCCATACTTGTTTAATAAGAGAGTTTAAAGAAGAATTATTTCTTGAAATATTGGTTCAAGATTTTCTATTTTTAGTCGAAACAATTTCACCTGATAAAGAACGCCACATCCTGAATCTCTTTTATAAAGTTGTAGCGCCGACGTCTCGTCGACTGGATAATAGCCGGCAAGATGCCGGCGTATGTCATGCTGAACTTGTTTCAGCATCCCGCTTGAGATTCCGAAACAAGTTCGGAATGACCACAACAAGTAGCATTACTGCTAATGGAGATTGTCAAGACATCAAAATTGGAAATGAAGAAAGGCTTAATGCAGTAGGTTTTTTCTCTTATGATGAACTTGACAACTTGATAATCTATCCCGATATTAAGACAGAATTAAAAATGGTATTAAAGGGTAAGCAAATAAAAAGTCTAAGTTTAGTTAAAAAATGGATTTAGGGGCTAAGACCAATGAAATTCGGATTCCCTACATACCCAAAGCTGAATCTGGCAACTCAATTCACAATTCTCAGAATACTAACTCTGCCGATCTTCGTTATTTTCATTGTCTATAATCATATCGGTTGGGCGTTAATCATTTTCCTATTCGCCGCATTAACTGATGCAGTCGATGGCTTCATTGCAAGAATCTTCAACCAGAAAACTAAGTTGGGAACATTTCTCGACCCCATAGCTGACAAACTTTTACTTTCCACAGCTTTCTTAATATCATCCCTTTCCGATAATATAATTTTAAAGATTGATAAGTGGATTGCAATTATCGTAGTCTTCCGCGATGTAGTTATCCTTCTCGGTATCGGACTTCTTGAAATCTATTCTATAAAAATTGAAATTAAACCAATCCTTTCGGGGAAAATCACCACATTTCTCCAATTAATTACTGTTATTGCCGTTTTATTTTTCAACACACTCATACTTGCAGGGCAGGGGGACAAATACTATAGACCAATCATTGAATATCTTACTTATTTAGTTGTCATTGTTACAATCTACTCAGGTTACAGATACATAATTCGAGGAATAGGAACCCTTACTGCTCCTCAAACTAAAGAACCCAATTCTTAAAGTAGAGACGTGATATATCACGTCTTTACAATAAACTTTGTGCCTACTTTGCAATCTCTGTGATTAAATGATTTTTCGTTATAGGTAAAAAATAAATGAAACTATTAACCTCTTCACAAATGAGAAACATCGACAAAATCACTATCGAAGAACGAGGCATATCAGGATTAACCTTGATGGAAAGGGCTGGTGTCGCTGTCGCAAATCAGGTTGTCAAAAGATACGCCCCTTCCTGTGTAGCCGTGTTCATAGGCAAAGGCAATAATGGTGGTGATGGCTCGGTTGTCGCCCGAATTCTCTCAGAAAAAGGTGTTGATGCAGTCGTATTTGTCGTTGCAGACCCTTCTTCTATTCAAGGTGATGCAAAAACAAAATACGAAAGAATTCCTGAATATATCCTGAAAATAAATCTTTACAACGAACCCAGTACAGTTGACAGCTTGCCTGAAAAACTTGCAAGCTGTTCCTGCGTTGTTGATGGTTTATTAGGTACTGGAATTGAAGGAGAAGTCCAGAGTCTCTATAAAACTGTAATTGATGCCATAAATATGAGCCACAAACCGGTTATCGCTATCGATATTCCTTCAGGTCTTCAGAGCGATACGGGAAATTGGGAAGGGGCTTGCATCAAGGCAGATTTAACTATAACAATGGGTGCCCCTAAAATTGGTTTGTACATTAATGATGCTTATAAAGTTACGGGAGAAATATTCATAGCAGACATTGGTTTCCCAAAAGATTTATTTGATAACCCTGAGCTTAAGACAAACCTCACAACCCATTCATTCGTCTCATCATTATTCCCAAAGCGAGATAGAGCTTCACATAAAGGAAATTATGGTCACCTATTTGTCATAAGTGGTTCAAGAGGATTCACGGGTGCCTCGACTCTTGTTGCAGAAGCGGCACTGAGAACAGGCGCAGGATTAGTAACGCTCGGAATCCCGAAATCATTGAATTCAATCCTTGAGGTAAAATTGACAGAGGCTATGACATTGCCCCTATATGAAACCACCGAGCAAACCCTCTCCTCAAGCAGTTTTAAAGAAATCAGAGACTTTGCTGAAAAATCCAAAGCCATAGCTATAGGTCCTGGATTATCGACTCATTCAGATACTGCAAAACTGGTAAGAAAAGTTCTCCTCGAAATTGATAAACCAATGGTTGTTGATGCGGATGGAATTAACTCTCTCGATTTAAAAACTCTTTCACAACTTTCCTCCAAAAAATCTTTTACCATTCTTACCCCTCATCCCAAAGAACTTTCGCGACTTATCAAAAAAGATATAAAAGATATTCAAGCAGATAGAATCAAAACAGCTACAGAAATCGCCGTCAATTACAAACTCTACTTAGTCCTTAAAGGCTTCAGAACAGTAGTTTCTGCACCTGATGGAACTGTATTCATAAATGATACAGGGAATCCGGGGATGGCAAAAGGTGGCTCCGGAGATGTATTAACGGGAATTATCGGCAGTTTGTTAGCGCAAGGATTCACGCCGTTTCATTCAGCAATTTGTGGTGTATATATACATGGGCTTGCCGGTGACTATGCCTCAAAGGAATTAACAGAAGCCGCAATGATTCCCACTGATATAATCAATTATCTACCAAAAGTCTTTCAATCCTTTGAGACTTAAATACAAAAAAATAATAAGCCACGAAATAACACTAAAAATATTATATATTGAGACCGCTGAAAAACTAACAACACGAATTGTGTCATTCCCACGAAAGTGGGAATCCAGGATTTAATATATTGGAAATTTGAGATTGGAAATTGCAAATTTAAAATTTAATATTTCCAATTTAAAATAATGATTTATCTTGGACGTTCCGTAACTATTTTTGTGTCTGCCAGCAATACCTTACCCCGAATTCCCAAAATTAAATCTTTTCGGGCAATATTTTAGGTTTCTTAATGATAAGTTTCACGCCCTCTATATGCAAATCAATTTTTGGATATAATGACAGCTCCTTTACATTGGCGACCTTAAAGTCAAATCCGATACTTTCGCCACGGTTTAGAAGTGGAACCTGGTATTTAACTTTTGATTGCACGTCTAAATATTCAACTTTAATAGGATCAAGTTCAGAAGGTGATATAGTTTTGGCTTCAATGATCATGGAACCCTGCCCAAAATCAAAAAGAATGGGAAAGTCCGCAAGGTCCTTTGTCGGAGTAGTATTTTTGAGAATATATAGGTAGCATTGAATGTATTTATACTCAACTCCATTTGCTGTTACCTTGATTTTTTGGCTGTTTGCTGATATAAGCGGACTGTTATCGATTGCTTCTATTAGAACCTCTTGAAGTTTTGTTTTTGCCTTTTCATACAAATGAGTCATTAACCAAGTTGTAAATGCCACCGCTGGATATAAAATAATATTTAATATTATTAGCCAAATAGGCATCATTATTCCGTGCTAACCTGCTTATTTACTATTTTCATAGGATATATTGATCTTATTTTGCTCGTCTCTCCAATAGTAACCAAAGCTAGCGGTAACTTTTCCTTCGGCACACAATCGTTTTGCTGTCTCTAAATTCGAATAAGGTACAAGTAAATAGAATGTTGCCCCTAATTTTGCATAATCTCGCCACTGACTTACTTCAGACTCCTTAATTGATGAGATGGTCTCAACTTCAATTACGAATCTAACTGTTTCTGAGTCCTTATTTGTAATAATTATATCAGGATAAAATCCTCCTACTGCTACATTATGTTCTTGGCCAGGATTGGTGAAAACCTTATATTTCCCGGTTGCTTCAAGTATTTTCGCCGCTTCTTTCACAATTAAATCGTGTTCGGTTTGTTCTGTTTCTATTCTTATTATCATATCATTTAATATTTATTGAAGATGTTTCTTTGTCAAAATTGCCCAGCACTATACAAATAGTGCTGGATATTTTTAAAGGGGTTTATGCTTGACTTTATTGAAATTAAATATAGTAAGATATCAGCCCTGTATATGGGGTTTATCCTCCCATTTCATCCGCTTTCCTCCATTTTCATCCACTTTTAAATAAAGTAAGATATATGCTATATCTTGTCAAGTTTTTTTTTATATTAAAGTGAGATTGTAAATTGCAAATTGGAAATATCAAATTTTAAATTTACAATTTCCAATCTCAAATTTCCAATGTAAACTGTAACTTTTTCAAGACCGACTATATTAAACTTTCGTGAATTTTAGTGTATTTTCGTGGCTAATGATTATTTATTTATCCTACCCGTGTGACAACATTTCCCATCTGATTAATGTAACTTAAAGCCGCCTTAACTACTTCCAAATCAAACATCTTCCCAGAATATCTTTTCAACTCCTCCACAGCAAAATCCAATTCCAACGCCTGTCTATATGACCGAGTAGAAGTCATCGCATCAAACGCATCCGCAACCGCCATTATCCTTGCTAAACGCGGGATTTCTTCTCCCATTAATCCCTCCGGATAACCCTTCCCATCAGGTCTTTCATGATGATATTTGATTATTTCTCTTTCTGTTTGAAGAAGTCCTAATGGCTCAACAATATGGTCACCAATAACGGGATGAAGTTTAATAGCCTCATATTCAGACGGTGTTAACTTTCCACTTTTCGTTAATATACTATCACTGATACCAATCTTCCCGATGTCATGTAAGTATCCTGCAAATGCGAGTATTTCAAGGTCTTCTTCGGAACATTTCATTTCTTCAGCAAACTTCAAGGCATAGGCAGTTACTCTTGCTGAGTGCTGTTGAGTATAGAGGTCTTTCGCTTCTATAATAGTTACCAGTGACTTGAGTGTATCAAGTAAATTTGCATACAGGCTCTCGTACAAGGCATTATTCTCTATTTTAATAGCCGCCTTTTGTGCCAGTGTTAAAATCAGAAATTCGTCGTTCTTGCTGAAATCAGAACTATCAAGTTTATCAGTAAGATTTAAAACACCAAACATTTCATCGTTGATAATAATCGGAACGCTTAAGAAAGAAGCCTTAATATGTTCAAAACCTTCGGGAACTTTGGCTCCCTCTATGAGGTCTGATTTTAAAACACAGATGGGCTTTTTCCGTTGAGCCACCTTACCTGAAATGGATTCTCCAGATTTAACAATAGAACTTTTAACAATATTATTAGAAAGTCCTCTCGCAGTCTTTATCAGTAATTCCTGATTCTCTTTATCATACAGCATAAAAGAGATTTTCCCAGCATTTGTCAGCTCACTGCTCAGATTCACCAAAGTCTTAAATAACAATTCATTATTATCTTGTTGATTCATTGTCTCGGAAATTTTATATAACGCCGAAAGTTCCTTCACCTTCTCATTCAGTTGTGTATTCAATCGCTCAATTGTCTTCTTCTGATTTATCTCAGCGTATAATCGAGTATTCTCCAACTGGAGACTCCTCGCCTCCATTATCCGCTTGATAGTATGTTCAATCACCTCTAATCTAAAAGGTTTCGTTATGAAGTCAGAAGCCCCTTGCTTCATCGCATCAATGGCTATATCTATAGAAGGAAACCCTGTTATGATAACAACGGGGATACTCTCATCAATGCTTTTAATTCTCTTAAGAAGCTCCAAACCACTCATCTTGGGCATCGTCATATCCGCCATAACCGCATCATATTTCTTGTCGTGAATAAACTCAAGAGCTTTCTCTCCATCCTCTGCGCCATCAACTTCATACCCAAATGTCTGAATTATTTCGATAAGTGTATCCCTGATAGGTTTATCATCATCAACAACTAATAGCTTTCCCTTTTGCATAATAACTCGCTTTCCTTAGCTTATTGAAGATAGTATCTTTTGCTTTTCAGCCTTAAATTCATCATCTGTAATCTCGCCGTTCAGCCACATATTCCCCAATCGCTCCAATTCCTTAACCATTTTCTCTTTTCTCTCATAATAATTTTTCAAATACGCTTGAGATACATCTGACATCCTCTTGACACTTGATAATGGATTAAATTCATAAGAACCTGTCGTTAGATCGCTTAACTCTCTTCCTCTTGAAACCTCACTCTTCAAAACATCTATCTCGCTTTTTAGTAAATCCTTTTCCTTCTCGATTACCTTAATGTTATCCTCAAGTTCTCTGTTACGATTTTTATAAAACAAAAAATCACTTGCTCGTTGAACAAGCAATCTAATCTCTTCAATGAGAAATGGTTTGGTAATATAATCATACGCCCCTGATTTTGTCGCCTCAATAGTTGATTCCATTGTAGCAAAACCAGTAATGATAATAACAAGTGTGTTTTCGTTTTTTGATCGTGAGGCTTTAAGAACTTCTAATCCATCTATATTAGGCATAACAAGGTCTGTCAGTATTATATCGAAATCTTTTTTTTGAATTAACTCGATTGCCTCCAATCCATCAGATGCAGTATTTACATCATAACCCTCATCAGAAAGAATCTCATATAATAGGGAACGGATTTCCTTATCATCATCAGCGATTAACATTTTAAATTTTTTATCTATCATAATAATTTTTATAAAAATAATTATCTTTACAAAATTTCTTTATCTTGTCGGCACTCTCTTACTATTTTTCGCAATTGCTCATTAATGCGTTGTGACATCTTCTTTCTCTTAATCGCTGTTACAATATTGCGGTTAATACGATTAATGTGTGCAATAGAAATATCATCAAAAGCCCCTTTTTCTACTCTCAGATACTGAATGTATATGTCCAGAATATTTGAAATTTTCTTAAATTTATAAACCATATGGCATTACTTTACTATAAAGTGTATACTTATCCTTTTCTTTTATTATATCGTCATAATTAGCCATTTCTTTAGAGAAATTTTCATTATCTTAAGGGACCATTCTCATCCAAATATTATAACATAAGACAACTTACCATAAAAGCGAGGTCACGTGACCTCGCATTTATGGTAAAAGGAAAATAAACCATATACTTTTGCCTTCACTTTTTATCTATTCACTAATTTAAATCTTTGAAATATTAGCAGAAGCAAAATGTAGCGGTGCGATTTATCGCACAAAATAGATAATGTCGGATAAATCCGACCGCTACAACTTTCATCTATTTAAAATTGTAAGAGACTAATATACCAAACCCTTTCTTTTAAAATAATGTCATTTAGTTCTTGAAATATTTTTTAATTTTCTTAATGTGATTTCGAAAATTCTTTTTGTAGGTGATAAAAATGAAAATAATAGACGGTGTGATGATTAAACAATTAAAAGTTATTCCAGACGAGCGTGGAAGAGTAATGGAAATGCTCAGAAATGATGATGAGTTATTTGTGAAATTTGGTCAGGTCTACTATACAACAGCTTATCCGGGTATTGTCAAAGGCTGGCATTATCACAAAAAACAAATTGACAACTTTGTTGTAGTTAAAGGAATGATGAAGGTCGTCTTATACGATAGAAGAGAAGATTCACCAACAAAAGGAGAAATAAACGAATTCTTTATGGGTGACCATAACCCAATCTTATTGCAAATTCCAATAGGCGTTTTGCATGGATTCAAATGCATCAGCGAAAACGAAGCAATGGTGATAAATATCACCACCGAACCTTATAATCATGAAAATCCAGATGAACATAGAGTTGACCCTAATAGTGACAGCATTCCTTACAATTGGGCATTAAAAGAAAAATAAAAATTGGGGGACTGAAGTACATCTTCTGTCCCCAATTTAATTCATAACCGAGGAGGACTATAATGGACGTCTTTATCTCTTGTGATATGGAAGGGATTACCGGGATCATACAATGGCATCAGGTAGATGAAAATAAGGATGACTACAAACAATGCCGTCTCTATATGACCGAAGAAGTGAATGCCGCCATTCGTGGCGCATTCAATGCAGGAGCCAAAGAAGTCGTAGTTAACGATTCCCACGGCTCAATGTCGAATATTCTTCCTGATAAACTCGATGAAAGGGCAAAATTAATCTCTGGTAATCATAAGGTCTACAGTATGATGGAAGGAATCTATCGCGGATTTGATGCAGCAATGTTCATCGGCTATCATGCCAGAAGAGGCACTCCTGATGCGGTTTTGAACCATACCTACACGGGAAGCATCTTCGATGTAACAGTGAACGGAATAAAAATGGGCGAAACCGGCATTAACGGAGCATTAGCGGGATATTTCGGCATACCTTTAGTCCTCATAGCTGGTGACGACAAAGTTTCAAAAGAAGCCAGAAAACTCGTTCCAAACATATATACAGTTACAGTCAAAGAAGGTCTTGGACAATTTTGTGCCCTAAATATACATCCCAAACGTTCCCAAAAGCTATTGGAAGAAACAGCCGAAAAAGCCCTGAGAAATAAAGACAAGATAAAACCATTGAAGGTAAAACCACCAATTAAATTTGAAATTGTTTATCATAAATTCGATGATATACATAAATTAAGGAGAAGGCAGGACTTAGAAATCATTGACAATCGCATTGTCAAATTTACAAGTAACAACTATGAAAAGGCATATCTCACTTTTCTCTCAGTAATTATATAGGAAAGATATTTACCTGTACCCAGTAATAACCGCAAAGGTTGAAAAAAGACACAGAGATTACTGTAGGGGCAGACCTGTGTGTCTGCCCACTTTATCGGGCGAACACACAGGTTCGTCCCTACAAATATTTATAATCTTTGCGTCCTCTACGGTAAATGATTTCAGGCTCTTTAATTATTATTTATCTCAAATTAATAAAACGAATATGAAAACATTAGGTGTTGTATTATTTATATCAATAGTAATTATGTCTGCAATTTATTCCGATGAATTTGCGGACAAGCCTTGGTCATCTGCCCCTAATTCAGACATTCAAATCCTTGAATCCTCTGACACTAAAATTGCCTTCAGGTGCGAGTGGCATGATGTAAAAAATTTTGCCTCTGCCGAGAAGAAATTTGTCGTAGTTATCCCTCCTGCTACAAATCTTAATCCTGAAATTCTAAATTATGAAATCGGCGTCTCAAAAGACGGTGAGATAACTGATGAAGTAATCACGAAAAATAATAGCACAGGTTACCCAGAGTTCGAAAAGCAACTTGTCCCTTCAACCCTCATCAAAGTTTCTGAACTGGGTTATGTGAGAAATTACAAATTGGCTCTTGTCAAAATAACTGGGAAGTTATCCATTTATGGTCCCCAAAAAACATATCGCTTTAAATCTATTGAAGGAAACTTGCTCTTTGATAAATCCTATGAGAATTTCGAAAAGAATAAATCCACTGATTTCAAAGACAATTATTTCATTAATTTGATTTCCGCCATAGTTGCCAACAAAGAAGGTATCAATGCCTATCGTGACAATAATCCACCTTATGTTGATTCACCGCCATCATCCTTTGATAAATATTATCAACAAAAAGGGAAATGGCTCAAAATCGACGTGGATAAGGAAACCCTTATCAAGATTAAAGGTGAGTCCATACTCAAATTATTCCTGATGAAAAATTGCCTTAATGAGGATATTCACATCTATAACAAGAATGCAGAAATACCAATTTATTTTGTTGATTTCAATAACAACGGTATTTTTGAAACGGAAGATTGCATTATTTTCCTGGGTTATCCAGAAACAACTCAATACACGCATCACAATATTTACTGGCTATCAATATTCAAAGATAAAAAAGTAGAAAGGATACAAAGACAGCAAGAAATAGCACGTGAATCAAACCCTGCATATGATGTCAAAGCAATAGACTATGAGCAACTCTTCGAAGAAGATAAAGCAAATTTATTGGAAGGAAAAATATTAGAGGGTCAAGATATCCTGTGGTACTGGGAAAAATTCGATGAGGGAAGTGAAATAACAAAAGACTTTAATCTTCCTGAATTGTCAAACCCAA
>Ga0315289_10004865_pt1 | contig 19976 bp, 18 predicted proteins | sample YL17G11_40_MG_FD_203452 | JGI IMG/M metagenome (GOLD analysis project Ga0315289, IMG submission 203452) | Sediment microbial communities from Yellowstone Lake, YNP, Wyoming, USA - YL17G11_40 | ecosystem: Environmental > Aquatic > Freshwater > Lake > Sediment | place: USA: Wyoming | collected... | reverse complement strand
CAGCACAGCGATCGTATTTGCTTTTGCGGATGCACCTGCAACAGTAAAAACGGTGACTGATTTTGCCAAAAGCTCAGAGTTTCTGAAGATCAAAGGCGGTTTCCTCGAAAAACAAGCCCTGACCCCGGATGGCGTAAAAGCGCTGGCTGAATTACCCCCATTGCCTGTGGTACGCAGTCAATTGCTAGGTACACTGCTCGCACCGGCCAGTAAGCTGGTACGAACTTTGGCCGAACCTGGTCGAATGATTGCCGCGGTCATCAAAGCGCATGCGGAACCTGAAGCAGTCGCCGCATAGTCATGATCATTCATTGTTTGACTGTATTTATCATCACTGGTTAAACGTATATTTTTTACCAATCAATATCATGATCTTTTGGATCTTATAATTTTGAACTAAGAAGGAGTTTTATAAAATGTCTGATCTAAATAAACTGGTCGAGGAACTGAGCACCCTTACCGTAGTTGAGGCTGCTGAGCTCGTAAAGAAATTGGAAGAGAAATGGGGCGTTTCTGCTGCAGCCCCAGTTGCTATGTCCGCCATGCCGGCTGCGGCTGCTGCCGCGGCTGAACCGGTCGAAGAAAAGACCGAATTCAACGTGGTCATCAAAGATCCTGGCGCCAAGAAGATTGAGGTCATCAAAGTCATCCGCCAATTGACCAACCTGGGTCTTAAAGAGGCCAAGGACGTCGCTGAGACAGCGGATTCCAAGGTCCTTGAAGGTGTAAGCAAGGAAGCGGCTAATGATGCCAAGGGTAAGCTAGAGACTGCTGGCGCTGTGGTTGAAGTCCAATAAACGTCAGTTAAATTTCCCGGAGTTAATTGCTTCGGGAAATTTACTTTCTCCTTTTGTGTTTTTAGTCGCCCTGTGGTATATTCTACTCACGGAGGGCTTATGAGCGCACGAATTCTAATTATTGAAGACGACGAGGCCATCCTTCGGTTCCTGCGCCGCGGCCTGGCCTACGAAGGTTATCAGGTAGACACTGCTATCGATGGACATTCGGGTTTGGCTACGGCTCGTGATAACCCGCCCGACCTGGTCGTGCTGGATATCATGCTCCCAGGGATTGACGGCTTGGAAGTATGCCGGCGCTTGCGAGCTGGTGGTCCAGTACCAATCCTGATCCTGACTGCCAAAGACTCGGTTAACGATCGAGTGATGGGGCTGGATGTAGGTGCGGATGATTACATGGTGAAGCCGTTTAATCTGGATGAGCTGTTGGCACGTATTCGCGCTTTATTGCGCCGTGCTCAACCAAGCCGACCCCAGGTGTTGCGATTCGCTGACCTGATCCTGGATACAGGCACACGCCAGGCATCACGTGGCGACCGAATAATCTCGCTGACTGCAAAAGAATATGAGCTACTGGAGCTATTCCTGCGTCACCCACGTCAGGTGTTGACCAGAGATATGATTTTCGACCGGGTGTGGGGTTATGATTTCGGTGGTGAGAGTAATATCATCGAAGTGTACATCCGGTACCTGCGCCAGAAGCTTGAAGTGTCAGGAGAGCAACGCCTCCTTCATACCGTGCGCGGTATGGGGTACGTTTTGCGCGAACCATCGTAAATTAAATACATGTCCCTGCGGAGCCGGCTAACCTTACTATATACATCCATAGTAGGGGGCATTTTGCTTCTGTTTGGAATTGCCGTATATCAGTCGGTGAGTTTGACGGTCTTTCACCAGTTGGATGACACGCTTACAAACTGGGCTAAGACTGTTTATTTAAAAACCCGCATTGATCGAAACGGTAATTTGAATGTTGACCTGCTCCAGCTCGACTTGCCAGGGGATGTATACGTGCAACTGTGGAGCCGGAATAACGTGCAGATAGCGGCTTCCCCAAATATCCGTATTCTGAACAGTCAGCTCGATGCGGTTGGCATACACAGCCCTATCCCAATATTTAGGGATGTGAGCCTGGGAGGGGCACGTTTGCGTGTTTATACTGTTCCCCTGGTGGCGGGTAAGGGTAACCGACTGGAGGGTTTCCTCCAAGTAGGCACACGCATGGATCTGGTCAACGCCACCCAACAAACATTGCTGGAGGTTTTGCTGATTGGGACCGCAATCACAATCGTAGCAGCTGGGTTGGCAGCCTGGTTAAGCAGCCATCAGGCTTTGCACCCGTTGGATAATGTGACCAAGACTGCCTTACAGATAACCAGCGCAGATGACCTCTCCAGGCGCATCCCATATACGGGCTCCTCCAAAGATGAGGTGGGACAGCTGGTAGCAGCTTTTAACCAAACTCTGAGCCGGCTGGAAAATCTGTTTTCCACCCAGCGCCGTTTTTTGGCGGATGTAGGACATGAACTCCGCACTCCTCTGACTGTGATCAAAGGTAATGTGGGTTTGATGCGTAAAATCAAGGATTTTGATGAGGAATCCCTGGTGACCATCGAGGATGAAGTCGACCGCCTGACGCGTATGGTAGGTGACTTATTGCTGCTCGCCCAGGCTGAATCTGGCAAAATACCACTTGCACACGAAGTCGTTGAGCTGGATACATTGTTATTGGAAGTGCTAAACCAAATGCAGGTCCTGGCACGAGATCGGGTGAAGTTAAACCTGGGCAATATCGACCAGGTATTGGTATGCGGTGACCGGGACCGCCTCAAACAAGTGGCGGTAAATCTCATCGGGAATGCAATCAATTACACACCCAGGGGAGGTGAGATCGTGGTAGGTTTGGGCAAAGCTTCAAACCGGGCACAATTTACCGTGACCGATAATGGTCCGGGGATTTCAGCTGAAGACTTACCGCACATCTTTGAACGTTTTTACCGCAGTGAAAAATCGCGTACCCGCCAGAAGGACGGGAAGGGATTTGGATTGGGCTTATCCATTGCTTATTGGATTGTGCGCAATCATGGAGGCCGGATCGAGGTCAATTCCACTGAGGGGAAAGGCACCACCTTTTGTGTCTGGCTGCCCCTTGCACAGGATGATTGCAAAGAAACAACAAAATAACCGCTGAAAACCTTATTGGTATTTTAGAGGAATGAGAGTGCAACTAGATCGAAATAGGCTGGCACGATTTGTACAAACCCCAAATATTGCTTATGTCTGGTTTAGCTTAACATTACTCGCAATAGGTATGTTTACCACGCTTGGCCCTGCTGAACATAGTCTGGGAACGCACATTCGGATAGTTTACCTACATGGTGCCTGGGTGTGGGCGTCTCTGGCGGCATTCTTTGCAGGGGGTGTATTTGGCGGCTTGGGATTGCTTACTCAACGTAAGAGCCTTCACTGTTGGTCGGGTGCTTTTGGCCGGACAGGGTTGATTTTCTGGATTACCTGCCTTCCCCTATCGCTATGGACAATGCAATCTAACTGGAATGGCTTGTTCCTGGCAGAACCCCGCTGGAGGTTGGCATTGGTCTTTGCCATTACGGGTATTCTCATGCAAATTGGGTTGAGCCTGGCAGATAAGCCCAACTTGACTTCAGGCCTCAATTTGGGTTTCTTTATTGCACTTATGATTGCATTACTGCGAACACCCAATGTTCTGCACCCAGCCTCGCCAATATTGAACAGTGATGCATGGCGGATCCAAATCTTCTTTTTTGGTTTGGTCTTACTAACCTTGTTGGCTGTTTGGCAAATGGCCAGATGGTGGTATAAGCGTGAGCCAGATAACAACCGGCGATAAGCTGGAAATGAAACGCACACTCAATTTCCAGGTGACAGCTGTTGTTATCATCCGGATGGTATTTAATACGTTTTTCCGGATGATCTATCCATTTCTATCCTTTTTTGCCAGAGGAATGGGGGTTGACCTGCGGACAATTTCTTACGCAGTGACCACGCGTTCACTGATGGGATTATTCGGTCCATTCTTCGCCTCGGTCGCTGATAGCCGGGGGCGTAAAGCTGGGATGTTAATTGGCACAATCACATTTACAGCTGCAATCTGTCTGGTGGTATTCAGGCCGACATTTACGACATTTTTCGTTGCACTCAGCCTGGCAATGATTGGATATCTGATTTTTGTGCCTTCCCTGCAGGCATACCTGGGAGACCAGGTGCCTTATGAAAAACGGGGCAGGATATTGGGTATCACTGAGTTCGCTTGGTCATTAAGTGCCATCATTGGTGTGCCGCTGGTTGGGTTGATCATCGCCCGACATGGCTGGTTGGCACCCTTTCCGCTGATTGCATTGCTTGGAGCTTTGGCGTTTATCGCCCTTGCCTGGATGTTACCCAAGGACCCAACCCCCCAAGCCGGGAATCTTGGGTTTTGGAGTAACCTACACAAGGTATTTACGTACCCACCAGCAATCGCGGCGTTGGTGATGGCCGCCCTCTATACTGCGGCCAACGAGACGATTAGCCTGGTCTATGGTGTATGGGTGGAACAGGCTTATGCGCTCAGCATCGCCTCCCTTGGAGCCACCGCTCTGGCGATTGGTATATCTGAACTGGGCGGTGAAACACTCGTTACCGTGTTCACCGATAAAATTGGCAAGCGCAAGGCTTTGGCGATTGGAATTATTGGCAACTGTCTGGCCACCCTGACCTTGCCGATATTTGGTCGCTGGTTAGCGGGCGCCCTGGTGGGTTTATTTCTTTTCTACCTGACCTTTGAATTTACCGTGGTGAGTGGAATCCCGCTGATGAGCGAGATCCTTCCCTCTGCGCGGGCAACCATGTTGGCTTCGCACATGGCTCTGATTGCACTTGGGCGTTCCATCGGGGACCTGTTAGCGCCATCCTTGTTTACTCAATCAATTATTCCGGGCATAGCTGCCAATGCAATAGCAGCCATCCTGTTTAATCTGCTTGCCTTGATTGCGCTTACGCAGGTTAAAATCCCCCACTCGTCATGGTAGCGACCAGGTTTGGCTTACCCGCCCACCAGTGGGGGGAAAATATCCACATGATCATCCGGTTTTAGCGCGCTATCCAAACCCGCCAGATGGCGGATATTTTCGCCATTTAGAAAGATATGCACGAATTCGGATAATTCCCCCGGATCTTTCCAGATGAATTTCACCAGGACAGGATAACGCTGTGTCACCTCATCCAAGACGTCACGGATGGTAGTACCCGAATGGAAATCCACTTCCATCATTTTTGTGCCGGCAGCCTGTCGAAGTGAGGCATAGAACTTAACTTGCATATCCTGGTTCCCTGGTTATTCGTACACCTAGTGGATCAATTGATTAAGACCAGCCCGAAGGGAAATTACAGGCATCTCCTTCGGGCTGATATTCTTGGATGATTCAGGGTACTATGCCATCCAACCGAGACCAAGCTGCTCCAGCTTGGCTCGGGTGGGTTTGCCGGTGGCCACATCCCAACCGCACATCTCATAATACATATCCAGCGCTTCTTCAACTTCCTGGCGGGTTACCGATACGCCATCGGAAGCACCGCCCTTGAGTGGCTCATCATAAATGCGCTTGGGCAGGGTATCGGCTTCACGTCCGACACCTTCGCGGGCATTGAAAGCACGCAGCATGTTCAGGCGACGCTCGCCAATTTTCAGGATGTCCTCTACAGTCCAATCCCAACCGGTGGTGGCGCTCATCAGCTCGGCCTGGTTTTTGGGACCGTAAACCTGCCAGGCAGGACCATAGACGAATTGGCATAATTCTGCTGAGTCAATAAAGCAGTAGTCCAGCTCGGTGGTTAAAGCCATCTTGACCTTCTCGCGGTTGAGAATCCGGTCAGACATGGGGTTGGTCAGACCAATTTCCGCCATACGTTCCAGGTTATATGATGCAGTATCGGGTGTGTAGGCGGGATCATGTTCATGTGACTGGTGGTCGGCACCGAAGGGGTTGACGGCGTAGATCAATGCCAGGCTGCGCTTAACCTGTGGCATGTGGGCGGGAAGCTCGTGGTTTTTGACCGCCACAACCAGGTCTTGGGCACCGCGACCAATCTTTGCAGCTGCATAGGCAGACCCATCCGCCAGCAAATCTCCTAAACCTTCGCGCCTGGCAATCTTTTCAAGAATGGCCAGCATAGCATCTGCATTACCGAAACGCAGGTCAATGCCCTGAGTGTCTTTTAAGGTCAGGTAACCATGCTCGAAACAATCCATGGCAAAAGCGATGGTTGCCCCGCAAGCGATGGTATCCAAGCCGTATTGGTCACAGATCTGGTTGGCCAGGGAAACAGCATTCATATCCCCGATGGCGCAGTAGGAGCCAAATGTGGAGAGGGTCTCATATTCCGGACCACCATAATTTGGATCGACGTGGTTATTTTTGTATTCAGTCTCCACCACGCGCTTGCAACGCACCACGCAGGCATAACAAGTATCATTCTCTTTCAGAATGGTTTCTGCCATAGTTTCGCCAGACAGGTCTTCAGCTTGATCGAAGGTGCCGCTGGTATAGTTGCGGGTGGGCAGCCCGCCGGAGATGTTTTGGTAGTTCAAAACGGAGGCAGTTCCGAAATCTTGCAAGCCCTTCATATCGGGGATATCCTGCACCCGTTTGGGAGCCAGGCGGGCAAGCCTAGTGATTGCAGCAGGGTCAGCAGTTTTTACTTTTTGGTGACCGCGTACCGCAATGGCTTTGAGGTTCTTGCTGCCCATTACAGCACCCATGCCTGTGCGCCCATTAGCCCGGTTGCACATATTCATGATCGAGGCAAAGCGGGCAAGCTTTTCACCCGATGGACCAATCTGGGCAACCTCAATCTTTGGGTCAGCGAGCTCCTCCCGGATCGTCTTCTCCACCTCACCGGTAATCTTTCCCCACAGGTGAGAAGCATCGCGCAGCTCTGCCTCCCCATCGTGGATCCATAAGTAAACTGGTTTCGGTGATTTGCCAGTGAAGACAATACCATCAAAGCCTGAAAATTTCATTTCAGCAGGGAAGAACCCACCCACCTGGCTGTCACCAATCAGCCCGGTCAGGGGACTTTTGGCGGTGGCATTCATACGGCTTTGCCCACTAATGGATACGCCGGTAGTGGCAGAGAGCATAATCGTCAGGGTGTTCTCGGGTCCCAATGGGTCGGCACCGGCAGGGGTATTTTTAAACACGTAATAGGTTCCCATAGCACTGCCACCGATATAGGTTTTATAGAATTCCTCGGTCGGCTGCTCTGCGCTGATTTTCCCCTTACTTAGGTCGACATGCAAAATCTTGCCCGTGTATCCGAACAGCATAAAACATTCTCCTTTCTCAATTTGTTATCGAGTTGGTTTTCCTAATGCCAGTACGCCTGCAAGAGCACAGGCATGATCTTGTTCCACTGCTCCACCACTGGCACCGACGGCACCGATCAGAGATCCATCCTTCCAGATGGGTATCCCACCCGGAAAGATGACCATTCGCCCTCCAAGATTAGCTTGAAGCCCATATAAGGGACCTCCAGGCTGGCATTGTTGGCCAAGTTCCAGTGTGCTGAGGCGGTTAACCAGAGCAGTGTAGGCCTTATCTTCTGCCAATGGGACGGCGACGAGCTCAGAATTATCCATGCGAATAAATGCGGTAAGGATACCGCTTTCGTTCACCACGGCAATCGCCATGGCAATACCCATTTCTTTGGCTTTGGCACGTGCGGCGGTGATGGCTTGTTCTGCATCTGCCAGTAACATGATATCGTCTCCAATGAATTATTATGGTTTACCCGATTTACTATTGGGCGACTTCATGGACCTCTTTATACCATTTCACGCGGTCGCCAATTTTATTGCGGAGGTTCCAGGCAGTTGGTTTTGGCTCAGCCTCGATCATTTTAAGCAGCTGCTCAATCCGATCAAGTACCACGGCTCGATCATCTTCAGCAAGCCAGGCATATCCTGTGGATATCTCGCTGGTTTTCTGTAGGTTCATGGTAACCGTTCGCCACAGTCCCCAGTCCTTGGCGCACATACTGGCAATCCGGTTGGCGTTGATTGTATCGCTATCGCTATTATTCAGGGGATGCTCTCGTAGCAGCATAACTGTGTCGATAACATCCTTTGGATTGATCTGTACAATTTGCATTTTTTCCAACAACAGCTCAGCCAATGGGATGGTCGGACTATCGACTTCCAAGCGCCCTGCCCAAGGGATGGGGTGACAGAAATCCAGCTTGTCAAAGAATATATCCACATGCAACTCTGTTCCAGGCATGTTATAGATCAAGCGTTGGCGCGCATAAACTACAGCCACTTCACGATCTTCCTCAAAACCTAATTTTAAAAATGCTTTTCGGATGGGGGTATGGTGATTAAAGTAAGCGGCAAAATCCAAATCGGTAAAATGCCGCATAGCCTCCTGCTGAAAGTGCCCGTAAGTTGGGCAATGAATATTAAAAGCCACCGCACCTAATAAACGAACTATCGCGCCTTGTTTTTGAGCTTCAGCCACGATGTTGTTGGCATAAGCGATAAACTCTTGGTCATCCATAGAAAAATTCTCCACTAATAAGTATCAGACCCCCATTATATCAACCATTATTATTTCCTGGACAGATGACGCGATTAACCTTGTACAGGCTGAAAAGCACGTACGCTTTTCTTATCAAGGCTGATTAAATATCCAGCCAAGGCGCCTTCGATGTAATTGCTGCCAGGGTTGATGCATAATGTACGGCCAATATTTGTCGAGCCTTTTGCTTCGTGTACGTGCCCGTGCAACCCCAAGAGTGGCTGATAGGTCTCGATAGCCTTACGCACCGCAGTGCTACCCACGGGGACATAGGTACGCCCACCATCCACAGGCCGGAGTTGTTCATCCAATAACGGGGCTTCATCCAATTTCGAATTATAAGGCGGGACGTGCAGGTTAAAAATCGAATTCGGGATATCCTTTAGCTGCTCAATTTGCTGCTTGAGCACTGCATAAAGGCTATCTTCATCCATTTCACGATGGGTGTGCCAGGGGGTGAAATTGGAATAGCCTTCGTTGATCATCTCATGATTTTCGTCGATTTGAATTACCTGTCGCTCGACCATCGTGACGACACTGGATTGTCCGAATAGCTCGTTGATATATAATGGGTCGTCATTCCCCGCAGTCACCAGGATGTGACGCCCGGTGCCTTTAAGCTTCTTCTCAGCGATTTCCAGCCAGCCCTGGATAGTTCTATTCATTTCCTGTTTGAAGATAGTCTCTTGGACTTCTTCTGAAGCGACAAACTGGTTGAATTCATCGGGAGAGAACCGGTGCGGATAAAAACCAGCGTTACGCACTTTGGCTTCCACCTTGACAAGCCCATCTTCTCCGTTCACTTCGATTTGCTCACCGAGGAAATTGGTTTTCCATGTACCAGGCGTTGACTCAAGGAGAGCCTGAATGCCTTTTCCGGTCATATCACCACCCAGGATGATGGTGTCCACTTCATAGAATGCACCTGCATTGACCAGCTTTAGCCAGCACTTCTCAGACCCGTGGATGTCGGTGGCAAAAAATAATTTGGTAAGTTTCTCTTTCTTCCAGAACACTTAATCCTCCTTAGTCACACGCAAGGGCTTTCCGGGAGGCTGCCTCAGGCAGCCTCCCGGTATACAACTAGAATTTTAACGTATTTGATGAAAAGCTCTATGCGTATATGGAGTATTACTCCGTGGGGATTTCCTTATAAGTAAGATCGGTGTTGATGCCCTGCCGTGACCGGAAGAACCGGTAGCCAATGTAGATCAATGCGCTGATGATGATCGCGCCGAAAATATACATGGCGGAAAGCGGGCTATTTGTCCCATAGCGGGAGTCACTGATGTAGAGGTAGAACATGATCGCGAAGTAAACTAGCCCCAAAGCACCGGCGATCGTGATCAGTGGTATGCCGAAGACTTTATACTTCGAGATAGGAGAGTCCGCATAGATCTGCTTGGTTGACTTCATGTAGGGGAACAATGTGCCTGCCAGGGTGCTCGCAGCAAATGCGATGGAGGTCATCAGCGGCATGTCCAGCGTTAGTTTGGAGAAGCCGGTGAAGAAGTATAAATAACCCATGATCAGGCAGCCCACATAGGTGATGGAGATAGCCACGATGGGTGCGCCCCAACGGCGTGAAACACGGGCAACAAAGCCGGGGAGCATGCGGTCGTAGGACATGGCGAACATGACACGGGTGGAAGCAACCATGTTATTCGTTGGCCAGATCCAGAACCAGCAGTTCAGTCCAAGCACAATCCACAACCAGACCCAGGGACTTTTACTAAGCGACATCAGAAAGATGCCGTAATAGGGTGCGACGGGCATATCCCCGGTGGCACCAGTGATCCACAGGTTGTTGGAAGAAGTGAAGAACTCATTACTCACGCGGGAGATCAGCAGCCACATGAAGCCAGCGCAGACTATCATGGAGAAAAGGTTACCACCCCAGAACATTTTCATTGAGTTCTTGAATTGGTTAACCCCACCGATCTCGCCCACCAGGGTACCCGTCCAGGCAATATACATGAAGGTGTAAGCCAGGGCTGGCCCGATCAAGAAACTGGACCTGAAGGTGGTCTGGGATAATGGTAATGCGTTGTAACCATTGGCTTTTGCCATTTCCAGGATGTTCTGGTATGCCTGTCCATTCCCCCAACCAAGGGTGTTGTTCATGAAATCATTGAAAGCCTGCTGGAAACCGGTCGAGGTTGTGCTGAGCAGCATGATGACCCAGGTGACAATCGCAATCATGCCAATGTAGAAGCTCCAGCGTTGGATGCGCGCGTAGAACTTCATACCGAGAGCCAGAACTACGGCCGCAAAAGAGACATAGAGCACGTAAAACCACCAAGTGCCGACCGGAGTGACCAGCTTTTCCGCCAGACCGACCAGTGATTGTACGTTTAGTAATTTACCCAGGGTAATCAACGTTGGGGCAAACACCATGGTGGCGCCCGGTGCCACATTGGATGCCATGTAGAACCATGGGCCAAATAATAGCGGGGTGAAGACCAGGATATAGCCCCATATGCCACCCAAAGCACGGCTTTGCCAGACGTAATCCCCACCTGCACGTGGCATGAGCGTGGTCAGCATAGAATAGACCGCAAAGCAGGGTAAAAAGCATAAGCAGACAAGTACGATGCCAAGAGGAATATTGGCATCATTCCAGGGCCAGCAGACCGCATAAGTCAGGGCTGCAGCGACCACGATCGAGTCTGCATATACTCCGTATAAAAATCCATCAAACCAGGTGAATGAACGCACCAAACCGGAAGAGCGGCGCAGGAATAATCCAGCGGTTGCTCCAGTTTGGGCGGGAGCCGCAGAAGTTTTTGCAGTCATTGTAGTTTCTCCATTTTATTCATTTCTTCTATTGATATTTGTTCCAATAGGCGGTATTATGTTGAAGTTTTTGGTGATAAGAAGTGAGATCGATCCTGATATAAAGCAGGATGAGCTATTCGAATGGGGGCGGGCGTGGGCTGACCAAACGAAACATCCTGCCTCCTTTTTTATTAAAAGGCAGGATACGATATTCCCCAGATGAAATTCTCAGAGCTATTGAAGGGATATAATGTGATGCGCCGAACATAGATTAAGTCAGACGATAGACAATGGAAACACTTGGCTTCCTTCGCTAAAAGAGTTTCGTTCCCGCATATAAGCGATTGGATTGAGTATACATTTATTAATCTCTCTCTCATATAGGGCATACACACGTATTTTTATGATGAGCAAAACTCGATGAATTTTCACCCGAACCTGATACAAGTTTTGATTTTGGACGACCAGCTGGTGCAACGCGAAGGGATCGCGAAAATCGTTGAAGCTACCGGGAGTATGCGCGTGGTAGGGATGGCAACTACCGGTGAAGACGCCTCTTTTATTTTGCAAACCGAATCCGCTGACCTGGCGTTAATTGATCTAGTGCTGCATGGAGAGAGAGGGACAGCTGTAGGGAAAGAAATGCGCCGCACCCACCCGGATTTAAAAGTCATCATTTATACGCGCGAAAAAAGTATGGTGCTGGCGGCAGAAATCTTCATGGAACGCAAAGATCTGGCACAGCCCGGACTGCAGGGATATATCCTGACCAGGAATATATCCAGCAGCCAGTACCTCCAACATGTTTATGACCATATTTTACAAAGCGGATATTTTATCGACCCGGATATCCTGCGCTGGCATTACGAGTGGGCGGAAATCGAACCATTAACTCGCCGCGAAGAAGAATGCGCTTTGCTGCTGGCTGCAGGCTTGGGTAACGCTGAAATTGCGCGACGGATGGTGATTTCCAGCCGAAGAGTTGAAAATATCATCAGCAGCCTATATCTTAAATTCAACATTGCAGGTGACCCAGGTGACCCTTCTCGGCGGGTACTCCTGGCAGAGGGGGTAAAACTACTTTACAGCTCTCGAGCCCCCTATAAGCAATTGAAAGTTGTCATCATTGAGGATAACGAGGAATATCTCGCCTATCTCAACCAGGAATTGGGGAGGGACAATCGATTGCAGATCCTGGCATTTGCAAACTCAGGACAAATGGGTATAGATATGGTGATGCAAAAAAAACCGGATGTGGCATTGGTGGACATCCATTTGCCTGATATGGATGGGTTCCGTGTAGTACGCCAGATACTTAAGGTGTGCCCACAAACCAAGGTCATCATGCAAAGTTCTGCTTCAAGTTCCACTTATTTGCAGGAAGCCATGAATTCTGGTGCGCTTGCGCTTTTACCTAAAAACAAGGTATCAGCAAGTGCGCTTATGGGGATTTGTTTCACTGACCTTGATTAATATTTGCAGCGCCCTCAAACCAAATGATCAGACCGGGACGGAAACTTTCATTATTGTGCCTGTCCCAGGCTGTGCCTCCACTTTGAATTCCCCGTTAAGCTGTCTGACCCGGATTTGAATGTCATGGAAGAAATAGTGACCATCCATCAGGAATTGGTCAATCCTGTTTAGATCGAAACCTTGTCCATTGTCCATCACACATACGGAGAGCATTCCATTCACACAATCTGCATGCACGCGGATTTTGTCAGCTTTGGCATGCCGATAAACATTGCTTACGGCACCGCGAACAAAGCGATAGAGTAGGAAAATATATGCGGGTTCCAGATCTGCGACATAGTCGAGCGGTGTGAGGTCGAGCTCCATGCGGACCTTGCGAGCGTCGGGATAAATCATGGGTAAGGTCTCCTGGATCAAACGGCGTAACTCGAGCCCCAGATCTTGCAAGATGGGAACCGATAGATCGAAGCGCAATCGCCTCATTCTAATTTCCAAATCTCGAGCCAGTTTTTTAATTTTAGGGTCATCCATCTCGAAGGCTAAGGCTGATAATTCGTCCAATGGACCCAGTATTTCATCATGGATAAATGTGGTCAATGCGAATCTTGAGCTATCATCAGCTTCAATAATCCGTCTACCCGCAATTTCAAGCTCATGCTGAGCCTGACGTAAAGCCCGGTTAGCTTCGGTCAATTCGTCCACCCGGATTTCAAGGTCTTGGGTAAGCTGCTCGAGCTCAGCATATGAGTACGAGAGGTTGCTTTTCATGCGTCGGAGTGCCCGCGCCAGTGCACTGATTTCATCCTCCACTTTAACTTCAATGATTGGTGTATTCAACTCTCCCGCTCCCATTTTTTCAGCTGCGAGGGCAAGTTTATTGAGTGGACGGATAATTCTACGATCTAGATAAATTCTCAAAGTGATAGCCAGAGCGACAGTGGCGAAAAGGGTCAAACCGAATAAGGGTAATACCCCCAAATAGGAGGCAGCTACCGCAATAATGCTGATGATGAACGTAGATGGAAGCAGGATGGTTAGCAAGCGGATACCAAGAGATCTTCGCTCTTTAGCTGGGAGAATGGTTTGGGCTTTTTTCAACACCGCCGGTGAGATTATTAGTCCCAGGTTATGGGCAGCATGCAGATTGATTGAAAGCCTTTTGCTCACAGGCTCCACAGGGAGCAGGAAAGCAGGATCAAATCCTTTCAGAATTAAATCGACAAATCTGGCAGCTTGTTTACTGATATCTTCTGGTTCGAGAGCGAATAATGATCCGCAGCGTTCCAGCTCTTCAAACGACTTACCCAGATAAGGGATGTAATGTTCATGGGCAATTGCACCGATCAAACCCGCCAGGGGATCCATCATTGGGTCGGATAGACGGAAAATTGCATGATCAGGTCGGGTTTGCAGGTTAGTAAGCGCATCTTTCACTTCTTCAAGGGTGCGGGTGGCGTGTGCGACCAACTCCAACCCAAGTGCAACCGTTGCCTGTTGTAAATTCTCCATCTCCGATATCGTCAAAGATGTGTCTGGATTGTAGAAAGTGTGGACTGTTTTGGGGGGTGGAACCGCTTCTGTAAATAACGCCACGCGCTCTTCGACCATATCCGCCCAGATATCATAAACCCCGGTGATTGCGCTGGTTTGTTGAGGGCTGTTTGAAGTAAGCTCTTGAAATTGAGGTTTGGAAAGGTGAGTGAAAATGATCGGAATGCCAGAACTACCCATTATTTTCAACGCTTGTTGGAAGGCTATGGGGGCCATCGTAATGATCATATCCACCTTTGTGTCCATAAAACATTCAATGGCTTCACGACAGCGCTCTTCATCTCCATAACAACGGCATAACCATAACAGGATAGCATTTTCTTCGTAGTAAAAGTCAGCCAGTTGAGTAGATTGAGGTTTCCCTCTCATTTGCTCAATATGAACAGGGTAGTTTGCCCGGTTAAGTGCTATCTCGAGCTCGGTTACCTCATTCAGGACTTGTTCAGTGAAAGCAACAACACCGATCGTATGCATAGCATATACCTAAACTTGAACTGGGAATTGGACTATGTGGCGGGATGATTAATCATGCAATTCTGGCTTATAATGAATCGGTCCACTAATTATAACTTCTCCATCCATGCTATGGGAAAGCCGCATAATTCTATGGTGCTCGGAAGGCTGATGCTAATTAGGGGACATCAACAAGAATAAGCCTTATCATGTATAATTCTCAACCGTTATGAATAGACGCATCTTGCCTGGAGCATGCCTGCTCGTGCTCATACTATTAGCTTCATCCCTAAGCTACCATACCGTGGCAGCCCCACAGGCGCAATTGACTGTTTTCCCTACACCCACCCCAGGACCGGATGGCAAGATCATTTACATCGTTCAGCCGAATGATACTTTGTGGCGCATCTCCGCCATCACAGGAGTGAAGATTGAGACCATCCGGGAATTGAACAACCTGGGAGTGAATGATCCCATCATCCCGGGTGACAGATTATTGATTGGATATGCCGGCCCGTCTGGATCAGCCCCTACAGCAGGGGTAATACCCACCCAAGCGTTCGTGACACCCACATCGACTGCCTCTCCGGGCTGGGGGATTTTATGTGTTCTGTTGTATAACGACCTGAATGGTGATTCGTTGCGCCAGGAAACAGAACCTTCCATCCCAGGGGGAGAGATCAGTGTAAGCAACCGGCTGGGAACAGTTTCCTTGACTGCACAGACCCCTTCTGGAGGTAATGATACCAGCATCGTGAAGCCGACTCCCCAAGAAAGAGGGTATACCTGTTTCGATCAATTACTACAAGGGGAATATTTGATCAGTGTGGCTGCCCCTGAAGGCTATAACCGGACCACAACACTGAACCAGAGTTTGAGGCTGGAGGCTGGCCAGACTACCCTGTTAGCTTTTGGCGCTCAGGCAAACTCAGAGATGGAAGCCCAGACGGCCATTATCCCGGAATCACCCCGCAAAAGCCCTATCATGGGCATCGTTGGTGGGGTCTTTTTAGCCACCGGTATCATTTTGGGTTTATACGCAGCCCTTCTGCGACGCGCCGGGAGAGTAAAAAGCCAGTAGCAGGAATGCCCGCATCCAGCCTTATAGACTAGCCATCTTCTTTTCAACCCTGCGCAGGAAACGTGCTTCATCGATCACCACCCGCTCGTGTTTGCCTTCGCCGATCTTTTCCAGATTATCCCAGGCTTCTATCGAAAAGTTAACACGGTTTCCATCCATTGAGAGCACTTCTGCTCTGACGCGTATCGTCGCACCCACAGGCGTGGGCGCCAGGTGACGTACATCCAAGTGTGTACCAACACTGGAGAAACCCTCCGGTAAGCAACATGTGAGGAGACGGTGCGAGACGCGTTCCATGAAGGCAATCATCCACGGGGTGGCCAGGACGCGCGAAGAACCACTACCCAGATGGATGGCGCTATTTTCCATCGTGATCGGAAAGCTGTCTTCGCGGGTCATGCCGGGGTGAATGAGTTCAGATAATTCCATGATTAGCTCCTTAGCGATTATTCCACTGCCACCACTTCGAAGTCCGTCAAGGATTGCCTCATCAGGTTGAATAAAGCTCCATGCGCAGTGGAGTAAACGTTACTAAATTGTATGAGATCGAGATAGCAGGTATGGTGAGTCGATTATAGCATGTGGGATTGTTCGTATTAATTTCTTAGGTTTCATTTACCTTCAGGGTGTATACTTGATTTCATCTTCTGGGGGGGAGGATAAACAAGATGAATTATGAGGCAATAATCCGGGCATTATATAAGTAGGTTAATCGATATCAAAGATGAACAAGGAGGATAGATATGAGCATTAAAATTACCTGGTACAGCCATTCATCGTTGGGTTTGGAAGTTGGTGGTTATAAGATTTTGGTGGACCCTTACTTCACCGGAAATCCGGCTGCCACCACGACTGCCCAGCAATTAACCGCAGATTACATTCTGGTCACTCATGGGCACTTCGATCATGTGGGTGATGCGGCTGATATCGCCAAGCGAACAGGGGCGATGGTGATCAGCAATTTCGAGATCGCTGAATGGATGGAAAAACAGGGTGTCAAAAAGACCCATGGGCAACATATCGGGGGAGGACATGAATTTCCATTTGGAAATCTCAAGCTAACCAATGCCCTGCATGGTTCAGGTCTCCCGGACGGTACCAATGGGGGTAATCCGGTTGGCTTCCTCATAACTCCGAAAGATGGGATGAAAATCTATATCGCCGGTGATACCGGCTTGTTCAGTGACATGAAGCTGATCGGGCAGGAAGGCATCGATGTGGCCTTTATCCCCATTGGTGACAATTACACTATGGGACCGGATGACGCCTATAAAGCTGTCGAACTGGTCATGCCTAAGCATGTCATCCCGATTCACTATAATACCTGGGAGCTGATTGCCCAAGATGCAGGAAAATGGGCTGACCGAGTCTCAAAGCTGGGGGTAAAGGTACATGTGCTTAAACCAGGTGAAAGCCTGATGCTATAGAGCGTTCCCCAAGGGTGCCTATGTTTGATGGAATATTTAAACGCAAAAGCCTTGAAGAGCAGAGCAAGAAGGAAGGTCGCCTGCCCCCAGGGCAATCACTGACCCAAAAGTTCCCGGTGCTTCACTATGGTCCGGTGCCAGTTTTCAACCCTGCCACCTGGGATTTTCGCATTTGGGGCGAGGTCGAAGAAGATAAAAGCTGGTCATGGGATGAATTCAACCAGCTGCCACGGACAACATTGACAATGGACATTCACTGTGTGACCCGCTGGAGCAAGCTGGATACCACCTGGGGAGGGGTTTCCGTGCGAACGCTGATTGATCAGGGGCTGGTCAAGCTTAAACCATCCGCAAAGTATGTCCTCCAGCATGCGGAGTATGGTTTTACGGTTAATCTCCCGCTGGAAGTCGTCTTGGCAGATAATTTCCTGCTGGCTACGCATTACAATGGGCAACCACTGGCGCCTGAACATGGTGCCCCATTACGAGGGGTGGTCGGTTATCTGTCTGGTCGGGAAGACCTGGTGACGCCATATTTTTGGAAGGGTGCCAAATGGCTGCGTGGGATGGAGTTTATGGCGAATGATCGACCAGGCTTCTGGGAACAGGCCGGTTATCACAATGAAGCAGATGTTTGGAAAGAAGAACGCTTTGGGTAATGCTATCCAAAGAGGAAGTAACAATTCATTTTTATGGAGGCAAAATTGAAAGAGTTGATCATGCGTGCCCTGGACCTGGCTCAGTTGGGTGGGGCACAATACGCAGATGTACGTGTGGTAAACAACCGCACAGAAAGCATCTCGGTGAAGGATGGCATCGTCGAAGAGCTGACCTCATCCGAAACGGAAGGCATGGGTGTGCGGGTGCTGGTCAATGGAGCGTGGGGCTTTGCCTCCAGCCGTATTTTGACTAATGGTGAAATCGACCATATCACTAATCAGGCGCTAGAAATCGCCCATGCGTCTGGGCTGGTGAGTGGAGAAAAGGTGGATCTCGGGCCAAAAGTGACCGGCCAGGGGACATACCAGACACCGGTAAAAATTGATCCATTTAGCGTTCCGTTGGAAGACAAGCTTGCTTTGTTATTGAATGCTGATGCTGAAATGGGCAAAGTTCAGGGTGTGCGAACCCGACGGGCGAACGCCACGGTGATTAAAGAGCACAAACAATTCGCCAATACGGATGGGGCATTCACAGAACAAACAATTTTCGAAACCGGTGGCGGCATTCAAGCCACAGCAGTGGGGGGCAGTGAGGTCCAGGTGCGCACTTACCCCAATGCCTTTGTTCGCCAGCAGGTAACAGGTGGCTGGGAAGCCATGTTGAGTTGGGACCTGCCCGGTAACGGGCAGCGAGTTTCAAGTGAGGCGGTTGCCCTGCTCACGGCAGTCCCCTGCCCGTCCAACATCACTACCTCACTCATCCTGGGAGGCACACAGCTGGCCTTGCAGGTCCATGAGTCGTGCGGTCACCCCACCGAGCTGGATCGCGTCTATGGTAGCGAAGCGGCTTACGCAGGTACATCCTTCCTGACACCTGAAAAATTGGGGACTTTCCATTATGGCTCACCGATGGTCAACCTGACAGCTGACAGCGTACGACCATTGGGGCTGGGAACGTTTGGCTGGGATGATGAAGGTGTCCCGGCACAATCCTCAGCGCTGGTGCAGGAAGGTTTATTCGTTGGGTATTTAATGTCACGTGAGACGGCTGCCAAATTGGGGCGGTTCTCGAATGGCTGTATGCGGGCCTCGGGTTGGAACCGTATCCCGATTATTCGCATGGTCAACGTCAGCCTGGAGCCAGGTACATGGAAATTCGATGACCTGATCACCGATACCGACAACGGCATCTACATGGAATCCAACCGATCATGGTCGATTGATGACAAGCGCTATAACTTCCAATTCGGTACGGAGATCGGTTACGAGATTAAGCATGGCAAGATGGGACGCATGCTGCGCAACTGCACCTATACGGGCATCACCCCTGAGTTTTGGAACAGCTGTGATGCGGTATGCAATGCCGACCATTGGGTGATGTGGGGTACTCCAAACTGCGGCAAGGGCCAGCCATCACAGATAGCCCATACCGGGCATGGTGCTGCTCCAGCGCGCTTCCGCAATGTGAAAGTTGGGGTATTGAAATAAGGATGAGGGACCAATCAGGAGATCATATGATCGAAGAAAAAGAAGCCCGTAAACTAAGTGATGCAATCTTGAAACGCTGTAAGGGCAATCCTGCGGAGGTCACCCTTTTGTTCAATGATGCGGCTTTAACCCGCTTTGCCAACAACATTATCCACCAGAACGTTGCCGAGCGTGACGCTGAGGTTACATTGCGCTTCTTTATTGGCAAGCAGATCGGTACTGCCTCCACCAACCGCCTGGATGAGGTTGGCTTGGATGAACTGGTTAATCGCGCTAAAGCTAACGCAAGAACCAGTCCAGAGGACCCTAACTACCCCGGCTTACCCGAGCCTGAAGCTTATAAACACGTGGCAGCCTGGGATCAACGTACGGCTGAATTTTCACCCGAGAAACGTGCCAGGGCAGTAGGAGCCGTATGCCAGATAGCGGTGGAAAAAGGCTTGAACGCCTCTGGTGCATTTTCTACCGGATCAGGCGAACTGGTGGTGGCCAATACGGAAGGCGTATTCACCTACCACACCCAGACCAACGCAGACTTCCAAACGGTGGTAATGAGCAATGATTCATCCGGTCGTGCACAGGAATCGGCGTGGAAAGTTGACGAGCTATCAGTGGAAGCCCTCGGCAGGGAGGCTATTGAGACGGCGCAACGAGGGCACAATCCGGTCAAG
>Ga0315289_10004864_pt1 | contig 19978 bp, 10 predicted proteins | sample YL17G11_40_MG_FD_203452 | JGI IMG/M metagenome (GOLD analysis project Ga0315289, IMG submission 203452) | Sediment microbial communities from Yellowstone Lake, YNP, Wyoming, USA - YL17G11_40 | ecosystem: Environmental > Aquatic > Freshwater > Lake > Sediment | place: USA: Wyoming | collected... | reverse complement strand
CTGTACTGGATGATGTCCTGGTCCGCGGAACAGTAGATATGATAGCAGTTCTGCACGAATTTGATGAGGTTTGAGCCCCAGCCGTCGATGTTGTCGCGTCGGTCTTTGTTTGAATAGCTGCCCGAGTACGTTCCGTTGGCCAACGATGAGCCCTGCACGAAATTGCACCAGTAATTGTTCCAGGTCCAGGGCGTGAATACGGCGTAATGGCGCATCCGGTAAACAATAGCGGCGCGCGCGCAGTCAATGATTTCGTATTTGTAGCTGCCGTTGCGGCCCCAGAACATTTCTTCAACGCCTTTTATATGGGTGGTATCATTCGGCGGCTCGCGATAATGGGACATTGCCCAGCCGTCTCCGATATTGTTGGTGCCATAGTACTTGACTTCCCAGCCCCCCTGGTCCTGCGAGAATGACAACAGACGCTGCGGGTCCTCTGACACGGCGGCGTCGATGAGCTGCCGGGCGTAACTGAGATTCGCGGTCGCATCGTTCCATTCGTTGTCCAGGCTGTAGCGCACAACGCACGGATGTTTGCGGTAATACCGCGCCATGCCTTTGATGCAATCCGGTTTGTACACAGGATGCCACACTTCCGCCGGCGAGTCCCAGCCCCGGATGGCGCTTTCGGGTATCGTCATGTAGCCCACCTCGTCGGCGGCGTTGAGCATGATCTCGGTCGCCGCGGAGTTATGAAAGCGGAAACAGTTCATGCCGAGACGCAGATAGCGCTTCCAGGTCTCCTTCGCGCCATTGGGTCCGCTGCCCCATCCTTCAAGGTTGACATACGCGGTCTGATAGTTGATGCCGGGCGTCCGCCACATTGTCTCCTGCGTGCCGTCGCCGAACATGGAGACCTTGACGCCATTGATCTTATAGTAGTAGGGGCCCTCGGTGTAATCGGCAAAGCCGAAACGTTGCGTGAGGGAATCCAGCCGGGTCGTGCCTTCATTTATTGACACGTGAATATAGTGGAGCTTTGCCGCATAATTTTCATCAAATGGAATATTAGGCCACCAGTAGCTTGTCGAACCAAGCCCCCAGACAGTCGGTCCCACAGAGATCTTCTGCGTTGTGTTCGCGGGAATTGACACGGTTTGATCGGCAATGGTCGGATAATTCCACGAATCGCCCTGGTTCCAGGGGGTCAGCGTTGCCTTTATGGTGATGGATTTCGCGCTTGTCGAATGATTGGATACCCAGACATCGTAATAGAAATTGTTATTGACGACCGACGGCCGCACCACTTCATCCGCGATCCGGACCTCGGGATATACATCGATAAAAGCGCCGCGGGGAATGCCTACATCGCCGCCATAGTTATGGGCCACGGGAATATAGCCGGTTCCGCCGTAGTAGGTTTTACGGTTGAAGCACCGGACCGTGAGGGTATGCGTGCTTCCGGGAGTGACAAGATGGGTCACATCCATTTCCACCGGAAAAAGACTGTAGGTGATCGAATCGACTTTGGCGCCGTCGAGATAGACTATCCCGCAGTCGTTGACAGAAAGAAACCGAAGGATGGTCGATTGTGTTGCGGAGACATTGGGAACGGTGATGCTGCGCTGATAGTCGATGTAGCGCAGGCTTCCGGCGGCCCTCTGGCCGGGCATGGCAATGGCTGTCCAGCCAGCGTCGGTTTCCCCTTTGTAGGTCCATGCTGTGGTTGACGCCAGGTCCACGGTCTGGAGCGGCACGGCCAGCAGGGATGATGCCGTGAAGACCAGGGCCGCGATCATGAGATATGCGCGTGAGAGATACCGGCTGCGAAGCGGGGGAGTGATCATGGTGCCTCCAGGTTTGATGAAAAACGGATTTGATGTGCCGCAGGTGAATCCTGCCGCCGACAATAAGATATGCGGTTCTCTGCGCAGGCTGTTGAATAATGCTGCGTTGAATGCTATATTAATGTTAAAATTGATAAAATAGTGAGTCCCCGATGTCCACACGAAAACCCCAAACCCCTGCATTGAATCTGGCGATTGACTACCTCCGAACAGCAGTGAAGAATTCGGGCATCAGGAAGGGCGAAAAACTTCCCACGGTGCGCGAGCTTGCGCAAATCATCGGCGTATCCGTGCCCACGGTCTGCAAGGCGCTGGCGTCGGTGCGGGCGTCGCTTGACCTTTCCATCGGACCGCGGCGGGGGATCACCATCGGCGCGCCCCGCTTTGCCGCATTGCGGGTGCGCGCGCCCCAACCCGTGCGCCGCGCACGCACGGAGGCGCTCCTGCGCGACATTACCCGCGACATTCTCACCGGCAAATTCGGAAGCGGGCCGGACCTGCCGATGGGCAAGGAGCTCAAGGCGGCCTACGGCATTTCCTACACCACGCTCCGCTCAATGCTTGACAAACTGGTCCGCAGCGGCATACTCTGCCGCCACGGAAAGCGCTATCGCCGCGTTCCGGCGCCCGCGCACAGGCGCGGCATGCAGGTCCTCATGATCATCAGCGAAGGCGCCTACCGCATTGTGGAGCGCTGGGGCCTGGTGCGCGCATGGGTCTTGCCGATGATCCGCGCCATGGAACAGGAGTGCGTTCGGCGCGGTTTGCGCCTGGTGGTGCGGCCGTTTGCCGAAAGCGCAAGCATCCTGCAAGGATTGACGGAGTGCATTGGCGCCCTTGTGTATCTGGAACCGGAGTATCCCCGCGCGGAGAAAAGCAACCTTCTGATTCGTTCCCTGTTATCCGGCGGATACCCGGTGTTTGTGGTCAGCCAGAATTATCCGGAACGGTTCGGCAGTCTTCCGCGCTCGAAAAACCTTATGTTCGTGACCAATACTGTTCCGGCCGCGGCGATAGAGATCGGACGGTATCTGCTGGGATTGGGGCATCGGAAAGTCTGTTTTTTCAGCAATACGCCGGACAATATCTGGTTCGAAGAGCGGCGGACCGGCCTTGCGCAGGCATTCGCGGAAGCGGGAATTGACGATGGGGTTATTACGCTGTATGGCGAGTTGCCTGGTGGCAGGGCGGCGCCGGAGCGCGCCGGCATTCTGCCCCTGAGTCGTAAAGATCAGCGGCAGTATCTGCTGGGCGAAATGCGCCGGGTCCGCGGCCGCTTTCCCGACGGTGAATTCAAGGAACGCCTGATCGGCAATCTGCAGGAGATGCTCGATCAGGCCTCCGAGTTATGGGACCGTCTGGCGCCGGAATACGAGAAGGCCCTGGCCATTCCCGGCGCCACCGCCTGGATCGCCGCGGACGATCAGATGGCCGTGCACTCCATGCTGCCGTTTCTGGATTCGCGTCGCATCAAGGTCCCGGACCGTCTTTCGGTGATCGGCTTCGGCAACTGGCCCGAAGCCACTTCGCGGCTGCTGACGACCATTGACCTGGCCAATACTCCGACGATGGCGACGACGGCGCTTGAGCTGCTGCTCTATCCGGAGCGGCGGAAAAATCTGGTGGACCCCCAGACCGACAGCGTGACCATCGAGCCGGTGCTGGTGGACCGGGGGTCGGTTGGGCCGGCGCGGGCGCAATGATCGTGAAGAACGCCTATGCGCCAGGGGGGAGCAATGCGAAAATTTCAACAAAGGGCGCGATTGTGCCAAGGCCGGTGGGCCGGCCCTGGCCATGCCGGATCACCGAATCACCGACATTCCCGCGATCTTCTCAAGTCCGTTCGCGCGCATTCTGCACAGATACCGGCCATTCGACAATCCTCGTGCGTCAAGGGCTATTGCGTGGTATCCGGCCGCGACCGGATTCCCGCTTGTCAGTGTACGCACGGTCCGGCCGCGCAGATCGCAGATCTGGATGATCACGCCTGATCCGGCGGCCTTTGCCGGCACGCCGAACCTGATCTGCATATGCGCTCCGGCGCCCTGCGCGCACAGGCTGAATTCCCGGGGCAATGCCGGACGGCCGGGAACGGCCGCAACCGGCACCTCAGGTCCGCCCTCGGCATGGAAGAGCACATACCCCGGAATCGGCTCCTTTGTAAAGCCCGGGCCCTGCCAGCTGACCTGCAGGCCGATGCCGCCTCCTCCCTGGTACCAATCGAGCGTGATCGCGTGTTTGCCGGCGGAAAGAGTTTTTGCGCCATTAACTTCGCCCTGGCTCCATTGGGCGTGCACCGCTTCGGCCCCATCGATTTTAAGCGATGCTTCGTCATCGGCATTGACAAAGAAGGTGTATTGCCCTGTGGTGGGGATCTCAATGACGCCGGTAAACCGGAACGCGATATTGATGTCGCGTTTTCTCATCGAGATATCGAAGAAGGCGGCTATGCCGGAGTCCTGTGCGTTTGTCAAACCGGTGATCCCCGCCAGCGAGCTGAGCGATGCTTCATAATAGGTATACCGCAGACCGGCCGCGTAGATGATGCAGACAAATGGGATTGTTGTATTCGCAACGATGGTATTGGGCGTATTCGCGCGATCGCGGATCCCGTTGAGCGTGAGGGTGTAGCGTGCGCCTTGCTGCATAAGCGAGGTGGCGAGCGTAACACTCCTGCCGTCCGCGCTCAGCGCTGCGTTGCTGATCGAGATTGCGCCGCCCGCTGCAGCTGCGATCGCGTAATTGGCGATGGCCTCCGCGCTGCTTTTGTCGACCGGTTCGCTGAAGGTGATGATAACGTGCTGTTTATCCCCGGTCACCCCAATCGAAAGGACTTGCGGCGGCCGCATATCCGCCGGAGTCGTCTGGGAAGCCGCTTGGCTTTTCGTACTCGCCAACCTTGGACAGGCGCAATTGATGGCTTCTATCTGGTATGAATTATTCGTCGATTCGGCAAGCCCGCTGTCGGTATAGTCGGTAGCGCCTCCGGCGATCGTATCCAGGATCGCGCCATTGCGATAGATCACATAACCGCAGATGCCGCTTTCCGCATCCGATGCCGCGTTCCAGGTGACCCGTATCGTCTGATCGTTAACGAGTGTCGCGGTCACGTTGGCGACTTGCGGCGGGGGAGTAGGATCGATCTTGCAGGTCCCGGCGATGAAGGTTGACTGGACCGCATTCACCTTCAACGTCACTACTGTGACATCCTGCCCGGCTTCGATCATGTTCTGATATTGCGCATCGGTAATGGACCCGGTATGCGGGTCCATGATCCGCGGCGTCAGTTTTCCTTTGAGCTTCACGGTCGTCGCGATCGCGCTCGTGCCGGAATTGGCGAAGAAATAGTAGTCACCCCCGTCCAACACTTTGTGAATATAGGAGAACGGCCCGGGCGTTGACAGGGATTCGTCGACCTTGACGTCCCATACGGGCAACGCATCGTCCAGCACCCAGGTCAATCTGTCAAGGCCACCCACCGGTTCATCGATTTTCTGGATCCAATAGGCTTTTCCCCCGTTGGTATTGGTGTTCTTCTTATAGGTTACGCCGGGATTTTTCGGGTCGAGACCGAACATGGCTGTGGCGATATTCACGATTGCGGTGTCCTGGCCGAGTTCGGCGGACCGGAACGGCAGACTGGAGGTGGCGATGACCGCGCCGCCGTTATCATAGAACTGCTTTGCCGTGCGCATGGTGGAAACATTGATCGCCCCGCTTGGCCCTCCGCTGGGAATGATGAATACCCTGTATCGCTCGTAATTTACCCTGTTGTTGAGATTGATGGTGTGATTGACCGGGTCGATGGTACAGTTGGAATCCAGCACCTCGGGATGCATGAAGGTAAAATCGCGCCTGCTGACATTGGTCAATTGGTCGGCCACCTGCGCGTAATCGGATGTCGTGTTGATCCTGCCGAAATAAACGCTTCCCAGATATCCGGCAATGGGGAAGAGGAGGGCGATGTCCGCCACATGCCTGCCGCCCTGCAACAGCATCTGGCAGCGGCCGGTCCATTTGTTGTACTCAGGCATGAGCGGTCCGTTCTGAGGATCGCGCCAGGACAATTCAGGCGGATAGAATGCGTCGCTGAAATTGTAGAAGACGCCGTCGCAATATTGATAGTTGACACCGCGAACGAAGGATTCCATGCCCATCCGATAGAGATCATTTTTAGTGAAGTTCTCGACCAACGCATAGTTCTGGTTCACGCATAATGGTTTATCATACAGGAAAGCCGCCGATGCAGGAAACTTATACGACGCCATCATGCCGCGCCAGCCTTCGGTGCCCGATAGCTGGAAATATTTGAAGAACTTGATGGGGTCGGCCGTGGCCAGCCATCCATCCGTCCAACCGGTGCAGCCATAATGTCCCGATGCCTCGATGTTGTGTGCCGCGCACCATGCGCCGATAGTGCCGCCGAAATTGCGGCTGAAAAGATCGTCTCTGAACCCGAAAAGAAGGTTGCGGGCGGCTGCGGTGTTGGCGCCGACATCATACCACATTGCCGGATAGTATTTCACGGGGCTGAAACCGTATCGGGCCTGGAATTTGGCGTTGAAATCATTGGTCCAGGCCACGGGGAAATTCATGTCCTGGCCGTTCCAGCCTCCGGCGCCCACGATGTAGCATACATCATCGGAAAAGGTGCTTTTAATGGTCGTGCCGAAATGATCGGGCATGGCGTCGTAGAATTTCTGATAGGTCAATCCGATCCAGGTCCTCACCGCGTCGGCGCTGAGGTAATTGACGATATCACCCCATTTGGAGGTTGTGAATATCATGACTTTCCAGCTTCCCGACGGAACGCTCCATGAGAGTTGGGAGCCGCTTGCGCTCGCGGTAATATCGGTGAGTTGGCTGTGATCGCTGTTGTTCATGGCCACGCAACCCATGAGCGAGCCCGCCGGTATTGACATCTGGCAGGTCGTGGGACCGGCGAAATCCTGTTCTGTCTTGGTGATCCGGCGCGCGCAGGCGTCGGGATATTGGCTGATCGCGCCCTTCGCGGACCCGGAGGGGTACCAGTAATCGTCGTTCATGCCCGTGGTCATGCCCAGCTCATCGCATTTGTCCATCATATGATGGTAGCGGGAAAGGAAGGTGGAAGTGCTCCACCAGTTGTCGGATGCAAAGCAGGGGAAGATCCCCGCATACTGGCTGTTGTCGCGCAGGGCGGTAAGCTGATTATCGACCTCGGTATTGGCGATGGAGCTGTTCAACCAGTACCAGGCCAGGGCGTGCGATTTCAGGGGGGAGGCGGCGAAATCGCTGTTTACGTCTGCGAATATCGGCGACTGGGCGGCGCCCGCGATCATCAACATGAATGTTAACCGATTAACCAACCGAGTGAAATGATTTTTCCGATCGCTCATGATAAACCCCCGCGGAATAGAGGTGGTATCGCTGATTCCGCAATAAGATACCACGAACCGCGCGGGATTTCTTGGACGCTGCTGCCGGATTATGGGACTGGTTGGCTGGATATGGGAAACTGCGTGCGCGCGTGCGGGAGCAAAGATATTGGGGAAAAGAACGCGATCTGCGCAGGATCAACGTATCCAATACGAGCGAATATTTCAACTGGATGCACTTTGGAGTCAATACGGACCGATGGATCATCACAACGCAGGGCACGGGTTTTACGCCCGACAACAATCACAAGATGATGCTCTATCACACGCAGCAGGATTCTGTCATCCGGACGCGGCAATCCCGCTCGGCGGCATCGACGCTTTCATACCCCGTCTCCGCAGGACCCTGCTAGGCTCTCGGTCATGAGTCCGCAGATCACCTAGGGGACGACTTTGTATCGAGAAGCGCAGAAATCCCGCAAGTCCCCCATGTCTCTACATATTTTTCCAGTATGCCGGGAAAAGCTCGTGAAATCGAAAAGCCCGCGACCCCCGATCAGCTCTGGAAAGAGTTGATTAAGAAACGATTTCGTGATTTCGTCGCATTTTACAAGTCGGATCTTTTGCCCGAAATCGTATTTGAAAAAACGGAGTTCCTCGATAAAGAACTGCTGTCGATTACGGGAAAGACCCATAAAGGCCTTGTGGACGTATTGGCAAAAGTCCATTTGAAGAACAATGCCGTTGAGTTCATGCTTTTTCACGTAGAAGTTCAGGGATATCCCGAAGAGCGCTTCGGCGCGCGCATGTTCTGTTATTTCATTCGGATATGGGACCGGTACCGCAAGCCGGTTTCCGCCCTGGCAATAATCACCCCGGGGTTCGGAAAAGGCAAGGCAGGTACGGTCTTTAGTTTTGAATCTTTCGGCACCAGGCTGCGCTATGAGTACGGCCTGTTTGATATTCGAACGCTCGACTATGCGGAATGTATCCGGAGCGCGAACCCGGTGGCGGTGGCCGCGGGGATTCTGGCGGTGGGCGGCGATGCGCCGCTGTGGAAGAAGAAATACGAAATCATGCGCCGTCTGGCGCATCTCGGTCTGACGCCGGAAGAAAAGCATTTGCTGATCGGCTATGTAGATCGCCATTCGTTGCTTAAAGGCAAAGAACTCGAACACTTTGAAACGCATGTTGTACAAGAAGCGAGGGAGGTTAAAATGATATTGACGTCGTTTGAAGAAAAGGGGATTAGAAAAGGGATCGAGAAGGGAAAGCTTGACGATGCTGAAAAAATGGTTTCAATGGGCATGGCCACGGCGGACATCCGGAAAATTACCGGGTTGCCGACAAGCCATATCGAAGGGTTAAGGAAGAAACGGAAGAAATAAGCGGATCTATCACAATTTTTTCCCCTTTTGATAGGCTGAACCAGTCCTTTTCCTCCATCATGGGGCCGATTTATGCCTGATGAAAATCACCGGTTATCAGGGACCTTGCAGCGCGGATTGTTCGGACTGTTGCGTCCGCCGGACGAATGGGTATTTGCTACGCCCCGAGATTTCTGAGAAAATCGACGAATTTGTCGAGATCGCGTTCCACCATGGGCCGGACCTCCTCATATTTCTTTCTGACCATCTCGATGCGGTCCCAGTCAAATTCCTGTTCGAAATAGTAGCGGCGAAAGTGGCGGAAGCGAAGCAGTTCCCGCAGATGAGCGCAGGTCGCGTCTTCAATGACCGGCACGCGGAAACCCTCGACATCAAGGGTCATTTTATGAAGAAGGTCTTTGTGCCATTCGTCCGTTTTCAGTGAGTTCTCGAAGAATTGGGAAATGCGGAGAAACAAGGTCTCAAGCGCGGTATAGTAATCGACCATCACTTGCGACAGCGCCATGGCCATGGAGGCTTTCTTTCCCAGCAACGCAAAATCGGACCTCATGAACTCATGGTAGTATGCGAAGTTCTTGTCAAGCAGCGCCGCGGTCTTGCGGATTTCGCCAATCAGCTCATGGACCGACATCTTTTCGTTCATATACCAGCGTTCCTTTCTCCCTGATAGATCGGGCGTGAAGCGGATCGATCTTTTCCAGGTCAACCAGATCGACCGGGAAGTCGGTCAGACGTTCAGCTTCCCCAAGCATGGCAAAAAGCGTCCGCGCGTCCGGCACGCCGTCCACCGCGATATCGATATCCGATATTTCGCTGAACCGCGATTCGTCAAGCAGAGAACCCCACTGGTAGATCCGCGGCGGATTGAATTGCCGCTTGATCATCGCGATAATGGCTTCGCTGTCCCGCACCGCGGCACAATATCGCTTGTGCAATTCGGCCCTTCGCTTTTCGGTGCGCTGCCGGAGTCCCCGACGGGCCTTCTCAATTGTAGACGGAGAAAATTCGGTAGGCATGTCTTTAAAATATATAGGGTAGCGGATATATAGCGCATATTATGGCAGGATCTGAGACGGGGAATGTCGACTGATGGCGGATTGTCGGCCGCGGCCCGCGAATCAGCAGCCGAGAATACGAATGGTATGTCCAGCCTTGGTCTTCCGCGTGCGCGAAAAAAGCTTGCGCTTCCAGGCGATGTGGGGCCGCCGGTCGAACACCACGAGCCAGCCCTGTTTTTCACCTAGCGTGTCAAGGTATTCGGCAAGCTGTTCCATCCCTTTTTCGATTGCCTTTGCGTCGCGGCGGATCTTAAGCTCGATCACATAGCGTTTTCCACTAAAGTCAATACAGAGGTCGGTCCGTCCGCGGCCGGCAGCGAATTCGCGGTTGATCGATCCGCCGCCGTTGAGAACGCGCTGGAGGAACGCCTGCAGGATGAGGAGCGGCGCGGCTTCTTTGTATTGATATTTCTCGATCCAGATTGCGCTGTTTTCGCGCCAGAATTTCTGGAAGTCGGTGAGTAGTGTATGTATATCAAGCTGGCCGTTTTTAAGGAACCGTTCCAGGGCAAGAGGCAGACGCGCTTCGGCCATCTCCATCTGGGTACGGTAGCTGAGGGTGCGGGCGATGACCTCGCCATAGATAGGATTCGCCGGCGTGGCCTGACCATCAATTGAGTTGATCAGGCCGAGGTCAAGACAATATGCGAAATCATCATTCAGCGGATTGACTTTTCCTCCTTCACCCGTCAGTATGGGCTCAATAATACGCCGCACCCTTTCCTCCTTGAGCCGTTCCAGAAGGCTGTCGATATGCGTATCTCGCCGATGGATGATCCGCTCCGACGCCTGGTTGACATGCGCAGCGCCGATGGGTTGTGTGGTATCGCTCTTTAATATCCGCTCAACGATTTCCATCGCGATCGCGTTGACAAGCCATGGTTGCCCCTGCGTCAGGTAAAACGCGCGGTCCACGGCGTCCGGAGGGAATTCCTGACCGGTGTCGGTGGCGTGCTGGCCGTAAAGCGTGGCGACTTCCTGCCTGGTAAAATTGCGCAAGGTCAGACTTTCCTTGACGATATTAAACGGACTCGCCGAGCCTAGCGTCGAGGAATCATCACGGATTTTCCCTTTATAATCGCGGATATTGCGCATGCCCACGAGAGCGAGGGAGTGCACGAATGGAGCACGGTCTCGTTCGATGTAACCCTTTCTTAATTGTCGAAGAAACGAGATGAGCGTGCCGCTGGAGAGGCAATCGGCTTCGTCGAACATTATCACTATGGGCCGGTCAATCGAGGAACAGAGATTGATGAGCGATCGTTGCAGCGCTGTTCCCGGATCGCTTTCAACGGCAAAAGTATCGGCATACTGTCTGAAATAGCCTGAAGTTTCAAGGGACAAATTAAGGGTGTCAATGATCCGGGGAATGCCGATCGTCTCCTCTTTCGCACCCTGCAGAGTCTCAAGCGAGCAATAGAGCGCGGAATATATTCCGCTTTCGTTAAGCTGATTGACAAAGCTCCTGACCAACGTCGTCTTCCCGCTCTGCCGCGCCGCGTGGATGACGAAATAGCTCTTCTGCTCCACAAGCGGCATGAGATCGGCGCAACGTTCCATTGCCGGAAGCATGTAATGCTCGCTGGATACGCAGGGACCGGTGGTGTTGAAGCGGCGTTTTGGAGAGGGCATAGTGACAAAATAGCTTGCAGGGACTGCGGGGGGCAATCAATCACGCCTTTGCACGCTTGCCGAAAATTCAGCGGCGCCACGGCCTGCTGATGCAGAAACTATAGCATTTGATCCCGGATAGAAGCCGTTGCCGTCAACGCAGCACCGCGCTGAGCACCACGGTCTGCCCATTGTTCACGAACTTCGCAACATACGCTCCGCTGCCCGCGGGAACGCCCCGGCTGTCCGCTCCGTCCCAAAGGGTCTCGAAGGTGCCGGCAGTATGCATGCCGTTGACTAATGATCGGACCAGGTTGCCGCGCATATCGCAAATCCCGAGTGATACCGGGCCGCGCTCCCGGCATACACCGCGGATCGTGATCCGGGACGAACCCGCTTCCTGCCGCACCCAAAGCCGGTTGCCCGCGGCGGCGGGAGAAGCCGGCAGCGTCCGGGCGCGGGTCGTGCCTAGGGGCCCGATTTTCAGGTTGTCAAAAAGGTTCGGATGATAGGTGGACGCAAAGAAGCACGGGCCATTGCCGCGCGACCCGTCCGTGACCTGGGCAATGCGCGCATTGTCCAGGTATGCCTGGATGGAATTCCCCTGGAACTGCAGCATCAGGTTATGCCATGCATTGCCGTCGAACCCGGAGATCGTGCCGTTTGTCAATGTTCGGCCCTGATAATAGAGCCACCAATCCCCGTTTTTTGCCATGCAGAACCGGTAGCCAAGGCTGCTGTAATCGGCCCATCGCCCTCCGATCTCAACGCTGCCGGCGCTGATGAATACGTCGGCCCGGACCTCATAATTCGTCCAGTTCATGTCGCCGAAGAATGTGTTCGGCTTTATCGGGCTGGCCCAGGCCAGGCCCTCTGCCGGAACGATCTGTTTAAGGCATTTTCCGCCGCCGGGCAGGTCGGCCACTTCAAACGTCCCTTTCTGATCGGAGTGATAGCGGGGCATGGAACCGGCCGCATAGCTTTCATACTTCTCGGAATACGGGAATGGAAACGGTTTTGCCGCTGGAATGCTTCTGATCCCTTTCTGCTGCCCGGATGTCGTGGTGATCGAGTAGATCGAGCTGGCCGCCAGATTGATCGTAAAAGACCCGTTGACCGGCGTTATTGACGGCTGTTGAATGAACTGTACGCTCTGATCCGATTTCCAGACCGCCAGCGGACCGGCAGCAAGTCCTCCGGTGATCGAGGCGGAAATACTCGCTGCGGCCTCGGTGACAACAATCATGCTCCAATCGCCGCTGCTCGGATTTCTCAGGGTCACATAAGTGCCGTTTCTGTTGCCGGCGGCGATCTGACCGCAGGCGTTGTCGAGATATTTCCAGCCGATTTCCGTAAACTGGGAGGTATGGGCATAGGCCCATGCCATGGGATTGACCCGGTAGTTTCCGGACCAGGGCGATTCGGCGGCAATGGCGCCATAGCCTTTGAAAAGCAGGCCCGGATACATGGCGTCCAATCCGTACCAGACTTGCGTATTGGTGATCCTGTCGTCGATATAATTGGCATTGACGCCGCGCGCAAAATAGAGCGCGTTCTGCCAGAGATCGCCCCGGTAGCAGTGCATTTCGCCCGACCAGAGGGGTTTTCCCGAGGCCTTGGCCTTGTCGGTCGTGGCCCTCACGCGATAGTCCCAATCGTAATGGTAGCTGATCGCCGACATCAGTCCCGCAAAAGCCGGATCCGTGTCAAAGTCGTTGAATATCAACCAGCATTCCGCGTCATTGTCGGGCCCGGAAAACTTAACATTTGAGAACCCTTCTCTGTCGAGTAATGGTCGCAGCGTGTTGACAATCCAGTACTTGTTATAGCCGCGCTCGTTCTTGGCTGCGCTTATGTAGTCGAGGTCAAACCCGTAGGTGTTCCTGACGCACCTGGCGAAGGACATAAACCATTCAGCGCCTTTGGTGGTAAACACGCCCCCGCACCACGAAGGAATGCACCAGGGAAGGCATTCCGTTGCCAGGTGCGGGTTTCTCTTCTTGCCCTCCCCCAGCAGCCATATCTCATAGCCTCTGTTGACCGGAGCGCCCTTCTCGCCCTCAACGACCGCATGCGACGCTTCGCTGCCGCAGGTGGAATTCTCGCCGCCGCCGATTTCCACCTTGACATGCTGCATTGCCGCGCCGAATTTCGGCTTGAAAAGAAAGTCGAGGATGTCGCTGCGGTACGGCTCCGGGTAGTCGATCAGAAGGTCGCTGGCGCCGCCGGCACTCACCATGCCGATGCCCTGGAACGTGCGGCCCGGGGAATTGCCGTCGACCGCGACAGTGATGCCGGAAATGTTTGACGCCAGAAAAGCGATACACGCAAATGGCCCCATGGATCTCCAAATCATCGGCTCCTCCTTAAATTAGAACAAATCTGCTGGATTTCCAATGTCTCTGAATTTTCCGCCCTTTGCCAGTTCTGCGGAAACGCGCCTGCATTCGCTATAGATTTAACCTATGCCATATCCGCCCCCGGCGCATGCACTCGCGCGTCGAAATATTGTATTTTTCTGCTATCTATCGAAGGAACACCCAAAGATGATCATTGCGCCGGATATCCTGACCCGCACCGCCGAACGCCATGTCGTCTTGTCCGGGGACAGCACTATCCATGCAGGCCACTACCGGACCCGCACGGGCTACGGCATGGTCCGCGAAAAAGGGTCGAACGACTGGCTGCTGATTTATACGGTGCAGGGTGCCGGGAGGATCGGGTGCGGGTCTGATGACTTCGTCATCCGGCCCGGGGACATCATTTCGTGGCCGCAGGGCGTTTTCCAGGATTATCGCACGGAGCCGTCCTGCGGGAGCTGGGAAATCCTCTGGGCGCATTTTATTCCCCGGCCCCACTGGCAGCCGCTGCTCGCATGGCCCCGCCGGCACGGCCTTCCGCTTCTGTCAATCGCCCCGGGAGAAACCAGGAAGCAGGTTATGCGGGTGCTTCGTGAGATGTGCCGGCTTTTTGCCGTCCCGGTGTACGACCATGAAGCGTTTTCCATGAATGCGCTGGAACAGGCGCTCCTCTATTGCGCCCGCGCCAATCCTCTGGGAGCGCATGGCGGCCTTGATTCCCGTGTGATCATGGCGCTGGAGCAGATCGGCGCGCGCCTGGCCGGGCCGCTTTCGGTGCCGCGGCTCGCGCTGGATTGCGGTCTGTCAACTTCGCGCCTGGCGCATCTCTTTCAGGAACAGGTGGGCATGCCGCCGCGGGATTATATCGAACAGGAACGGCTGCGGCGCGCGCGGGAACTGCTTGAAACCTCCGCGCAAACGGTCTCGGAAATCGCCTATGCCGTCGGGTTTTCGTCACCGTCGTATTTTTCACGGCGTTTCACCGCGATCGTCGGCAGCATGCCGCGGGAATATCGGAGGCGGATGCGGGCGTCTCGAATATCGAGCGCATCGTGACATGATCATCTTTGAAGAATCGGCCGATACCGTCCGGCGACCATGCTGTTTCAGGAAATCCTCAACAGCCGCCGCACAGCGGCCCGGTCGCCCGGCTTTGCCACCGATCCCCTGTCGACAAGAATCGGTTGTCCGCGAATGCAGGCGTTTTTGTCGGCGTGCACCGGAATATCGCCGATGAGAACATGGGCGGCAAGATACCCCAGGCGGGCCAGGCCGAAGTCGATTGTCGTTACGGGAAAATGCCTGCATCGGGAGAGATTGTCGAAGGCGATCATTGAGAAGCCCGAGGGAATGCCGATGCCCGCATATTGCGCCCAGAGAAAAAATTCCCGCGCCATCAGGTCGTTGAGCGCAACCAGGGCCGTCACCTGCCGGTCAATCAGAAGCCGCCGCAGAGACGGGGTGTGCTTGACCAGTTGCGCTCCGAGGGATTCGTGCCTGGCCACGCCTCCCCGCGTTTTGGGAATAGCCATAGTGAGCGCGGCGGCGATGTCCGCGGCATAGCGGTTCAGATCAAAATTCTGCCGGGTATACTGCCAGAACGGCTCTGTCTGTTCGATATCCAAAATCGCCGGGGAAGGCGTCATGCCGCGCGCCGCCTCTTTCAGCCGGTCACAACGCTGCGGGACCCAGCGGGCCAGCTCCGAGGTGAACCACGGCATGCCGATGCGCGTGTGGCCCGCGGCGGCGAGCGTCTCCAGCGCCAGGCGGCACGCGGCCTGTTCATCGGGATGGCACCGGACAAGCGCTTTTTTTCCGCGCGCAGCGAATTGTGCCGCCCATTCGCCCTGCGCATCGTTGTGGTCGAAATGGATGATGGGTTTCCCCAGTGTCAGGAGGCGGTCGATGCAGGCGGCCGATGACGGGTCGATCCCCATGCCGGAATAGAACAGCGCCCCGAGATAGGAATCGCCGAGCGACTTGACATACGCGGCTATCTCATCAAATCCCGACAGGATCGGAAGCTCATCGGCGGCCTGCGCTTCCGAGGCCTTGTCGATATAGGCAAGAGTCAACATGATCCCGCGGTGCTGCAATTCGGTGGTAAAAGCGTGGGCAAAAGGGGCCACATAACCTTCCTCGTAAAACGGGCCCCACTCCCTGCTGAACGGGAACAACAGCAGCACTATCGGTCGGCGCGCCGCGGCGGCGGGAAACGCGGACGATGGCGCATTGCCCACGATCCACTGTTTGCCCCGCTTATGGATCAATCCATCATTCCGGAGCCGCGCGCAGGCGGCCGCGACCGTGTTCGGCGAAATGTGTTCGCTGATTTTAAAGTAGTCGACCTTGGGCAGGGGCTGCCCTGCGACATAGGTGCCGTCGGTGATCCTGCTTCTGAGAGTTTCGAAGAACCGCATTTCGGACGCATCAGCGGGGGGCGAACCGGCATTTCGGGCCAGTCGTATGCGCGATCCGCGCGTGCATATCAGAAGGCCTTCCTCGGCCAGCGCCCTGACCGCTTTCCACATGGTGCGCGCAGACACTTTCCATTGCGCGGCAAGGCCGGCGATGGTCAGCGGTTCCGCGAGTGCTCCGCGCCGCACGGAATGCCGAAGCTCATCGGCCAGATGCGGCCAGATTGGCGCGCGTCCTCTGGACCTGATTTTCATGATTCTCCCTCCCCAATGAACCCCGGTTGCTGCTCCCTGAAACCGGCCGGAATCATTAAAGCTATAATGCAAAAGTACGATATTAAAAAATATAATTCCCGGTTGTTCCACGAGATAGATTTTTCACCATCTTCTTTCCCATGTTTCAGCGGAGGATTTGCCGGCAATCCTGCCCCGGACAACAATGGCGATGCCCGGCAATCGCCATTCTCAAGACCGGGTCGAATACTTCGATTGCCGGGCTGGGCGCAAATCATTTTTACCGGCCAGTACTTTTAATTCATGGGTTCCTCGCGGAATCGGTTCCGCGGGGACGACAATACCACTCAAGGGGAAAAGAATGAAGCATTCAGTTCGTCCCGTTGTCAACTCCGGCGTGGCCCTTGGCGGACTCGGCACCGGCACCGTTGAGATCCGCGCCGACGGTCTTTTTCACAATTGGCAGATTTTCAACAATCCGCCATGGACGTCGCTCATACCCGGGAGCCGCAGGCAGGACAATACCCGCGTTGGAGGAAAAGTCGACGTTAAGCGGGAGCCGATGGACCATCGCGGCCTTGTTTTCCTTTTATGGGCAAGGCGCGCCGGCGAAACCGTTGCTCATCTCCGGCTTCTTGCGCTTGATAACAACCCGCTCGATACAAACCGGTTCTATATCCCGTTTTTGCGCACGCCGAAGCAGATCGACTATTTCGGCGAATTCCCCGTTGCCAGGCTCCATTACAAGGAGCTGGGAATTCCCCTTGAGGTGACCGCACGGTTCGCATCGTCGTTCATCCCCTCCGACACGCAACGCTCTGCGATACCGGGGTTTTACGCGGATTTTTCGGTGGCCGCGCAGGACCGCCGATCGTGGGAGGTCTCGATCACGGCGATTATGACAAATGCGACGGGGTTCGAAAGCCCGGATTCTCCAAAACGCAACACCCTCAGGGATGGCGGGAACTTCGCGGCGATCGTCATGGACGCGCCGGACGCGGCGCCCGATGATCCGGCAACAGGGACCATGGCGCTTGCGGCCGAAGGGAAGAATGTTACGTTTTGCGCGGGATACTGCTGGACCAATCCGCATTGGGGGACCGCCGACCGCCGCTACCTGTTTACCGATCTTTACGCATCCGGAAAACTTCCGGACTGGCCGCATGGAAATCAGCCGCCCCGCTTTTCCTCAAAGCTCCGGCTTAATGAGTTGTCGGACGATCAGCGCGCCGCATTCGAAAAAGCGTGCGCGGAGCATTACGATATCAGCCGGTGGGAATATTTTAAAAAGCACAGCCGGCCTGAACCGAGCGGAATTCAGCACGGACACTTTGCCGACGCTACGCGGGACCCGCGCGCCGATCTTCTCGATCGGCAATATGGGGCCGGCCCGCGCTGGGAAGGTTCGCTCTGTTTGCATGGGCCGGTCCGGATGGCAAAAACGTTTGAAGCGCGTTTCGCCGTGGGCTGGCATTTTCCCAACCATATCGTTTTTGATTCCGAGACCGGCGATGCGCCGCGCCGGATGAACATGGGGCATGAGTATGCCGCGCGGTTTTGCGACGCCGGCGAAGTGGTCGCGCATCTTTTGACAAAAAGGAACGAGCTCTTCGGCCCCACGCTTCGGTTCCACGACGCCCTGTATCGTTCGACGCTGCCCGCAACCGTCATCGACCAGATCTCCGCCCAGCTTGCCACACTGCCGCGCTGTTCGTGGTGGACAAGCGAGAACGGGTTCGGCATCTGGGAAGGCCTGGGGTGCTGCGGCGTGCACACCACGGATGTCGCCTATGCCGGGTCGATACCGATTCCCCTGCTGTTTCCCGACCTTTCACGGCATCAACTTGATCTTACGCGAAAATTCCAGCGCCAGGACGGTCGCGTTCCCCATCTGTTTCCAGCGAGCTTTTCCCATCCGAACGACGCCTGGTACCGCACCGATATGATGGCGCAATACGTCCTCATGGTGTACCGGGACTATTGCTGGACGGGTAATGTCGAATTTGTCAAGGTATTCTATCCGAGCTGCGCAAAGGCCATGCGCTGCATGGCGGCAACCGACGCCGACGGCAACGGGCTGCCGGACGCGGGCGGCGCCGACACCACCTACGACACCTGGGGAATGTTCGGCACCACGGCATTCATGAGCGGCCTGTTTTTGTCCGCCGTTTCCGCGCTTGAAAAAATGGCGGTCCTTGCCGGTGATACCGAGACGGCCCTGTGGGCCGGCGCAGCGTTTGCGCGCGGAAAAAAATCCCTGGAGCGCGAGCTCTGGAACGGCGACTATCTGCGGCTGTGGCACCGAATTCCGGATGCCGCGACCGACGAAGGCTGCATGGCCGACCAGTTCGCGGGATACTGGTATTCGGTCATGCTCGGGTTGGCGCCGCATCTCGATCCTGTAAAAACGCGTCGGGCGCTCAAGAGCGTCATGACCCATAATTTCATCCCCGGGCGAGGACTCATCAACGGCGCCTATCCTGCGGGGCAGACGCCGCCGCACCAGTACTTCTCCAATTACATGCCCGATGGCGTGTGGACGGGCATCGAGTACTCCGTGGCATCTCTCCTGCTGTACCTGGGCATGGACAAAGAGGCCGCTCAGATTCTCAACGACGTCTTCGATCGCTATGCCGCTTCGGGCGGCATCTGGCGTCACGATGAATGCGGGACCTATTACTACCGGCCCCTCTCGGTCTGGTCCGTGCTTATGGGATATCAGAAGTTCCGGTACGATGCGGCGGCAAAGGCATTGACAATTGCAACTGCCGGGAAACAGCATGCCTCGGTTGTGGCATTGGGGACCGGATGGGGAACATTCAAGCGGTCCGCGGGATTGATTCATCTGAGCGGAGAGTACGGGGAGATCACGCTGAAAACATTCTCCGTCTACGGGAAAGGCATCAGGCGATGCCGGGTGACACTGACGGGAAACAAGGCGGTTCCATGCCCGGCAATCGAATACGACGGAGATACTGTTCGCATGGTGTTTAAGCGGAACGTGACCATTAAGGCGGGACAGACGCTGACGGTCCGCCTGGGATAGCGGGAATTCGCAAGGCGCGGCATTACCGCGTTTTGCCCCGTGATCAAGGGTCCGAGGCAGCTCGCGGGTCCTTAATCCGCGCAAGATGGTATCCGGCATTCAGCATTCCTTGCAGCAGACCAAAGCAGGCGCATGATCGGACATCATCCTGCATTTCATTTGCGTATTTATGCAAATGTATGATAGTAAAAAATAGGCATATTCAATTCAGGCCTGGATAGATTTAGCCACAAGGGGATCAGGATCTTTCATGGCCCGCATCCGGGCCCGCAGCCTTCCAGACCGAGTGACAAGGTGATTCAATGGGGGGCGCTCTTTTCCGCCGACAATCCACACTTTAAGGGGGGGAGCCATGAAAAAGATGATGCTGATGATGGTCGCCGGGTTTATGGCTGGAGCGCTCTTTTCCGCGCATGCGTATGTCGCAAAAAATTTCAATGCCAGGTCGGTATCGGTGCAGTTCCGTTTTACGAAATGGTTCTACGACGGCAGCCAGGGCGCCTGCTGCGAGTGCTCTGAAGACCAGGCGTATGACGGATCGATCCGCGTCTTTACGATTCAGAATGGCCAGGTCAATTTTGTCGATACTATTTACACAAGAGAGCAGGGGCTCGCCCAGTATCCGACGTTTGACCTGACCGGCAAGAGAATCGCATTCTTTCGCAAGGACATCGGACCCCAGGGGCCCAATGGCGCGGGAAGCTGCGTGACGAAAAATGA
>Ga0315289_10004862_pt1 | contig 19981 bp, 23 predicted proteins | sample YL17G11_40_MG_FD_203452 | JGI IMG/M metagenome (GOLD analysis project Ga0315289, IMG submission 203452) | Sediment microbial communities from Yellowstone Lake, YNP, Wyoming, USA - YL17G11_40 | ecosystem: Environmental > Aquatic > Freshwater > Lake > Sediment | place: USA: Wyoming | collected... | reverse complement strand
TGACATAATAGTAATCACTGGCAAAGGTTGTGAGCCGTCAATTTGTGTGGCTGGCGGTAAAAGAATCCCTTGGGACGACAGAAAAGTAGTCAAGGAAGAGTTTAGAAATATAACACGTTTTTCACGGCCGTAGAAAATGTGTTATATCGATTTTATGAAAAAATACGAAATTTTAGAACATAAAGCCGATTTAAAAATAAGAGCTTTTGGAAAAACAAAAGAAGAACTTTTTTTGAATATGCTTTTGGGAATGAAAGAAAGTCAAAAAGCTGAAGTTGTACCAGAAAAAGTTAAAAGGGAAATTAAAATAAAAGCTCTTAATCTAGAAATTCTTTTGGTAGATTTTTTGAGTGAAGTTTTGTATTTAATTCAAGTCAATAAAGAAATTTATAATAGTGTAAAGTTTAAAAAATTTACTGACCCTTCGACCGGCTCAGGGCAAGCCGAAATTGAAGGAGAGTTGATTGGACAAAAAGTGGAAAGATTTGGCGAAGACATAAAAGCAGTTACTTATCATGGGTTGGAGATTCGTCAAAGAAAAGACGGAACCTGGGAAGCAACTGTTTTATTTGATATCTAGACTTACGCATCTACTTTTCATAAAATATATTGGACGACAAACCAGATGACGCTAAAAAAGCGTTTTTTAATTGATTTCTAAACCAAAATAAGTTAAAATGGATATATGATTTCGAAAAAAGACTTCAAGAAAATTTCTGATTGGCTTTGGGAAATTCCGAAAAGTTTTAGAGCTGATATGCGGGTCCCAGCCCGGGCTTATGTTTCAGAAAAAATGTTAGAGGAAATATTTAGAGATGAATCAATTCCACAATTAATAAATGGATGTACCCTGCCTGGAATAGTGAAATATGGGATAGCAATGCCAGATTGTCACGAAGGTTACAGTGTGCCAATAGGGTTCGTTGGAGCAATAAGGACCTCAGATGGAATTATTTCGCCAGGGGCTTGTGGATTCGACATAAATTGCGGAATGAAATTGTTAAAATCGGAATATTCTGAAAAGGAAATTAAACCTTATTTAGATAAATTAACAACAGAAATTCAAAAAGAAGTGCCCTCGGGTTTGGGTAGAGGAAGACAGGTTAAATTGGATATCTCGGCAATTGACCGCATTTTAGAGGGAGGAGTTCAAAGTTTGGTACAACAAGGTTATGGCGAAAAAGAAGACGTTGAAAACTGTGAAGCGGGAGGCAGATTGGAATGGGCGGAGGCAGAAGCAGTTTCTTCCTATGCAAAAAATAGGGGGAGAGACCAAGTTGGGACTCTCGGCTCGGGCAATCATTTTTTAGAAGCCCAGAAAGTGGCTGAAATTTTTGATGAGAAAGTAGCCGAAGTTTTCGGGCTATTTAAAGATCAAATTGTAATTATGATCCATACGGGTTCGCGTGGTCTAGGTCATCAGGTTTGCACAGATTACTTAAGAACAATGATTCCGGCAATGCAAAGATATGGAATAAAAGTTCCAGATAGAGAATTTGCCTGCGTTCCTTTTAACTCGCCAGAAGGTCAAAGATATTTTGCCGCTATGGCTTCTGCCGCAAATTATGCTTGGGCTAATCGCCAAATGATTGCCCATTTTATTAGGAAGGCTTGGAAATCAGTTCTAGGAGAAAAATCCTCTCCCTTGGTTGCTCTTTATGATGTTGCCCACAATATTATTAAAAAGGAAAAATATATTATTAATGGAAAAGAAACCGAAGTTGCCGTACACAGAAAAGGAGCAACAAGGGCTTTCCCACCTGGCCATTCAGAAATCCCAAGAAAATATCAGGAAGTTGGTCAGCCTGTTTTAATTCCTGGAAGTATGGGAACTGCCTCATATGTTTTAGTTGGTCAAAAAGAAGGGGAGGAAGCCTTCTATTCAACCTGTCATGGCGCAGGCCGTACCATGTCTCGGCACGAGGCAATAAGACGGGTCTCCGGAGAAGAAGTGATAAAAAATTTAGAATCAAAAGGAATTATCGTCAAATGTTGGAGTTTAAGAGGTATTGCCGAGGAGGCACCGATGGCTTATAAAGACATTGACAGCATTGTTAATGTGGTTCATAATGCGGGATTATCAAAAAAAGTGGTTAAATTAGTGCCCTTAGCGGTGATAAAAGGTGAATAGATAAAAAATTTAAATTGTAAAATGCGAAATTACAATTCAAAATTTAAAAATTTTTTTCATGAAAAAGATGTTACCGAAAAGTTTACGGAAATATATTCGTTTAGAGAAGGCGCGAATTCGGCGGGAAGTTTTGGATTTGAAAGAGCAAGAAAAACAAATCCAACAGTTATACCAAAGATTTTTTAAAAATTCGTATATTCGTAAAAATTCGTAATTCGTAGGATTATGAAAATACAAGAAATTTACAAACTAGCGATAAATAAAGGAATCGAGGCCGATTTTCGAGGAAAGAAAGCCATCGAAAAAATTTTGAAAAGAAAAAGAGAAAAATACGAGAAGTTGCCAGAGGAGGAGAAAAGAGATTTTGATATCGAGGCTTTAGAAAATCCCTATTTGGATTCTAGAATTTTAAATATAGCCAAAGATAAAGAAATAAAAAAAGTTTTGGTTGGTATTGATATTGAACCTGCTGAAATTTTAATGGCAAAGGAAATTGGCGGAGTTGATTTAATAATCTCTCATCATCCTTTGGGTAAGGGTCTAGCTCACCTATCCGATGTGATGGAGCTCCAATGCGATGTTTTAAATTATTATGGAGTACCAATAAATGTCGCTGAAGGATTAATGAAAGAGAGAATTTCAGAAGTGGCGCGGGGAATGAATAGATATAATCATCAGAGAACAGTTGATGCAGCAAAAATCTTAGAATTTAATTTAATATGCCTCCATACGGCGACTGATAATTTGTCGGCAAAATTTTTAAAAGAAAAAATTGAGAAAGAGGACAGTTTAATGAGGCTGGAAGATTTAATAAATCTTTTGAGAGAAATTCCTGAGTATCAGGAGGCGACACAAATTGGAGCTGGTCCTAAAATTTATGTTGGAGATAAAGAAAGAAGATGTGGCAAAATTGCCGTAACTGAAGTTACCGGAGGGACAGAGGGTTCTCCCAAGATTTATGAAAAAATGGCAATAGCTGGAATTGGAACGATAATCGGGATGCATATGGAAGAAGAACACAAAAAAGAAGCCGAAGCAGCAAATGTTAATGTTGTTATCGCCGGGCATATAAGTAGTGATTCCCTGGGAATAAATTTATTTTTAGATGAATTAGCAAAAAGAGGAATAGAAATAATTCCCTGCTCCGGATTAATTCGAGTTCCCCGAGTTAAACAATAACTACGCAGTCCGGCTACGTAGTAAAGGAAACTGGTTTAAAAACCAGTTTTTGCTTGTATATAAAAATATAAATTCTATGATGATTCTTGTGAAAATAATACCCATAAGAATCGTCCCCTACACTCAAACCCTTGGAGAAAGTTGTTTAGTAGCCTGTTTTTTGATGCTTTTGGGAGTTTATCGAGATTTAAAGTTTAATTCTTCTTTAGAACAGGAATTATGTTTTAAAGGCTTGAGACAATGTAAAGAGTATTACATTGTTGGAATTGCCAAATCGCTGTATAGAAAATTTAACCCCCCCTTTTTAATTTGCGCCGATAATAAATGGTTTGCCAAAAAGATTAAAGGTTGTCTTAAAGAAAAAAATATTTTGGTTTTTCATCAAAAAATTAACCCGGAGTTAATAGACACCACTCTTCTAGAAAAAGGAAAAATGCCGATCGTATGTATAGATAGCTATTGGATAGGAACAAATTATCATGCGCCCCACTTTATAATTATTGAGAAAAAGCTCAAGAAATACGCTATTATTGATCCCTGGTTTGGTAGAAGGCGATATCTATCCAGAGAGCAATTTTCTAAAGCTATAATAAGTTTAAAAACTCGTCGGTTGAAATACTGTCAATTAATAATCGCCTTCCAAAATTAACCTTGACCGAGAAACAAAAACTGACTTCTGGCCAGTTTTTTGATAAAATTTAAATATGAGAACGGGAATCGCCACAGTTCCATTAGATTATGGCAAGTGTCCTTATTGGTTATTTGAGAGGATGAAAAGGCTATCCAGGGGAATAATTTTAGCTATAGCAGAAGAATTCGGGATAGAGGAAATTTTAAGAAGATTATCCGATCCGATTTGGTTTCAAAGTCTAGGATGTGTAATAGGATTTGACTATAATTCTTCGGGTCTTACTACCACTACTTTAGGCGCCCTAAAAGAGGGACTCAGAGGATTAGAAAATGAGTTAGGAATTTTTATCTGTGGTGGAAAGGGAAAAACTTCAAGAAAAACCCCAGAGCAAATTCAAAGATGGGGGGAATTTTTGGATTGGCCGATGGAAAAAATTGATAAACTGGTTTATGCCAGCAAAATTTCAGCCAAGGTAGACTCAAATTTAATTCAGGCCGGATATCAAATTTATCATCATAATTTTATTTTTACAAATTCCGGAAAATGGAATGTAATTCAGCAGGGGATGAATATTGAATCTCAAACCGCCAGAAGATATCACTGGCTTTCATCAAGTGTTAAAGATTTCACCGAAGAGCCTCACAGCGGAATAATTACTGATGTGAAAGTCAAACCCTTGAATTTAGTTGCTAAAGAAAGTCGAGAGAATAAAGAAATTTCAACTGAGCTAGTAAAAGAAGAACCAAAGACATTTTTAAAAGACATTCAATTGATTTCAGAAAAATCGGATTCCTTAATAAAACAAAAAAGATTGCCTGGGTTTTGCGAGATGGAATTAAAAAATGTTGAATTCCACCACCATCCGGTAGAAAAGGAAAAATTTGATTTAAAAAGATTAAAAAAAACAATTGAAAAAGTTCATTTTCTTGAGCCAAAAAATTTTGAGGAATTATTAGCCACGAAAGGAGTGGGCCCAAAAACAATTAGGGCATTATCTCTGGTTTCAGAAGTAATCTACGGAGCCAAACCTTCTTATGAAGATCCGGCGAGGTATTCCTTTTCTCACGGAGGCAAGGACGGAACTCCCTATTTTCCAAGACCCAAGGAGATGGATTTAACCATAGAAATTTTAGAAAGAGGTATTAAAAAAGCAAAAATTTCAGATAAAGAGAAAACTGAAGCTCAAGGAAGGTTAGCTTCCTTTCGCCCTTCGCTAGCGCTCGGAACTCAAAGAAGATTAACTTCTTTTCGACCTTCGCTTCGCTCGGTGCCCCCAAAAGGCTGATTAAAAGTCGAAAATAATAGGAAAAAAATAAATGAACTGGAAAATTTTTATTATTGAGGCTTTTTTATTTTCTTTGACTTTAAGTTTAGGAATTGTCACCGCTTTTAGATTAAATAAAATTTTTGTAACTCAAAAAATTAAAATACCTCAAATTTCTTTTGGGGAATTTATTTTAAATTTTCTTTTAGCCACTTTATTTATTCTCCTTATTGTACGCTTAGTAAACTTTAAAAAAGGAAAAGAATTGTTTTTTAAAACTCTCTTTATTTTGGCGGTTTTTTTAGGAGGACTACTTTGCCTCGAAGCTTGGACAGAAGAACCACTTCCTTTAATTATTATTGCCATTTTGATTTTTTGGTGGCTAAAATTTCCTTCGGTTCTAAATCAAGACATTTTAATTGTTTTGGGAATAGCCGGAGTGGGGGGTATTTTAGGATTAGCTCTTTCATCGGAAATTATTATTGTGGTTTTAATAATTTTTTCAATTTATGACTGGATTTCAGTTTACAAAACAAAACATATGGTCAAAATGGCAAAAGAGATGATGGAAAGCCGAGCGATTTTGGCTTTAGTTATCCCACCAAGTTTTTTCGGTTTTAAAGAAAGCTTAAGAGAAGTTCAACCCGGAGGAAAATTCTTAGTCTTGGGCGGTGGCGACGTGGTCTTTCCCCTGCTTTTTTGTGTTTCTGTAATCTCTCAAGGAATTTTAAGCACCCTAATTGTTGCCATGTTTTCTTTAATAGGTCTTTTTACGAGCTTTTATTTCTTTATTAATCAAAAAATCCGCCAACCAATTCCAGCTCTTCCCCCAATTGCTTTCTGGACTATAATTGGCTATCTTCTTACCAAGATTTTATGAATAAAAAAATTGAATTAGAAAAATTAAATCAAAAAATTAGAAGTTGTAAAAAATGTTCTTTATGGAAAACGAGGATAAATACCGTTTCTGGTAAAGGACCAGACAATGTAAAGATAATGATTATTTCCGAAGCTCCGGGACGAGAGGAAGATTTAAGGGGACTTCCGTTCGTGGGAAGAGCTGGGAAATTACTCGATAAGCTTCTCACCTTTGCGGGTTTGAATCGGGAGGCAATTTATATTACCAATGTTATAAAATGTCGGCCGCCGAAAAATCGGAAGCCGAAAAAAGAAGAAATCGAAGCTTGCTTACCTTATTTAAGAAAGCAAATTGAGATTATTAATCCTCAAAAGTTTATTTTATTAGGCGAAGTTGCTTTTTCAATATTTTTTCCAAAAGAAAAACTCAGAAATTTTAGAGGTAAAGGGGTTCAAAAAGAGGGTAAAGAGTATTTTATTACTTATCACCCAGCCGCTGGACTAAGATTTCCGAAAATCAGAAAAATTTTAGAAAGAGATTTCAAAAAATTAAAGACTACTTTTTTACCATCAAAACGTCTTGCGAAATTTCTTTAAAACCCATCCTTTTCCAAAATTTTAAGGCAGGATTTTTGGCATTTACTCCTAAATATAGTGGTCTTTTATTTTTTGTGGCAAAAGCGAATAATTTTTTTCCAATTCCTTTACCTTGATATTCTTTTTTAATCATCATGTTGTTTACCCAGAAATTTCCCAAATGCTTCTCTAAAATAATGAAACCCGCTATTTCCTTTTCAATTTCAGCCACAAAAATCTCAAAAGGTTTTTGGAATTTATTTTTCAAATCAGATATCATACTTTTGATAAAAATCTCTTTTGAATAAAAAGGAACAGCGGTCGAGGCATAATAGGGGTCGGCAAATTGTTGGGCAGAATAAAAATTGTCCATTCCGGGATATCGGCGATGAAAAGTGACTTTAATAATTTCAATAATTTTTGACAAATCTTTTTTGGTTGCTCGGCGAATCTTCATAAAATTAGAACTTTTTTACCATATAACTTTCACTTAAATTATATCCCATTTTTTTAAAATAATCTCTTACTCCCACTCCGGAAATGACTGCTATTTTCTTTAAGCCGAACCCTTTTTTAGTTATTTTTTCTGCTTCTTTTATTAGTTTTTTTCCTAGACCTCGATGTTGGGGAGCCATTTTTTTCTTTCCAATTGAAACAAGCTGTCCAAGGGTTTGAACCTCACGAACTATAGTCGTTCCCTGAAGTACCGGAAGAAAGTGTTTTTGAGGGGCAACTCTTAATCTTAAAAAACTAAAAAGTTTTGTTCGATTCTTATTTTCAAAACTCAAAAATATTTCTTTTCCACCAGAAGCTTCATAATCCTGACGAAAAAAATATAATTTTTCTTTAGGCGTATAGTTTTCTCTGATTTCTCGGCATCTAATACATTTACATTTCCAGTCTGGGGCCCGCTTCAGCGGGAGGGTGGTCGGGACGCGAGAGCTTCCCGCATAGCGGGAGCTCCCGTCCTTGGGTGGGTTGTAGTCTTTTTCCATTTCTTTTAAAATAATTTGTCGTAAGTTTGAAATTTTAGCGCCACCCGCAATAATATATTGCGAGGGAATATCGCGAGTTATTCTTTGAATTCTGACATAATAGGGGATTCTCTTTTTAATTTTTTTAATTAAATTAATTAATTTTTCTTTGGTGTAAGGTTTGTATTTTCCTTGTTTCCACCAGCGATATAGGGTAGCTTCTTTTACTAAGGCGCAGGGATAAATTTTCAGATAATCCGGTTGAAAATCAGAATTATTAAATAACTCCTCAAACATTTTTTCATCTCTTTTTAAATTAGAGCCGGGCAAATTCGGCATCATTTGATAACAAATCTTTATACCCGCATCTTTTAAAAGTTTAGTTGCCAAAATTGTTTCTTTTACTCCATGCCCCCTTAAATTTAGTTTCAAAACATCATCATAAATACTTTGAACCCCCAATTCCACTCTCGTTACCCCCAATCCTCTTAATCTTTTTATTTCTTCTTCATTAATAAAATCCGGCCTTGTCTCCACCGAAATCCCAACTATTCTATGTTTAGCTTTTTCATTTAATTTTTGAGAGTTTCCCAAATTTTTACTAAATTTTTCATTACAGGCGTCAAAACATCTTTTTATAAACCAACTCTGATATTTTGTAGGATAATATGACCATGTCCCTCCAATTATCCTCAAATCAATTTTATCTGTCGGATGTCCTTCATTTTCTAGCATTTCAATTCTCTTTTTGACCTGTAAAGAAGGACCATACTTTAATCTTTTAGCTCTTTCTACGGCTGGTTCTCCTGATAAATAACTTTTAGGGACTCCCTTTTCAGTGGGACAATAAAGACATTTTCCCGGACAAGGATAGGGTTTAGTTAAAACCGAAACATTAACAATACCCGAAAGGGAACGAACTGGCCGAGTTCTCAATAAAATTTCAATTTTATCACTTTTTTTTATTCTTTTATTTTTCACCAATTCGTGATAGGCTTTTAATAGCTGAATATTGCTCGAACAAGGAATTTTATACCTTTTTGCCATTTTTCTTTTGAAAGAAGCCAAATCAGCCGAATTCCTAAGTCGGCACCTCATTAATTGTTTAACTATTGACTCTTTTAGAGACATATGGATTTAGATTATGCTAAATATCTTTTAGAGAAGACTCGTCAAGATTATAACCTACTTGCTGCTGATTTTTCAAGGACTCGCCAGTTTACCTGGGATATTGAGCCCTTATCCAAATATGTTTTCCAGGAGGATAAAGTTTTGGATTTAGGCTGTGGTAATGGTAGATTATTAGAAATATTTAAAGGAATGGAAATTGATTATTTTGGCTTAGATTTTTCTGAAAAATTGATTGAAATCGCCCAAAGGAAATATCCCCAAAATAAATTTATAGTTGGAGATGTTTTAAACTTACCATTTCCCAATAATTTTTTTGACCGAGTTTTTGCTATTAGATTTTTACACCATATTCCCTCAAAAGAATTTAGAAATCAGGCATTAAAAGAAATAAAAAGAGTTTTAAAGCCAAAAGGAACTTTAATTTTAACTGTTTGGAATGTTTGGGGTTCAAAATATAAAATAAATGTATTGCGAATGGTAAAAAATTGCTTTTTGAAGATTATCGGAAAGTCAAAATTGGACTTTGGAGATGCACTTATACCTTGGTGGAAAATGAATACAGCTACCCTACGTTATTTTCATTTTTTTACTAAAAGGGAATTGAAAAAAATAGTTGAAAAAAACAATTTTGAAGTAGACAAAATTTGGACCTCACAATTTAATGGTCATTCTGATATATATTTGGTAGCCCAGGAATGATTAATTTACCCGTGCCCTTATAGCTCAACCGGATACCCCACACCTTTATGTCCCCGTGGTTCAATTGGATAGAACGTCTCCCTCCGGAGGAGAAGATTGGCTGTTCGAGTCAGCCCGGGGACACAAATAAAAGGTGCGGGCGGAGGTCAGTGTCTCCGTTCGAGTCGGAGTAAGGACACATCCTGAAAAACTTGACAATAATTTATACTAAATTAAAATTAATATTGAGGGGGACAAGATTTTTCTTGTAGGGCAACAGTTTTTGTTGTAGGAGGCGAAAGGATATCTATAGTATGCCCAAACTAAGTTTAAACTATGCTAAGTACGGCAAGAACTGTTTCCCCTCATTAAAAAAGAGGACTTAAGTCCTCTTTTTTAGTTTGGAAAAATTTGCTAAAGTAAAGGTATGAAATATAAAATTGCCGTTTCAGGAGCTGCCAGAGTAAGTCACTGTTGTAAGAAAATTGAAGAAATCTCAAAAGAGGTTGGCAGGGAAATTGCCCGTCAAAAATGTATCTTAATTACCGGAGCAACCACCGGCGTACCTTATTTTGCTGCCCAGGGCTGTAAAGAAGCAGGCGGTTTTAATGTTGGTTTCTCTCCGGCCACCTCTGAAGCTGCTCATTTGAAAACTTATAAATTACCGCTTGACCCTTTTAATGTAATGGTTTACACGGGCGCTGATTATGTGGGCCGTAATGTGATTATGACCAAGTCGGTAGATGGGGTAATTATTATTTGCGGCAGAATGGGAACTTTGCACGAATTTGTCACTGCTTTTGAAATTCAAAAACCAATTGGAGTTTTAGAAGGCACGGGCGGAACAGCCGATAAAATAAGACAGATTGCTACCGGTCCCTATCGGGGAATAAAAAAGGTTATTTACGAAAAAAATCCTAAAAAATTGGTTGAAAAATTAATCGAATTAATTAAAAAAGAGAAAAAAATAAACGCTAAATATCAAAGGTCGACCCGTTCGACAAGCTCAGGGTTGATGCTGAGCCGTGTCGAAGCATCGAAAAAATAAATAAATTTAAATTTCAAAATATGGAAGAAATTCCTCTTCCCAAAGAAGGAACGTTAATAGGTAAAGTCACCCATTATTTCGGAAAAATCGGGGTGGCTGTCATTGAGCTTTCTGACACCCTAAAGGTGGGAGACGCCATCAGAATAGTTGGGGGAGCAACTGATTTTTCACAGCCGGTTGACTCAATGGAAGTTGAACACGAAAAAGTAGAAGTTGGTAAACCCGGAGATTCAGTAGGCTTAAAAGTTGGTCAAAAAGTAAGGGAAGGTTATAAGGTCTATAAAGTCTAAATTTTCACCCTAAACCTTATGGAAATTGAAATTATCTGCCAGCTCCTTTTGGCTACCTTTTTAGGTGCTTTAATTGGTTTGGAAAGAGAATATAAAAAAAAAGGAGCCGGACTTCAAACTTTTAGTTTAGTGGCTTTGGGAGCTTGTCTTTTGACGGTAATTACTTTGCAATTTGGTTCTTTTAACCCTGCTATAATCCAAGCCATAGCTATTGGAATTGGTTTTATCGGGGCAGGAGTAATTTTTCGTCAACCTTCAGGAGCTATAGGATTGACAACAGCTGCCGGTCTTTGGACAACAGCTGCTATTGGAATAGCAACTGGCACTGGTCTGTATTTTTTAGCCATTTTCACCACCCTTTTAGTCCTTTTAGTCCTTTCTGGCCTCGGGCTTTTAGAAGAAAAAATTTTTCAAAAAGAGCAATGAAATTTGTAGCTGATTTTCACCTTCACAGCAAATATTCACGTGCGACGAGCCGGGCTATGGATTTGGAAAATCTGGATAAGTGGGCGAAGATTAAAGGAATTAAAGTTTTGGGAGTTGGAGATTTTACCCATCCTGAATGGCTTAAAAACCTGAAAGAAAAATTAACGTCTACAGAAACTGGGCTTTTTCGATTAAAATCAACGAAACTCGGCAACGTTGAGGAAACCCGGTTTATTTTAACTACCGAAATAAGTTGTATTTACTCTAAAAGGGGAAGAATTAGAAAAATTCATACAATTATTTTTGCTCCTTCCTTTGAAGTGGTTGAAAAAATTAATGCGCATTTAGGCTGGATTGGAAATTTAGCTGCCGATGGAAGGCCAATTTTAGGACTGGATGCTAAAGAGTTAGCCAAAATTGTTTTAAATATTTCTCAAAATTGCTTAGTTGTCCCAGCGCATCTTTACACCCCTTGGTTCAGCCTTTTTGGCTCTCGTTCTGGCTTTGATTCAATTGAAGAGTGTTTCGAAGATTACTCAAAATACATCTTTACGGGGGAAACCGGTTTAAGTTCGGACCCTCCAATGAGTTGGCGAAATTCAACTTTAGATAAAATCACTTTAATAAGTAATTCAGACGCTCATTCGCCATCTAAAATAGGAAGAGAAGCTAATGTTTTTGATACCGAAATTAGTTACCCGGCAATAATTGGGGCAATAAAAGAAAAAAATCCTCAAAAATTTTTATATACAATTGAATTTTTTCCTGAAGAAGGCAAATATCATTATGATGGCCATCGCCTTTGCGGGATTTCTTTATCGCCTCAAGAATCTAAAAAATATAACAATATCTGCCCAAATTGTGGAAGACCATTAACGATTGGAGTTTTGAATCGAGTTGAGCAATTAGCCGATAGGCCAAATGGATTTAAACCAGAAAATGTCATTCCCTTTAAAAGTTTAATTCCATTGGAAGAAATCATTGCTGATGTAATTGGCCAGGGTACGGGGACAGTAGGAGTTGATAAAGAATATAAAAATTTGATTGAAAAATTTGGCAATGAATTTTCAGTCTTAATTGATATTCCTCGCCAGGAATTAGAAGTCGTCACTTCGCCAGAAATTACTGAAGGTATAATCAGAGTCAGGGAAGGAAAAGTTTTCATTGAGCCTGGCTATGACGGAGTTTATGGGAAAATCAGAATTTTTTCTAAGGGAGAACAAAAAATCCCCTCTCATCAGGGTACTCTTTTTTGAATTTTTAATTTATAACTATGAAAAGCGTTTTAAAAATAATTAAAGAAAGAAGAAGTATTAGAGAGTTCAAGAAAAAAGAAATTCCTGAAGAAGTGATTGATAAACTAATTGAGGCCTTAATTTGGGCGCCATCAGCCGGAAATTTACAGACAAGAAAATTCTATTTTATTTTTAATCAAAAAATAAAAGAGAGATTAGTTGAGGAAGCTTTTGTTCAAAGTTTTATTATTGAGGCCCCTTTAGTTGTAATAGGCTGTCAAGGCGAAGAAATTGCCAGGCGCTACGGAGAAAGAGGAAAAAATCTCTACTCAATTTGTGATGTAGCAGCTAGTATTCAAAATTTAATGCTACTTGCTTATGAACAGGGACTAGGAAGCGTCTGGATTGGCAGATTTGATGAAAAAATAGTTTCAAAAATTTTAAATTTACCAGAAAGCCTTAGGCCGATTGTTATCGTACCAGTTGGTTACCCAGCTGAAAAACCACTGGCCCCGCCTCGGGTTTCAAAAAAAGAAGCAGTAGAATTTATTAAATAGCCCTACGAATTACGACCTACTACGAATTACGAATATTTACGAATCTACGAATTCGTATATTCGTACTGATTAGTAACATTAACCCAAAAAGCCGGGTTAAAGAGGTTGTATTTTGAGTAATGACTCATTTTAAAAAAATCTATCAAAAGTTCTTTATTTTATTCTTTGTTTTATTTTCGGTTTTTGTCGGAATCTTTTTACTTTTAGAAATTAAAAAAACCGAAATGGAAATTCAGAAAATTTCATTGGCCCAAGTATTAAAAATTTCTCATTTAAAAAATCGGTCTATAACCTTAATGTTAGTTGGAGATATTATGTTAGATAGGGGAGTGGAATACGTAATTAATAGTTACGGAGGCGGGGATTACAAATTTCCCTTTTTGAAAATCGCAGATTATCTAAAAGAGGCTGACATTTTGTTTGGTAATCTAGAAGGACCAATTTCTAATAAAGGTGAAAGGGTTGGCAGCATTTATTCTTTTAGAAATAATCTCGCCGTAATTGAGGGCTTAAATTTTGCAGGCTTTGATATTTTATCAGTCGCCAACAATCACATTTTTGATTATGGCCGAGAAGCGATAGAAGATACATTTAACAGACTAACGACGGCTGGTATTGATTATGTTGGAGGAGGATTTAATGAAATTGAGGCTTATTCACCGATAATTAAGGAGGTAAATGGCACGAAAATTGCCTTTTTAGCCTATACCAATTTGGGTTTGAAATTCTGGGCGGCAAAAGGAGAAGAATTGGGAATTGCTTGGTTAGAAAAAAAAAGAATGGAAAAAGAAGTAAAGGAGGCAAAAAGTCAGGCTGATATAGTAATCACCTCTTTTCATTACGGAGAGGAGTATTATTTAGAACCAACAAGTTTTCAAGTTTCAATTAGTCAAGCAGCCATTGATGCTGGAGCCGACTTAGTTATAGGTCACCACCCTCACGTTGTCCAAAAAATTGAAAAATACAGAACTGGTTATATTGCCTATTCTCTCGGGAACTTCGTTTTTGATCAAGGATTTTCAGAGGAGACAACGAAGGGTTTAATATTAAAGGTCTTAGTTGAAAATGGTAAAATAAAAAAAATAATTTCGATCGAAATTGAAATTAATAAACTTTTTCAACCAGAATTACTTAAAGCTTTACTTCGGAACCCAGAAAATTAAATTGTCTTTTATTTTAAAATTTCCTTGGATAAATTTCTCAATTACCAAGACGTTGCTTCGGCAATGATTGGTGATTTCTGAAACTGTAACCCGGGAGTTACTAGAAGCTAGGGCCAAATAAGGCAAAATTTGATCTGCTAAATGTTTATCCAGACAAGCCCCAGATTTTTGTTCTTTTAATAACTCTAAAGCCGTTTCTTTTCCAACATCCTCGGCTCTCTTTCCAAGTTTACCTAAATTATCAGCACCGATTACTGTATTTTCAAACTCGGCTACTAAACAAATTTGGCTACCGGGGCAAGGGGTATCATAATATTCAACTTTTTCTTCCGTTGGTAATTTTAACTTTCCCAAGATCTCTCTTACTCCGGCAATTTGGCGTTCAGCTACTTTTTTATCTTTTAAAATATTAGAGGCTCCAGAAATTACTAAAATTTTTTTCAGAGAACTCCCTTCGGTAAGATTGAGGTTTGTAAGTTTAGATGGGAAAACCTTAACTTCTACTTTTGCTCCGCCTTCTGGATAATAACCCCGCCTTAAAATATTCACTTCCACTTTTGCGCCCATCTTTTCTAAAGTTTTCAAAAACACGTAGCGAAAATGATCAATACTTGGAGAGAAAAAAGTATCGGTGGCTCCGCCATCGAAAGTTATTTTAACGGGAACTGAAGCAAATAAAACTGGTGGAATCAAGGTTTGTAAAACCAAAGTAATACTTGCCGCCGTAGGAATATTGACAGAGACCCGGTCTCTATAAGCTTCGCCAGGGTAAAATTTTATTTCTTCAGAACCTAAAAAATCGCCCTCTAATTTTCCATTGCAAAACTGAGCCAGAGCCCGAATTCCCAAAAGATGCTGGGTCATTAACCCGGTCTTGGGACGGTTTTTACGGATATTAAAAACACGGCAAGGTTTTTTTGTCACCGCTGATAAGGCACAGGCCGTCCGTAATATTTGTCCCCCGGCCTCACCAATTGATCCGTCAATTTCAATCATACTATTTTATTTTATCTTGGTTTAAAAACTTGACAAGGTTTCTCGGCGGACTATAATAAAAAATGTTAGAAGATATGATGGAAATACAAAAGCACAAAATTAATTGGTTACTCCCCCTAACAGGCTATATGATTGCCGGATATCTTTTTGTTGCTATTTGCACAAAAAGATTAGCCGGGAGGTTCGGTAGGGTAAAAAGATATTAACCATTAAAAATTAAACACCCAAAACACAAAACCACTGAACCTCCAAAAAAACGGGGGTTCCTTCGCTTTATATGGCTCAAAAATTTTATTTAACTAAAGAGGGATTAGCGAGAACAGAGAAAGAATATCAAGATTTAAAAAAACTAAGAATGGCTAAGGTAAAGGGAGAGTCTCCCCCAATTTTGCATTCTGAAGATTTAAATCCAGAATATCTTTTATTTCAAGAAGACCTTAATTTTTTAGAGTCAAGGATGGCTGAACTTGAATTTATTTTAAAAAATACTGAACTGATAAAAGTTCCTCCAAAAGAAAAACAGAATATTGTTGATTTAGGAGCGACGGTCACCTTAGAAGAATCAGACGGTCAGATTAATGAGTTTATGATTGTTGGAACTTTGGAAGCTAATCCCGGTGAAGGAAAGATTTCCTCTGAGTCTCCGGTGGGTAAATCGATTTTCGGAAAAAAGATTGGTGAAGAAGTATTGGTAACTTCTCCAATTAAAGTGGTTTACAAAATTAAAAAAATTAAATATCGGTTATCATGAGAAAGTTTTTTATTGAATTCTAGAAAAAATTATGGTATGCTCAACTGATTGAGCATATTTTTTTTGAAAGACGCTATGAAGACTAACAAGCAGAAAATTTCTAACAGAGTGAAAGAAATTCTTAATTTTTTAATTGGTATTTATAAGTTAAAAGAGATGCCACGTACCGGTTTAGTTTTGTTGGGAGTGAAAGACCCCCCCACGATTGCCGATCATACGTGCAGGGTGTCAATAGTCGCATGGTTATTAGGCGAAAGCAGGAATCTAAATATTGAGAAAATCATTAAAATTGCTCTTGCCCACGATATTTGTGAAGTTTATGCGGGAGACACAACTCCCCTCAGGGGATTATTACCAAAGAACAATAAAAAAAGAAAAGAAATACTGAAAAGATGGATTCGACTTCCTCTAGAAGAAAAACAGAAAAGAAGTCAACAAGAATTTGATATAGAAAAAAAGTGTCTCCTAAAATTACTGAAAAGTTTTGACCTCAAACTTCGCCAAGAATTCTTTTCTTATTGGTTAGAGTATAAGAAATGTATCACGAACGAAGGAAGATTTTTCTTACAGACAGATAAGATAGAAGGCATGATTGAGGCAATTGAACATTTAAGTAAAAAGGAATATGTTTTTATAACACCTTGGTGGGAAGAGGCCGACGAATTAGTGGCCGATCCATTGCTTCATATATTTTTACGACTTATTCAAAACAAATTTTATACCATTAAAGCCAATATAACAGATAAAATTTACACTAAAAAATTAAAAAGAGAATTAGAGAATATTTTAGATTTTCTTTTGGAGATTGAAAAACTGAAACGCCTTCCAAGAAGAATTTGGCGTTTATTAGAAGTGAAATCACCTATAGAAACAGTAGCTGATCATATCTTTTCAGTTGCTCTAATGGCCTGGATTTTTGGTCGCCAAAAGCCAGAACTTAGGATGGAAAAACTTCTGAAAATGGCTCTTTGTCACGAACTAGCAGCAGTTTATACTAACGACCTTACTCCTTATGATAGAATTTTACCAAAGTGTGAAAAAGGAAGGAGAGAAGTTTTTAAAAAATGGCTTCGTTTACCAAGGAAAGAAAAAGAGAAAATTCATCTCGACCATTATAGAAAAGAAAGAGCAGCCCTGGAGAAACTTACTTCTAAATTAGACATTCCCCTGAGGAAAGAAATCCTCCAACTTTTTTATGAGTATAGAAGTTCAAGCACCGCTGAGGCTCGCTTTCTTAACCAAGTCAATGTCTCAGCAGTTTTGCTTCAGGCTCTTTTGTATTGGAAAAAAGATAAAAATTTACAAATTGACTGGATGTGGGAATGGACTTTTGAAAAATGTGAAGACCCAATCATTCTCGAATTCCTTGATGCCTTAAAGGAAAAATTCTATTAGTTAAAAATGAAAAAATTACATTTCTAAAATATTAAAGGCAACAGTTTACAAATACGTTGATACAGGAAACAATGAAATTTAGGATGTAACCCCAACCTCTTCTAATTTGCCGATATCTCAAGTTACCTGCACTGATGGTAAAGCCTATCCGACAGATTTGGATTATTACTATCCAAAATAAAAGATAAATTCCTTTTCTTGTGGGAATAACAAAATCCCTCAAAATCGAGGGATTTTGTTTTTGGGCCGGAAATGAGATACAATATTTAATATGAATTCGAGAAATTTTTTACTCTTTTTAATTTCTCTTTTGATTGGTTTTGGACTCTTTATTTGGGTTATCAATTTTGTTGGTTGGCAGGAGATTAAAAACGCCTTTTTTGTTTTTGGGAGCTGGAAAGGGATGGTGATTTTAATATTAACTTTTTTGATTATGTTTATGAGAAATTGGACCTGGAGGGAGGTTGTCAGAGAAAAAAATATTGAAATTTCCTTTTGGGAGCTCTTAAAAATCTATTTAGCCGGTTTTTCAATAAGATTTTTAGCCCCGATTCTGACTCTGGGGGATGAAATTTATCAAGGTTATGCGCTTAAAAAAAGAAATTCACTTTCTTTTTCAAAAGGAATGGCTACCGTAGTTATCGAAAGAATTTTAGAATGGACTGTTAATTTGTTGGTGATTTTTTTTGGAGTTTTATTATTTCTTTTTAAAATTGGTTTTCCTCCAAAAAATCTGGCAATAATTTTAGGAGGAGGATTTTTAATTTTTTTTACAGGTTTATTCCTTTTTTATTTCAAAGCCCTCAAGAGAGAAAGTATCGCTAAGTCCTTTATTAAAATCTTTAACCATAGATTAGACAGTGAACCCCTAGAAATCGAAAAAGAAATTTTCGGTTTTTTTGAATTAAAGAAAAAATCAATGTGGAAGTGCTTTGGTTTATCTTTTTTAAGAATGCTTTTAACATATTTTCGGACCCTTCTTTTAATAATCTTTTTTAGACAATACCTTTCCCTTTTATCAGTTTTTTCTATTTTAGGCTTTAGTTATTTAGCAACTATGTTTCCAATTCCAACTGCTTTAGGCATTCACGAAGCAGTTCAAGTTTTCGCTTTTAATGCCTTGGGACTCGGTTCTTCTGTTGCTGCCGCCTTTACTATGATTATCAGGGGAGCAGAATTAATTGTTTCCTTGATTGGGGCAATGTTTCTCTTTCGTTCAGGAACCTCAATATTCAAAAATGAGATTTAAAATTTCTACCAAAGGTTTTAATGACATTATTGATATAACTGAAAAAGTTTCAGAAATTGTTAAAAATTCCAAAATCAAAGAAGGGATTTGTTTGATGTCCTGTCCTGGTTCAACAGTTGGTTTAACCACCATCGAGAATGATCCAAATCTGCTTGAAGATTTTAAAGAATTTTTGGAAAAATTGGTTCCTTTAAATAGACCCTATCGTCATGATAGAACCTGGGGCGAGAAAAATGCGCCTTCGCATATTAAGTCAGCTCTAATTAAGCCGTTTTTAACCGTTCCAATTGAAAATGGAAATTTAGTTTTGGGTCAATGGCAAAATATCATTTTAATTGACTTTGATAACCGCCCAAGAGAAAGAGAGATAATGGTAAAGGTATTTGGAAAATAAAAAAGCCCCGAAGGGCATATTGATTTACAAAGGTACTTTTTGGTTTTGAACTTTAAGGCTGAGCATCCAGAATAGTGACTTTGTCTACCTTTTTCATCCAGGGAATTGCGCATCCTTGCTCTACTTCTTTTTTAATCCCTTCCTCAAGTTCTTTGTTGTTTGCTGCATCGGCCTCATCCACCAGCCAGAATATTACTAAGCCGATCTTCTTTCCCAATTCTTACACCTCCTTATAGGTTGTAAAACAATTTTACCTAATTTTCAAGACTTGTCAAGCTCGGAATAATCACCGAGCATTTTTGCTAAAAAGGAAAGTTTATCTTAAAATAAGTTAATCATGCTGAAAACTATTAACAAAGTCATAAAAATATTAATCTTAAGTGATTTGGTTTTTTATACTGGTTGGGGCTTGATTTCCCCAATCTTTGCCATTTTTATTGTTGAAAAAATTGTTGGAGGAAATGCCTTTGTTGCCGGGTTATCATCAGCTGTTTATTTAATTTTGATGTCATTACTAAGAATTCCTTTTGGAATGTTTTTAGACTCAAGGCCTAGCGAAAAAGATGACTATTGGTTTTTAACTGTTGGATTATTTTTTGCTGCCCTAATTCCTTTTGGATTTATCTTAGCTAAATTTCCTTGGCATATTTATCTACTTCAGGGGGTTTACGCTATAGCCATGGCTATTACCCTTTCTGCCTGGCCAGCCATTTTCACCAGGCATATTGATAAAGGTAAGGAATCAACCGAATGGGGATTGGATGCTACTTCAGTTTGTTTAGGTATGGGTATTTCTGGAGCCATTGGCGGCTGGGCAGTAACTCAATTTGGTTTTAATCCAGTTTTTGTTGCCGTAGGAATTGTCGGTCTAATCGGTGCTTTTTTACTATTATTTTTAAAAAATGAAATTAAGGGAGTCTTTGATCATGGCTTTCGATTCAGCCTAAAAGATATCTTCCAAAAGGAGGAGAAATAATTATGAAAAACCAAGAAATTGCCAAGATATTTTATGAAATAGCTGATTACCTGGAGATGGAAGGAGTAGCTTTCAAACC
>Ga0315289_10004861_pt1 | contig 19984 bp, 26 predicted proteins | sample YL17G11_40_MG_FD_203452 | JGI IMG/M metagenome (GOLD analysis project Ga0315289, IMG submission 203452) | Sediment microbial communities from Yellowstone Lake, YNP, Wyoming, USA - YL17G11_40 | ecosystem: Environmental > Aquatic > Freshwater > Lake > Sediment | place: USA: Wyoming | collected... | reverse complement strand
CGCCAAGGGCGAAACGAATATAGCGCAAAGTAATAATATGACAACTGGCAAGGTTTAGAGTACCTCTGGCTTCAAAGGCTTGAAAAAAGTGAGTTAGGGGATACTTGCGGGGTTGCCCTAGCCTGGATTGGGAACTTACCAAGTATCCCCTAACGCTTAAATACGCGTTTGCCCACGGTTCCTTGAAGGGCAATGAGGGTCTGGGAAGAGTTTCTCAAAGTAGACGGCTGGAGAAGCCAGTTCGTCAGTGTTGACAACGTATTGCGCCATTACGCCAGAAGGATCAAGAGCGAGAGGACAAGAGAAAATTTCTGCAGCACACTGATGCTGTTCTGCAAGCACTGCAAGACAGACCCAGATGCGCTGGTCGCCTTGCCCAGTCAAGAAGTTTCCAGGTACTCTCAGGACTTCACGGATTCCTTGAGGGATAGAGGTTTTAGCGTTCGCTATGTCAACGTGTGCCAAGCCTTTCTGAAAACCTTCTTCAAGGAGAACGGCTTCGTTGGCGAGAAGGAGTTGAAAGTTGAGAGGTATCATCAGCCTACCAGATACCGCAAGAAGCCGGAATATGTTCCCACATCTGAAGAGATTTACCGTATGGGATACGCCGCCGGTTCAGCCAAGAACAGAGCTATGATTTTCACGCTTTACACTTCTGGAGTTCGCAACTCGACATTGCGAGCACTACGATATGGGGATGTCAAGGATGAGTTGATCAGAGGCCGCGAGGTCGTGAAGATACCGGTCTATCCGGAGATGAAACAGACAGATGAGGGAGCCTGCAAAGGCAACATACCCTACTACACTTTTGTCAGTCAAGAAGCTGCCCAAGCCATGAGAGAGTACTTAGATGAGAGAAAGCAAGTCCCAGGGACAATGGCGGACGAGGAGCTGCTTTTCTGTTCGACCAGCAATCAAGTATCTCGAAAAGATCAGAAACTCACTCCTGTCTCCAGAAATGGCTTAGAACGCATGGTCAAGAGGGCGGCCAGATTGGCTAATGTTCAACAGTGGCGAGACGTTACGCCCAAATCCCTGAGAAAGGCTTTCGAATCGGCTCTGAGAAACAATCGGCTTGATCCTAAAGACCAAGAATTTCTCATGGGCCACATATTGCCAGGGATACAAGACCCGTACTATGACTCTTCCAAGACTGAGGAATTGAGAACCAAATACTCCGCAGTGAAATTCTTCAAGACCGAAGCAACAGACAAACTGGAAATGATCAAAGCCTTCGCGCAAACCCTAGGCGTCGACAAAATTGAAGTGAAGATCCAGAAGCTCAGAGAACAGCACACCGGACTGAACGAGATTGAAGCGCTAGGAAGAATAATGAGACAAGAGTTAGGCATCAACCCTATGGAGACAAAGATGGTCCAGTACCGCAAAAACGACGAAAAAGATGACTGCAGCGACGGAAACTGCAGAAAATGTGAAACAAAAATAGTCACGGAAAACGAGCTGCTGACCTATCTTGATGAAGGTTGGGACCTAGTCAAGGAATTGAAAAGCGGGAAAATAGTTGTGAAGAGAGTGTTGCAGCTAGAAGGCACTGCTTAGCGCGCGCTATCTAGCTGAACAAAACACTATACGAGCCTGGCCTGTTTTCGCTTGGACCCCTAGGTTTTTTGCCTACGCGAGGCCGCAGACACATAATAGTTTGTGCGCACGTGCTTTCAGAGGGCGTCTCGGTTGGGTTTGTGCCCGCGACGAAAGGTGATGTCACCCCAACCCCCATTTTTTCCCTAGCACGCGAAGAGAACGAAGGACTTGGTTATGCTACCAAGGAAGACTTCATACGGGATGCAGTGCGGTCCAAAATTACCTCGTCGTCAAAACAGCGCGCGCGCGAAATCCAGAAACCGTTCGAGACTTCCGTCCTGGGTGTGTCAATCAGTATCCCGGCTGTTCCCGTGTTTTTGCTTTTTGCTGTTATCGTACTGCTCGCTCTGCTCTGGCGACTTTTAAATCTCAGGCGGAACATAATCAAGACCCTGAGGAGGGGAAACAACTAGTGAGCGCAGAGAAATATGAAACCAGTCTTTACGTGGCCCATTTGCCATCAGATTACGTCCCTTCTCGTGTCGACATAAGAAACGCCTTGTGGGATTATTTTGGGCAGCTTGCAAGAAACGGCCAGATGCAGCTCAGAGAGGAAGAAAAAGGTCAGACCATCAATTTCAACCGGACTCTGATCTATTTCCGGGTGAAGGATGCCCCAGCTGATGGGATCTACCTGCTCGCATTTCTGCCAACGGGGCAAGATACACCGAAATGGCGCAAAACCGATAATCAAAACGCGTCCCGGAACGTACTTGACTTCTGTGACATGCTTGGCCCGAAGATCGCCATCGAGGTGCAGGGAGGGGCTTTCACATTCAAGAGGGCAAGTTATTCGGGGAACGTTGTGATAGATATCTCTGACTGGGAAGTGGAGTGCCCCTACAAGCACCCTGCAACGAAGGAGCCCTTGAGAGATTTCATCCTGAAGACTGGAAGCACAAAGTATGAGCATGTATACCAGTGCGTCCCCAAGGACAGTGTCTTTCACGTCTTCACAGACACGTACATCGAAGGCGGCGATCCACTTGCACAGCTGAAAAACATGCTCAGGGATTACGGAAAAATATCCTTGCCGAGATCTCTACAAATAGCAAAGGAATTCGGAGAAAAACTCGACAAGAAGCAGGGCTGCGTCTTCATATTTCTCGAAACTCCGCAGCTGTTACAGCAGTGGTACAAGCAGCTCAAGGTCTTTTTTGACAGCAACCAAATTCCGACACAATACGTTAACGACGCGACAATCACCAACAAAATGCGATTTCCGGGAGTGAAGGCAAACTTGCTCCTTGAAATGTTTACTAAGATGGGGCGACCTCCCATAGTCCTGCAAGCACCCGAAGAAATGTTCGTCAACGATGGGTTCCTGTGCTTATCGGACATACCCACCGTGCAAAAGAAGCTATTCGGTGCTCTCTTCACGTACTCCAGGCAGGGGCTGAATGTCAAGGGCGAGGTTCAGATTTACGAGGACATTGAGTACGAGACCACTGAGGAGTCCATAGAGATGCCAGAGGGAAGCGTGGATCTTCTGGCAAAAAAGGCCGGCGCCCTCTTCGGCAGCAGACCGTTGAAAATAGACATTCTGCTGACAAGGGCATGGAAACAAGAGAACGTTCGGAGGCTGGTGGCGTCCCTCCGCAATAATAAGGTGGAGGTAGAGAGGGTCTATTATCTTTCATCGCGAACATGCAGGTTTGTGGACGAGTACATCGAAAGCAACGTCAGGTCCCTCAGCCACCCCTACATCATTCTGGGGCCGAAGATTGGCTTCCTAAGGACGTCGACCGACATCAGATTCTACCCGCACCTTTTCAGCTACTACGTGGAACTCGTCTATCCCGAAGACAAGACGCTGCAGCGGGAGGACTTGGAGAAGATACTGTGGCTCGTCAAAAGGAGGATATACCGAATTCAGGAATTCCATGTGTTGAAAAAGGTGGAGCCCGTGTACATCTTCAGCAGCGTGAGAAAGATGTACATCGGCGAAATAAAGGAGAGGCTCGCTATCCCTTTGAGACTGCTAATCTGATTGGCTCATCGCGACTTAGCGCATAGCGCGCGAGGTCACTATGGAAATGTTAATTGTCGACGAAAGCTTATATATTATTAACCTTAAACGGTGTTAACTATGCCACGACCTAAGGACCTTTCTGCAGCGCAGCAATTCATGACGAGAGAGCTAATCTCATATGAAGATGAACTTTTCAGTATACTTTATCATGATCTCGGGGATTTTGCGTCGGGACAAACGACTAAAATAATTAGTCAGAAACGCAGAACCTCAATATATGGATCCAGAGGTGTAGGCAAGACAGCTGCAATGCAAGGTGTTCTATATCATGCTTTGGCGAGTTCAAAAGACACAGAAATTATGCCTATTACGATCAAGGTGAAGGGCGCTAGGGCAGCCTCGAACATTAAGGAACTGGAAGATGCTTTCTACAGATCTGTACTCTCAGGAATTTTAGAAGTCTCAGAATTCAAGAGAAAAGAAAAAAGAATGAGAGAAGGAACAAAGAAATACGCCCCATGGGTGGCACGCAAAATGACTGAGGCTTTCAGTTTAGTTTTTCCACCCTTAGCTCTGGCCTCGGGAGCGGCTGAAAAAGGCACAGAATGGCTTGTTGGGAAACTAAAGAAACCTGATATCGAATCAATTCTCACTTCAACCCTTACAGACACAAAACATGCTGCGGACATTCTTATCAGCCATCTTGAAAAGAGTGGAGCATTTCCCGTATTCGTTATCGATGAACTCGATAAAGTGAACTCCGACACGATTCTCTCGGACTTCTTCGACGGAAACCAATCATGGTTTCAAGGCAAGCAAGGAATAATATCGCTAACATATACCTTCGGTGAATCAATCAAAGAGGCCGCAGCTTCATCAGCGAAGAGAGTTTCGACAGTAGAGATGTACACTGGAGTGACCAAATTGGAAGATGCCAAGACAATAATTCACTCCAGAGCCTTCCAAGGAATCTCTCAAATATGTCCGACTGAAAAAGCTGCAATTGAAACGACTGGAGAACTTCTCCCGCCGGAGACAATCAAGGCAATTCTGAACGCTTCAGCACCGAACGCTTTTCAGATGCTGGAAAGAACATATGAAGCCATTCAGAAAGCCATTGACTCAGGTTCTAAAACTGTAACTCCTGAACACATTTTGGAAGAGGAGACAGAAACTCAAAACCCAACCTCACTGGAGCACGAAATCATGAAAGAGCTCAGTAAAGGAAGACTCACACCCAGCGACCTAGGTGACCGGCTTGACAAACATCAGCCATCTATAGTTCGGACGCTTAAAGAAATGATGAAAAAGAATTGGGTCACCAGGGTAGGAATGGGAAAACGAGCCTACTATTCCCTGACGATGCGTGGAGATTCTGCAATGAGGCGATATCAAAAGTAAAGACGATAGCATGGTTAACCCCAATTCACGTTAATAATATATAAGTAAAACGGCATAATTAACACAAAGTCAGTGGCAAGAGCGCACCAAGAAAAAAGTCCTGATAAGTGCGCGCTGGACCTATGAGGAGGACGAAACGTTGCAGGCCGTCATCGCTTCTATGACACGTTTGATGATTTCTTCGTTGTCCAGCTTCAACTGCGAAATGGATAGCTTGGGGTTGATGGTCTTAGACTCTTTCTCTTCTTCAGCGATGAAGAGGGAATTGTCAAGCCCGGATATTGCCCGACGGAGCCGTAACCGAGCTTCCTTTCTGTCGACGAAAGCGGGGAGCGAAACCAGCAACTTTTCTCTTGTCTTGACGTAGAATTCGGTCTTACGAGATGCAATTATTGAAACAACTTCGAATTCCTTCTGGTCCATTTAAGCACCTACCACCTTTTTTATTATGAACTTGGCTAGCTCTCCTCCACCTGTTGACAGAGCCGAGCTGGTGGACCCCTTGAGCATTTCTGCAAATATTACTTCTTCAACGCCTGTTTTCTTAGCCATATCCTCAAGCAAACCGCTCTCTTTGCACTTGTTGACTATTGATGAAGCGATTGTATCGGCAGGTTGCTCTGTGACAAATTCTCCAAGCGATTCGGAAGCTTCCCTGACAGCGAGCGCGCGCGCTAAAGGTTTATTGGAGCAGCCTTCAGTCTTGTTTAACCAGCACCGGATTGCGATTATGGTTGAGTTATATTATGCCAGTGCAGCAGATTTCTTACAACTGAAGCACGATTTGGATTTAACCGACGGCGCTCTTGCGACTTATCTAAAAGCCCTTGCTAGTGAAGGATTAATCGAGTCAAAACGGGAAGCAGTGGAATCTCGACTGAGAACAGGCTATATTATTACGAAGAAAGGAATTTCAGCACTCGAACAAACGTTCAAGATCCTTTGCGAGTTACGTGAGAGGTTTCAGCAATGACAAAATACTCCGACGCAGTGGCTTTCCTTCGGGTCCTTGGACTTGCTGATGATCTTGATTCTTTTACTGGTCGCAAACGTATTCAGAAAACTATATACATGCTCAAGCAGTTTGGAGCTGACTTGAAATTTGGCTACGTGTGGTATCTACACGGTCCATATAGCCCTGAGCTCACTCGTACATTGTTTAACCCTACTGATGTTGACCTTGAATCTAAGCGGGACTTGACAAAAACTGAGCTTCAAATAACGAATCAGATGAGAAACTTTCTCGCGAAGGACCTCTACTCTGTCGATTCTCTGGAGTTGATTGTTTCACTGATTTACCTTATCAAGTACGGGCCAAAAGAGGGATACAGCACAAAGGAGAAGATTATTCGGTATTTGCAACGTCAAAAACCACAGTTTTCAGCCGGGGAGATTGAAACTGCTTGGCACAAGATTGAGGGGTCAGAAATATGGACGAATTTTCTGACAAAGTTGCATGGATAATTGTAGAGCGTGCTTCCTTTTTTGCCCGGTTACTCTTAGAGACTTAACGTGCTAGGGTGCTCCTAAACTCCTTTCTTCAAGCGCGCGTTCGCTAAACTCGACAAAATCACTTCGATCGACCGATTCGAGGAAGGGTTCAAGAAAACCACTCGCGCTAGCTAAGTTACTCGATAGCAGCATCGCGCGTGCTTTTGTCCCGGCATATTTGTTGCTGCAAAATTGCGTTGGTCCTTCTGCTGAGACCGAAGTAGTAGGTCTTTCCACCGCTCTGGAGTCTTCTTATCCACTGCTTCACAACAAGATCTTCCAAGACGACCATCTCTCGTTCTGTGAACTCGTCTTGACACTTCATGTCACTTTTGCATCTAAGGAGTTTTCTTGCGAAGTCGGGAGTTACCGCCCAATAAGCGTACCTCCGGCCGAACAAGTCCCAGCGCTCGCGAGCTTTGAAGAGGATTAGCAGGCCAGAACTGGCTGCTCTCTTGCGAGCAATCTCGGTGCTCACGGCGCAGAAGGCCTTTAACGATCGAGGTGTTTCGCACATTTCCTCCTCTGGACTGACGCTTAACACACAGCACTCGTCAGGAGGACAAGGCGATTTGTCGTCCGCTGGAGGCGGGACGATGATGACTTCGAGCGGAGGAGGAACTTCTAAGGTGAAAGTGTTCTTGTCGGTGAATAAACTGCGGATTTTTGAGAAGAATCGGGTGAAGAGCATGGTGCGCATAGCATGGACCATGCATGCATGGGACGCCGATATAAACGTTTTGTTTCGTAAGATTCCAGAAATGTTTATTAGTGTCATTTTTCATGCATGCATGGCTCATGCAGCACGCCAAAGAAGTTCAACTAAAACTGGTCAAAAGCTTGCTTGAACTCATCTTGCTGCGACTTCTCAACAGCGGCGACAAACACGGCTACCTGCTCATCACGGAGATTAGAAGGAATTACGGCGTGTACTTTGGCCCCAGCACAGTATACCCACTTCTTCTTGGGCTGGAGCGCGATGGATACGTGCGCGGGCAGTGGAGGATGAACAAGAGCAGACCAAGAAAGGAGTACGCAATCACATGCGCTGGCAGGGAGCTAATCTTAACGTACGAACAGATCAACCAAATCATCCTGCAATGCAGTTAAGAACGAAGTGCCGACATAAGTTCAAGCACAAGACACAGCCCGCACGGAACCCCGTCACCTAGAAACAGTCAGAACCTTCTCAAATTCAGTTTCTGTTTCGCGCCTTCCGTTCATTTTTCTCTATCCTTTTTCCCGCTAATCCTGATCATTCCGTCTCTTCAGTCACAAAACTTTCATGGACGATTATGACACCGCACTATACTCAGTTCGCTTAAGGGTTTTTTTGGCCCTTGGTTTCCCATTTAAGTACACTTAACTCATTTCAATCGGTCCGACTATACGCGCTCGTCCACGCTCTGGTCTGCAAAAATCCCGAAGCCAAATTCTGTCCTAGTCGGAAGTTGTTGGTTGCTTCCTGTTTTGGCCGCGTTAAGTTCCAGCTGCTGTCCGTTCTTGATTCTAGGCGATAGAGAGAGGGAGTTGCCGTAAACACTAAGCGAGCGCTCGTTGCTTCCTCGCTCCCATTTCCCTGCCGAGCTAAGAGCTTGTGAAATAGAACTTGCATTTTTGTATCACGGATTAATCAGTCGATTGGTGCGGTCCATGCGTGGGCGGAGGTTCAAGCTCGAATTCTAGTCGCTTATGCAGTCTTGAAGAAGTTTCGGGGCGAAAAAGGCTGCAACGGGTAAAAAGGCGGGAAATACGCTGGGCGAATCAAGGCTTTAAATAGAGATATAACTTATGGTATGTTGGCGTGTGTTATCTCGAAAAGCCTAGGACGTTGCTGTCCTGAAACGGCGCGCGAAAGCGCGAGGCGGAAAATGCCGCGGAAACCCAAAAACAGACTTAGCGTAGCTTTTCATCTATTTCTCATAATTCCATCAAATCACTTCCGGCTTTATGACGGAAACTAGCCATCGAAGACGGAAACTTCGGAAACTCCCACAGCAATCCAGCGTAGCTTTTGTGCAGAACTGCAGAAACCTGATTTCTGGACGGAAACTTTCGGAAAAACCCTAGGCATTGGAAAGCACGCGCCTAAACCATTTTGGAGGTAGTACAAGAATGAAACCAATATGTCCAAGATGCAAAAAAACACCATTCGACGAGGAAGATGTCAAACATATAATAGAAGATGGAGGCCCTTGGAGCGGCGTAAAAAAATACCGTTGCGATTGCCCGCATTGTGACTTTCGCTTTGACATAATCGTTTTTTCCGACAATGAAAGGTGGCTAGCTCTTGCCGTCAACGAAGAAATCGGAGAAAGGATGTACAAAACGCTTTTGTGGGCCTACAGACTTGGCGCCACAGCAGAAATACTTGCATCCGCAACGAGTGTAAATGAATGAGCCGCCTCGGAATGGAGTGCCCAACATGCCAAAAAAAACTGATCACACGAACAGCCGTCAAGAGATACCTATGGAAAGCATCAAAAACCGGCATCACTTCAACAGAAATCACCTGCCCCCATTGCCAAACCCAATTCGGTCTTATTGCAGTCGCAGACGCGGAGACCTATTCCTTCTGCTTTGTAGCCAAACAAGAACTGAAACGCAAAGTAAAACTCATCAAGAAGCTGCTAAAGCACGGCGCACAACCCGGTGACGTCATGACTCGAACCAAATGCACAATGGCTCTCCTAGGAGAACGCCCTCCATGCCACCACAATTGGATATACACTCGCATGCACAATGGCCGGTTTGTGTGCCGCTGCGCGCATTGCAACGCCCGAAAGATGGTACTTTCAAACCTGCTCAATTTCCTAGTATATGTCATCAAACCGTTCATCGAAAACGCGCCGTTCACTGAGCAAGAAGCTAGTTCCATAAGAAACACGCTAGGAAACGACGAAACGAAAAGTGAACTCCTCAGAAGTATCCAAGGCGATCTTCAAAAGAGAATAAGGGAGGTTGAGAAAAGAAAAAGAAGATTGGAAGACCTGATGAGCACATGCAACTTAGCAATGCTCGTGGTCTAGAAGCAAAAAACGAAAAGAGATGTCGACGGGGCATACTGGCGGCCGCGTACAAAATATGTGCATGCCCCGCCGTCTTTCCTTTCAAGCATGCTTGCTGAACTGTCGCAATATTCAGCAGGTGCTGGAAAGATGAGCCGAAAATCCTTGAAAATGACTGGCTTACCAGTCTGCTCCTGGCATTTTCTTATTGCTTGGGGTTGGCTTGTCCAGGCTCCGGTTTTTGACCGTTGGGCAGGCCGAAACGCACCCGCTGGTGCGTCGGGTTTTTCCAATTTTTCACCGTCCTGTCTTTTTGATGGCGATGGCGTTTTTAGCCTTGGCGTTTGCCATGTTTTGACATGTGTCAATCGAGGGATAACATAGGCTTAATTGCGTGCGCTTCGTTCCTAGGCGGTGATTAGTAACGCTGAAGACTCAAGTTCAATTGGGAATTGACTGTGCAAACGGGGACATCCTTCAGGGAATTGGGAAGCGGAGAGAGGTACCGTCATACCTTATAGAACGCAAGGGGGTCTTCATGCTATGCTTTTTGCCGGAATACGGTAGGTATTATATATATTATATAACAGTTTTTTTGGTCAGCATGGCGTACCCCTGTGATGTTAGCTTTCACGTAACCTCTCTCTTTTGAAAGAGCAGTTTTTCAACTCTTGAAAAAAGTTGCTCCAATTCGGGGTTTTGCGTTTTCCTTTGCATAGGGATTGCCTTTTTCAGGATTTTCTGGACGTACTCCTTCAAGAATTTTCTGTCTCCACACTTTTCGCCGGCGGCTACTTTTTCAAGTCTAATTATTGCCGCCTCTAGTTTCTCTTTAATCATTTCAACCTCGACGCGGGTTGCCAAATCGATGTCGACCGCTTTTGGTTCGGCAATTGGCCTGGTTATCTTCATGTTTGCTTCGTCTTGATGTTTTATGATCCATTCCACCATAGCTTCTTGGAGAGCTTGGCTTGCCGATTGCTTATTAGCTCGTTTGGCTGTTTCCGTGAAGAGCTTGCAAAGTTTATCGTCGAGGTAGAAATTGTGCTGTTTTTTTCCTTTGTCTCCCGAATCTTGCAGGCCTTCTTCAGACATTATTGCGCCTCCCGTTGGCGCTCGGCATGCGACGTTTTTCACGTTTTGTTTCGGGTAGCGCGCGCGCTCCCAGTAACCCATTCATTCGATATCCCCCTTTGTGGTCGAAGCAATCCATTCCAGAAGTCTAGCGCGTTCTCTAGACGACACGCACACATGTACGATGTCTTCAATTTCACGTGGTCTTCTTACCACTAAAACGTATTCGTGCCGTATTTTCGGCACCTCAGGGTGCTTCTTCTCGTACAGGCGCGTCCAAAAACTCTGCCTTATTAGCATCAGTTTGTAGACGCTCACCATTTCAAAATTCGCATCTTTGAGAAGCCGCCACGTGAGATCAGGCAGATCAAGCACTGTCTTCTTTCGATATAAGGGTCTTACGGCGACAGTAGCCAACCCTTCTTGTTTGAGAGCCTTGTAGGATTCCGCGTAGACCTTACGCATCTCCTCAAGATATTTTTCTCCCTTGAGGTTCCCGATATTTCTCTTGCTCCTCGAGTAGGAAAATCGAAACTTGCCTTGCGCTGCTTGTTTTCCAACCCCGGTGGTCTTGCTTCTGGCCAACTGACCCAGGCGACTGGAAAGATCGGAATAATGATTCTGGTCGCAATAGGGTGGACTGAAAATGATAAGGTCAGCAATCTCTTGTCCTACTAACTTGCTTGTATTGCGAGCATCAGCGCAGAGATTTGTTATTCGTCCCTTGTTCCCAATGGTGTAGTCAGCAGCCAATCTATCTGCGGCTTCGTTCATCCAACCGTAGAATTTGCGCACAAGCTCGATTTGGAAAGCGTCTCTGCCAAGTGCAGCCGCAACCACGCCGACGCTACCCGACCCAGCCATTGGATCTAGAACCACGTCTCCAGTCCTGGAATATTTCTTAACCAAGAACCCGATGAGGCCCGAGTCCATTTTTGCAGGATGTCTGGACGCGGGTTCCAAGTATTTCCTATATCGCCCAAATGCCCGGCCAAGCGGAAAAAGCAATTCCTGCGCAGGCTGAAATGCCTCTAATTGGCTCAAAAACTCGTTCTTACTGGTATCTCGCCAACCAGTTTCGAGTTTTCTTCTTTTTTTGCTCATACCTAGGTTTCTTTTCATCCCCTTTTAAGATTTTTCAGGGAACGATGTTGAATGTGAAGTGATGCGCGTTTTTCTCAACGCGCGCTACCAATCAATAGTTCAAATTCACAACTCATAAGAAAGCGCCCTTGGACTCAAGAAGTACACTCGGACGGGATCGGTCGCTGGTGAGTAATGATGAAGACAATTGAAGCGATTATGATCGAAGTCCACGGAACCAGCATGTGCTTGAGTTGGGATGCGCTTGGGAACTGACAGCAATTATGAATGGACTCCAAAGAGAAAGCTGTATTACCATAGGTCAAAGCGTTTTGCCGGTTGGCGTCGGGGGAGAAATGCTGGCAAGACCTGGGCTGATTTCCAACGATGGGAGAAAGAACATCCGGATGGGGTGACGCTTGAGAGTATAATCCTGAGGGAAACAGAAGCGCAGGAAATGGCAAGGGCCCGCCAACTTGAGGAACAAGAGAGTTGCCGCATCGCTAGGTTGCGTGAAGAACTGATTCGTCTGATTAGGCGCAAGGACTGGACGCACGAAGAAAAGAAGAAAGCGATTGGTGTAATAAACATGATGTCAAACGCCAAGATCAAAGAAATGCACTTCCTAGAATAGCGCGCGGCTCGAGAGGCGTCCGAAGGCTGGAGGAACAATTCAAAGACTACAGGGTAGACGGTTGATGTTCAAGAGACATAAACACCGCTGGCTTGCGGTGCGAATCGACAGCGAGTGGATATGGGAGAAATGCAGGGACTGCAGCGCCGAACGCCAAACCCCCTGCACTCGGGCGAACATTATCAAAAAAGTCGCTCAGCCCACCCTTGAAAACCCTGCGGACGAGGCGGCGCGGAGGCAGGCCGTTGCGATACTGAAACCCCACAGCGCATATTCTGTGGTGATTGACGATCTGACAGAGAAAATAGAAAGGCTGCAAAGGCGGATAGAAAGACATCCCCCTAACGAGAAAAAGTTACGCGCGCAAAAAAGGAAACTTGAACGGGAGAGGACGGAGCACACAGCACGTCGCCTTCTGGATGAATAGGGGCACGGAAAAACGTCCTTTAGAACCCTGCCAAACGGAGAGTTTACAAGGCGCGCGCGCTAGATATTCAAACATTCTTTAGTAGACGAATGGTTAGCGTCCCAAAGACTGCTTGTGTTTGTGCTAAACGCCTCGGAAGAGGCGACTACATGCCTTTGTCGGCTCCGTAGAACGGACTCAGAAAACTCGGAGCACGCGTTATCAACCTAAAGCGCAACACCACCAAGAAAAAGAACGTTTATAAGTCGCTGATGCACTATTGTTTAGTAGTGATATTAAGTAGTGAGTTGAGGTAGTGTAAAGTTGTCCTCCCTCTTGAAAGGCCGAACATCCTTCAAAGATGATTCTTTGAAGGAGAAAGTATGCGCGCGTGTTAGTAGGGGAGGCAATTCACCAATACTATATTTGCCTAAGAAATTCTTCTCGCCAGGCGATAAGGTTGATTGCATTTGGGCAATCGACCACGGTCAAATTGAGCTAATACTAACCAAGAGCCTCTACAACTTTACAATAGACTCAATGAGAGATCTTGCGCACACGCTGAAGTTCTCTATCGAATATGATAAGACAATAGCTGATGTCCACGTTTTTGACGCTACACATGATGATACTTCACTAAGCTATACCGAATCTGTTGATGGTCTCGAACCCGCACGGATTGCGGTCTCGCGTCATTTCGGTAAAGTGAACTCCAAGAAAGAATACTCGCGAATACTCACCATTGTCGATAAGCTAAAACACAAAGGTTTTGATGTCTACCTAGAACCTGAAGGAGACTTGGAATCCATAAATGTTTTCAATGATATAGAAAGATACGGACTTAAGGATCAAAGTGAAGCTATCGAAGCTTTGAGCAAGAGTGGAAAAGAGCTGGAGTTTTCGGCTATCGTCAGATTCAGCAATGAGAAAAACAACCTAAAAGAAATTGATTCAGCTCTAAAGGAGTTGCGCACCACCTAGATCTTGAGTCTTAGTTTAATCTGCCAAGCTATTGCTCTGACAATTCCGTCGGATTTTGGCTTCCTGTTCAAACCGATGACAGTTGCCCTTATTATCCCGTTGACTGACATGCTTCCTGTGCCGCTTAGCTTTGAAGTCACGATGACAATCAACTCTTTCTTCAATGATCCAAAAAGGACCTGCCATTCTCCAATCTCGTTTTTGCAATCATATCTGCAGCAAATAATACTGTGAGAAGCTTCTCGCGAAATTATCCGCGTGATCTCGGTTATCCTTCCTGGCGCATCCCCTATTACCACGTCATGATCATTCGAAGCTTCCTTGAATTGCTTCGCAGCTTCCTCAGCAAGTGAGGTTGTCCATTCCCTTTTTGCCTTAGGTCGTTTTTCCCAGCTTTCTTCTCCAGTGATATACTTGACCGTCTCAGACGCAAGATCAATGTCTTTTGCAAAAACATCAACGCCAAATGAACGCAACGCCATTGCTATGCTGACGGCAAATGTGCTTTTCCCGGAGTTTGGGGGGCCACCGACAATTATTCGTATTCCAAGTTTCGCTTTCAGTTTGGACTACCTCCCGTCGTTATCTTTGCACACAGCACATCCTCTTCACCTGGGCCCTACTTCTTTTCTTTCTCATCTCTGTAGGTTATCCCAGCTTCTGCTGATACTGGACGGTTCATTTTGAAGAAATTGTGAAAGCAGTCTTCCTTTTTGGTAGCTCCATCACTTATCTTGTCTGGGTTCAAAACAGAGAAAGTGCTTTCCCGGAACGTCTGCGCATCTTTCATGATCTCAAGAATGTCAGAGTTTTAGATATAAAAACTCTCATTTATGAAGGCAAGCGACGACATCGCGTGAGCGCGCTTCCTTTGCCAGGCTGCTTAGGCCTTAGGACAATATCGTTGCATCATTCCTTCCAGAACTTGCAGTTCTTTATGTTGTGCGAACGCGCGCTCATCAGTCCAGAGACTTGTGATCACCTTTTTTGCGGGCCTTCGATACGAAGGGCGTTAGGAATGGTTTCTCGATTAGTAATACAAATTCACAAGTCTTAAACTAACACCAAGTCAACTCATGAATTGTATTTAGAATGCTTTCAATCGTTCGTGAAGAAGATGGAAACTGCTGAAGCGACAAACATCTTGATCGGCGCGGACCAAGGAATAGTTGAGGAAGAACTGGAGCGGCTGAAAAAGAAGTTAGGCGCGGGTTACGAATTAACTGTCAAGTGGTTACCAGGAAAAAAACTGGAGATCTCCGGCGAAGTTAAGGGAGACTGTATTTATGTCTACGAAGAAGAAGAACAGAAAGCACTGGAGACCGTAAAGCACGAGTTCCTGGACTATCTTGTTAGCAAAATGATTGAGCCATATCAGAAAATCGCCAACAAGCTGATCGGACTCATAAATGATGAAGCGTACTCGAGAAAAGAGAAGCTGGTTGAAATTCTGGCAGCGCTGATCTAGAGCGCTCTGAAATTAGCACGCGCGCTTATGTCTCAAAGAAAAGAACATCTATCGCCACGTTAACCTCTCTTGCTCGAGGACGCAGCCACAGAATACTTAAAAAAGGATTTTCACTGTATGATTAGATTCCGCATCGCACACGTTTTTAAGCTTTCACACTTTGTCCGTATGGACAGAAAGAGGCGCGCACATAGCCCAGTTTTCAGCCGGTCTAAAAGGAAGTCAGCGACAAAGCCAAATCTACGGTTGACGGACAGTGAAACAAAGTGGGGCAAAAACTTGGGAAAAAGCGCGCTATGGTTGGCGCGCGCTAAGCAGAATTCACGTAGACAGGGCAACGCTTAGACATTTACGGCATGTGTAAAACTTTCCGGGGCAAAACCAAATAGGCATACGGCGCGCGCGGCGTGAGCTGATGCTAGAACCGTAGTTGATGCAAACAAGCTTTTTGGTATAGTCGCGCGCGCTAGGAGAATTGCTGCAAGACGTTTCTGCGGGCGCTATTAGCATAGGTTTTGCTCCCAAACTCAGAGTTGAGAATCCAGCATCAGAAAGATTTTTGTGATCCAATACTAGAAGAAGGCTCATGTCTTCGGTAAAGAAGATGGTTCTAGCTTGGCAAGGAAACTATCGTTTCATAGCGAAAAATGAAAAAGGGCTGTCTGTTAATTTTGACGCTCCCATACCTAATGGTGGAGAAGAGACTGCACTATCGCCAATGGAGAATGTTCTAGCAAGTTTAGCTGCATGCAGCAGTTACCATGTTGTATCAATTTTGAGAAAGAAAAGGCAAAATTTCTCAGTCTACTTGGTGGAGATGACGGCTGACAGGAAAGATGAACCGCCAAGAGTGTTTACCAGCATCCATCTCAAGTATATCATTAAAGGAAAGAACATTAGTGAAGAGGCTGTTCAAAGCGCAATAAGCCTTTCTGAAGAAAAATACTGCTCGGTAGGAGGAATGCTGAAGAACGCAGTTAAAATAACATCTTCCTATGAGATACTGAAAGAATAACCAACTGGCTAGTGATTTTTGGGGTTTGGGCTTAGACTCTGCCCCTAGCAAGTCTATCACGCAAAAATGGAGAATGAGGGATTTGACTCTATTTGTACAACAACAGGAGAGCAGAATTGATTATCACCGATATGCAGCCGGCTTCTTGAAGAACTGCAGCCAAGATGGGCACTAATAAGCCCATTGAGGCCAGAGTCAATCCAAGGGCGTTCCAAGCCATGGAGAAAGCTATGTTCATCTTCATTTTGCTAAAGGCTTTTCGACTCAATCTAATCGTGTACTCGACTTTTGTTAGATCGTCTCCGAGTAATGCTACGTCAGCTGTTTCAATCGCTACGTCACTGCCAGCCGCTCCCATCGCAAATCCAACGTCTGCGTTGGCCAATGCTGGAGCATCGTTGACGCCGTCGCCCACCATGGCAACAACATTGCCTTTTTTCATTTTTCCTATGATTTCGACCTTCTGTTCTGGCAGAAGCTCCGCGTAGAATTCATCAACGCCTATCTGTTCAGCAATAGACTTGGCAGCTCTCATGTTGTCCCCCGTTAGCATAACAGTCTTGATTCCTAATCGTCTGAGCCGCTGTACTGCCTCAGATGAATCTTTTCTCAAGGTGTCAGATACGGCAATGACGCCGATCACTTGCTTGTCCAGTATGACAGGGAGCACTGTTTTTCCCTCGTTTTCGAATGCGCTTATTACCTTGTCCTCTTCCTCGGTAAATGCCATGCCCGCCATGCCTTTTCCGATCAAAATCTGCTGTTTTCCATAGTAGGCTTCAACTCCGCGTCCAGGTAAAATCTTAAACTTTGTCGGATCTGGAATGATTACCCCTAACTCTGTAGCTTTCGCTATTACAGCCTTGGATATGGGATGTTCAGAGAACTTTTCAGCAATTGCCGCATACTTGACTACTTCGCTTTCAGAATGGTTGTTCAGGGTTCTTATCTCAACGACTTTTGGTTCGCCGATGGTTAATGTTCCGGTTTTGTCGATTGCTACCGATTTGACATCTTTCACTTTTTCAATGTTTGTGCCGCCTTTGATTATTATGCCGTTCATGCTGGCGTTGCCAATGGCTCCGACTACGGCAACTGGGACGGCCACTCCCAATGCGCAGGGACACGCCACCAAAAGGACAGATACAGTTCTTGTAATTGCCGGTTGCAGACCAACTAGAAAGTAGGCAGCTGTAAACACTACGACTGCCAGAGTCAATATGAAGGGCAAGAAGTAGGTGGTGAATCTGTCTGCGATATTCTGTATCGGTGCCCTCTTCTCTTCTGCTTCCTCGACCAGATGAATGATGTGAGCGATCGTAGTGTCCTCAGCGATCTTTTCGGTTGTGATTTCTAAGGCTCCGTTTCCGTTCATGGTGCCCGCAAACACTTGATCGCCTTTTGCCTTTTCTGCGGGCATTGATTCGCCCGTTATTGCGGCTTGGTTAACGGCGCTATATCCTGAAACCACGGTTCCATCAACAGGTATTTTGTCGCCGGGCTTTACTAGGACGGTTTCGCCTAATTTGACGTCTTCCACTGCTACTTCAAGTTCCGTTCCATCTCGACGCACGAGGGCAGTCTTTGGACTCATATTGACGAGTTTCTCAATCGAACCTCTAGTTCTGTAGAGGACGTAGTCTTCAAGAGTTGTTCCAGCTAGAATTATGAGCACCACTGTCGCTGCGGGTATGTAGTAGCCAGCCGCTATTGAGGCAGCGATTGCAACGGTCACAAACAATTGGACAGTTATTCTCTTACGGAGCAGCAGTCGAAGGGCTGTGACGTAAATGGTGTAACCACAAGCAACGGCGATAAAAGCAAGAGCAATGCCAGTTACAGACGCATACGCAACGTTGGTTTGTAAGATTAGCCAGCTTGCTATAGTGGATATTATGCCCAGAACGAGCAGAACTGTTCCTCTAATGTATTCTCTCATGAGACTCCTCCTGTGTTCTCAATTCGGTAGCCGAGCTTTTCCAGACGCTCATTTATCTTCGGCGGGTTGACTTTCTCTGGGTCATATTCAATCTTCACTTTGCCTCCTATCGTGTCAAAGTTCGCTTTGGAAATCCCAGTTAACCTCATCAATGCACGCTCCAGAGCCGTCTTTTGAAAACTGTCTCCACATGAACCGCACGCACAAGGGGCGCCTCCTGCCTTCGCAATCTTCAAAGTCAATTTTTCAATAGTCATAACTCTCACCTCCGCTCTTGTCCAGTATTGGGAGCAATGTCAGGACACACCGCGATTCTAGAAGCCACTCGCGGAGCGATTTCATCGGCAATCTTCAGGAATCGTGCTATCTTAGGATCAGCAAGCCTATAGTATATTTTTCTCCACTCTCTCCTCGAGCTCACCAGCCCGCAGTCATTAAGACATGCAAGATGGTTCGAAACCTGCGATTGGCTTGCACCCTTGACTGACTGGACCAATTCACAGACGCATCTCTCTCCGCCTTTAAGCTCTTCGAGGATCTGCAACCTTATCGGATGGGCAAAAGCCACAAAAAACCTGACATGCGTTGTCATTGCTTGGTCAGCCATAATATCACCGTATTGTAATATTACATTGATGTGATATTAACCGCTCGTCGCTCTTATAAACTCGACTGAAAACGTGTCATGAAACACATGACCAAGTTGTTCGCATTTTCCTTCGCGCGCACCAATATCGAAAAGAAGATGGAATTGCTCGCATCTCACTCCTCATGATTGTCGAGGTCGTATGCGGGAAATTCCTTCAGGTCATGGTGTAAGAGGCTGGTTCAACGTCAGAAGATCTGTTCTTTGAGAATCACGAGTTCTCTTTTTTCAAGGACGCTCTCTTTCCAATTCGGTGTCCAGGCATCTTGCAGTACGTCTTGGAACACTTGCTCTTTGAGTTTTTCCTCGTCGCGGCCCACGTCAGAATAGGCATTATCGCCTCTCTCAACCTCTTGCCGTCACTCGTTAATGTGTACTCTACACGCGGAGGTATCTCGGCAAAGGATTCTCTATTGATTAATCTTTCTTCCTGAAGTTGCTTCAACGTGTCTGCAAGAGTCTTTGGACTGATGCCGCGCAGTTCTTGCATGAGCTTGTTGAAACGGGCCCGACCATGATTGCCTATGACGTTGACGATCAAAAGCGTCCATTTCTTGCTTATCACGTCTATGACTCCTTCAAGAGGACAGAGGCAGACGGGATCCTTTCGGTTGTGCACGTACAATCACTTCAACTATTAATAGTAACTATCTTGCTATAAACTTGATAGTTTAAATGCTTTACTTCTAATAGTATTAGGAAGAAAATCGAGGTGAGATAAGATATGGACGAAGAATGTGGTTGCGGTGGGCATCATGGGAGGCATGAGGACTACTGTGGATGTGGTATGCATGGAGAGGGGCACGGTTACAGAAGACGGTTTTTAACGAAAGCCGAGAAGATGGAGAAGCTGAAGAGTTATGCAGACGAGCTGAAGAATGAGCTCAAGGCTGTGGAAGAGAAGATCAAGGAAATGCAAAGTTGAAAAACATCTAAGCCTGAAGCTTAGGGTGGTGCTTGATGAACGATTGGGAAAGTTGGCACAGAATCGATGGTCTCAAACAATGGATCAGCAAACATCTTCATTTACCCCCCATTTTTAGGTTGGAAAGTTGGTGGAGTGACAAGACATGGGTAGTGCAATAGAAGCGATAAATCTGACGAAATATTACGATGATCTTTTGGCAGTAGATCACATAAACTTTGAGGTTGAACAAGGCGAAATCTTTGGGTTCTTAGGACCAAACGGTGCAGGCAAAACCACCACAATAAGATTGCTCACCAGCTTAACCAAGCCAAGCGATGGAACCGCAAGAATCTTCGG
>Ga0315289_10004860_pt1 | contig 19986 bp, 11 predicted proteins | sample YL17G11_40_MG_FD_203452 | JGI IMG/M metagenome (GOLD analysis project Ga0315289, IMG submission 203452) | Sediment microbial communities from Yellowstone Lake, YNP, Wyoming, USA - YL17G11_40 | ecosystem: Environmental > Aquatic > Freshwater > Lake > Sediment | place: USA: Wyoming | collected... | reverse complement strand
AAACATATGGAATTACATAAACAGGATATAGAGCCCACAATAAGAATGCCATGTTTTAACCTATCATCAAATGTAAAATTCTTTATATATCTTCATCTTTTCTCTGCCCCATACGATGTGGGGCTAACATTAGACTAGGAATACAGATAATACCCTACTGTCTCCATCTTATCTGCACCCAGGTTCAGATAATGTTCCATTCCGGCATATTATCCGAGCCTGTTTTATTCCATCTCAGCAGCATGTGCGTAGCTGCTAATCAATGAAATATGGCTTTAATCTTTCTTCAAAGCAAGCGAAATCATTAATTTCGGGGGTCATGCGGTGGGGGAAAGAGTTCAGCCGCCGTCGTTCCGTCCCGCATGAGCGTGACGCAACTATGGCGCGCCAAGGGAGTTCGGCCGCCTTCGTGCACAACGCGGGTTTGCTGCGTGCCGGAACCGCCGTTGAAAAAGAGAATTTCCAATGTCCATCAAGGAACTCAGAATGTCCAGGGTCGATCAGCATAATGAAGTAAAGACGGCGGATCAAAACTGCGCGGCCGCGCGCGCAGTAGGGGCATCCCCGGTCCGCGGGGCCGGCCGCTCCGCCGGCTTCATCCGGTATCTGCCTGCCGATGATCGAGGGTTTGAGGAGGAATGCCCGTGCCATCATGAGCCGCTGCCGCTGGCCCCCGCTGAGCTGATGGGGAAACTGGCCGAGCAGCTCGTGGGCGCGCAGGCCGACCTCCGGTATTCGCGATACGCGTTCCCGCGCAATGCAGGAAACAGGGCGGATTGCCGGTCGAAAGGGCGTGATAGTCCTTATCGCACTATGAGCGTCGTTTTACACGCGCGTTTGTCGCGCGCATTCGAGACCGCCACAGCCTGTTTGTCAACGCCCTCCAAAACCGCGACGAAGACGCCTGCGTCCTGTCCGCATCCCCGACGCGCAGCGGTCGGTCCCGAAAGCCGCCCCGCCCTTCGTCCATGCAGATCATAGAGCGCAACCGGCGTCTGTTGCGCAATCCGCTTTCCCGCTGCGAAGGGCGCGGTCGTCGCCGTTTGACCGATGCGGAAATACCGGTTGATGGTCACCGACTGCTTTGACAGAATGCCGGGATATTTCCAGGCCAGACCAAGGACCTCGGTGCCTGCCACATCGTAAAAATCCATGGTGATCGGGTGCTTACCGGCCTTAAGGCCGATGTAGCCGATGCGCTCCTGCGTGGCATGCGGCCCGTCGTTATTGATCAACAGCGTATCGCCGATATAGAATTTATTGCCGTCGTCGGATGAGGTGAAGAAGGCATAGACGGCGTCCATCGGCGCATCCAGATAGCCGGTATACCGGAAACCGTAGCCGTCCTCCCTGCCGCGCAGGGTGAGATAGAAGCCGGGAGTGGCGCCGGTCTTGACGGGCGTGAGCGTTGAAAAATCCGGCAGCGTGGTCCAGGCGCCCTCATAATATTTGTAATCAAGACCGTTGACAACCGGTGATGGATTCGCGGGTGTGCGCGGGACGAAGACCTCCACGGTGATCCTGCGCACCGCCGGCCCGCTGGGTCCCTGCGCGGTGACCGTATACTGCGTGGTGGCCGCGGGCGTGACCGTGGCCGTGCCCGACGCCGCCACGGTCCCCACGCCATTATCGATGGACACCGAGGTGGCGTTGATGGTCGTCCACGACAGCACGGCGCTCTGGCCGGCAAGTATCATGGCGGGATTGACCGACAGCGAATCGACCCGCACGTCGCCGGGCGCGCTGGTGACGCCCATGCCCACGAAGGAGGTCACGCTGTATTTGGGCAGCGTTGCGGAAAACGAGCCGCCGGCACAGGGGATAGCCGTCTGCGCGCCAAGGTTATGGGTTTCATCCGTCAACCACGGCGTCACGCTTGACGCATGAAAGCCGCTGAAGGTGAAGGAGAGCGTGCGGCTGTTCAGTTTGTCCAGGTTCACCGCCACGATGGCGAATTTGCCGGAAACGGTGTCCCGGAACGCGCTGTAGCCTAAAAGACTGTCGGAGGAATAATTGGACGGCAGCCCGATCATGCGCCAGCCCGGACGTACGAACTTGCTCCAGTTGCCCAGGGTCCAGAGGCGCTTGGAAGGGCCCGAAGGGTAGATCAGGGCTTCGCTCGTGCTTCCGGTGGAGTAGAGCCACCAGTAATGATAGGCATTGACTTCCGAAATAGTCAGAAGGTCGTGGATGTTCCTGACCCAGTCCATGGCGCCGGTCATGGTCATGTCGTTGCCACCCATGTTGCTGCATTCCGATTCCCAGAGTTCCTTGCCTTTTTGCTTTGCAAGGGGATAGGGCGTTTTCGGATTCCCTTGGTATAAATGAAGGGCGACGACACCGGTATATCTGCATGCGGCTGTGTCAAGCAGGGTGGGATCGGACCAGCCGCGCTGGTCCCAGTTGCTCTCCGGCATGATGATGGTTGCCTTTTGGCCGTCGCGCGCAAAGGTGGGGCCCAGGTTGTTTTTGATGAAATCGCGGATCTGGTTCCCCGTGTATACACAATGGTCCCACGGAGCGTTGAAATGCGGCTCGTTCTGGACGCTGATTCCCATCAGTTCTATACCATATGAATTTTTATAGGTGGTGACGAAATTCGAAAGGTAGTTCGCATAATCCTGATAATACTGAGGCAGCAATGGATTGCCGGCATTGTTATCGGAGGACACATATTGGGACGGCGGCTTCCAGGGCGCGCTCCAGAATAGTTTAACGCCGCGTTTCTTTGCCTCCTGCATAACCTGGTAATCTCCGGCATTGCCGGGGACCTGTCCGCGAATCATCGATAAGCCGATGCCTGTTGTTGTGTCGAAAAGCTGATCGAGCACTGGCGCCCCGCGCGACATGATGGCATTGCCCTGCCAAGCAGTTGCCGCGCCGAACCCCGTGATACGCTGACGCAAATCATTCCAAGTGACGGTGATGTCCAGCGCATAGGATTTTGCGGCAAGAAGACAAGTTATTGCCATTAATGAAGATACGATTATTGATCTGCTGCGGTGCATATTGCCTCCCGGGATGAATTGGATTCCTATCACGAATGTATCCCGCGCAGAACGGAATTTCAGAATTCATGGATATTTTGGATGTCGCATTGTATCTTTGTATCATATGAGTTCCACACAGTCACATGCCCGGGACATCGAGACATTTCTGCGCGATTCGATTGCCCGGTCGCCGCAAGCCCGACTGCCCACGCTCCGTGCTCTGGCGCGGCAATTCGACATGCCGTTGCGTCATGTGCAACGGGTGGTGGCAGGATTGTCCCGCGAGGGCCTGGTGCGCGTTGCGCCGCAGCGCGGCATCGTGCCGGTATTGACTGCTTCGAATCAGGCGCCGGCGCCGGCCCTACGGCTTCCCTCGGACGAATCGCTCTATCGCACGATACGCCGCGCGTATCGAGGATGGCGCGTATAAAGCGGGCCAGCCGCTGCCCAAGACCGCCTATCTTGCCGCGTCCGAGCGCGTGGGCACGCGCACCGTGGGCCGCATCTACCGGCGGCTGGCGCGGGACGGTCTTGCTTTTCAAAAAGGAAGGGCGCTCGTGGTGGGCAGCCCTGGACCGGCCTTGTCCGCCGGGCATGCGTCCGCGGGAAGAAGCATTCTCATCGTGCAGCTCAATGATCCGTCGTGGGAGGAACTGGCGCAGTCCTGGTGGGCGCAGCCGTTTGCCGTTGCCTTTATGCGGGAGATGTCGCTGTACGGATATGAGCCGGTCACCGTACTCCTGCGCGAAACCGATGCTTCGCGCAATCCCACCCGCGTGCCCGCGGGAAAAAGCGCCATTGCCGCGAAAATCGCGGAACTGGGCGCGCGCCTGTCGGGAATGCTGGTTGTCAATTTCGGCCGGTCGGCGTATCAGAGCTACGGGGATGAATTGCTTGACTTGCTGGAATGGCTCTGTTCATTTGGCGCCATGGTTGTGTCGTTCGACCAGTATAACGAAGTCAGCGGGCGGGCAACTGACAGCGCTCTCGTGCGCCGATATGATCAGGTGGTGGCCGGGCCGGGTATGCAGCGGCATTTCGTGCGCTGCTATATCGATAACCGCGAGTATGCGGCCGTGCCGCTGACCGCCCTGTATCGCATGGGCCACCGCAACGCCGGGTATCCGGTCCCCTATGAGGTGCAGCCGTGGATCGGCCACCGGCTTTTTTACCTGCGCGAAATCGCCGCCACGTTATAGTCCGCGCCGGCGCGGTCAAGCATCCTGCCGGCTGGCTTTATCTACCATCCCGCGAAAACATCTATTTTTTGCTGCGGCTCTGTTGATCATTGCCGGAGAATAAGGAATGTCCATTATGAAAGATCATCGAGTGGTGAATTTCTCGATTTTTCTTCTGACTTTTTACCTTACCGGCATTTGGGGAGCCGAGACATGGTCCATATACAATACGACAAACTCCCCTTTGCCCGCTAACTGCAGTGGTCATCGACAACAGCGGCATCGTCTGGGTGGGCACGAACAAAGGCCTGGCTTCCTTCAACGGGTCGGAATGGAGGACCTTTTCTCCCATGGATTCCGGCCTTGCCGACGGATCACCGGTGCTGCGCCTGTGTCATGCGCCGGCGCTGGCGGCCGATTTGCTTGCATCCGGCAAACGGCGGGGGCAGGACAATCCAAAGGGGGGAATGAGGACCATCCTGCCGGTTACCGCCATTTGCTTATTGTTCAAGAACGAATGATCCGAGATATGAATGACCGGGCCGCGACGCGCGGACCAGATATCCGCCTGCGTTCAGCGTTCCCGGATCAATTGACAGCCGCGTCTGCGCCGATCGCGCGAATGCCATCCGTCCCTGCATATCGATAATTGATATCCGATAGTGCGCCTGGTCCGGCAGATCGATGGTTATGCCGACGCCGCGCAGATCGTGCATAGTCAATCGATCACGCCCAGTTGCTGGTCCGGCAGCAATCCCCCGGCTCGCAACGGAGTTGATTGCCGTGTCGCCCCGTACCCATCCTGAAGGCTTGGTCATCTGGCGCCATGCGCCGGCCGTGTCCTGGTACGCATAGTCATAACCCGCGGGCGCCATGACCCAGAAGTCGCCGGCTGATGCCTGGTAGCCAATCTGCCCGGGCCCGGGATCGCCGCCGGTACCCGATGCATAGGGATTTCTTGTACCGAAAAGCGCTTGCATATCGTGCCAATTTAAAATGAGCTGATTCGTTCCCCGGCGCGCGCCGCCATATTGCCACATGACATTTTCGGAATACCATTTGTCGGAATTGCTGGCAAAGATGAGCATTTCGCAACCGGCGCTGCCGCTCATATCGAACCCGGCCCAGGTGAATGCCTTGTAGATCGATGTATGGTCTTGGCACCAGGTAACCATGGGCCATTCGGCGAAATGCCCGTTGGCATAATGCGAGAGCTGGACGACATCATGCGCGCCGCCCGCATAGCCGCCCATGATGGTACCGCCCGCGGATATCTTCGCATTGCACGAGCCTCCCTGGCCATACGACATCGAGAACGCACCGCCGGCCGGGACCGGACCGGTGCCATTAATGTCGCCACCGCAGCTCATCCCCGGCACCGGATACGTTTGAATGGCGCACCGATCGCCGGCTTGACTGATGCTGAAACGGCGGATATATTTGCACGATTCAACCGATAAAACCTTGACATTCGTCGATGCGGGATTGCTGCTGAGCGCATTGATTTTCCAGACTTCACATCCCGTTCGTCCCAACCGGTCGCTGACATCGGTACGGGGTTTTGCGTAGTAGACCCAGCCGTCGGCCGACCAATCCAGCGCCGATTCGACGCCGGGAAGTACCGTAAAAGAAAGCAGGTCTTTAAGGTTCTTTCCATTTGCATCGACAATGGAAATACAGGCGTTATCGCCGGCGATCTTTGCACTCGCGCCATTTACAACCCGATAGGGCCAGCGGAAAAAGGCGATTTTTGATCCGTCGATGCTCCAGGCCGGATACTGGCAGAACGCGGTTGTCATTTTAATGATCGTATCGGTCCGCGTGACCGCATTATTGACGATTGATATGCGCGCGAGCTGGCCGACAGGCATTGTTTCATTCCCGCCGATATCGGGAAGGTTCATTTCCGGAACATTCGGATTTCCATTTGAAGTATAGCGCCATAAAATAGTGACGGAATAGCCAGTAACCGCCCAAACCGACACTGTCTGGAAAAGCAGCAGCGATGCGACTGCGAACGCAAGCGTTTTCATGGGGCCCCCTTTGAAGATTAGATGCAGGAACAAATGATATTTAGCAGTAATGTATCGCGGAATAGCGAAGAATTGGCCGTTATTTGGGATCTCTGTTATTGTGGGATTAAATTACTATCATGTTTTAATAACCGTCGGATCCACCCGTGGCAGCGGAAGCATGGACGTTCGTCATCCATGCACCATGCCGCACGTGACTGTTTCTGCCGGAAACTCCATTCGCAATATGTATAGCTGCTGCTTCAACAATCCGGGAATTGGCAGCACTTGATCCGCCATGGCCTTGACCGGCCATTCCGCAATAATCTTTCCGTCCACGGCGGCCAACACGGCTTTCCCGGCAAGCGGACCCGGCATATGAAGGCGAAGCCCATGATCCACGAATGCCGCGGAAAAGTTCGCCTGCTCTCTTTGCTTGGGCGGACTTATGATTGTGGTCGGCGTACCTTGTCCCAGAATCGTCGCTATGCTGACGTTTTCTATAGTGAAGCTGAACGCGCCGCTGGTCACCGGAATCGCGGCCTCAGTGCGCATGATCACATTCTTATCATCTTCCCCAATCGTGCGAATGGGTGTAACGGTACCCGGAGCAAATCCGTTGAGACGGAAATTGATCGTGGGACCCGGATTGCCGATTCCGATATTCGCCACAACAATAGCGAATTTGCCGCTTGCAGGATCTTTAAAGGCGCTGAGCAGGCAACGACCGTTATTGCCCTGGAACTCAGGAGGAGTGCAGGTGATTCTTTTCCATCCAGGACGGATGAATTTAGTATAGTGGCCGACGTAATAGTAGAGTTTTGGAATTACATACGTATTGCCGGCTTTCCGAATCAATCCTTCGCGCGTATTGCTGAGAAGCCACCAGTAATGCCAGGCGTTGACCTCTTCGTATGTCAGACAATGGTGCAGCTGATCGGCAAATGTAATTGCAAGGGGCCAACTGTCGTCCACGCCACCCATGAGACTCGTCTCTGTTTCCCAGAGCTCTTTGCCTGCGGCCGCCGCTTTGGGATATGGCTGCGGTGCTCCTTCGTACACATGAAATGCTACGATCCCCACGTATTTTGCTGCGTTAGGGTCGGCCATGAACACATCGGCCCATTGGGGTTGGAAGAAGTTCGATTCGGGAGCGATGATGGTGGCTCGCACATTATCGCGCGCAAGAGTCGGTCCCAAAAAGTCGCGGATGTAATCGCGCAGGTCCTCGGGCGTGTATGGGCAGCCGTCCCAGGTCGGGCCGAAATGAGGTTCATTCTGGACGCTGACTCCCATAAAATCAATACCAAACCGCGTCTTGTACTCGCGGATTATCCGCGATTGATAATTGGCATAATCCTGATAATGATCGCGTTGCAGCGGCCCGCCCTGGCCGCTGGGATCGTTGAATTGTTTCCACATGGGCGGAGGGGTCCATGGCGCGGTCCAGAACATACGGACGCCGCGTTTTTGGGCCTCCTGACACATGTAAACCTCGTCAAGATCAGTATCCCACCTCCAGTTGCCCGAAGCATCAAGACAGTCGTATGGCTGCTGATGGCGAACCATGGTCAACCCGATTCCGCTGATGCTGTCGAAAAGCAGGTCCATGATTTTCGGCCGGTCCGACTCCTGTATGCCGAATATTCCCCCGCCGCCTCCGCCCCAGGCAGTCGATGCGCCGAACCCGGTTATGGTCTGCCGGACATCGTTCCAGTTGATGGTGACGTCGGTCGCGCCCAAAGCCGGTCCCGAAACCCATGCGAAGATGATGGCGCTTAACAATATGGCTATCCGAAAGCTTGATTGATGCGGTTTCATAGTTTGGTCCTTCATCTATTTCCGTTCAGAATCCGATGATATGCGTTTGAATCCATGAGCCTATCCATGATCATCTCCGCGCTATTGCCAATGACGCTTGCAATTGCCGCCCATCGGGCGTGTGGACCACGCAACGGTAAACTCCGGGAACGATCGAATTCCCGCGGTTGTCTTTTCCATTAAAAATCAGGGGATTCAATCCGGTGTGCGCATTCTCATAGTAAAATGAGCGGACAAGCTTGCCGCTGGAAGAAAGGATTTTCGCGCGGATAGTGCCGGCATGCATGAGCACCACATTCAACCGGTAATCCGCGTTCTGCCGTTCGATCCGCATGCAGCTCTTCGCGGGGATATCGAGCATGGAAATCGCATTCGCAGATTGTCCGCTCCTGTAAAGAACGCTTGCGGGAATGAGCGTCTTTGTCGCGATACCCGGACCCTTCCAGAATACCTGAAGCACCGGCGCGCCGCAGCCATAGCTGTTATGCGTTTGCACGGTTATCGCATGTTTGCCGGCCTTGAGCGCGATGCTGCCCGAGTACTCGTGCAACGGCCAGACACTGATGCCGTTTCCCGCGATCTGGGTCGTGCCGATATACATTCGCATCAAGTCGCATGACCGGATATAAAACGTATAGACGCCGTCGGTCGGGATGTCGATATATCCGGCGAATTTGAAGGAGAGATCATTATTGCGGCTTCGCACCGACATATCGAAGTTGTTCACCGTGCCGGTTTTTGTCGGCGTCAAGGCAGCGACATCGAAGGTTTCGTTCTGCGTTTCATAATACCAGTAGTTAAGGCCATTGGTGACCGGCGATGGGTTTTCCGGCGTTCGCGGCGTTTCAACCGTCACGGTTACTTTGTGCGTGATGGGACCATTGGGGCCTTGTGCCGCTAATGCATAAGTCGTCGTTGAAGAAGGTGTCACATCCTGGGCTCCGGATGAGCCCACTGCCCCGACACCATTGTCGATGGATACCGAAGTGGCGTTTGCCGTCGACCAGCTTAGCGTTGCTTTTCCGCCCGGAATTATCAGCGTAGGGTTGGCGACAAATGAATCCGCGCGCACATCCGCTGGCCCTAGCGGCGTTCCCATGCCTACGAAAGTGGTTACCGATGCCGGAGGGATCGACGCGGAAAAGGTTGCGCTCTCGACTGCTATAGGGTTCTTTGCCGAAAGGTCGTTCGTCGCATCGGTCACATAGGGTGTTACATTGTTCGCTTTGAAACCGGAAAAATTGAACCGGAGATCACTGTTTTGACCGAGATAGCTGAAACTGACGGCGACAATCGCGAACTTGCCGCTTGACGTATCACGAAACGTGCTGATGCCGACCAGGCTGTCTGGCGAATAATAGCTCGAATTGCCGATCATGCGCCAGCCCGGCCGCACGAACCTGCTCCAGTTGCCCAGGGTCCAGAGCCTTTTGGATGGCCCGGAAGAATAGATCAGCCCTTCTCCGCTTCCTCCGCTTGAATAGAGCCACCAATAATGATAGGCATTCACTTCGGCTTGCGTGAGAAGACCGTGAAGCACCTTGACCCAGTCCATTGCTCCGTTCATTCCCATATCGTTGCCGCCCATATTGCTGCATTCCGATTCCCACAGTTCTTTGTTGCGCAGCTTGACCGCCGGATAGGGCGTGGTGGCTTTATTGTCCTGGTAAAAATGCAGCGCGACAACGCCGACGTATTTCAAAGCGGCCGTATCGGCCAGCGTTGGATCGGCCCAGCCGCGCTGGTCCCAGTTGCTTTCGGGCATGATGATCGTCGCCTTTTGTCCGTCGCGGGCAAAGGTCGGGCCCAGGTTGTTTTTGATGAAATCGCGGATCTGGGCCCCGGTGTATACGCAATGGTCCCATGGCGCGTTGAAATGCGGTTCGTTCTGCACGCTTATTCCCATCAGGTCGATACCGTACTGGTTCTTGTAGGTTGTTACGAAATTCGAGAGGTAGTTCGCATAATCCTGATAATACTGGGGAAGCAGCGGATTGCCGGCATTGTTGTCGGATGATACATACTGAGACGGCGGTTTCCAGGGCGCGCTCCAGAATATTTTTACGCCGCGCTTTTTCGCCTCCTGCATGACCTGATAATCTCCCGCATTGCCGGGGACCTGCCCGCGAATCATCGATAAACCGGCGCCGGTCGTCGTATCAAAGAGCTGATTGAGTACCGTAGCACCCTTAGACATAATTGCGTTGCCCTGCCATGCAGTGGCGGCACCGAATCCGGTAATGCGCTGACGCACATCATTCCAGCGCACGCTGGTGTTGTAGGTGGCGGCGGAAATGGCGACAACGGAAAAAAGCGCGGCCAGTGCGGTCCCGAAGCGCACGGCGGATGAGTGGATGCGTCGCACAGGTCCTCCTTTAGTGAAAATTGCCGTGCAAACGGTTATTGTTCGATGAACCGGATTGTTTTCCGGACGTTTTCGCATGTTAATCTGCCGGCATAGCTGCCCGCGGAAAGCAGGGGCAGATCCCATCGGTTTACTCCCCGGCCGGCCCAACGAGTTTCCGCCCAGACGCAGCGTCCCATGCGGTCAACAATTTCAAGCCGCACTGCCGATGCCCCAGGCACGGTATATCGCAGCTCAAGGCCATAGTGCTTCCGGACTATCGAAAGCGGATACTCAGCAAACGGTCGGAGGATGAAAGCCTTCGCGTTAGCGGGTGTGCCGGGAATGAAAAGCCGGTTGGCAGGAATCAATTGTTTGGGAATTCCGACATCGGTTGAACTCCAACGGACATTGAGGCTTTTGCCTCCGGTGATCTGCATATATTCGACGGTGATCGCATGCCTGCCGGTCTTGAGCCCGATCGTCCCGGCGGCTTCGCCCGGAACATATGCGCCATCCTTGTTAATAAGCAGTTGATTGCCGATATAGAGTTTTGCGCCATCATCGCATTCAAGGGAGAAAGTATATATGCCGTCCGACGGCGCCTCCACATAGGCCGTATAGCGGATTCCGTAGTAGTCCGCGATCGAGCCCGGCACGGTAGCGAAGAAGTTAGTACTGTTCCCGGAGGATTTTGCGGTCAGTGAACTGAAATTGGGCATTTGAACGCCCCAATTTCCTTCATAATAGCGATAGGAAACTCCATTGACAAACGGTGATGGATTTTCCGGGTCGCGGGCCTGGGCAAGGGTCACCGTGACTTTTCGCACGACCGGCCCATTCGGTCCTTGAGCAGTGAGGGTGTAGGTTGTGGTCTGGGTGGGCGAAACAGTAGCGTTTCCGACGGCAGCGACGGTCCCGATTCCCTGATCGATGCTTACCGATGTTGCATTTTTGGTGCTCCAGGCCAGACTTGATTGCTTTCCCGAAACAATGGTACCCGGGCTCGATACGAATGAGTCGACATCGACATCCGTTGCGGCGACCGGCGTTCCAATACCTGTAAAAGTCATCACGCTGCGAATGGGGAGCATTGCGTCAATGGTCCCGCCCGTGCAGGCAATGTCGCTTTTCCTGGCAAGGTTATTTGTCGCATCGGTCAACCATGGCGTTACGCTTGCCGCCCTGAATCCGTTCATGTTGATAAAAATCCGGTGTGGTTCCGTCTTATCGAGATTGACCGCCACAATGGCGAACTTTCCCGAAGTGCTGTCTTTAAAAGCGCTCAGAAGGACCTTCAGATTGTTTGGCGCGATGCTCGGGTAACAGAACTCATACTCGCTCATCCCCAGCATTTGCCAGCCAGGACGGATGAATTTGCTCCATTGACCGATGCACCAGAGGAGCTTGGTCCGCGTGCCATTCAGGATTAATCCTTCCCAGGAACCATTTTGGCTGATAAACCACCAATAATGCCATGCGTTGATCTCCGCCTCGGTCATGAGCTGCTGCAATTCGAAAACGAACATCATGGCATCATCGGAAAGATCGGATCCCATGGCGCCCAGGGAGCATTCTGTTTGCCAGAGTTCCATGCCTTTGGCTTTGGCCTCCGGATAGGGTGCGAAATTGCAGCTGCCATGATTGATATACGCGCAATGATCGTATTTATGGAATGCCGCGATTCCGGTATACGATGATGCCGTGGCGTCGTTGACCGTCGAAGTCGCCCACCCGCGCTGATCCCAGTTGCTCTCCGGCATCATGATCTTCGCGGTCACGCCGTCGCGTTTCAGCGTTGGGCCCAGGTTGTTTTTAATGTAATCGCGGATCTGATCGGGAGTATACGGACAGCCGTCCCAGGGAGAGGCGAAATGCGGCTCGTTCTGGACCGATATGGCCCTGATATCGATACCATATGTGGCCTTGTACTCCCGGATATAGCGTGATTGATAATCAGCGAAATCCTGATAGCACTCGGGTTTCAGCGAACCGCCGGTTGATCCTTGCGTACGGTTGCCGCTTTTCATCCACGCCGGCGGTGACCATGGGGCGCTCCAGACATACATTTCTCCGCGCTTTTTCGCCTCATTGACAAAATCGATCTGCCCCTGGTCGCGGGAGAAATCCCACGTGCCCTTTGAGGGCTCCATGTTAGAATTCTGCTGCAATCGTATCATGGAAAAACCGACGCCCGAATCCGCCGAAAAGAGGTCGTCAAATATCTTTTTCCGTTCAACTGCGGCACTGCTGCGAAGATCGGTCCAGGCACAACAAGCGCCGAACCCGGTGATGCGCTGTCGGACATCGGTCCAGCGCGCCGAGGCCTGGTTTGATGTTGAAATCGCATGGACATTCGGGATATACAGTGCGGCACAAAGGAAGAACATTGATGTATCAGTACGGATTTTCACGGGTCCGCTCCTTTGATAAGTGAACATCCATCTACAATGTAGCGCATCGGGGCTGAAGCAACCTTGATTTTAATATGCATCCGTTGTATTATTTATATAACAGCAAACACAACCGGAGCTCTATGCCGCAAAAAGCGCTTCGGATCGCCACCGAATATATCCAGGACCTGATCTCCCGCGAAAACATGAAGCCGGGCACGCGCATGCCCTCTATGCATGAACTTGCAAAGGCTGCCGGTGTATCGCTGGTGACTATCTGGAATGTCGTTGGAAGATTATCAGCCGAGGGGATTCTGGAGACATCGCAGCGAAAAGGCACCTATGTTTCCAAGGCGGGCGTGAAATATGCTCCTCTGCAAACGGAATCAGCCCACAATCCCCAGGTATGGCAGCGGATTGCGCGGCGCATTGAGCAGGACACGCTCGCGGGCGCTCTTGGCCGGGGCGACCAACTACCATCAGTAAAGCAACTGGCGGCGCGCTATGGCGTAAACCATCGCACGATGAGAAAAGCGCTTCATGCTCTTTCGGATGCCGGCGCGCTGAAACCATACGGCCGTGGTTACCGTCTGTCCAGCCAGGACCCGAAGGTCACCGGCAATACCGTCCTGGTGTTCCTGTACTGTGACCGCGAGCAGATCTGGCTTCAGTATCTCGATCCCAACCTGCTGCGGTTCATCGAAGACCGCTGCCGCCGGAGCGGCTGCATTCCCATTTTCATCCTGTATCGCCGCACCGAAGGCGTCGTCACATTTACCGATCACACGACCGGGGAAGCATGGACGCCGCGCGCCGTATCGCCGGTCTTCGGGTGTTTGTGGGTCGTACTGTGGGACCATGAGGTCATTGACGAATGCTGCCGCACCCTCATTTCGGCGCACGGCCCCGTCGCTGTTCTCGACAACACCGGTTCGGCGCCGTATCCCGACTATTTTCGCGATCACCATGACGTCAAGTTTTTCAAATGCGAATCCGATGTCCGGTCGGGCGAAGTGATTGCGCGCCGGCTGCTCCGCCTGGGCCATCGACGGATTGCGTATATTTCAGTTAATTTCGAAAGGGCATGGTCGCGCGATCGATTCAACGGCCTTCTGCGGGTGTATCGGACAGCCGGACAAGGCTGCAGCGCGGGACGATTTACAACCGACATTCCCGGCATCGCCTCGGGCCTGACGCCGGAGTACGATTACACGCGACCGACCTTGGATTTTATGCGTCTGCGCGCCCCCCAGCCCAGGGGCATATCCCGCGATCGACTGGCTGAACACCTTGCCCGCACCGTTCATACCGGGCTCTGGCACTCCTATTACCTGTGGGGGGTTGTGAGCAATCTGGAACCGCTCTTCAAAAAGGCCCTGCGTGACCGGACCATAACGGCATGGGTATGCGGTGATGATGAGGAGGCGCTCGCGGCTTTATTTTTCCTGAAACGAAACCGGGTCCCGGTACCGCGGCGGATTTCGGTGGTCGGCTATAACAACAGTCTTGAAGCATTAAAGAACAATCTCACGAGTTTTACTGCCAATTACGAAGCCATTCTTGACGGCATGATTGACCATATCATCCGGCCCGATGTTGCCGTGGGATTACGAAAAAACAAGGTACTCGTAATCGAGGGATGCCTGGTCGAGCGCAAGACGACCGGACCGGCGAGATGAATTCGAGAATCAGGATTTCAGCGACCGCGCGGCCCGCGCCTGCCGGTCACGCGGCCGGAAAGATCGACAGCGCGCGTATCGGCGGGACCTTCAACAATAATCCGGATACCGCTTATGCCGGAGGGAACGCGGATTGCAAGGGAATTCCTTTGACCGCGCGTGGGTGCAGGTTGACGCACGATGATGGAAGGCCGGACCGCGGTTGAAGGCTTCCTGACCTGCGAGAATGCCCACGGCAGCAGTTGCGGATCGGCATACGCCGGGTCCCAGGAATTATGCCCGCAATTGGTAAACCAGGTATGCTTAGGCGTACCGCCGGCTTTCCCGATGGCCGCGATCATCAGTACGGAGTTCTGAAACGGCACGGCATCGTCCTGGTCGCCATGAAATGCCCAGATGCCCATGGTGATCAGGCGATTGGCCTTCGACGTATCGCCGCCGCCGCAGATCGGAATTGCGGCGGCGAACAGGTCGGGACGCCGGACGACGATGTCCCACGTTCCCCATCCGCCCATGGAATAGCCGGTGGCATAAAATCGCGTTGTGTCAAGAGAATACCGGCCTTTCAGATCGCCGATGATATCGAGGACCGCTTTCATGGAGGTGCTGATTTTTACCCCTGAGTCGCCGGCGGTCAGCGCCACGCGGTCCGTGATGTTTCCCCAACCCCAGTCAACCCATATTTTATTGGTCAATACCTGGGGGGCCAGCACAAAGCAGGGGTTTTTCGCCTGGTTGCTGTCCTGGGCCCAGGCGAGGCAGGGACCATTGTCGGCATGGCAGCGATTATCGCCGCATCCGCAGCAGCCGTGGAGGAAAAGCACCAGCGGATATTTTTTAGCGGATGAATAGTTGCGCGGAACGAACAGGCGATAACGCATGGCCTCGGCGGAACCCGCGGAGCTGTATTGCAGGTCAAGGAAATCATCGACTGAAACGGCGAAGAGGCAGCCCGCGGCGAGAAGGATGGAAATCAGGATGCGCCGCATGGGCATTATGCCTTTCCTTAAGGGAACCAATAAATAGTTTTCAATGTCATTGCGAGAATCCCGCCGCGGCGGGAGACGAAGCAATCTCTCTTTTCAATACGAAAAGCGCGGGATTGCTTCGTTCCACTCGCAATGACGGACGCGTTTTTCGATTATTAAAATGCTTTTAGCTAAAATGCAACGCCCACGGATCCCTTCCTCAACGCCGTCTTCCATATTATGACCTGATTGCCTGCGATCAACTTGATAATATAAATGCCCGCGACTTTTCCTCGTATATCGATGACCGCGCCGGCATGATCTTTCCCGCCTGCTCTCTCGACTACCGCACCCTTGATATCGCACAGCAGCAGACTCCACTGCCGGTCGTCTAATCCGGCAATTGATAGCCGTCCCGGCAGCAGCCGCAGCGTCGGCAGATTTTCCCTGCGCATCGATGCAAGCATGCCGCCGCGAACAGTCGCGACATCCGCCGGCGGATATTCCCATGCTTGATACTTCCAATCCGCTCCCGCTACCCACCGCGGTTCGCCGAATTCGTACGCCCCAAGGTCTGGCGCAGCACCCTTATAGGTATCGACCCAGCCGGGCACCACAACGCCTTTGTCAATTGCAGGCGATCCGGCGCGCAGGGAGTAATCGTGGCTTCGTGCATCGGTAAACTTCCAGGGCGCCGTATCGCTCCGACACCAGATGTTGTTGTAATTATGGCCGGGCCATGGCACGCCGGTCCAGCGTTCGTGGTTTGGTCCGAAACCTTTGAGCGACTCCCAATCATCGTGACCGGGCTGGATCGAGTCAACAACGGTATTATTGAAGCACATGGCCGCGGTATCGCCCCAGTCAAAGGTCCAACTGGTGCCCCTGAGGATCGAAATTATGTTATTCGACATTTCGGTCGGGCATTCCAATTCCGAGAATCGCCCTTGCCAGAAGACGTTATGGTGGACATTCCATTTGCGCGCGCCCATATCCACTTCTGTGACAATATCGCCGGCAGTCTGGCCGGCAACACCATGAAACCAGTTATGGGAGGCTTCACCACCCTCGCAGTTCTGCGCCGACAATGAACCTTGTTCTTGAGTTACTATAAGGGATGCACCAAAATCATTGTACTCTATTCTCATTCTTCCCGGATCTTTCGGTCCGGAGGCGAAATAGCCTCCACCTACCTGGATATTAGCCCGGCAATTAAAGCTCATGCTATTGTGATTGAGCCTGATCCCATAGGCTTCATTGGTGGGGTCCCCAAGGTATCGTCTCCAGGTGGTTATTCCGCCGGCGCCCGTTGCGCCGTAATCGCATTCCTTGACGATGCAGTTGGTGATTTCGTTGTCCCGACCGCCGACCACCACTCCGGCGCCGGCGGACACGGCCACCGAACTGTTTTTCATAATGTTGTTCTTGCCCGAAATGTAAATCCCGCAGTGTCCGTCGGCCGGATTCCACGGGCTTTGCCAATACCCGGGTCCGATGTCCCACCAGCCGATCGTATCGAAATGACTCACATATTTGAAATGACAGCCGTCGATGACGCAGTTGGTCGCGTCTTCAAAGCTGGCTGCTGCGGCCATGAACCGAAGGCCGGTAAGGTTGATATATTGGGAACTTCGGCCATCGAATCCGAGCAACCGTCGCTTTGCCTCCACCAGATGGTGCGACGGATCTCCCCCATCGGGCGCCCAGAGGTAGAGCGTGCTGTCGAGCTGGTTGCGAAACCATTCGTTGGGAGAATCGAGAAGCCCCAGAAGGTGCGACACCCAGCCGGGTGCGGCCGGGCTCGATCTTCCCATGCTGCTGGTATTGTACGCGTCCAGCGTGGTAGTCGACGCGCCGGAATTAGATGCGGTTATAATGCCGGTTGATAACCAGTTATTATGAAATGTAAACAATCCGCCTTTAAGGAAATCGGCCTGTTTGCTGAAAACGCAGGGTGGCAGCGCGCCGTCAGCTTGCTCCTGGGCTATCGTCACATGAAACGGCGTTCCCGCCGGCCGGTCGCAGCCCAGGGTTGGAGAACAGCCCCAATCATCGGGTTTCATGACAATTTGCGTGGGCAGGATAATCGGTTCAACGATTTTCCGATATTCTGTCCAATCGCGAATCCTGTCCATCGCCTTGTAGGGGTGGGGGCTGTACGGATCGTTGACATTAGGACATCTGGCGACCCAGGCCATTTTTCCGTCCACGATCAGTTGATCGTGGAATTTGTCGAGCGTCCAGCGCATTTTTGCTTTGTAAATGCTGCCCGAATAGATGGACCACCCGGTAACCGGATCGGCTCCGTCGATGACGGCATATTCGCCGTTGTATGCTTTGAAGGTCAACGGCGCTCCGGCAATGCCGGAATAGATGGGTTTGACCGTTTCTCGATAGATCCCCTGGCGGATTTCGCACGTGCTGCCGGGTTTCATGACCGATGCGGCCTTCTGGATCGTGCGGAACGCTCTTCCAACGGAAAGCCCGTCATTGGCGTCTGAGCCATACGCGGCGACATAGTAGGTCCTGGCGTCCGCGGCCGTGACGGTCACGGCGCCCGATAGTTTCAATTTGTCAAATGCATTGATCCACTTCTCATTTCCCTCGACCGTGAAGAACACCATATGGATACCGGTTACCTTCGCCAGTTTCGTCCTGATGAACGTTGCGGGTTCTCCAATGGGGCGGGTGTTTGAGGCGGGATTGAACGAGGCTATCGGCGTGGAGGTCGGCGAATCGATCCGGATTCTGACAGCGTTGTTTGCCCAACTGGCATTCTCCCACCACCAGCCGTAGAAGGAAATGGAGTCGTATTCACCGTTTAGAAAGTTGATAGAATCATATCGCGCCCAACAGCCGCCGCCCATGTCTCTTATGCTGATGGCAGGCTCCTTGTCGGTGGTGTTGGAGTATAAGCCGCCCTGACGCGCGCTGAAATTTTCCGCCTGGATCCATCGCGTAATGGGCGCGGTCGTCTGGGCGAAAAGCAGCGCAACCGACACCATGACCAGCATTCCGGCGATATGCGCGGGCTTTGGCAATTTGGAGAAGTTGCTGTAGACCTGGTTCATGCTATACCTCCTTGAAATGCGCCTATATTCGATACCACATAGTATCCCGGGTTACACATCCGCTTTACCTTATGCAAATAGCCTTTACAACACGCATATTCGAGCCGTCCACGACCGTCACACAGCATACGCCTGCGGGCAGGTTTTGTTGCGCTATCGATACAGAACCTGGGCCGTCGATTTGGCGTTCGCCGCTCATCCTGCCCTTTATGTCCGCAACGCGGACGCTGAACATTCCGCGCATTCCAATTCGCACGTGCAGGCCTTCAGCGGACGGAATGATCGCAAAGTCCGGCAGATGCGCCAGCGCAGGCTTTACGGGATACGATACCGCAACCAGACCGCGCAGATCGGCGTTAATGTCCGACGCCGGCGCGGTCACCAGAAAATCGCCGGCATCATTTTTCCGGTATTCGGAATACGGCAGGGCGACATCGCATCCGCCCGCGAAATTGGCTCCGTCCGCGCACGCCCTCTTGTTTTGTGAGGCGTTTATGGCTACACTATCGACCCAATTAAAGAGAACCTGATTTGAGCTGCAGAATGCATATCTTCCGCTTCCTCCGGGCTGCTCAATCCATCCCATTTGCAGGCACATCCATTTGTCGGAATTGGCCGACCAGCGGTTGCAGTCCAGACCATAGCCGGCCGTCAAGGTTATCGCGGTTCCATCGGACCAGGTGCAGTGCGTGATCTGTTGGCTGCCGGGCAGGACCATGCTGTTGATCCTATCCGTGGAAAAACCGAAATCTCCATTTTCTTTTTTTAAATTTGCCCACGACACCATTGCTATCCACATATGCCCGCCCCCTTGAAGGTACGACAATTCATTGCCCGAGGGAGACAGATTGGAGCCGCATCCCGCGCCATTGCCGATCCTGGAGGCGTCGGGTATGCTTCCGTTTCCCGGCAGGGCATACGGAAAAATGGAGTAAACGGTGCCATTATCTTCATAAACTCTCAGATGCATTTTTGTTGCGTCGGCCGACATTCCCCAATGCCAGAGCGGATACTGAAACGTTACGACTTCGATATTCTGGAAATTATCGACATTGACACGCCACAGATGACGGCTTCCTTCCCGATGGTTGTCGCCGCTTTGCATGTAATAAATCCACCTTCCGGTAGGCCAATACAGCGGGCCCCTTCCGTTATAATCCTGCCCCTGCGGGATGCGCGCCAGATTGCGCACGCTTGAGCCGTCGATGTTCATGACGGAAACAAACCATCCGCTATCGTTTGTTGCGCGATAAAAGGCGATCTGCGTCCCTTCTTTATTGATGGACGGGAATCGCGCGCTGATGCGCGACTTGTCCGTGAACCCTCCGCCGCCGTCAAAAATTTTACTTGCACCCACCACAGCGCTGTTTTTAATGTCGTACCGCATGATGTCGCCAGCGGGATTCCATACGCCCCGGTACTGTGTCGACACGGCAATGCCGTCGACGGCATATGCGCGCAGCGGAGCAAGGAATAATACGGCGATAATAAAGCGATTAAGCGCGATCACGGTAGGCTCCTTCCCATTCA
>Ga0315289_10004859_pt1 | contig 19986 bp, 12 predicted proteins | sample YL17G11_40_MG_FD_203452 | JGI IMG/M metagenome (GOLD analysis project Ga0315289, IMG submission 203452) | Sediment microbial communities from Yellowstone Lake, YNP, Wyoming, USA - YL17G11_40 | ecosystem: Environmental > Aquatic > Freshwater > Lake > Sediment | place: USA: Wyoming | collected... | reverse complement strand
TGGGCGTAGGAATCAGAATTCTTATGCTACAGATTTTGCCAAAAAAGTGGAAAAGAAGAAAATTAGACTTATTGATGATGATCGTTTTCTAGGGCAAATTTTATCTGTGACTAACGATCTGAAGGCTCCAGAGTCACCTGCAGGTCATGGAGATAGTTTCTTCTCAGTTGCTTTAGCAATAGGGGCCTATCAAGATTATTATTCCCCAGATAGAAGAAGAGGCTCTGTTTATTTAGGAAACTTACAAGAAACATTTGATGAGGAAAAGAAACCTTCAGGAGAAGAAGGCCCTAGAGATGATGTTTGTATGATATGTAATAAAAGAGGGGCAAAACAATTAGATAGTGGGTCAATGCACTGTGATTTTTGTTTTGCAACATATGAATTAGTAAGGAGATAAAATGGATTTTGAAGCTATGATCCCCGAAAGATACAGGGCGAAATACGATACAGCGAATGATAGATGGTTAGTTTTAGATATGTGGCATCCACAGATTAAAAACCTACCTACGTTAGTAGAAAGTGTTCCTGACACCTCCCCTGCTCTAAAAGTAGTTACGGGAACCGAGATGACTGCTATTATCGAAGAAATGATGGTAACTGGATACTTCGATAGAATTATGGAAGCACGGGGCAAAAGTGGTATAATTAATAAAGATGTGACAGATAGAGAAGAAAGGTTAATGGGTGCGATAGAAAGGATGATTGAGGTATTTGGACATGATAGAGAGCCAATTATTAAAAAGAAACGAGATAAAACCCCGATATTAAATGGATAGAGGTAACTAATGAAGTTAGAGGAATTTATTCCAGATATAGCTTCCCAACATAAAGTTTTAGAAAAGTCCAATACTATATTGCAAAGTACGTATGACGGAGGCTTCTCAAACTTTGCCAAATCTTCAATGGGCGGCTACCAAAGAAGTGATTCTACTCCTTTAGGTATTGAGCAACTATACTTTGATTGGTTAAGAACTGCTTATGCCTATCGTAGAATGTTTATTCAAGACCTATACTTACTTGCTTTTGATATTGCAGAATTACGCATTCCTATACTGTCTCTGAGAGGAGAAATCTTTAGAAAGGGTTTAGATGAGTGGGTAGCGGCTTTTGTATTAAAGTGTAAACAGTGTGGTGAAGAGTATCAAGAAAAAGTAGAAAAGTGTGAACGATGCGGAAGCAAAGAATTAAGAAAACCCAATAAACAACAAATTGAATATTTTGAATCAGTTAGAGATAATTGTAATGTGTTTGGGCAATCTTTTGAAGAAATATTAAAAGTTACATCTGATGATATAAACATAGTCGATGATTCTTTTATTATGTTACAAAAAGACTATATGAAAATGGATGACCAAGTATGGACAAAGGTATCTGAAATACGAAGACTGCACCCAGCTTTAGTAGAGTTTGATTTAGACAAAAATGGCTTACCCAGAAACTCTCACTTTATATGTCCTTTCCATAGGGAAGAAATTGAGATTAAACCAGACCCGTGCCCTATATGTGGTTATGAAAGAAAGGCTATTATGTATATTTATAACCATCGTGGTAGAAGAGTGTATCTCTTTGAAGACGAGGTAATTCATTCATCCAAGTTCAGTCCTTCTGAAACATATGGTTATAGCCCTTTGCTTACTATTATGCAAAAGGTTTTAACTATATCTGGTATGGATAGATATCTTTATCGCTATTTCTTTGAAAGAAAAGCACCTTCAGGTTTAATCCTTACCTATACAGATGATGCCCAGTCTCTTGAAGTAGAAAGGGCTAGGGTTGAGGCAAAGATGCTTGAAGACCCTACCTATATGCCGTGGATTGCTGTCTCTCAGAAGACGGGTAGGGGTCGTACAGATTTCGTAAAATTATTCCATACTCTTAATGAAATGGATTATTTGCCCGTAAGAAATGAAATCAGAGATAGAATATCTGCTATTTATGGTGTGCCTCAGATGTATATGAATATTATGGAAGGTGTGGGACCAATGGCAGGACAGTCTGTATCTGGGGATACACCTATATGGATACGCAAAGATGAAAAGTTTATTGATTTAATTCCTATTGAAGCTTTGCATCATAATTCTGCAAATCAACATAGTCAGTTCCCTAAGAATTTAGAAGTATTGTCTCAAGATGGTTGGACAAAACCGAAGAATATATGGAGGCATAAATGTAGAGAAGATCATACATTGGCTTTTGAATTTGGTGGGGGTTTTGCTGAGACTACAGTAGATCATTCTCTTATGAAAGACAAACAGGAAGTTAAAGCCTCTGATTTAAAAGTAGGCGATAGTATTGATATTGTTAGTTTGCCAACATCTAACGAATACCATTCAATGACAGAAGAATTCGCATGGTTATTGGGTTTCTATTCTGCCGAAGGATCTATTCTATTTCAAGAGGCAGGGTTGGAGTTTGCTAATAATAATGATGGGTTATTATCTAAATGCAAAAACATATTAGAGTCTAAGTATAATAAAGAAGTAAGAATTGCTAAATATGATAGTGGTGGAAGATGTTTAATTTACGGTAATAGTATTGTAGAAGAATTTAAAGAATTAGTATATTACTCTTATAATACTGTCTCTAGTTTAAATAGTAAGCCTATTAGAGAGCCTAAATTAATTAGAAAAGTCCCCACTCAAATATTAAATGGAAGAGAGCATTTAAAACAGGCTTTCTTAGATGGTTATATTGAAGGAGACGGTAGTAAGCTTTCTGAAAATTCCTTTAGGTGTGTTTCTACTTCCTTACTTCTTTTAGCTGGAATAGAGTACTTAGCTAAAACCTTGGGCTACAAAGCAAATGTTGAATTCAGAAAGAGTGACAATGATAATTGGAACCATAATTGGAGACTTTCTTTTGGTAAGAACGATAGAAAAACCGATTCTAATGTAATTAAAAGAATTATTTCTCTTGATGCGCCAAAATACGTGTTTGATATAGAAACTGAGAGCCATACGTTTGTTGGGGGTATTGGTTGTCTTGTATTCCACAATACCCAGCAAGTCAAGGTATTTAGTAATGTTATTGAGTCAGACCAGAGACGTTACAATGAAAAGATCTTCCCCCAAATCATGAAAGCTTTTCATATCACAGATTGGAAACTTAGACTTAAAGCACCTGAAGAAAAGATTGAGTCTATTATACTCCAACAGGCACAACAGAAGGTAGCAATTGCCACACAGATGATGACTCTTGGTTTTACAGTAGATTTGAAACCTGGGGCAGATACAATAGAAGAGATAGACTTCTTATTTACAGGCAAGGCACAGAATCCGATGATGGCTGCAATGTCAGGTGGGCAAGGACAATTACCTGCTGGTGGCGAAGGTTCTCAAGGTGGAGAAGGTGCAGAAGGTGGGGAAACCCAAGAGCCTTCGGCTCCTCCACAACCCCCTGCTCAAGGAGTTAATAAATCTATGGACGGAGCATTAATTAAAATGCAACATCCTTTGACAAACTACGGTATGAAAAAGCCCCTAAAAAATAAAGCGTTTAATAGAAGTTTGCCCTCAGAAAATGAATTGTGGGATGCTGATGATGATATAGATAGGATAGAAGGAGAAGAAGACGATGATGAGATATAGAATATGTATTTAACGTGTGATAAGTGTAAGAAAGCTTCACATATTAGCACATGGAACAGACTGGGTAAGTACTCGTTTGTATGCCCAAACTGTGGTGGTCCTAAGAGTTGTGAAGCAGAGTTTCACGAGTCCTTTAAAAAGGATATGGAAAACTGGAAAAACCAAGACGTGGTTTAAAAGTTATATCAAATATGAGATAATGTTAGTATGGATAATAGTACAGAAAAGATAATGGAAGCCCTTTTAGATGCTCTACACGATAGAGGGTCATATGGCTTTACCTTATCTCAGACAAGATGCCCTGTAGGAAAAACAGGGGGTTTAAAAAGGTCTGGTTCTGTGACCAATACGTTTAATAACAGCACGATTTTATATTCTGCAAAATATGCAAGTAATATAGAAAGAGGAATAGAGGCCCATACAGAAGAAGTGTCTGGGTATCGGTCTGGAAATAAAACAATGTCTGCATATACAAGGCGTGTGAAGCCCAAAGAAGGAGTTCATTTTATTGAAACGTCTTTAAAAGAGTCTTTTGAAGATTTTGCTAACAAAATAGACGCTTCTCTTCGGGTACATTTTAGTATTGTAACAAGGAGGTAAGATGGAAAACTTATTAAATGAGTTAGTAAGAAGGTTGATTGAATGTATTAGTTTATCATTACCAGGGGATAAAATAGAACAAGTACGGACATTAATTGAAAGACATAAGGTAGAACTTTATCAACAAATAATATTATCTACTGATGCTGATTTTATTAAGGCTAAATTTTCTAATTTTATTAATAAGACTTTAAGCACTATTGAAGTTGTAGAATTAGAGGATTCTAGATATAAAGCATTACGAAAATTAGCACTTTCTGAAATTCATGGGTGTTTGGACACTGTTTTAAGCCAATTAAACAAAAATGAAGAACAACCTGTCAAATAGAATAGCAGAATTTGTGGAAAAACAATTAAGAAAAGGGGGCCTTATGAAGAGAAGAGGCACCAATCCTAGGGCTGGTTTTTTAAAAAAGAAAAAAGGTACTTGGAGGATAGATAATGGCTAAGGAAAGACCCGAAGATATGTTAATTAATGACCCTCAAGTATTGCAGAGAATGATGGCATCAAATCCATATATGCAGTATATGAATGGGGATCTTAGAAAGGCGTATGAAAAAGAAGATATGTGGAAGGATAAAGAATTTCTACAGAAGCAGCAGATAAAGAAAATTACTTCTTTTTCTGAGTTACCTACCCATTTAAATAAAGTCATAAAGAAATCTTCTACTATTTCCAAAGCCCTTTCTCCAAATTTAAGAAAGGCCCTTATAGCCAGAGGTTTATCTGAGATCAGTATTAAAGACATTGAAAAATCTATAAAGACCAATATGCCCCAAGAGTCTTTACTTATTTTGAATAAGTTTGTAGAGAATGCAATTATAAAAGGATGGAGACCTGATTTACAGAAAAGGGTATGGTTTAATCCTCATACTAATCAATATGAAGGGGAACCAGGCACCCCACAGGAAGATTTAAGTAACCCACAAGAGATTTATGATGAGAGAGATATTTCTGGGTATACTGCTCCTTCTCCTGCATCTGCCCCTAAAAGTCAGTATGAGAAAAATCGTGCTCATTATGCTAGAGGCGGTAAAACTACTTCAAGTCTTGAAGACCAAGAAAATGCAGCAATTCAGAAAAAATTAGAGCATTTTAAATTCTTACTTCAGAATACTAGAGGAGAAACTAGAAAAAGAGTGCTTGAACAATTAAGACAGTACAGAGAGTCTTTAAGGACACCTAATGAAGGTAAATCTGGCTATGATAGAATAAAAGGAAAGTTAGGAAATCTAACTTCCAACCAATGGGCTGCAATTATGTGGGCATCCATAGGGGTTATGGCTGGAGGAAGTTTAACAAGTGTTTTATTGTTGGGCTACTTTGGTTATTATCTTAATCAGCATATTAGAAACAAAACAATGACTCCTCAAGAAGGTATGGCTACTGCTAAAAGCATTGGAAACTCTTATAAAAAAGCAGCCCAAGCTAATGGTGGGCAGGGGCCTGTTATAACCCCTCCGTTTGTAGAACAAATGGTGGCTGACTTAGAGAAGAATAGCGCACCAGGATTAAAAGAAGAAGATATTCAGAGAGTTGTTGATGAAAGCTTTAAAACAGCATGGGATGCAGCTATTAAAAGGAAGGCACAAGGTACACAAACTCCAAAAGAAAAAGCATTTGAAAAAGCCGCTGAGGAAAATCCTGATAATGTGCCTAATTTTATGAAGCATTTTGAAAGTATGTCTGATCCGATAATTGAGGGTCACGATGAATGGGATAAGATACTTGCACATCTTGCAAGTATATCAGAAGACCCCAGAAACGCTGCTTTTATAAACGAGTTCTCAAGACTGACTGGCATTGATTTTAGTCAAGTCGCTCCTCCTACTCCAGAAGAAGAGGAGGCAAGGAAAATGGGGCAGACACAGACTCCGAAACCCGTACAGGAGAGAGATGTGTTTCAGAGAATGCAGGATTTAATACAGGAATTAAAAACCCAAGTTAAGGTATCTGAATCTTCAAATCTTGATATAAATAATGAAGAACAAATGGCAGACGTGAATCAAAGAAAAAAGAGACTTCTAATGCATGGTAAGGCTTTAAATGCGGCCCTTAAAAAAGCAGGTCTATCTAGATTCGTCCCTCAAAAGGACTTTTTGAAAACTGCAACCGATCCTGCAGCCTTGGAAGAATATTTAAAGGTTTTGGAAGGTTCTTTAACTAAATTAAGAGGTTTACAAGACCCCGAAGCAGGCCCAGAAGAAAAAGACATTAGAAGAATTACTTTAAATGATATTAATAATGACCCCGCTAAAGTCGCAGGACTTCTTACTAATGAAAATAATATAAATAGATTTGTTGCTCATGCAGCAGAACTTAATTATAATCAATTAACAAGAAAACGGGAAGCAGACTATCTTAATGCTAAAAGTAGGGGCGAAGACATGGCTATTTGGGAAAGAAGTAACCACCGTATTCCCGATATTAAAACAATTCGTTCTTTGTATGAAAAAGAAATAAAAGATCCTAGACAACAATTAGGAAAGATAGTGGAACTTGCTAGACTGCATCCGAATTTTAAAGTAGAAGCAATTAAAACACCTGCTGCAGCACCACGAGGTAAGAAAGCACAAAGGGCTCTAGTAAATGCTTATTTACAGGGACACGGTGTGTCAGAACAATTCTATTCAAAGATGGATGATGCTACTGCTGTTGCAGAAGCTAGAAAAATTGATAAGAAAGAAAATGCAAATCAACCTATGAGTACTAAACAATGGAAAGACTTGAAAAGAATAGATGGGTTTTACGATCTTGATGAGTTACGAGCAAATGCTTTAACAAGGGCTCAAGCAGATGTATTAATAGCCAACCATTATACTGTTCGTGATATGGATGAGTTAAAAAATATTCTTGGGTCTGAGGAAGATATTTTTAATCCAGATAATGCGGATACTTTAACTAAATATAATGCTCAGAGAGACTATAAAGGTAAAAATCCTAAACCACTTGCCCATGCACCTGAGAAAGATTTACCAGGAGGCTACGACCCAAATAAAGAGGATGTGGATAATCTCGCTAACATTTTAATGAATAAGAATGACCCTAATCATGCTGAAGCAATGAGAAGAGCAGATTCTTTAGGTGTTATTAATAGTAAAAATAGTACAAGAGGCCCAAATAGAGGGACAAATAAAGTAACTTTCACCAATCTTAATGCCGCTAGAGCAGCGGCTATACGGTTTAGAGAATTAGAGAAGAGACCTAGTAAGAAAGGAGAAGTTCCTGAGAAATGGACTCCTGAATCTGCTGCAAATGTTGCTGCTGGTAAACGTAATGAGATACACGTTAAAGTGCAGGGTACAAAGAATAGAGTAGGTGAAGGATTAGCAGAAGCAGCTAGACAGGCTGATGAATCCGCAAAAGCTGCTGAAAAAGCTAGAACAAACCCTACTCCAGAACAACTAAAGCAACAAAAAGAACAAAAAAATAAACAAGCACGTAGGGCTGATATAAACACAGCAGTAGATACACCTATTGAAAAAGACCCAAATATTATAGACCCAGATAGTATTTCTACAATGAAAAAATCGGAGGATACAGAAATGAGCGCATCATTACATAAAGCGATGAACAGTATCAATAAGGCGATGAGCACTATTAAGAAGGAGTCTCCTTGGGTACAAGAAATTCCCGAAGGGAATGTAACAGGAGAAGATGATGAGATGAAATGGCTTCCTGCTGCTTTGCAAGGAGGGGGTTTAAAATCTCTTATCGGCCATCCCAAAGCAGGAGGTACTATTAGTGAAGCTGCCAATAAAGTGGGTGCTAGATTCTTACAAGGGCTCCAAGAAGAGGGAAAAGGAGAATCTCTTGTAAACTATAGTCCTAAACAGATTGGTTTAGCTATATTAGAGGCTCTTGATGGTATGATTAATGAAGGAGATGATGGTAAGACAGGAAAGAGTTGGAGCGATGTGTTAGCTAAAACAATTTCACAGAATGGTAGACTTCAGACGATGAGAAAATCAGTGGCTGAACCAATTAAGACCCTAACAGATAAGGTAGAAGATATGCGAACTCGCTATACAGAAGATACCGAAGGTGGCGAGACGGATATATACGGAGATGCTGTTAAAGCAGACGTAGCTTCTTTAGCTGGTAAGGGCAAAAGTAAAACACTAAGCACTTATTAAAATGACTATTTTATCTACTGAATTTGACCCAGAAGATGGGAAATTCCACATCGATTTAAGTGATGAGCTTGAGATAAGTCTTACTGCCTGTCAATTTATTGATTTTGTGAGTCAGTCCAACTGTCTTATTGAGTATGTTGTGGAAGAATATTTTGATGGTAGTATGGAAAAGTTCTTTATGTCATCTCATATAGACGATGATTTTGATGAATTAGATTCTAAAGAGATTGCTAATATGATGTCAGATTGGTTGAAAAAGAAGAAGTGTGAGGATACTACAACGGGGTATGGGGGATAATATGAATAAAACCTCTTTATTAAATAGAATAGAGGATGTCTTATTAAAGGCTAAAAAAGTAACTAACCCTCCTAACAACACGCCTTTTGTTAATCCTCTTAAAGCTGCTGAATTAGAGGTTAATCAATATTTAGAAGATATCCCAGCAGATAAACGCCCTATCTTTTCTTTTTCACATAGTGTGAATAGAAAAAAACCAGGAGATATGAGTATTAATGTCTTAGGGTATATTAAAGGTAGGCTAGCTTGGTTACGGGTGGATAAAGTAGGACATAAATATATAGTAGGGCGTAATCCTGCTAGTGTATTAGTTCCTTATAGTTCGGTAGCCAAAGACCCTGCAAATTTAATCCCTAAATCTTTAGGTAAGGAGAAGAATTTTAGTGCGATTGATTCAACCCATGTTGATAGATGGGTGTCAGATTTTAAAGATGATGCGGCTAATTTCGCAGCGTCATTTAGGAACAACAATACAAATTTTGCTTTTAAACCAGCCGATTTAGGGGCTGGATCTTCAGCAATAGACAGACAAAAAACCGATAAAGAAGAAGGAATAACGAATACTCCACTTGCTCTTTCTTATTATAGAAATGATTTACGCCATATATATTGTTTAAAGAATGGTCTTTATCGTATTGATTCTAGAGGAGATTTAGTATATATAATAACTCCAGAAGTAGAGGATTATGTAGTAGACCAGTTTAAAAAACACGGAATAAAGTATAATTCTTTTAATATTAATGGTGTTCCTGCAGATATGTCCAAAGTCAATGCATTAAGAGCTTCTATAAATCTTATTTTAAGAGATTTGGGGCTTGAAGAAAATATATCTGCAGAAGATTTAAAAAAGCTTTATTGGTATGCAAATGATTTACAGGGTTTTCAAGTAGAACCAACTGAGTTTCTTTCTACTGACTGGAAACGTTCAGATTTACTGGACCCTGAAAGTAGATATAATGAATATGGAGAAGGTAAGAAAAGTGGAAAACGCAAAGGGTATAAAAAGTTAGAATATGCTGGGGAAATTCCTGACCCCAGTAATAGAACAGGACTTTCTGTTGAAGTTAAAAATAGGAAAATAGGAACAAGAAAAGGACTGTTCTATCACGAACATATTGGTATAGACCAAGATGGGAAGACTGTTACCCTTCCTTGGCATCCTGTTTTGTATAGGCATAATAGTAATGAGGCTATGGCCGCACATGATAAAGAAGATAAAGAATGGATTACGATGTCTGCTTTTAATGATGGTAAACGTCATGAAGCAGGAATTCAGGATAATGTAGATAATGAGTCTAGAATATGGATGGATTCTTTAGGTGTGCATAAACAAACCAATATAAGAAACGGTTATGATGGATTCAAACAAGCACGAACTATCGCCTCTAAAAATAAAAGAAAAGCACAGAATTTAGAGATACAGAAATTTCAACAAGTTCTAGACCATAATGCAAAGTTATTAGCTGATATGTCTGGTTCTGATATGCCAGAAACAGCAGAGACTGAACAAACTAAATTAGAAATTAAGAATCGTATAGTTGCTTTTGAAAGTCGTATTGAAACTATTAGACAGGCACTAAAAGACGATGAAATAGAATATAAAGAAGATTTACAAAGTATTGACGATTCTGCAAGAGAAGATAGTACTGGTTCGTTTCAGATAATTTATGTTGATAAAACTGAAGTAGAATTAAATGGTAAAAAATATAAAGTAGACGAAATATATACTGATGAAAAAAACAATAAGGTTTATTATGCGAAATCTGTAAATCTTAAAAACTATTATTTTATTGATAGTCCTTATGCTGAACGTAAGTGGCTTGAAGTGCCCGAAAATGAAAAACCCCAAATCTTTGTACGAAAGATATTTGAACATCTAAGAACACAGGCTAATGATATACCTTTAAACTATACTCCTTATGAACAAGAGTTAGTTAATGATGCAGAGTCTAATTCTTTATCTGCTACTATAGAAGAGATGAGAACAAGGCATTTAAATGAGAATCTGGTTCCTTACGATACAACTGATGCGGATAGTGTAAAGAAATTAGGGGGTGTTGAAAAACAGCGAGAGAAAAAGATAAAAGAGCTTACAAAAATTAAGAAAGATTTTCAAGCCCAGTACGATAATAAAAAATCTAGATATCTTGCTAAATATAGAAAAGATGTGTTTGAAGGGGCTTTAACATACACAGACCGGCCTAAAATTGTAGAGAGATTTAATGATTATCTGGCATTTAGAAAATATGAAACTGAAGCCAACCAAGGTAAACATGGTCACTTAAACTGGGATGAAAAAGAAAAGTATGCAGAACTTACACGTTTTGTTAATACTACATTAGATAATGTTATAGATAACAGTAAAGCTGTATGGGAAGCTGATTTTAATAAACAAGAAGATGTTCAAGGATTATTAAAACAAATACAAGATTATGGGAAACAACTCAACGAACTTAGTACTGAGTTTAGGCGTAGAAAACAGAGAACTGAAATAGCCCCTGTTGAAAAAACTATTGCAGATTTTGCTCTTAATTTAAGAACCCCAGACTCCTCTAAAGACGCTGTAAATTATATAATAGATTCTTTGGGTATTTATAAAACAGCTATTGCCGAGCATCCAGCTTTAAAGTCCGACCAAAAAAGACTTGTATGGGAATATTATCGAACCTACATGAAGACATCTTGCAAATATTTGTATGGTAATAGAGGTCTTGAATTATTTGAAGCCTTTGATAAACAAGGATTTGAATTTACAATTTCCTCTAAGTTTAAAAAAGAATATGACAAGAGAATGAAAGAGGTTGAAACAGCCTTAGAAATAACTAAACAGTATGGTTTTGAAAGGGTTCAAGTTGCTTTAAAAGAATTAGATATATTAGACCCTGAATCTTCAGAAGAGGCAGAAAGATATAATCAAGCATTGAAGATAGTAGATGAGTGGGATAGTTTAAGAAAATCCCATCTGGCTTCTGCTAGAAAGCTGTTTTTACAAGAGCATGGTAATGTTTGTTTACTGCCCCCATATTTTAATGACCAAATGCCTGTATCACCTCACTTAGGGATTTTAGTTGCAGACGTTTTAAGACTAAATGAGTTACGCCCCGTAGAAATAGAACATTCTAATAAATTAAAAGTAGAGACTATGAGAAATGCTTTAATGGAGTCCCCTGATTTTAAAGCAATGCTAGATATTAAACACAAGTATGAGAAATTAGCAAATAAAGTAGTCCCTTTTAATCTTAATACTTATTTACAATTAAAAGACAGGGCTGAAGGAGGGGGCGTAGAAGAGATAACAGATGAAGAGGGTAATGTGTTAGACAGCGGTATGGCTACAGGCACATCAGAAGTAGCTAAAGAGTATGCTATGTACACCAATCCTAATAGTGTAAAGAAGTTAAATCCTAGGCAAATACAGGATTTAACCAGACAATTTTCCCCAGAAGAGATAAAAGAATTAAATGCTCTTTATGATTTAAAACTTGAGTTATTAAGGGCAGAAATAGAAGAGAGTAATTTAGTAGATGAGGCTCAACTTGGTTTTAAACCTAATAGAACATTTGATGCAGACGCTGCTTATTATGATGATTTAAGACAAAAACGAGTTACGGCTAATAAAACAATCGGTTTAGGTAGAGACAAAGAAGAATATATTAAGTATTTGGAGAATAAAATAGGAAGTATAGACCGTAAATATCCCTCAGAAAATCTCCAGAGAATCCAAATGGAAATGAGGTTTCTACAACATGCGTATATACTTACTTCTAATAAATTCTCTCAAGAGCAAGGAGAAGTGCTTGCTCATTTCGGTTATACTAATATTGAACCCATTAGGGATTTAAGTGGTAAAATAATAGGATTGAATGGGTATAAGTTAGATAAAGATGGGAATCTTAAAAAACATAAGTTGAACCCAAAAGCGTATATACTTCCTTCTGATGTTTTTACTAGTCCTTTTCAAGAACTTGGTTTATTAGAAGAGATAACCTATCCTTCTGATATCTCTGCAAATATTAGAGCCTTAGAAGGAACTGGTGGAGGGAAGCCTTTAGATGTACGCAAACCTGCTCCTATTAAAGGACAGACCGACTATATGAAATTAGTTGATAAAGAAAAGGCCCCCAAGGAAGGTCTTGGTTGGGAAGGAGAAGATGTTTCGGCTATTATGGGAGCCCCAGCAGCTATAGGAAACAGTATTGCTCTTTGGGCCATGTATCAACAACTAGGTAGGGGAAGAGCAGAAGATTCTTTATATGCAAAAACAGTTCCTTTAAAAGCAATGCAGTTGCCTTTACCTCTTATAGAACCACGTAGGTATAGTGCTCCTGAATTATATGAAAGATTTGGTACGGATAGTCATGGAAAAATCGGTGCTTTATCTAGAATACCTGGGTTCTTAAAACATTATTATGAGCTTTCTCAAATACATAAAGTAAAACTATCTAGTGTACACTCCCCCTATCCCAGAGATTATGATGAAAAGTGGCATTTATTAGCAAGTCTGAAAGGGGCTGTGATTGATGAAGCCCTGTTTCCCAAGCCAAACACCTATTTAGAAACCGAAGGAAGAGATATAGAAAGAGACATTCAGCAATATATTCCTGATTTTAACATGGATACTTTAGTTCTTCCTATGGGGAGTACCCCAGTTCATGGATTTGGTATTAGTGTACCAGATGGTATGGCTGGTTATGCCACAAAGGACGAAATTAATCGAAATCGAAAAGGTGGAAAACTTCCTCCTATAAAGGAAGCTGTTGGTAGGGATAGATTTGTGGATGACTGTCTTGCACCAAAGTCTTTTAAAACTAGGGATGATGCTATTAGATACTTTATGAAAGTAAACTCCGATTCTACCTTATTACTGAAAAAGAAAGGACATATGTTTGATGAGAATACTCCTTCAGATAAGGTTAAAACCGATGCTATGGAAATAGTTGATAAGTTGTTCAAAGGAGATAGAAATAATCTACCTGATTCTTTTAAAGACGATGAGTATTTTTATTTTCTTCGGCCATTTATGGATGGGGATGTTGTAGGGCTTTTTCCAAAATATAATGTATTTGATATACCTTCCCATATTCTTAGATTTCCTGTTCAAACATCAAAAGGACCTTCTACTGTAGGGGATCAATTAACTAAGTTGCCCCCCGAAGAAATGTTTAATTGGGCTAGAACTTTTATAGAGACTCCCCAACAACTTACGGCTGCAGGAGGGGTAGTTCCTCCGAAGGCTTCTTTTGAACCTCCTAAACTAGCTTTTAAAGAACCTTTAAAGAAAGTATTGGCCCTTGAAAAAGAACAAGCTAATTTAACTAAAAAACTAGAAGAATTAAAAACACAGCAAAAAAAGACAGTCTTAGTATGGGACCCAAAGACAATGACTGAAGTTACAAAACCAGATCCTATGTATTTTAGACACCGAAATGTACTAAAAATACAAGAATATTTAAAGAGATTAGGAGAAATAGACATTGAATTAAAAGATGTTATAGGGGTCTCTCCAGAAATGAGGGCTATGGTAGCTGCTCAACATGAAAGTGATATACAGCATGAAGAAGATCTATACTATCGTTTAGCTACTTGGGGAGATAAAGAAACATTCAAGATTAATAGAGATGCAGCTAGTTATTTTAATGATCCTTATAGTTCCCGTATTCCCTATGAGGCTTTTGAAGAAGAAGGTAAACAAAGAAATCGAATACTGCATCCTTGGCAAGCGTTAAGAGAGGATTATGATGAATTGGATATACAAATAGCCTCTATCGATAATGATTTTAAATACTTTAAATGGTCTTCTCCAGAAGAACAAAAGAAAGCAACCCCTTATATGAATACTTTGCATATTAAACAAGATAGATTAAAACATAAACAACTTATGTTGTATGATAAGATGTATCCAAAAGAACTTGAAGAAAGAGCAACTAGAGAAAGAGATCTTGCTGAAAGCCAAGATCCTGAGAACGCTTCTGAAATTCTTCAGTTATATAGAGAAAGGTTTGGTAATAATAGAATTATAGAAGAGTCCCATATAAATATAGAACAATGGAAACAAGAAATGGAAGACGCTTCTAAAGATTTGTTTTTAAATAAAGATGTTGGAACCCCTCTAGAACGCATCCAAAAAGAATTACTGGTAGTTTCTCTTAAAAAGCAGATTGATACAGAAGAAACATTAATTAAAACTAATACTGCAAGAAATAAAGCTATTGATGATATGGTAGGTCCAGAACCTAAAGCTCCTGAACAAGCACCAAGAGGAATAAGAGCCCCCAAAACTATGGAGGAAGGTCTTAAAAATATTGCTAATCCTACTCCAGAAGAAAAGGCTTTACAAGATGCCGAGGAGAGGGTGGCAGGTGTTGCAGGGTCTTCTGATGCTAAAGATATATATAGCCCTCTACATGCAGGAATAGCAGAGAGCAATAAAAGAGAAAAGCTAATGGAGAATTTAAATAAACCTTCTCCTAGTAGCTTGGATAAATTCTATGGTAAAACAACCCCAATAGAGGAACCAGTCCCTGCCGAAAAAACTAAAGATAAAAAAGAAAAGACTAAAAAAACAAAGGATGGTAAACCAGTTGTTAGACATTTTGGGGAGGATGCTTCAGATGAAGAATTACAAGATATTGAAGACGAGGGAGTACCTTCTTTTGAAGATTTAGAACTGCCTGATGAAGGAGACGATATTGAGCAAAGAGGGATTAATACACAAGAATTTGAACGCCCTGAAGATTCAGAAGAGGCTATTGATGAAATAACAGGTATTGGTGAAAAGGGTATTGGGGGAAAGGGACTAAGAATGATGGAAAAATCAATGAGGCCAGATAGTTCTTTCTTTGAGACTACTGGGAAGCCTATGTCCGATGCAGGATTATTATATAGAATAAATAAGACGGTGAAGAAGTAATGGACACTCAATTTTATTTCTCTAAATTTTCTTCTGGGGAAAATTCTGTAGAACTTGTAGGTAAAGGAGAGGGCTACCAAGTTATAGCGAATGATGCTCCTGTACTTACTACAGAGTCTTTACCAGATGCTCTGGGGAAATTCTATAAAGAAATATCTGCAATAAATTCAGCCCAAGAGAGTGGAAAAGATTTAAGTATATATCATTTTGGTAATGAAGTAGTTAGACTTAATAGAATGATTATACCAAGACTAGCTATGTTGGGCAAATCAAAAGAAGTGGCTTATATGAAGTCTCTAACCTCTTCTCTTGAAGAAGCAATGGGTTATTTCTTTAGAGATTCTGTCAATCAGAAAGTCGAGAGTTTGAAACTTTGGAAACTAGTGCCTAGTTCCGTGTCTGCTTTACAACAGCCTTCTGTTAATGGGGATGAATTAAGTAATCAAGGAACTAGTGAGAATAACGTTACTCCAAGAAGAGACGATGTGAAAACGGCTAAGAAAGTGGGCTTTAATACAATAGAATTAAAAGAAATGAACCCACATGTAATTGGCCCAAAGAAAGAAGAAGAAGATTCTTTGCTTAAATACCCTATAGAGCCTGCTACTAAGATTAATAAGACAGTGCAGATGAACAATAGCCCTAAAGAACAAAAGGCTATTGATGGTGGTGGTTCATTAGCAGTAGAGCCTTATTCTATACATAAGTCTCGTATAGAGAAAGACGAGGCCTTTGAATTAGGTAGGGATTTGGGCGTTAATTTTGATAAGATAAGTCTTGAACAATGGATGGAAGGATTGAAAGTTGAACATGAACATACAGATGCAGTAGGAGATGACCATCATATGATAGGTAAGATTGCACATGCACATCTTAAAGAAGACCCTAAGTATTATAAACTGTTAGAAGAATATGTAGAAAAGAGCTTACGAAAGGACTTTAACAAGATGGAAGAAGGGGACCAGATACACGAAAGCATCGGACTTAATAATGACGCAAATGCCATTGGAAAGAAACAAGAACCTTTAAATGGAGAAGATGAAAAACTTGAAAAAGAAGCGTTTTCGATGGATGCACCACAAGTTAAAAATGGGGAGAAACCAGATCCAATTATTCAGAATGCTTTTGATGAAAGTAAATCGTCAGGCCACGTAGATAGTTATTCTAAGAGAGAGAATGATTATCAAGGAGAGACAGGTAATCAAACGTCTCCTCCTAGAAAGATAGAGTTCGATATTGACCCTAGTGATGAAGAAGAGACTAAAGAAGGAAGCTCCCTTAAACTAAATAAAGAGCCTTACTTCTATAAGTCTTTTGATGATGACGAATTTAATCAACTCCCAATTAGATGGGTTACAGAGGATGAAGAATAATGGCTAAAGAATGGCGTTGGCAACGTAGAGAGAAGAAGAAAGAGTCCGAGCATCAAAGAATGCCAAAACATGGAAAAGATGTTGGTGAAACGTATAAAAACGCAAATAAAAATAGAGAAAAAGATATGGAAAAATCTCTTCTTTTGGGCAAAATTAATAAAATGCTTCTAAAACAGAATGCAATGGAAGATGCTGCTGGTATGAGTTTGCCCTCTACTACGCCACAACAAGCACAGAATATGGGAAAGCCGATTCAACAACAGGGTCAGAAACCACAAGGAAACCCACAGATGAATTTTGATGCTACTGGTGGGGTTGCAATGTCTCCAGAGATTCAGAAGAAGCTTGATAGGTTTACTTCTCTTGATGAGCAGACCCAGATTAAGATGATTAATACAATGAACCCACATGACCCAGACAACTATCAGATAATTAAGTTTTGTGCCACAAGAGGTTCTCCTGAAGTACAAGGAGTTGCGGCTTGGAAACTAAATCTTGACGATTTGGAGACTCTTATCTTACCTACTACGGACAATGCTAAGGCCGTGTCTGCCTTGGCTTTAAAGACAAGTAGGGCAGAGAATTGGGAAGCCTTATCGAAGCATTCAGATGCTTTGGTACGGAGAGCCTTAGTGCGAAATAGGAACATACAAGATATGTTTTTAAAGAATATGTACGATGACATAGATTTACAAGTAAAGATAAATATAATAGATAGGACGTTTAATCAAGATTTGTTGCACTTATTTATAGCAGACAAAAGCTTCTATGTCTTAAAAAAGCTTCTACCTAAACTAGATTCAGATGGATTAAAGATACTTGAAAGGCATCCAAACCCACAGATTAAAGAACTGGCCCAGAGTAGAAAATCCAATGTAGATGTGGAAAAACTTAAAAGAGGCCCAACAGAAGAAGATAAAAAGAGAAATTCGTTTAGTGATTTTGAATCAGATGGTGATGAGCATACAGGTCTACCAGATGTATCTGTAATGACCCCTGCTGGGTTTGGTATGAATAGTCAGAACTCTCCCGCTATGATTAGAAATAGTCTGGTAGTTAAGATAGATAGTTTTCTTACAAAGGCAGAGATTGCCCAGCATTTTAAGTCGGAGGATGGTGTAGAAGGAATTCTGAATATTGTTAAATCAGTTGGAGAAGAATTCTTTGGGGGCAAATAATGGAAAAAGATGTATTAATATCTAAACTATATTGGATTCTACATAAAGCAGATAATAAACAGGCTATTGAAGAGATAGACCATGATCTTGCAGAAGAGACTAATAAAATAGAATTAAAAACGGAGTTACAAGAGAAAATATTAGGTAAGGTGGCTTTCTTTGAGGATGCTATGAAAAAATCAATAGAAGGAGAACAAGAAATACAAAGGTTTTTGAAAGGGTATCAAAGACTTGCTTTATTGTCAAAATCATATTCAAATAGAGAAGTGGCTTCACTATACGAAACTGCAAAAGATATTAATATATTTAAAGAGTTTGGTATAAAGGAACCGAATGATTTAGACAGACTAGAACAAGTTATTTATATTGACACAGTAGCACATAATCTACATCAGATTAAACAAGATAGCGGTATCTCTCTATACAAGCAGTTAGATGACCTTGCAGATATATCAAAATCCGCAGGAGAGAAATGGAGAGAAGATAGATTAATTATATTAGAAGATACAAATAACGCTAGTAAATTAGAGTCTCTGGCTAAGATGGATATAATACAGAAGGGGGCTTTATTAGATAAAGGAAAGTCATTCTGGAGACTTTTTGAAAAGGCCCTAAAAAGTGGAGTCCAGAGATTAACGGATACAGAGTTAGTAGTCTTACGAGAGTGGCTTTACTCAAAAGTTTAAAAGCTATATTAATAAATGGTATAATGATACTAGATAATTAGGAGGTAATTCAATGTTAGAAAATAGCCCTTGGGATTCAGAATTTGGTTCAATATTTAAAACTAGGTATAATAGAGATGCAATTGAGAAGTATAAGGGAGATATTGAGAAGTCAGGTCTCCAAAAAGGGTGGAAGAAAATTGCAGGAACTGTTGGTGGCGGTGTATTAGGTAATATGGTTGCTCCTGGTATTGGTGGTACTGTAGCAGGGGGTCTTATTGGTAATAGTATTGCAGATGATGAAGATGATAATAAGAAATCTGCAGATGGTTTTACTAAAGAAGAAGTCATTGATTCAAATGAGACAGTAGAGCCTAGAACATCTAGTTCTCCAACTCAGAAATCTCTTAAAAAAGCAATCAACTCTATTGATAGATTTATTGCTAAAGCTAGGCCTAAGTCTATTCCTAAACCTAAAAACATTAATATAAAGGGGGCTAGTCATGGATAAATGGGAATTGGAGCCTGATTATGACGGTGGCAAGATTACCAAACGTCTATCAGATGCTGATATACAGAAGGCTTATGGGGATATAAGCAAGATTGCTCCCTTATTTGTAGGGGCTGCTAGATTAGGGGCAAAGGCGGTTCCTGCTGTAGCTAAATTCGCAACTTCTGAAACTGGTAAAGCTATGGGGAAGGGTGCTTTAGTTGGCGGTGCCACAGAAGCAGGTTCTCAAGCAGTTAGAGCAGGTACAGATAAACTGCGTTCAATGAAAAGAGACAGGGGAGACAGAGTTAAGAAGGATAGTGATGTTGTAGGTGATGTAGCAAAGGTAGGGCTTGGCTATGCTCTTGGTGGTGGATTTGGTGGTGCTGCTTCTACCGTTGCTCCAGGTGTTACACCTCCAATTACACCTCCCTCTGTTACCCCTCCTGTAGAAGGTGTTGGAGGTGGGCTAGATACGAATAGACTGGGTTCTGGAGTAATGCCCGAACCTTCTGGTTATTCTTTTGCAGATAATCCTCAATCTAATTTAACAATAAACGGCCCAAAAACATCTCCTCCTAAGCCAGTTACCCCTACTGAATATTCTCCCGCAGGAGATACTCATATGGCATCTAGAAAATCTCTTAATAAATCAATTATTGCACGTATTAATAGATTAAGTAAAGCAGAAGATGGGGAACAGTATGGTTTTGGATTAAATAGGGCTGCTAAGAAAAGAACTGTA
>Ga0315289_10004858_pt1 | contig 19987 bp, 22 predicted proteins | sample YL17G11_40_MG_FD_203452 | JGI IMG/M metagenome (GOLD analysis project Ga0315289, IMG submission 203452) | Sediment microbial communities from Yellowstone Lake, YNP, Wyoming, USA - YL17G11_40 | ecosystem: Environmental > Aquatic > Freshwater > Lake > Sediment | place: USA: Wyoming | collected... | reverse complement strand
GCGAGGCCCCCGAGGCAGCTCGTGCATTCGTACGCCTCGATCGACTGGCCGAGGCTGTTCGACGTCGTCCGCTGGCGGCTGGGCGCCTGCCGCGCCGCCCTGCGGGAGCGCGCCAGCGGCGCAGACGCCGTCGCGCGGTACCGGTGCCCGAGGTGCGGCAAGGCGCACGACACGCTGCACGCCGCGCAGCTGATAGACCCGAGGGACGGCGAGTTCCACTGCGACGGGGAGGACTGCGCGGGGGCGGTGCTGGAGCCCGTCGTCGCTCCCGTCGCCGCCGGAGCCGGGAGGGCAGCAAACGCGGCCGGGTCCGACGACGACGAGAGCGACGACGGCGACGGCGACGTCGGCGGCGGAGAGAAAGCCAGGAGGGCCGCCGCCCCCGTCGACGACGGCGTCCTCGCCAGGCAGATGCTCGAGCGCTTCGACGAGGAGGTCGCGCCCCTGGACGCCGCCATCGCCGCCGTCGACGCCGCGCTGGCCGCGGGGGCGCTGGCGCCGGACTTTGGCCCGCTGGCGGACTGGGCCGCCGCGGCAAGCGCTGCGGCGGCGGCGCGCGGCGGCGGCGGCGGCGGCGGTGGCGGCCGCGCGGGGGCCCCCCAGGTCGTCGCGATCGAGCTCGCAGGCACGGACGCGGGAGCTGGGGCCGCAGGCGGGCCCGGGGAGCCCAAGGAGATGCCCTCCTGGTTCCGGGGGAGCGGGCTCGGGGGGGCAGCGGCGGGAGCAGGAGCTGCCGGCGAGGACGAGGGCGGCGGCGGCGGCGCGGCGGCCCCCGAGGAGGCGCAGCGGGAGTACTCCGCGAGGTTCGAGGCCGAGGTGGCCCGCAGGGCCGCGGAGATGGCGGCGCAGCAGCAGCAGCATGCGCAGCAGCAGCACCAGGGAGGAGACGGGGACGAGGGAGGCAGGGAGGCCAAGCGGCTCCGCTTTGCGCTCGGAGGCGCAGCAGTGACGGCAGGAGGCGAGAAGAAGGAGGAAGGGGGAGAGGAAGCTGAGGAGTGGGAAGAAGCAGCTCAGCCCAAGGCAGAGCCCGCTGCTGCTGCTGCTGCTCCTGCTACAGCCGCTGCCGCGGACGAAGACGAATGGGAAGACGCTTGAAGGAAATGAGGAGAAGAAACTGTAAAAAAATATATCGCTCGAACAAAAAGAAAAAAGAGCAGAGTTTTTTTTTCTAGTTTACTTTTTCTTCTCTCTCTCCCACCCCTCCTCTCTTTCTCCCCCCCCCCCCCCTCGTCTCTCTCCCTGCTCTCTCTCACGCAATCCCGTCCTTGAAAAAGTCATCGTACGTCGACCTCCCCTCCTCGTCGAGCAGCCCCAGGCCCCTGAGCCTCCTCTCCTGGTAGTACTCCAGCGAGTCGAGCGAGGCCTCCCTGCCGGCGAACCAGCGCGCGGCCGACGCGAGCGCGGCCCGCTCGCCGCAGCGCACGCGCAGCGCGGCCGCGGCCCTCCTGCCGAGGCCCCCGCCGCCCCCGCCGCCGGCGCCGCTCCCGCTCCCCGCCAGCGCCCGCTCGTCCCCGGCCGCGTCCCCGCCGATGCGAGCCAGGGCCGCGGCGCACCCGCTCGCCATCGAGGCGCAGACGGCCCGCTCGTTCTCCCTCGACACGGGCTCCTGCACGTGCCTCGACCAGACCTCGCCGCGGAAGACGGGCTCCAGCAGGAACGCGTCCGCGCCGCCGAGGTTCATCAGGCGCAGGTAGGCGAGCATCTCGCGCGGGGGCGCCCTCGCCCGCGGGTCGAGCACGAAGGTGGCCGAGGGGCCGTAGCCGGCCCCCTCCGCGACGTCGAGCTTGTCGTCGAAAAAGGTCGGCGGCGGGCGCGGCGAGGCGTCCGCCGCGCCCGCTCCGGCGGCCTCTCCGGGCTCGCGCGGCAGGGCCAGCGTCAGCACGAAGCCCGGCCTGGGGGCGGCCGGGTCGACGGCCCCGTGATCGAGCAGCACCTGCGAGTCCGTCCTCCCGGGACCGAAGTCGATCGTCAGGGCCTCGCCCATGCCCAGGTCCCGCTCGCTCGTCGCCTCGAGCGAGGCGACCCTGCCCCCCTCGCCACCGCCGCCGCCGCCGCCGCCGCCGCCGGTGGCGCCGCCGCCGAGTCCCAGCCCCCCGAGGAAGCCCCCGACGCCGCCGCCGCCGCCGCCGCCGCCGCCCCCTCCGCCGCCGCCCCCCCTCTTGGAGACGCGCAGCGAGGCGTTGGGCGAGCGGGAGTGCGACACGAGGTCGATCCCGGGGATGATCGCGACGTCGCCCCCGTCCGGCGAGGCCGAGGAGGCCGCGCCCGCGCCCGCGCCCGCGCCCCCGTCCAGGGGCGCGAAGAGCCTCGCCCTGACCGTGGCCGCGGCCCACGCGAACGCGGGCGCGGAGAACGCGGCCTCCGGGAACAGGCCGCGGTCCGCGCCGAAGAGGCCCGCCTCGAGCTGCGCGTGCCTCGCGGCGAAGAACGCGCGGTACCCCTCGACGGCGTCCCCGACCTGCGTGCCCGCGAGCAGCTCGAGCTCCGCGTCGCTCCAGAAGACGGGCGCGTCGGGCTCCGAGGGCAGCGCCGCGGCGTAGGGCGCGAAGGGGGAAGAGACGCCCTCTGGGCTCCGCGCGTGCAGCAGCAGCAGCGCGAGCCGCAGCCAGGGCTCGAGCCCCCTGGTGGCCTCGCCGAGCGGGCTGGCGTCGACGGCCGCGGCGTCGATCCAGGCCGCCTCGGGCACGGACAGCGCCGGGGAGCCCCGCGGGAGCTTCTTGGCCGTGGCGAGGAGCGGGGGCAGCGAGGTCTTGCGCCTGCCGCCGCCGGCGGCGGCATCGTCGCCGACGGGTTCGCCGTCGTCGTCGTCCGCGGTCACCAGCACGACGCTGGCCTCGTCCGAGGGGGGCATCGCCCCGCGCGCGACGAGCCACGCCGTCAGGTTGGCCGCGGTGAGGTTGTTGCTGCTGCTGCTGCTGCCCGTCGCCGCAGAGGAGGAGGACGCAGCGGAAGAGGAAGACGATGCCGATGGCGGCTCCATTCGGCAGAGACGGCGACGCTGTCGCATCAACAGTGTCCCGTTTGCGTGATGACGTGGCATCGCGATCGCGGCTCGGACCGTCGCCGTCGCCGTCGTCGCCGTCGTCATGCGCGCCGTCGCCTGCGGCGGCGGCAGCATGACGAAGCGAGCGAGAGGCGGGAGAGAAAGAGAGAAAGGTGGAGTTTTTTGGTTTTTCGTTTCCACTAGTGCCAAGGAGCAAGAGAAAAAAAGATAGTGCTGCAAAAAAACTGTGGTCGACTTTCTCATTTTCGACGCCTGCGTTTTGCGTTTACTAACGCGCGACTCATCGCGACTAATATCGCTTCCTTCAAGCGTTCCGTCGCTTCCGGCTTTCCCGTTTCCCCCCGGCCGAAGCGGGATCGACCTGGAAAATTCGATCGCTTTCTTCCCCGAGTTTGCGGCAAGGCCGGGTGTGTTGTTTTTTTTGCTTTGTCGTCGTCGACAGATGGGCAAGAGTAAGCAATCCCTACGTTTTTAGAACGCCTCGGCGCCTCATCGGGACGGGACGTCTTCGCAGCGGTGGACGCGACGGACGCGGTGCTTCTCTCTCTCTCTCTCTCTCGCGCGCGCGCGGGGAGATAGCTCTCCCGCTTCTGTTTTGCTTTTTCCGGTTTGCTTTCTTGGCTAGCTTCGAAGGAGAGAGCTTGATCTGGGAGCTGAGAAGAGAGCGAGAGCGAGAGAGAGCATTTCGTCGTTGTCGTTCTTCCTTTCCTCTGCCATCGTTCCCTGCGCCCTTTTGTCGGCCGACAAAGCCGACAGGGGGCCGACACGAGAGCTCGTGACGCATCCGCCTCCCTTTTCTTCGCTCTCTTTTTCCCGCTTCAGGGGCCTTTCAACCTAGAAAAAGGCGACAGCAGCTGCGGGGCACGCTCGGGGCGGCGTGGCCGGGGCGATCCGCGCTGGTCCATTGCAGTCGGAAGTGGGGGCGAGCCCCTCAGAATCGGAATGGAGACTGAGAATCAGAGCAAGTGAGGAGAGCAGAAAATTTTCCTCGACCCCCCTCCCCTGCTCTCAAAGCTCTGAAGCTTTGAAGGCGTCGCCCCCCCTCCTTGGTAGTCGTTGTCCGTAGAAGACGTAAGTCGGTGTCGTCCGTAGTCGTCGTCGCCCGACAACGCAACGACTCAACGACGCACACACGACAGCTGCTTTACTCATGGATTTCTTCTCCCTCTTCCTCTCCTCCCTTTTTTCTCCTTTTTTGTTGCTGAAACGCCGCGGAGATTTTTCATTTGGGACTGGGGAATTGCAGAAGTGAACAAATCAAAACGAGATTAAGAAGATCAACTGTATTTTTATCAGACAGCGGCGACGGGAGGGGCCGCGGCGGTGAGGACGCCGTTGGAAGGGGGGGCGTCGTTGTTTGCCACCGTGGTCGCCACGACGACGACGCCGTTGTTCTCCCCGTCGCTCGTCGTCGCCGTCGTCGTCGCGGCAGACTGCTGCTGCCTCTCCTCCGCGCTCGCCGACGCCACCTTGGCGATGACGGCGGCCGCGGCGGCCTTGGCGGCAGCCGCCGCGATGGCCTGCGTCGTCGCAGCAGCTGCTGCCGGCCTGCGACCGCCGCCTCCTCCGCCGCTCCCGTTGCCACCACCCCCGCGGCCGCTGCCTCCGCTGCCTCCTCCTCGCCCCCCCGCGGCTCCGCCGCTCGGGTGCACGGCCCCGGCCTCCGGGCCCGCCCCGGGGGGCGCGGCGTCGAGCACCCCCGCGGCGGCGAGCGCCCTGAAGTGCAGCGCAAACCACAAGGCCAGGGGGTCGTGTTGCTGCTGCTGGCTGTCTCGGCCGCCGTGGTGGGAGCGGTGCGAGGGATGCATGTTGAAGCGCGGCTCGCCGTCGTCCGAGGCGTCGTCGCTGCCGCCGTGGGGGTTTTCCCGCCGCTGGCTAGCTCCTCCTCCCCCCTCTTCTCCGGACCCGGGCGTCGTGCGGTCGGTGGTCGCGCCCTCGTCGCCAGAGAGCATCGAGCGGTTGCTGCTGGTATGGCGGGAGGAGCCTCCCCCTCTGCCGCCGCCTTTGGAGCCCGCGCGCTTCCTGTCGCGGCCGCTCCCTCCTCCTCCGCCGCCGGTGCCGCCGTGGCCTCCCGCCGCCGCGGCCGCCGCCGCCGCGATCGCGGCGGCGGCCGCGGCCACAGCCCTCGCCCCGCACCCCTGCTTCGCGGCCCTCGCCGCCAGCGCCCTCGCCGCCGCGGCCTTGGCCGGGGGCCTCGGGGCCCAGGCGCCCCTGCCCAGGTACCGCCAGTCGCGGCCCGCGAGCGAGCCGCGCCAGAGCCGCGCCGACCCGCGGTGCAGCCACTCGGCCGAGTCGGCCTCGCCCGGGGCGGCCGCGGGGAACAGGACCTCGACCTCGTCGCCGCGCTCGCGGAGGATGACGACCTGGAACCACCTGTCCGAGCCTGTTTTTTTTTTTTTTTTTGAAAGGAATTGGAGGTTGGTTTTTTTCTTCTCCTTTGTCCGTCTGGTTCTTTCAAAGAGCCGCCCTTTCTTCCCGAAAGGAACGGGAAATACAGCACGAAAAAAAAAAGAGACTCACCCGGAGGCGACTCGACCATGGGCTTGTCAGCTGCCTTGGACCTCGCCGTCGAGGTCGAGAAGAGCGGCAGGCCGTCGTCGCCGCCGCCGCCGCTCGCGAGAAAGGGGACAAAGGCGGCGGCAGGAGCAGGAGCGGCCTCCTCCTCCTCGTTCGACGTGGAGGAGGGAGGCAGAGAAGGAGGAGGCGCTGCATCTTCAGCGGCTGCTGCCTCTGCTGCTGCAGGCTCTTCGTCGCTCGCGGTCGGACGCTCTTCTTCCTTCTGTTCCGGGACCGGGACAGGAGGAGGAGGAGGAGCGGCGGCCTCTCCGTCCTCAGGCGCCGTCGCCGCTGTCGTCGCCGCTGCTTCCTCGGTGTCGGCGCCCGGGGCTGTTGTTGCTCTCGGTCGCTCCTCCTCGGCGGGCTCCTTCGCCTCGACGGCTGCAACCACGGCGGCGGCTGCCTCGGCCTTGGCCCGCGCCCTCGCGGCGGGTCCCGGGCGGGCCTTCTTCTGGAGCGGCGGGGAGGAGGCCGCGTCGGCGGCGGTCGCGTCGTCGTCGGCGGCCTCTCCTGCCGCCGCGCCTGCACCGGCGCCGGCGCGCTTCCGGGCTCCCGCCGAAGAGGAGGGAGCAGCTTCAGGAGCAGCAGCAGCTGCTGCTTCAGGTGCCATTGTTGTTGTGGTCTTCGCCGCTGCGGAGGGCTCGGGCTGTGTGCGTTTGAGGTTGAGGTGGTGGGAGGAGGAGGTTGAGTCAAGGAGAGCGGAAAAAAAAGCAAAAAGAGAGTTTTTTTTCCCCGTCCGAGGGAGGAAAGAAAACAGAATCGCAATTCAGGGCCCGCAGAGCCCGCGGAAGCCGCGTGTCCAGTTCCCAAAGGAAGCTCTCGACGACGGAGGCGAGCGCAGCGCAAAGGGAGAGCTCAGGGAAGAGCGCATCCTTGCTGCCGGAGTCGGGCGAGAAGAGGAGACGAAAAAAGGGAAGCGACAGCGCCAGGAGAGAGGGGCGCCGCGTGAGAAACTTGGCGGCGTCGCTCCTCATCTCCCTCTCATGCCTCGCATCGTCTCGGCGCCCTCGCCCCTCGTGGAAGCGCTCTCTGCGCCTGATTATTTCTCGAATCAGAAGAAGAAGCCCTTGTCCACGCGCCCACATGATCGGAAGACAGCGCGCGGGCGCGGAAGGGGACGCGAGGGGCCCGCAGGGAATGAGGGGGGGGGGACAAAGAGCAAAGAACGAAAACAATGGTGGCAATTGCTTCCCTCTCCCCCCTTTACGGACCTCTTTCTCGCCACCCATCGCTTCTCTTCGTCTTTCCTCACGGGTCCGCAGAGAGGAGCGCTCGCTCTATGTAGGCGCGTGGGAAAGAGAGAGAAAGAGAGAGTGCGCGAGACAAAAAACAGGAAGAGAAGGAACGGGAGGCTCCCCAGACTCGAGAGGCCTCTTTGAGCGCGACGAGCAGAAAATTGCTTCTCGCTCGACCGACTTCTGAGCAGGCACTTCCCCCCCCCCCCCACTTTTCTCTTTTTTTTTACTTTCGACTCTTTCTCTCTCGGTCAGCTACCGTCCATAAGTACGTGGTCGGGAGCGGCTGGACCGTGGTCGGGACCGCAGGCTTTTCTGCGGGGACCGCAAACTACGTGTCCCTCGCCCTCGACTCGACGGGGGCGCCCATTGTCGCTTACGAAGACGGGAACAGATCGGAACCCTCGACTCCGCCTCCCCGAAAAAACACCAGGAAAAACGATGAGCAGGAACGAGATTTGCTATCGCTGCAAGTGGCTGTGCGACGGGTCTGACTCGATCGACGACATGATCCTCTGCTACGAGAATGCGATCCGGCACCTGAGGCGCCTGAAGGATGACGGCTACGAGCTTCGCGAGAGCATGGGTTGCGTTCCGTTTCTTTTTGCTCTCTTTCTCTTTCTTTCCCGTTGGCTTTTTTGACTGCTCTGACAGCCCTCTTTTATGCTTCAAAAAAAAAGAAACAACAGCGGATGACTACGGCTTCTTGGTCAAGACGAAGAAGAAGAAGAAGAAGACGACGACGACGACCAAGGCGAAGAAGGAGGAGGCGAAGCCCTCTGGAAAGGCGTCGATGGCCGAGGGCAGCTCGAAGAAAAGGGCCCGCAAGTAGGGAGCGAGGCGTCGCCGAAGGGCCAGGAGAGGTTCTGGTTCTGCTTCTTCTTCTCTCTCTCTTCTGGCCTCTCGCCCCCCCGACCTGTCCTCTGTTCTTGCAAACCCAACGTCCCTACCTTTTTTTTTTTTTTTGAGCGCAAAAATAAAAAGAAAGCGACAACAGCTGCGTTCTCTCTACCGCCTGCTGTCGCCCTTTTCTGAGCGCGCACGGAGAAGATGATTCTAAAAGACGAGAGAGCTGAAGGGCGGAGGTGAGGTCTTTTGCTCACCTCCCTCGGAGGAGGGAGGTGAGCAACAAGCGAGCGAGCGAGCGATTTGTTTTTTCTCTTGTTTTCTCCGACTTTGTAGTCTCCTTTCCGCCTCCGCACTCGCCTTTTTTTTGTCGATCTCGTTGTTTTCCTGCGCGTGCTTTTGGAGAAAAAGAGTGGAAGGAGAGAGAGAGGGTTGAAAGAGAGGGAGAGAGAGGGTTGAAAGAGAGGGAGAGAGGGGGGGGGTTGAAAGAGGGAGAGAGAGAAGGGGTTGAAAGAGAGAAAGGCTTGAAAGAGAGCAGGAGAAAAAAAAAGGAGGTCGAAAAGAAAGACAAAGGAGAGATAAATAAAAAAATCGTGGTCAATCTACAAAGAAACAAGGAAGGAAAAAAACGAAACAACAACACGAAACAGTCGCGATTCGGAAGAGGGGGACGAAAGAGAGGACGCAGGGAGACGCTTCCTCACTTTGCCGCCGTCGCGGCCCTACCCTCCTGCTGCCCCTGCCCCTGCTGATGCGGCGGCCTCTCCTGCCACAGGTGCCGCGCCTGCAGGGCCGCGAGCATCAGGCAGGCGCCCATGGTGATCGGCTTCAGAGAAGAGGAAGAGGACTTGGAGGACGACGACGAGGAGGAGGCTGTTTGGAGGAGGAGGAGGAGGTTTCAAAAAAAAAAGGAAAAGAGAGAGGTTGAGGGCCGAAGCGACGAGGACGACGTTGAATGCCCTCGACAGGACTGACACTGCGTGCTCAACGCTCTCGCGCCTCTTCGACATCAGCCAGCACTCACCGTCCCCAGAGAGACGCCTTCGATTCGCGCCCTGCAGCTGCGCGGTCGCGCGGGACGAGAGGAGGACGCGCATAGGGAGAAGGGAAGAGGAGAGCGAGGAAAGAGGTCGTGATTTCTGCTTTGTCGTTTTTCGATTGTGTTTTTTTCGTTACGTTTTTCTTTACTTGGAAAAAAAAAAACCATCTCTCTCTCTTTTTCTCTCCCTCCCCGAGGCTCCGCTCGTGCGACTTCCCTCCCTTTTTTTTACGATTAAGAAATCACGCAGCACCCAACGGAGGCCTTCGACGGGGCCTCCCTCCGCTCCCCCCTCAGGCCCCCGTCGCCGCTCACCCACGAGGACCGCCCGCCGACCGAAACGGGCGGCGGCGGCCGCCTGGTCGGCGACACGTCCGCCGCGGGCGTGCTCGCGGCCCACGACCTGCCCCGGAAGGGGCGCACCTGGATCGACCGGAGCTCGTTCGGCGAGGGCGACGAGGGGGAGGGGTCGCAGCGGTAGAGGTCAGCCGGCGTCGTCCCCGTGGCCCTGGCGGGGGACGGGCCCGCGGCGACCTTGAAAAAGGCGCGGAGCTCGCTCGTCCCGCCGTCGGGGGCCGCCGCCGCCGCTCCCTCGTTCTCCCCGACCGCGGGCAGCGGCGTGGACCAGCACGGGGTGCGGGGCAGGGCGGACGAGGAGGCGACGGGGTCACGGGAGGGCGCGGCGGCGGCGGCAGCGGAAGCGCTGCTCGCTCGCTCCGGGGTCCGCAGGGCAGCGGCAGCAGCGGCAGGGGCAGCGGCTTTTTCTTCACCGGGAGAGGTCGACGAAGAAGGAGGAGCAGCGGGAGGCGACGCGGCCGCGGCCGCAGCGGCAGATGCCGCGGCGGCCACGGCGACGGCGGCCGCGGCGCTTCCTTCCTCGTCCCCGCCTTCGCCTTCCTCTCTCTTCCCTTCCCGCTGCTCCTCCTTCTTCGCCGACAGGAGCTTGGCGTCCTCTGCCTCGACGGCTGCCCAGGGGTCCTCGGTGGAGGAGGGAGCCAGGGCGGCGGGCTGCTGCTGCTGCTTCTGCGGCGGCGTTGCCGTCGTCGTCGCTTCCTTGTTCCTTGCCGCCTCCTCCTTCTCCGCCACCGGCGGTGGCACCGCCGCCGCCCCCTCTGTCGCGTCCGCCGAGACGACCGCCGCCGCCGCGGTGGCGGTGGCGGAGGGCTTGGAGGACTCGGCTGCCGCCGCCTCCTCTCTCTTGCACGGCCTGCGGCCCGCTGGCGAGGGCGAGCGCCGGGCGGCCTCCTCCGCGGCGGCGGCCGCGGAGGAGGCCGAGGCCTCCGCGGCGGCGATTCGGGCCTTGACGGAGGTGATCTTGTTCGCCGCTGTCGCGGAACCCGTGCCGGAGCGGGATCGACCTGTGTGAGCGGAGTGGAAGGGGGGAGAAGTTGAAGAGCAGAGGGGCTGAGTTTTTTCTTTTTCGAAAAGGTTTCGTCGACGTCGATTGAAGCTGCTCCGAATCCAACTTTGCGCCTTTCGCGTTCCTCTCTCTGCGTTTATTCAAGCTCGAAACGCCGAGGTGGACGAGATCCCCGCCTTCCTCTTTACCGCAATCCGTCGAGAGAGAAAACGGCGAGGAGAAGAGGCTCGCGAGGGCTCTGCGTCGAACATCGGCACGACCAAAAACGGCCGTTGCGGCGCCGCCGCATGCGGTGGTCGACGAACGACGCGCGTCCATTCCGAGGGAAACCATTCTCGCCTCCGTGGCGCTCGCTGAGAGCTGCTGTGCCCCTCGACGGAGGGCATATGCAACGTACCTTTACGGCCCATGGAGAAAGAGAGGCACAGAGGCTCTGGAGAGAAGGGGGAAAGGCGCGCGCTCTCGGAATGGAGGAGGAAGAAGAAAAAGAAGAAAAAGTCGAAAGTGATTTGTTTTCTTCGACCTCTGCCCCCGCCGTCGTCGTCGTCGACCCCCCCTCTCTCTCCTTCTCCTTCTCCCTCGCCTCCGTCTCGCCGGAACCTCTGGCGCAGCGCCTCGGAGCCTTCAAAGCGAAGCTGGCTCGCGGAAAACCCGGACGCTTCGAGTCTTCGGAGATCGCGCCTGCCGTCGAGAGGGGAGGAGCGGGGCCGCGAAAACGTGGACGAAAAGAAAAAGGGAAAGGTCGAGGTCGAGGTCGAGGTCGACAATACGAATAAAGGCTCCTAGAAAATCGAAAAATGTCATGCGGAGCGACCTTAGCTCAGTCGGCAGAGCGTTCGTCTCATAATCAGTACACCGAGAGAACCCAAAATAGAAAAAAGAGATATCGGAAGGTAGCGAGATCGAAACTCGCAGGTCGCACTACTTTTTTTTCTTTTTTTTTTTTCTTTCTTTCTTCGGATCCGATTCGCGGAGAGCACGGGGGCGGCCACGAAGCGCGCTCGCGGGGATCAAGGAGGGGAGAGGAGAGAGGGAGCGCGGAGGGAGAGATTTTGGAAGAGGGTTCGATCTGCTCTTTGCTTTTCGATTTGTTCGACCTCGTTCCTTCCTCGCTCTTCCATTGTGGCCGCCCCCCCGTCTCTCTCGGAGCAGCCGCGATCTCAAGCTCGATGCGCCGGGTCGGAGAAGCTCGAAACGGAAAGATAAAGCAGAAGAGGGAGGGAGGGAGGAGGAAAAAAACGAGGGATGGAGAAGAGAAACTCCGCCGCAGCCGATAACATGTAAAGTTTGGTTTTTGCTTGAAGAAGGAAAGAAAAAACAAAGAAATGGAAAACCTTTTCATTTAAAAAAGAAAAGAAGAAAAAACGAAAAACGAAAAAAATGTCCTTCTCGCGCCTCCGCGCCCTCTCCCTCGCGTCATCCGATGGCGACGAAGAAGGAGGCGGAGGAAGGCAAGGCGCGAGGGAACAAGTCATCGGGCGCCGCGGCCGCGAGGAGCCAACGGCGACGGCGAGAGCCGCCGCCGCCGCTGCCGCCGCCGCCGAGGCCCGAAGAGCGCAGGCCTCCGCATGCCTCCGCGCCGCCGTCGCCGCCGCGGAGCACCGCGGCGCGTGCTCCCCTCCGCGAGCGAAGAGGGCGCTCGAGGCCGTCAGGGACGCGAGGAGGGCCGAGGCTAGGGCCGGGGCGCTAACGGCCGCCGCGGGGGTCGAAAGGGACCGGCGGTTTTCTCCTCGGTCGGGCGGCGGCGACGGCGAGACCGAAGAAGCCGAGACCGAAGCAGCAGCGGCGGAGGCCCTCGAGGCCGCCTCCGCGCTGCGAGCAGCAGCAGAGGCAGCCCTCGCCTCCCTGCCCGTGGAGGTGGCGGCGGCGATCTCCGCCCTCGCGGCGGCGGAAGCGGACGCGGAGGCGGCGAGGAGGGCGGCGGAGGCCGCGGGGCGGGCGCTCTCCCGAGCGAGTCGCCCTTCTTCACCTTCTTCTTATTCTTCTCCTTCGGCTGCTGCTCTTGCTGCTGCTGCTGCTGCTGCTGCGAGAGCTCCTCCTTCAGCTTCAGCTCCTGCTCCTCCCCGCCCCAGCGCCGCAGTCGAGCTCGCGAGGCGGGGGAGGGACCGCGCCGCGGCGGCGCTTGCCCGGCACCGGGAGGCCGAGCAGCAGCTGCGGAGGGAGCTGTTGGAGGCGGAGGCTGCCCTGGAAATCGCCGCCAGAGCTTGTGTTGGCGAGATCTCCGCAGTTTCGTCCCCTTTGGAAACGCCCAGGAGGAGAGGGTGAGAGGAAAGAGAAGGAAAAGAAATGTTTAAGGAAAGAAACTTGGATCGTTTCCAAAAACCAGGTGAAATGTTTAGTAGTCAGTCGGTCGGTCAGTTTTTTTTTTTACTTTTGATCTTGATCAAAGTAACAAAATCTTCTGCTCTGTTTTTGTCGAAAGCACAAGGGGAAAGGGGAGGAAAGAAAGAGAGGTAGAAGAAGCAGCAGAAGCTGCAGAAAGAGTGAGTGAATCTTTCTTTTTCAAATCTCTTCTTCTCCTTCCGCCTCTTGTCCCCACCTCTCCTCCTCTCCCTCCTCTCCTCCTCCCATCCCTCCGTCCTTCCTCCGCATCTCCGAGTCCAGAGCCCTGACGACGCTAAACAGCCTCTCGTTCTCCGAGCGCAACGCCGCGGCCTCAGCGGCGCTGCGAGAGGCGTCCGCCTCGGCGGCCCTCGCAGAGCTCGCGACCCTCCCGGCCTCCTCGCCGACCTTGCGCGCCCCCTCCTCGGCCGCCCGCGCCCGCCGCCTCGCGGCCTCGCGCGACTCCTCCAGCGCGCCCAGGCGCTCCTCGGCGAGCATCAGAGCGGCCTCGAGCCTCCTCCCCCGCTCCTCGGAGCGCCTGAGGAGCTCCGAGGCCTCTTCGAGCGAGCGCGCGCCCCCGGCCGCCGCCGCCGCCGCCTCCGAGGCAGCGCGCCGGAGCCCGCCCACCTCGGCGACGAGCCGCGAGGCCTCCCCTCGCGCCTCGTCCCTCTCCTTCGACAGCAGGGCGGCGCGGGCGGCAGCGCCGGCGGCCGCGGCGTCCGCCGCCGCCGCCGCCCCCCTCGCCGCCCTCGCCGCCTCCCTCTCAGCGCGGCACCGCAGCGACAGCGACAGGAAGGCGCCGGCCCTCTCGGCGAGGAGGAGGTCGAGCCTGCGGAGGGCTGCGGCGGCGTTGGAGTCTGCGTCGAGGGCGATGGCGGCGAGGCGGGAGCAGCGGGAATGAGCGAAGGGAGAGGAGGGAGAGGGAGAGGGAGAGGAGGCGACGGCGGTCGTCGTTTTCGTTTCTTTCGCCGACAGTGCCGCGGCCGCCGCCGCTTGTCTCCTTGCCGCTGTTGCTCCTGCTCCTGCTCCTGCTCCTGCTCCTGCTCCTGCTCCTGCTCCTCCTCCACCTCGAGCGATGGCAGCAACCGCGCCTCTCGCAGCATACAGCGCCTGCGCTGCCCGAGCCAGGTCCGAGAGCAGAGCCGCGACGAGCGGGACAGCAGCAGCAGCGGCGGCGGCGGAAGGGGAAGGGGGGGCCGAGGAGAGGCAGGAAGAAGAAGCAGTGGAGGCACCGCGAGAAGCAGCGGGGCCAAAGGCCACCGCGGCCCATTTTCCATAGCCGAGCGCCTCGAGCTGCTGCGTCAGGGCCTGCATCGAGATGTTGCTGTTGGCCGTCTGTGGCCTCCTCTCTCGCGGGAGAAAGGGGGCGTCGACGCCTGCTGCGGAGGGCATGGCGAGAAAGAGAGAGCGCGAGAGAGCGCGAGAGGGAAAAGAAGAAAAAAATGAAAGGGGGGGGGGGGGAGAGCAAGGGACGCAAGGAACGAAAAAAAAAAGTCGAAAGAAAATCTAGTCTGCTTCTTTTTCTTCTCACTTTTCTCTTCTTCTTCTCTCGCTCTCGCTGGAGTTTTTTGCGCCGCTCCTCTCAGCAGCAGCAGGTCTCTGCACCTCTCTCTCTCTCTCTCTCGTATCAAACAAGAGAAAGAGAGAGATCCCCTCCGTTGCGCAAAAGCTAGGGGCAAAGCTCGAGCCTTTCGCATCTGCTAGAGCCAAGCCGCCGTCGCCGTCGCCGCCGTCGTCGCCGTTCGCTTCTGCCTCTCTCTCCAGCAGCTCTCTCCCACCATGCGCCGCAAGCGCCACAAGGCCACGCGCAGGGCCCTTCGCTTCTTCAGGATCAACCACGGGTTCAGGGAGCCTTACAAGGTGAGTAGGTGGTGGCACGAAACGTTGGAGCAAAAGAGCTCTGCATTCTTTGTGGCCATTGAAATGTCGAAGAACGGCCCTCTTTCTCTCTCTCTCACATCGCCTCTTCTCTCTGTCTCCCTCTCTTCACGTTCCCAGGTCCTCCTCGACGGCAACTTCGTGCACGCTCTCCGCGAGACCAAGTGAGTTTTTCGAGATAGAAGGGAAGGGAAGAGAGAGCGTGCTATCGACAAATCGATCCCATCAAGCCGCCGCTCACTTTGCTCGTCAGCGCTCTTCGCCGCCTCACCTCTTTCTTTCCACCGCCGCACACGCAAAAAAAACCTTTCATCAGTCTCGGCCAGGCCTCCGACGTCATCCCGAAGCTCCTCGGCGCTCGCGCCCGCGTCCTCACCACCCGCTGCGTGCTCAACGAACTGAAAATGATGGGCCCGGAGTTCCGCGCCGCGGCGATCGACGCCCGCAGGGGCGCCGCGCTGCACTACTGCGGCCACGGCGGCAGCGCCGGCGACGTCAACGACCGCCGCAGGCGGGAGCCCGAAGGCTCCTCCGCCGGCGCGAACGACGAGCCCTGCCTGCCCGCCGCGGCGTGCCTCGCGTCATGCGTCGGCCCCGCAGGCAACGCCGAGCACTTCATCGTCGCCACGCAGGACAGGGCCCTGCGCGCCGCGCTGGGCGAGACGCCGGCGGGCGCGGCGGTCTTCCTGACGGCGAGCGGGCCGCAGTTCGAGCCGCCGACCGAGGCGCAGAAGCGCGCCTCGGCCGCCGTGGGCGCTGCAGACCGCGGGGCTATGCCCGGGGAGAGGGCCCCGGCCGCGCTCGGCGGCGAGTTCGGCGGCGGGGGGGAGGCGCTGGAGGAGGTCGCGAGGGCGGCGAGGAGGGCCTGGGCGAGGGACACGGCGGTGGCCTTCCGGAGGAACCGCGCCAAGGGGCCCAACCCGCTCTCCGCGAGGAAGAAGAAGAAGAAGGAGGAAGCGCCGGCGGCGAAGAAGAAGAAGGAGCCGGAGGGGGGGAAGAAGACGAAGAGCAAGAAGGAGCCGGAAGCGAAGGAGGGGAAAACGGAGCGAGAGAAGGAGAGGGAGAGGGCGGCGGCGGCGGCGGAAGGTGCGGCGGCGAAGAAAGAAAAGACGGAAGACGGAAAAGTGCGGTTGAGGCCGCGCCGGCGGAAGAGGGAAGGGGGAGAGACTACTGCCGTCGCTGCTGCAAACTGAACCTGTAATTCCCCCCCTGCTTTGAAAAAAGAATGACCCCGAGCCTTGAGGAACGCGCGCGCGAGAGAAAGATCTTTTTCTTTTCGTTTTCGTTTCCTTTTTTATTTTTTTTCTTTTCCTATTTCACACGGGGGGGCAACTTCAAGAAGAAAAAAAAAACTCCCTCAACTTCTCTCTCTCTCTCTTCTACTCCTGCCTCTGCGGCTTGCTCAACCCGAGCGCGCCCCTCTCGCCCCCGACGCTGATGACCCCGCCCACGCTCGACACGCCGACACCCGAAGAAGCGGCAGCGGCTGCCGCCGCTGCAGCCCCCTCTCTCCGCCGCTGGGTGGTGTGCTGCTGCTGCTGCTGCCTCCGCCGTCTGACAACAAAGGCCCCCGCCGCGACGGCGACGATCCCGGCGCTCAGCCAGTGGATCGAGTTCGTATTCGAACCTGAAGAGGCCGACGAAGAGATCGCGTGGCCCCCCATGGGCCGGGGGAGCGCGCGACGAGAAGAGGAGGAGGAAGAGGCCTTGGTCGATCTCGAGACGTTGGTCGTCGCCGCGGCCGCCGCAGACTTCGCTCCTCCTTCCGCTCCCGCGTCTCCCCCCTCCTCGCCTCCCGCCACCGCTCTCCCGTCGAACTGCGCCGCGGCGGCCCTCCCCGCGTTCGCCTGCGCGTCCCGCGCCTCGGGGCCCAGCCTCACCCCGGGGTGCGAGGGGAGGTTCTCCAGGACCACCAGCGCGCCGTCGGCCCACGCCGCGGCCACGGTCTCGAGCGCGGGCATCCTCTTTTTCCTCCTCTTCGGGGCTCCCGCCGTCTTCGGGGAGACCTCGGATGCCCTCTCGCTGTCGGCCGCGTCGGCCTCCGTCGCGGCTGTCGGGTTGAACATCCTGAAGCAGTCCTCGAAGCCGGCCTCGTCGTCGCCGTAGATCTCCCACGTGGAGGCGACGGGAACCCTCAGCACGTCGTACATGAAGTCGGTCGCCGTCCCGTGTGCGAGGTAGCCGACCGCGGCGCCGCCCGAGCCCTTGGCGCACCTGCCGCCGCAGGCGGCAGCGTCGACGGCGGCCAGCAGCTCCATGGTAGCGTCCGCCTCCCTGCCCCTCGGGGTGGCCGCGACGTGGTCGTAGGGCGAGAACACGGCCTCCATCCCCGAGTGCACGTTGATCCATGCGTGCGGCGCGAACGCCGCCGCGAGCGCGGCCAGGCTCCGGGCCTCGGGCTCCGAAAAGGGGCCGTCCCCCGGGAACTCCTCGGAGGGGTCGTAGTCGCTCTCCTTCTTGCCCCAGTCGACCCCCCAGTTGCGGTTGGGATCGACCTGTTTTTTCGATGCGGAGGGAGGGAGGGAGGGGGAGGCGGAGGAGGAGGAGGTGAGCGTCGTTCTTTCTCCCCTTTGAGAAAAGAAACCACGGAAAGAACCTCGAAGAAGGAAAAAAACCCCTTGTTCTTACCCCTCGCCCGTTTTTGCGCTCGCACAGCTGGCCCCTCTCCACCAGCTCCCTCCCCCGCTCGTTCTCCATCGGCACGATCTTGAACACGGAGCCCCTCAGCAGGGTCCTCAGCCTCGCGGAGCCCCCGAGCGACGACCGAAGCGGGTCCGCGTCGGCGGCCGCCGCGGCGCGCCCGAGGCCCGGGTCGGCCAGGTCCCGGAGGAGCACCAGCGCCGACTCCACGGTCACGAGCTCGCGGCCGTGCTCGCCGTAGTTCAGCAGGAGGCGGTACTTGTTCGCGTGGGACTCGCGCTCGGCCGCGGAGCCGGGCGGGCCCGGGCTGAGCCCCCCCGGCTCGACGGTGACGACGCGGAGCGGCGGGGAGTAGCCCGCTCTCCTGGCGCCGCCGTCGCCCTTTTTCGTCGCCGGGGAGGGGGGGGCCTCGATGACGTCGAGGCGCATGGTCCTGGGGTTGGCCGCGACCAGGAGCTCGATCTCGTCGAAGACGCGCTCGCTGTGTTGGGTTTCGATGAAAAAAAGAGGGGGGGGGTAGGGGGAGGAAAAGGTCAGGGAGGGTTGAGAAAAGCAAGAGAAAAGGAGAAGAAACTGCCTGGGAGCGAGCGAACGGAAGAACAGAGAGAGCGATCGCGGAGTTGCTCTCCTTCTCGTCTCGTTTGTGTCTTCCCGCCCTCTCCTGCGTCCTTTCTTTCTCTATCCGTACGCCCGTAACAACACGCGCACCGTGTCTTGTACACCGTGTAGTCTGGCTTGGCGAGCTGGACGCCCGCGGCCGCAGCGGCGACCGCGGAAGCCGCGAGCGACGACGACGCGGGCAACGCCTCGGTCGACGTTGATGCCCCGGCTGCCTGCGCGCTCGCGAGCCGAGGCGCCGTCGGCGAGAGCAGCAGCGTCGTGGCGACGACAGCGACGACTGCGGCATGGTGCCGCCGTCGCCGGGTTGGCGTCGGCATGGCGAGAGAGGGAGAGAGAGAGAGAGAAGCGAGACGCCCTTTCTCTCGCTCTTTCAAATGTGTTTTTGAGAGTGGGGGAAGAACAAACGAGAGCAGAATTCATCTTGACGCCGTCGACGGCTTCAAGAGAAAGAGGGAAAAAACGACAAGCTCGTTTCCTTTTTTCTCTCTTTTTCTCCCCATTATTCACACATAGCGCACGTCAGATATCTGTTTCCCTCTTCTCTCTCTGTGTGGAGAAGCGGAACACAGGCCGCAGAGCTCGAGCAGCGACAGGAGGAAGATAACAGGGGGGAGGGAATCGGATTCGTCGAGAAATTCAATCATGGCGTCGCCTCAAGTCACGATCCGAAGCCTCAGCGAGGATTACTGTGAGTTCGTGCTGGCGGGCGTGGATGTAGCGTTTGCGAACGCGCTCCGGAGGATCATGATTGCCGAGGTAAGAGTGGAGTTGGTGGTGAAAGAGGTGAAAGAAGGGCGGGATGAGATCGACGTCGGCGCCGGCGACGAAGAAAAACTCAACCTCTTCAATTCCTTAAAAAAAAAAACTCTTTTTTCCTTCTTCTTCTTCTTTTCAAGGTCCCGACGATCGCGATCGACCTCGTCGAGGTCGAGGCCAACACCTCGGTGCTCCACGACGAGTTCATCGCGCACAGGCTGGGGCTCGTGCCTCTCGTTTCGACAGTCGCCGTGGATCAGATGGTTTCCCCTTTCGAGTCCGCCGCGGCCGGGAACGCCGGCGCCGGCGCCGCGGCCGCCGCGGCCGCGGCCGGCGGGACCGCGCCGGCGACGGCCCTCGACGACGGCGACGAGTGGTTCGACGTCGAGCTCCGCCTCGACGTGCGCTGCACGGGCGGAGAGGGGGGCTCGGCGGGGGGCGGCTCGATGGACGTGACGACCAACGACCTGCGCCTCGACCCGCGGCACCCGGGCGTCGCACCCGTCGGCTTCGCCCCCTCGACGTCGTCCCCGGCTTCCGCCGTCGCGGCGGCGGCGGCGGGCGGCCTCGGCAGGAGCGGGGCGGCGGCGGGAGAAGGAGACAGGCGCGGCATCCTGCTCGCCAAGCTCCGCCAGGGCCAGGAGCTGCGCCTGCGCGCCGTCGCGCGCAAGGGGATTGGCAAGGACCACGCGAAGTGGCAGCCGGTGGCCACCGCGGCGTTCTCGCCGGTGCCGGAGATCGAGATCGACCAGCGCGTCGCCGCGGCGATGAGCGACGCCCAGCGCGACGAGTGGGCTGCCGCGACCGCCGGCGGCGTGTTCTCGCACGACAGGGCGACGGGGCGCCTCGAGGTCGCCGCCGCCGAGCGGTACAGGTTCGACGGCGAGTGCCTGGCCAAGGCCGCGGAGCTGGGGTTCCCGGGGCTGCTGACGGCGACGGCCAGGGCCGACGAGTTCGTGTTCAGGGTCGAGGGGACCGGGGCGCTCCCCGTGAGCGAGGTGGTGTCGAAGGCGCTGGGCGTGCTCGAGGGGAAGCTGAGGACGCTGAAGGAGGCGCTAGACGAGGAGCCCGACGAGTAGAGCGAGAGAAAGTGTGGGGGAGAGAGAGAGCATTGGGTTTCGTTTTTCCTTGTTTCTTTTGTGTTACTTGTGAAAAATCTGAGGAAAGGAGGAAGAGGAAGGGGAGGCGCGGCGCGGGTGGAGGTTGAGATTCGAGAGAGGGAGAAAGACCTCGTTTTTTTTTTTACATTTTTTTTGCTTTTCTACGCTGCGCCTCCTCCGAGTCTCTGCAGCCTCGCCCGGCGGATTGCAGCGGCCTCGTCTTCGTCGTCCTCGGCGACAGGGGCAGGAGGAGCGGCAGCGGTGGCGACAGGAGCCTCTGCTGCTGCTGCTGCCGCTGTCGGCGTCGTTTCTGCTGCTTCTGCTTCGGGCGCTGCCGCCGTCGGCGTCGGAGCGGCAGCAGTGGCCGCCGCACCGGAAGCGGGCTCGCTCGCCGGCCCGTTCCCCGCAGCCAGCACGCCCCCGAGAGCCTGCTGGAGCTCCTGGAGCTGCCGAGCGATTGCCTGAAGCTCCGGAGAAGGGGAGGAGGAGGAGGAAGGACCAGGAGGGACGACGAACGAGCCAAGGCCCCCGAGCGGCGAGAATGGGAGGGGAGCAGCAGCCCCGTTGCCCGCGCCTCCGCCTCCTCCGCCCCCCGCAGGGGGGGGGAACATCACTGGGAGGACGGGGATC